>Ga0164243_10000546_pt1 | contig 68647 bp, 51 predicted proteins | sample OricompcompostOP_FD_108781 | JGI IMG/M metagenome (GOLD analysis project Ga0164243, IMG submission 108781) | Organic Plus compost microbial communities from Emeryville, California, USA - Original compost - Organic plus compost (OP) | ecosystem: Engineered > Solid waste > Mixed feedstock >... | reverse complement strand
GGTGTTCTTTCGCGAACTCGCCGCGGCAGGCGGTCGGATCCTCTACCGGCCCTCGGCAATCGTGGAGGAGGAGGTCCCCGTGCAACGGGCGAATATGCGCTGGGTGTTCCGCCGCCAGTATCGCGCGGGCCAGACCCATGGTCTGATCCTGCGGGAGTTCGATCCGCCGGCCTACAGGAAGCTCGCCTTCACCGCGGCGGCGAAGTCTTCGTTCAGCTTCGGCATGGCGGCTCTCAATCTTGCCCGGCCCGCAAGCGCGCGGCGCTGGCTGGCGCGCGGCACGCTGCATGCCGGCGCCCTTGCCTACGTCTTCAATCCGCGCCTGCTGGAGGAATACTCGGCCTCCCCCTAATCCCGCTTCGGTTCAATCCGAATGAGCGTAGCCGTGGGCGATCATCACATTGGTCTGCCCCGACCGAATGCCCTGCCAGCCGCCACTCCACGAAACGAAATTGGCATTGTTGGGATTGGTCGGCCACATTTCGATAAACGGCTTCAGCGGGTGCGAGACGAAGAAGCCCACCTCCTTCCGATCGAAGCGGTAAACCATCTCCCCATCCACATACATGTCCGCAAAGCCCGCCTGCAGATCGAGCCGGATGCCGAAGCGCTTGCGTTGCCCGCTCATATCCTGGCCTTCGAACAGGCGGACCGTCTTCTGCTTGTGAACTCCACCCGGATAGGCATGCATGGACACATCGAGCCCGTTGCGGCCTGCGAATTCGAAATCGATCTCGTCCTTGCTGCCGCTGTCATACAGCCACAGCGGCGAAACGATCAGGCCATCCATCATCTGGGGAAGCGTTACATCCGTTTCCCACAGGCCGCTGTTATACGCAGGCATTCCCTTCACCGCCTGAAGCTGCGGCGCACCTGCACTATCCAGGATGAATTTGACGTCCCCGTTGGGCTGGCGCTGAACATGATCGTAGCGCCACGGGATTGGCCCGCCTTCATTCGCCCATTCGGACGCGTGCCATTTCGCGTTGTAGTTCCAGAGCTTCATTCCCGAAAGATCCAGCGGCGGCAGGGTGGCCGCCGCGGTGCCGAGCGTTTCGCCGGAACTCTGTCGGTTCACGTCCTTCGCCATGGCGACTTTGTCGACCTTGATCAGACGCGGGGCGCATAGCGCGATCGTCGCGCTGCCCAACGCGCCAACGACCGATGCGGCGATGACGAAGCTGAGTGCTTTATTTTTCATCAAGTCCCCCTGCGGAGATGGGTGAAGGCGGTATTGCCCTTCGCGGCCCCTCTCGAATGATCTGACCGGACTGGTAAGCGTGGCGCTATCTGGCCAATTTCAATCTGTTAGCAGTCTTTCCTGAGAATTCGCAATCGCCCCGATTTCGGTTCGTCCCAAAGCATCCCCCACCGGTCGTACGGCGCAAGTTGACGATCGTTCCCCGCGCTCGGTCATCTGGATCCGCCAACGGCAAGAAGGTCCTCGATCCGTTGGTGTTCTATGCCGCTTTTATTGCCCGCATATTGCACCTCGCCATTTCGCAGCACGACCACGTCCTGGCAAAAATCGATCGCGCTCATGTGATGGCTGATGACGATAACCGTGCGCCGCGATGCGAACGCGGCCAGCATTTGCGTGATCCTCGTTTCCGAGAGCGCATCGAGCGAATTGGTCGCTTCGTCCAGGATCAGGATTTCCGGGTCCCGAATGAATGCGCGGGCAAGGATGACCCTTTGGCGCTGCCCCGCCGACAGGTTTTCTCCCCGCTGGCCCACCTGCGTAGAGAAGCCATCAGGGAGGGAACACACGAAATCATGAAGATCGGCCTGCCGCGCCGCCAACTCGACCGCCGCCTCGTCCGCCGCAGGGTGCCCATACGCGATGTTCTGAGCAAGCGTGCCGTCAAACAGGTCCAGGTCGAGACTGGCGACGGCTATGCGGCTCCGCCATTCGACCAGGTCGATCGTATGGAGCGGCACGCCGTCTACCTCTATCGCGCCCGACCCCGGCTCGAGGAAACGGCATAACAGGTTCACCAGCGTCGTCTTGCCCGATCCCGAACTGCCCACGATCGCCGTGGCGCGCCCTCGCACAAGAGAGAAGGAAGCTCCTCGCAGCGCCCGAACCTCCGCTCCCTCCGCCATGAAGCTTACCGAAACATCGCGAAATTCAATGCGGTTGGTGAGTTTGCGGAAAGGCTCGTTGCCAGACGAGCTGCGCTCGCAGCTATCGTTCTCCAGCAGCCAGCCCACCTCATCGAAGGAGCCAGTCCACGCGTCGAGCTGGGCGATGGCCCCCTGGACGGTTCGAGCCTGCGGCTGCAGGCGGTACAGCAGGATCAGGAACGCCGCGATCGTCGCGAAATCTGTGCCCGAGAGCAACGCAAATATCACCACCCCCAGGAACAGGACCGATTGCATCATCTCCATGATCGGCCCGATCGAAGCCTTGCGCCTGTCGAGAAGAAACACCGAGCGGCGCACTTCCTCAGACCGCGCGGCGAACTCAGCCTCTTCGCTGGCCTGCCTGTTGAAGAGCCGTACGAGACGGCCCGAATGGATGATGTGAAGCATCCTGTTGGCGAGGTTCCGGTTCTTCCGCGCCAGGTCCGAACTGGCCGGGCGGAGCCGCCGCGACAGCGCCCCATGCAGCAATTGCACGATGCCCAGCCCGATGGCGACCGCCAGCGTCATCCGCCACGATAGCAGCAGCAGGAACACCAGGAGCACGCTGCCCGTAACCAGACCCGTGGCGATGGCAATTCGCGCCTGGATCGCGTCCGCCACGCGCCAGGATTCGTTCGAGAGTATGTTCAGCAGGCGCCCAGGGTCGCTGCCCGTGACGAAGCCGAGCGGGGAACGGGTCAGCCGCGAGACAAGCGTCGTCCTGAGCAGGTGGCTGGTCCGTCCGTAGATCCAGCCGTTGAGCAGCATGCCCGTCCATTGAGACAGGTTCTTCAGCGCCAGCAGGCCGAGGATCGCCGCAACGATCACGAGCGCCCTTTGCAGGTCCGGCAGATCGTCTGCGAACCCTCCCAGGGCGGATGCGAACCAGCCATTTCCTTCGGCCGCCTGCCCGGTCAGCACGTGAAGCAAGGGGATGGTCAGCCCGATACCGATTCCGTCCAGCGCCGCAGAGATCATTCCCAGCGCGAGCAACGCGCCCAGGACCGGCGGCCGCAGTCCGGTGACAGCATCCAGCCTGCGGTTTCTAGCGCTCCAAAACGGCATCCACGCCTCCGCAGGTCAAGAGATCCGCACTGTCTTTCGCAGAACCTGCCATCCTCAGGATCAAATTGGTTAACAGCGCGTTAACCATGCCGCACCATTAATGGTTCCATACATATGCACCGTTCCGATCTTGAGGGATGCGCCAAGACTTGCCGCTGGGGATGCCAACCTTGAGCGGGCGCTTTGCTGCCGGCGATCCCGGCACCGATTTGATCTCGGTCATTCTCCCCGTCCATAATGGGGAGAAATATCTTTCCTATGCAATTCAAAGCATCCTTGGGCAAACCTACGATAATTTCGAACTTATCCTGATCGACGATGGCTCGACTGACGATTCGCTGGCCATCGCTCGGCGCTTCGCCAGCACGGACGGAAGAGTGCGCCTGGTGACGCACGAAAATCGAGGTCTCATCGCGACGCTGAACGAAGGCCTGGCGCTCGCGCGCGGGGACCTAGTCGCGCGCATGGATGCAGACGACATCGCCTATCCCCAAAGGCTGCAATTGCAGGCCGAGGCATTCCGCAACCGGCCAGACCTCGCCCTTTGCGGCACATATTACGATTTGCTCGGCCGCCGGGGGCGCCTCCGGAAGATTGTCAACGTCCCCTTCTGCGAGTCGGACGATCTGGCGGTCCTGTCGTGGTTCTTCTGCATGCTCAAACATCCCACGGTGATGTTCTGTCGCAGCAGGATCGATCCGGCTGCATTGCATTACGATCCCCAATATCCCCATGCGGAAGACTTCGACCTTTTCCGCCGCATTGCAGCCGCCCATCCCGTTCACCTTATCGACCGGCCGCTGCTCGCCTATCGCGAGCATCCTGAGAGTGTGAGCTCGCTGAAGCGCCGGGAACAACACCGCACCCATTTGCGCATCGTGGAAGAGAACCTCTCGGCCGCGGCCATTCCCGTCAACGTCTCGCCCTTGCATGCGATTTTCGAGCAGCCGGACGACGCGGCGGTTCGCGACGCGGGCAGCGTGATCTTCGAACTCGATCGCTTCGGCCGATCGCTGGACCCGCACCGTGCAGAGGTGTTCGCCGAAGGGCTGACGAACCTGTTCTTCTTCATCTTTTCGATCCTCCGGAAGGAAGAGGAACCGGCACTGCTCTTCCGATATGTCCAAGCATCGGGACGACTGGGAGGCATCCGTCGGTCCGAAAAGCTGCTTCTCCAGCATTTCGGACGTTTTGGACGCTTTGCAAAAGGCGCGCTGGGCCTTGTGGAGGAGGCGCATTTCGCTGCCGGCGATCTCGCGAGCAAATCGCCGAAAGCGATCCCTGGGTGGGACGCTCTGCGATGAAGGAGCGCCCGAACGAACACGCCGGCGATGCCCCCTATCTCAGCATCATCGTCTGCACCCGAAATCGCGCCGACAAGGTTGGCAACTGCCTACGCTCCGCGATCGAGGCCGCAGAGGCGGCGGCAGACATCACGACCGAGATCATCCTGGTCGATAATGGCTCGACCGACGCCACCGGCGACATCGTGGCGGCCTTTTCGGCCCGTTCCCAGGCGGTACGCTACCATCTCGAGCCGCAAACCGGGCTCGCCCGCGCGCGCAATCGCGGCATCGACGAGGCTCGGGGTCAGGTATTCGCCTTTGTCGATGACGACTGCACCTTTGACCGCAGCTTCGTGTCGGACCTGCACAGGCATTGGGGAAAGGCCGAACAGCGGATGCTGCTGGGCGGCCGGATAGACCTGGGCGACATCAACGACCTTCCGTTGACGATCAAGCTCGACAACGAAGAGCAGTATTACCGCACGAGCATCCATCCAGCCGGCTTCATCCATGGCTGCAATTTCACCATGAGCCGATCCGTGTTTCAGGAGATCGGCTACTTCGATCCGGCCTTCGGCGTGGGAAGCAAGCTTCTGGCTGGGGAAGATACCGACTATGTGATCCGCGCGCACGACGCCGGCGTAACAATCCGGTACGTCCCCGACATGGCGGTGGCTCATTTCCATGGAAGGCGCACCCGGGACGCGATCCGCAAGGTGAGTGCCGCCTATGCCACGGGGAACGGCGCGCTTTACGCCAAATATGCGTTCCGCTGCCCGTGGATCCTGCGCAATTTTGCCCGCGACGTGAGAATTGCGCTGCAGGAAATCATCGGCGTTCGTGCCGTTCAAGACCCGATCGGCCTGTCCGCTGTAAGGGAGGTTTGGTGGAACTGCGTCGGCGCCGGCCGCTATATGTGGCGAGGCATCGCCAGCCGCCTTTGGTGGGCAGTTCCATCGCCGCGCGGCGATCTGGATGCCGCGCCCGATCGCGGCGCCCGCAAGTCGACCTCGCCGCTTCGCTGACCGGCGGCCGCCCTGTGCTCGATTTGACAGGTTCGAGGGCACAGCATAGTTATCATGTTATGTTTGCGGCGGAACCGCACCGTCCGCCGCGGGCCGGCTATACTAAACAAGAAGAACAAAGCTGAGGGTGCCGTAAAGGGGAGGCAGCTCGTGCCGGACGATTTCGATCTATCCGCCAGTCGCGCGGTATGGCTGAGCCGCAATATCCTGCCCCATGAAGCAGCCTTGCGGGCGCAGATCTCCCGCTGGCGGCTTCCGCCCGATCTCGAGGCCGACGATATCATTCAAGAAGCCTACGCCAAGCTCTCGACCGTCGACATCGACGGAATCCGCAACCCAAGGGCCTATTTCTTTCAAGTGGCTCGCTCGCTGGTGCTGATGCATGTCCGCAGGTCACGGATCGTTTCGATTCAGGCCGTAGAGCACATCGAACGCCTGTCGGTCCCGTCGGACGAACCCGGCCCCGACGTGCAGGTTTCGGACCGGCAACAATTGCATCTGCTGGCGACGATGATTGCGAGGCTTCCGGAAGCCAGCCACAAGGCGATGGTATTGCGGCTGGTGCACGAACTGTCGCATCGCGAGATCGGCGAAAGGTTGGGCATGACCGCCAACGCAGTCCAAAAAAGCCTCGCAAAAAGCCTCTCGAAATTCATCGAACAACTTGGCAGAGGCGGAATGACCCCATCCGATGCATCTAATGGGGTGATCGCCAGGGAAGATCAGCCTGACAATGTCGAAACGAGAGACCAGCTCCGAGATTGACGCGGCCGCCGCAGACTGGGCGCTGCGGATGGACGAAGCGGCTCTCGACGGGAAGCAGCAGGCGAAGTTCGAGCGCTGGCTGAGCGCCGACGTCCGCCGCGTGGGCGCCTATGCCAGGGCGCAGGCGGTGCTGGTCCATGTCAAGCGCGCCAAGGCGCTCGGAACGGAGTTCGAGCCAAGCTCCTACAATAGCCATCCCTTGCCGCGCGATGCGGCCGAGGCGATCCGCCCGGAGCGGCCCGACCGCCCGGTGCTGACGCGGCGCAGGATGCTTATCGGCGCTTCGGCCGTCGCTGCCTCCGGCGCGATAGCCTTTTTCGTTCCGTCGGATTCCGCAGTAGCACGGGTTTACGAGACCGGCCGGGGCGAAACCAGGCTCATCCCATTGGAAGATGGGACGACCGTGACGCTGAATACGCAGTCGAGGATTTCGGTAAGCCTCGACCGCGCCGCCCGGCTGGTGACGCTGGAGCGTGGGGAAGCGCTGTTCAAGGTAGCCAGTAACAAGCACATCCCTTTCTTGGTTCAGGCAGGGGATATGTCGCTCCGCGCCGAGAAGGCGACATTCTCGGTATGTCAGCTGGACGAACGGCCGCTCGAAGTGAAGGTTTGCGACGGCAGCGTCGAAATGGAGCGCAGCAGCTTCGCTACGCGCCGCACGCATGTCCTCGGCGCCAATGTGCGTGCAACGCTGTCCCAGAACGGGACGATCATACAACGCGATGTCCCGCCAGAGGCTATGGAGCGCGAGTTGGCGTGGCAGGAGGGGATGCTGTCCTTTGTGGATACTCCGCTGTCTCAGGCGGCGGAGGAGTTCGCGCGATACAGCAATCGGCGGATCAGGATCGCCGATGTCGCCGTAGGCGCCGAAACCGTCACGGGCCGGTTTTCCGCAACTAATCCGGAAGGATTTGCCCGGGCAGTCGCCTTGGGCCTCAATCTCAATGTGCGATCGACGCCAGATGGTATAACACTCGGTCGCTGACGGGTCTTTCCGGGCTTATTCCAAGCCTTGGCGAGCCAGTCATAAGGAGCCCGCAGGATCAAGCGGGCCGTTGAGAGAGGCTTGAGGATCTTGGCGAGAGGGGCCGTTTTCGTCTTCGGCGTGGCAGCGGCGGCATTTTGTCTGCCCGCGCAAGCGCAGGCCGAAGAACGTAATTTCGACATTCCCGCCCAGCCCGCCAATCGCGCCGTGCTGGAGTTCGCTCGGCAAGCCGACATCCAGATCGTGGCGCCGGGGCGCAAGCTGCGTAACGTCCGCACTCGGAGCATCCGGGGGCAATTCGAGGTCCGCGAGGCGCTGGAGGCGATGCTGGAAGGCACAGGCATCCGCATCGCGTCCTATAAGGGAAACACCATCACCCTCAGCGTTCCGCGCTCCACGGGAGCTCGTCTGGCGCGATCGGGGAGCGGCTCCCGCACCAACGAGAGAGCGGGACGCGCGGCCGCTTCCGGCGTCGGCCGCGACATGGATGCGGAGGAGCCATCCTTCCGCGCCGCGTCCGCCACCCAGGTGGGTACCGGCTACATCCTCGTCACCGGATCGCGCATCAAGAAGAGCGCCGTCGATTCACCGGTTCCGGGCACGGTCATGGACTCGATCCTGATGGAGGATCTGGCGTACAACAACACCGCCGAGATCGTCGACCTGATCCCGCAGAACATCGCCACGCAATCCGACGCGACTTCGGGCCTGCGCTTTTCCGCGGATGTCGGGGCCGCCTATGCCAATCTGCGCGGGCTCAACCCCACCTTCGGCACCCGCACGCTGACATTGGTGAACAGCCGGCGGTTCGTCCCGACATCGGACGGCGGGCAGGTCGATCTCAACCTGATCCCTTCCATCCTAATCGCGCGCGTCGAAGCGGTGACCGGCGGCGCCTCTGCCGCTTACGGATCGGACGCGGTGGCGGGCGCCGTCAACATCATCCTCGACAATCAGCTGGACGGCTTCAAGGCGCAGGCCGGCTTTGGCCAGACCAGCCGGGGAGACGGGCAATCGGTCTATGGCGCCGCGGCTTACGGCGTCAACTTCGTGGACGATCGCGGGCACTTCATGATCGGCGGCGAATATCAGCACAAGCGCGGCATATTCCACTGCGCCGAGACAAGAGACTGGTGCGCCGAAGGCTGGACCGTGTTCGGAAACGAAGCGACGATCGAACCGGGCACGCTCAACACGCCGGCGAATGTCTCCGGCTACAACGTTCCGGGATCATCGGGCTACGGCCTGCCGAACTTCGTTCTCGGCCCCGGGGGCGGCCTGGTCTACAATTCGCCGCTCGGCGCGATCCGCAACTATGTCCGCGCCGGCTCCGTCAGCTCCACGGCGTTCAACGCGACCTTCCCCGACATCAACCCGCCCCTTGCCGCCGTGGACAAGGTCTTCACCGCCGACGGACAGCGAGTGATCGACTACGATCCGGGCAATTTCGCCCCGCGCTTCGTCGGAGGGCTGGCGCAGGGCGGCGACAACTCCTCGGCCTATGCCGACCAGAGAATCCAGACGCCGCTGGACCGCTTCACGATATACGGCGCGGCGGAATATGAGCTGTCCGATGCGCTCAAGATGTTCTCCGAGCTGACCTATGCGGAGCGGAAATCGCGCAGCCAGTCACTGACGGCGGCGACCCGCTCCACCATGGCGATCAAGAGCGACAATGCCTTCCTTCCCCAGGAGGTGGTCGATCTGCTGGACGGGGCGGCGTTCAGCCTCGGCAAGGACGTGGATGACGAACTGGACAACGTGATCTCTGTGGATGCCCAGGTCTTTCGCGGGCTCGTCGGCTTCAGCGGAGGCCTTTTCGCCGATTGGAGCTGGGACACTTATTACCAATACGGGCAGAACAAGCGGCAATCCTCCGTCCGGTATTCGCGCCACAACGATGCCTTTACGATGGCGATCGACGCGATCGAGGATCCGCTGAACCCCGGCAAGATCATCTGCCGGCCGCTGACACCCGAAACGCTGGCGCTCTACTCGCCGCGATACCAGGCGGAGCTCCTCGGCCTTTACGCGGATTGCGTGCCGCTGAACCTGTTCGGCCAGGGCAACATGAACCCGGCGGCGGTCGATTTCGCCTGGCGCGACGTCGGTGAGGATTTCACCTATCGCCAGCACGTGCTGGCCGGCAGTCTGCAAGGCACGGTGGCAAGCGGATGGGGAGCGGACCCGGTCGGGCTGGCGGCCGGTTTCGAGTTGCGCGACGAGCAAGGCGAGGTCACCCATGGCGGCATCGACCCCAGCGCCTATGCCTTCTCATTCGGCCTGGACTATGCCGGCAAGATCCGCGTGATCGAAGGCTTCCTGGAATCGCGCGTGCCGGTGTTCCACGACTCCCCCCTGGGCGACAATTTCGAGCTGAGCGGCGCCGTGCGCTACACCCGCAACAAGAGCACGGACACGCTCACCAACCAGTCGCGTATCGTCAATGTGGCAAGCTGGAAGGTGGGCGGATATTATGAAATCGGCGGCCTGCGCCTGCGCGGCACGCATTCGCGCGACATCCGCGCCGCGGGCTTCCGCGAGCTGTTCCGCAAAACCGCCGCAACCGAAGAGGACACCGCGCAAGGGCGGGTCAACAACTGGAACATCCAGGGCCCCAACCAGGCCGACGCCGCGCCGATCTTCACCGGCGGGAATTTCGGCCTCAGCCCCGAGAAAGCGAACACGACCACACTCGGCGCCGTGATCGCCCCGCCCTTCCTGCCTGGCTTCCAAGTGTCGCTCGACTGGTACCAGATCAAGCTCAAGGACGCGATCGCCAACCTCAACGGGCAGCGGGTCACCGATCTGTGCCTGCTGTTCGACGTGCTGTGCGATCGTCTGACCTTCGCCTCCCCCACCAACATCACGCGCGTCGATGCCGGCCAGGCGAATGTCGGACGGATAGATATTCGCGGGTTCGACCTCGAAGCGTCCTATCGCATCCCCCTCGTCGACCTGACAGATAGCATGAGCGGCGACCTCAGCCTGCGCCTCCTGCTCAATCACCAATATGATTTCGAGGTCACGCAGGGGCCCGGCCTGCCGACGCTCGACTACGCGGGGCAATCGGGCCCGGTGATCGAGGGCGGCGATTTCCACCCCACGCCGAAATGGCTGTGGAATGCGCTGATCGCCTATGATTCCGAGCGTTTCAATGCCACGATTACCGTCCGCCATATCGGCAAGGGCATTCTGAACAAGGAGTGGGTCGGCCCCGAGGATCAGGGCTATGATCCGACCGCGCCCGGCAGCGTCAGCGTCAACCGCGTCGATGCCGCCACTTATGTCAATCTCGCGCTCTCCTACGAGATTCCCTTCGGCAACGGACCCGGCGAGGCTATGGAGATCTTCGGCGCGGTAGAAAACCTGTTCGACCGCGACCCGCCCATCGCCCCCGGCGGCGGCATATCCGCGGGCGCGACCGCTTATCCGACCAATCCCGTCTTCTTCGACACTTTCGGCATGCGCTGGAGAGCCGGAGTAAGGCTCAAGCTTTAGACGGCGATCCTGCCGCACTGCTTGGCAACGCGTCACCCCCAAACCCGGTTCAGCGTGACGGACCTCCAAAAAAATCGGCGGCCCCCGGCGTGTCCACGCACGCCGAGCATCTAACTCCTCATAGCAGCCTGCGCCATTGCAGGCACTATCAGGGAGTAAACATGAAGGTTCTATCTAAAAGGGCTGTTTTCATTTGCGGTACCGCACTCGCCGGGCTGGCCTTGCCCAACGTGGCAAGCGCGCAGGAGGAAGGTGCCTCAACCGAAGCGGTTGATTCGATCGTCGTCACGGGTTCGCGCATTCAGCGCGACGGCTTCGAATCCCCCGTTCCGGTCACGGTCGTCGATTCCGGACTGATCGAGGATCTCGGCCAGGTGAACGCCGCCGAAATCATCCGCCTGATCCCGCAGAACGTCGCCTCGCAGTCTGACGCGACTGCCGGCGCCGGCCTCATTCCCGAAGCGGGCGCTTCCTTCGCGAACCTTCGCGGCCTCAACCCCACCTACGGCACCCGCACGCTCACGCTGGTCAATGGCCGGCGCTTCGTGCCGACCTCGGTTGGCGGCCAGGTCGACCTCAACCTCATCCCCTCGATCATGATCGGCCGGGTCGAAACCGTCACCGGCGGCGCTTCGGCGGCGTACGGCACCGACGCCGTGGCCGGCGTCGTGAACATCATTCTCGACACCAATCTCGACGGCTTCAAGGGCCAGATCGACTACGGCCAGACCGGCCGGGGCGACGGCGAATCCTTCCACGGTGCGGCGGCCTGGGGCACTCGCATCGGCGATCGCGGCCACTTCATGATCGGCGGCGAATACCAGAAGAATGAAGGCATCGATCACTGCGCCTATTCGCGTGACTGGTGCGGTGAAGGCTGGACCGTCGTCGAAAACACGAACGTGCTGGTGCCGGGCGTGCTGAACAACGCCTCCGCCGGAAACGCCGCCGCTTACGCGAATGGCAGCCGCTCTTCCTGGGATGCCCCGGGTACCCCGACCTTCGGCGACGGCCGCTACATCGTCGGCCGGAATGGCGGGCTGGTCTACAACTCCATCTACGGAACAGTCCGCAACTTCGCGCGGAGCACCGGCGTCAACCCCGCCACCTACACCGGCGCCTACGATGCATGGTATCCCGCCTTCGCTCCGCCCGTCGAAGCGACCGACAAGGTCTTCACGGCGGATGGCACCGGCTACATGGATTATGATCCGGGCCGCTATGCCGGCTACCTCGTGGGCGGCCTCGCCCTCGGCGGTGACAACGATTCCGCGTATGCCGACCAGTATATCCAGACGCCGGTAGAGCGCTATACGACCTATGCCGCGGCCAATTACGACCTGACGGACGGGCTCAACGTCTACGGCGAACTGACCTACGGCAAGCGCATGGCCAACAGCCGGACGCTCACGGCCGCCACTCGCTCGACCATGGTTCTCTACGCGGACAATCCCTATCTGCCCGATGGTCTGGCGACGCTGCTCAACGGTCAGCCCTTCGCCTTCGGCAAGGACATCGATCAGGATCTGAGCAACATCCTTTCGGTCGAAGCAGAAGCGTTCCGCGCCCTGCTCGGCTTCAAGGGCGACCTCTTCTCCGACTGGACCTGGGATCTTTATTACCAGTACGGCAAGAACAAGCGTGAATCCCAGGTTCGCTATTCGCGGCACAACACTGCCCTGCGCATGGCGACAGACGCGATCGAGGATCCGAACAACCCGGGCAATGTGATCTGCCGCCCGCTGGATCTCGACAAGTTCACCAGCTACACGGCCGAGTACAAGGCGGAGCTTCAGGCGCTGCATGCCAACTGCGTCCCGGTCAATCTGTTCGGCGTTGGCAACCTGACGCAGCAGGCGATCGACTTCTCGTGGCACCCCGTCAGCGAGACCTTCGAATATCGTCAGCACGTCGTTGCCGGTACGGTGCAGGGCGATCTGTATGAAGGCTTCGGCGCCGGTCCGCTGGCCGCTGCCGCAGGTTTTGAATACCGCAATGAACTGGGGTCGATCGACAATGGCGGTATCGACACCACGCAATATGCCTTCTCGTTCGGCCTGGAATATGGCGGCGAGATCGAGGTGATCGAAGGCTTTGTCGAAGCCAACCTCCCGATCTTCGCGGATTCGGCGCTGGGCGACTACCTGGAGCTGAACGGCGCTGTGCGTTACTCGCGCAACACTGCCACCAACACCTTCACCGATCAGAGCAAGACGGTGAACGCCTGGAGCTGGAAGGTCGGCGGCATCTACGACATCGTCGACCAGATCCGGGTGCGCGCAACGCAGTCGCGGGACATCCGCGCAGCCGGCTTCCGCGAGCTGTTCCGCCGCTCTGCGGATACGGAAGCGGGCACCTCGCAGGGCCGCGTCGTGAACCCGGCCACCGGTGCGACCGATCCCGCTGCGATCGGCACGGGCGGCAGCTTCCTGCTGCGGCCGGAAGTCGCCGATACTACCACGGCCGGTCTCGTCCTGACGCCGTTCCGCAACTTCCAGCTTTCGGCTGACTGGTACCAGATCAAGCTGAAGGACGCGATCGCGAACCTTGCTGGCGGCCAGGTGATTGTCGACTACTGCGATCAGTACAACATCCTGTGCGACCGCATCACCTATAACGGCAACCAGATCGTTCGGGTGGACTCCGGTCAGTCGAACATTGCCGGACTCACGGTTCGCGGCGTCGACTTCGAGGCTTCGTACCGCCTCCCGCTGATGGATGTGTTCAGCAACAACGCACCGGGCAATCTCGATTTCCGGTTCCTGCTGAACTACCAGTACGACTTCCAGGTGCAGCCCGCACCGGGCGGCGTAGCGACCGACTATGCCGGCCAGTCCGGCCCGATGGTCGACGGCGGCGACTTCTATCCGAAGCCGGAATGGACCTGGAACGGCCTGGTTTCCTACAGCACCGACCGCTTCAATGCGACGGTGAACGTCCGCCACATCGGCTCGGGCGTTCTCGACGCGACGCGGACCTTCGTTGCTGACCCGGCGCTGCAAAGCAATTGGGACCCGAACAAGGTTGACTCGGCGACCTACGTCAACCTTGCGATGTCCTACGAAATTCCGTTTGGGGCCGATGAGAGCCAGTCGGTCGAAGTGTTTGGAGCCATCGACAACCTGTTCGACAAGGATCCGCCGATTGCACCAGGTGGCGGCGTTTCCGCCGGAGCTACAGCATACCCGACCAACCCCGTGTATTTCGACACGTTCGGAATGCGCTGGAGAATGGGTATGCGGGTTAAGTTCTAACCCACTCCGCAGGAAACTCCCTGCCTTCCCAACTAGCCGGCCTTCTTCGGAAGGCCGGCTTTTCTTGCCCTTCATTCCAGCGCGCTTTTCCCGCGCACCCTTCGTCATTCCCGCGAAGGCGGGAATCCAGAAGCCGCTCAACATTCGGCCGCGGCAGGCGCTCCCCCCGCTCAAAAGCAAAAAGCGCTTTCCCGCATCGAAGAAATGCGATATAACCGATTAGGTGAACAAATCCCGGGGTTTATGCCTCTTTTTGAGTCCACCCCCCCGTCACGTCCAGAGGGAAACGTAATAATATTACGCAGCAGTGAAGAAAGATTTTTATTTTGGCCGCGCACGCCGAAGCAAGCCTTGGCCAACAACACATTGAAATATTGTGGTTATCTCGATAGACAGCCAAAGTGACGCATGTAAGCCCTGTCACCCAAGCCTCGTCGGCGGCATCAGATCGGCAGGCCGATATAGTTCTCCGCAATCGAGTTCTGCGCCGCCCTGCTTGAGGCGATATAGTCGAGCTCGGCAACCTGCATTGCCCGCTCGAACGGCCCATCCTCGGGGAAACGGTGCATCAACCTGGTGAGCGACCAACTGAAACGCTCCGACTTCCACACCCGGGCCAGCGCCTTGTCCGAGTAGGCTGCGATCGCCCCAGGGTCCGCGTGCTTGAAGAAGCCCGTCAGGGCCTCGGCCGCGTAGTGAACATCGCTGACGGCGAGGTTCAGCCCCTTGGCCCCGGTCGGCGGCACGATATGCGCGGCATCTCCGCACAAGAGCAGGCTGCCATGGCGCATGGGTGCGAAGACGTAGCTGCGCAGCGGCGCGATGCTCTTCTCGATCGAAGGCCCGCGGGTGATATGCGGCGCCACCTGCGGGCCGAGCCGGATCGCCACTTCGTCCCAGAAGCGCTCGTCCGGCCAGTCCTCGATCCGCTCGGTCAGCGGCACGTCGACATAGTAGCGGCTGCGCGTCTCGCTGCGCATCGATGCAAGCGCAAAGCCGCGCGCATGGTTGGCGTAGATGAGCTCGTCATGGCAGGGCGGAACGTCCGCCAGCACGCCCAGCCAGCCGAAGGGATAGGCACGCTCATACTCCGTCCCAGCCGCCGCCGGGATCGCCTTGCGGCTCGGCCCGTGGAACCCGTCGCATCCGGCGATGAAGCGGCAGTCGACCCGCTGCGCCGCCCCGTCCCTGGTGTAGGTGACATAGGGCGCGTCACTCGCCAGATCGTGCAGCGCGACGTTCTGCGCCTCGTAGACTACCTCCAGCGCGCGCTCCTCGCATGCGTCCATCAGGTCCGCTGTCAGCTCGGTCTGCCCGTAGATGACGACGTTCGCGCCGGTGAGCTCCTCCATGTCGATCCGGATGAGTCGCTCGCCATCGGCCAGGTTGAAGCCGTCATGCGGAAGGCCTTCTGCCTTGAGCCTCCGGTCGAGACCCAGTCGGGCGAGCAGATCGACGGTGCCCCTTTCCAGAACCCCGGCCCTGATCCGGCCGAGGACGTAATCCGGGCTTCGCCGCTCCAGCACTATGCAGTCGATGCCTTCGGCGCGCAGCGAATGGCCGAGCAGCAAGCCAGCAGGCCCGGCGCCGATAATGCAGACCTGTGTCTTCATCGCCGCGCCACCATGCCGCGCGGGCAACGCGTGTCAAGCGCGGGCCACCAAAGGAAGAAGGCCCACGGCGCGATCGAAGCTGGTCGCCCGCGCCGTGGGCCGAAATTGAACCCGGAGCCTGGATCAGAACTCCTTGCGCACCGTCAGCTTCCACTCACGTGGCGGAGCGACACGGGTGGCCTGGTTTACGCCAGCCAGCACCATGAGCTGATAGTGATACCACTTGTCCGCCAGATTGGTGACCTGAAATGTCGCCGACCAGTCGCGATCGGGCGAGCGGTAGCTAAGCTGCGCGTTCCAGATCGAATAGGGATCGATCACGTAGATCGGATCGGGCTCATGGGAACGGGCACCCGGATCCCAGGTCTGCTTCGAGAGCCAGCTCCAGTCCAGGCGCGGCGTGAAGGTGCCGACCTCGGTCTCGATGTCATAGGAAGCGTCGGCGTGCATGTTCCATTCCGGCTGCCGAACGTTGCCGGGGAATATGGCGCCGGGATTGGGCGGCTCCACGCTCGTCGTGAACTTGTTGTAGCCGCCGGTCCAGTTCAGCCGCAGCCCGTCGATGGGAAGCGCCGTGATCTCCCATTCGAAGCCCTTGACCTTCGCCGGGATGCCGACGTTCTGCGTGAAGGCGACCGGGTTCGGCAGGCCCGGGAACTGCTTGCAGGCCTCCACGCCTTCCTGGGTGAACCCATCCGCATTGATCCACGTCGCGGTCGGGCCCGGCTCGTTGAGGCATTCGGTACCGCGCACACTGGTGGCGAGCTTCTGGTAGTCCATGTAGAAGGCGGTCAGGTTCGTCCGCAACCGGCGGTCGAGCAGGTCGGCCTTTATACCTGCTTCGTAGCTGATGAGCTCCTCGTCCGATGTCGGCGAGAGCTGCCGCGGCGAATTGAGGATCGTCGTCAGGCCCGGAGGGCGCGACCCCGAAGCGGCCGAGGCATAGACAAGGATATCCTCATTGATCTTGTAGTCGGTCGAGATGAGCCAGTCGATGCGGTTCTGGGTGGAATGAACCGGATCGACGATCGTGACGGCCTGCGGGTTGTCGATGGTGATCGCGATGTCGCTGTGGGTGTAGCGCCCGCCGCCGGAAACGCGCCATGCATCGGTGATGTTGTAGTCGAGATGCATGAAGGCGGACTGCGACTTGTTGATGCCGTGGACGCTGTTGAGCTGATAGACCGTCATGTAGCTGATCATGTTGTTCTGATAGCCGTCAGTCTTCATCGCGAAGCCGCCCAGAACCCATTGCAGCTTGTCGTCGAGCATCCTGCCGTCAAACCGCAGCTCGCCGGAATACATCTCGTCGAGGTTGATGAAGTGCGACAAGATCGATCCCAGGGGCGTCTGGTCGCCCTGCTGGGTGAACTCGTTCGAATACTTCGTGTAACCGCCGATCGCCGTCATGTTGACGTTGTCGGTAAGCGCGGCGTGCAGCTTGGCCGAGAACAGCGTGTGTTCCGACGTCTTGCGGGGCTCGTAGCATAGACCGGTCGGGAAATCCGACGGGAAGCCGGTGGTGGCGACCTGTCCCGACAGGTCGAGCAGCGGACGGCAGTTCGTGCCGTAGGTGTCGTAAATGCCGCCATCGCGTTCAGGCGTGACGAAACGATTGTCCTGAAGGACGCCGAAAGCCTTGTATGCTGCCAGGTAATAGGCCTGGTTACTCGCCGCAATCGTGCAAGGCTGCGGCCCGATCCCGTCGGGATACTCGTCAGTCGGCTGAACGCAGGAAGGCAGGTAGGTCAGCGCAACCTCGGCTGTCTCCTCCATGTCCGCCTCGCGGTGGCGGGCGGTCAGCAGCAGCGAAACGTCGGAAGTCGGCTCCCATAGCAGCTTGACCTGGCCGACAGCCGTAGTGCCGCCACCATTATGTCCGATGACGCAATCCTTCTTGCCGGAGTCCGGCTGAAGATAGGGAATGGAACCCGCCAGCTCGGGCGTGCCGAGCTTGTCCATCATGCAGGTGAAGTCGAGCCGGTTGCCGAAACCGCGCTGCTTGTCAAAATGGCCGAAGGCACGCAGCGACAGGGTCGGCGAAAGGCCGATGTCGAAGGCGCCCGACGCTTCCATATGGTCGCGCGAGCCGTAGCCGAGGCTGGCATAGCCCGAACCGTCGCCCTTCGGATCCTGGGTGAAGAGCTTGATCGAACCTGCGATCGAGGCATTGCCCGAGAGCGTGCTTTGCGGGCCGCGGTTGACTTCCACCCGCACGACGTCGGTGAAGTCCAGTTCCGAACCTGCCGTGGTCGAATGGTATATCTCATCGGTGTAGATCGCCACCGCAGGCGGCACGGCCAGGCTGGATGACGTGCCCTGCTGAACTCCGCGTAGCGAGATAATGGGAGTGCCGGCCGAGAAGGAGTGACCAGGTGTCGTCTGCAGGTTCGGAATGACCGCGCCCAGAGTGCCGATATTGGTGACGTTCGCCGCCTCGAGCTGCTCGTTGGTCTGCGCCGTGATCGCGATCGGCGTGTCCTGGATGCTTTCCTCGACATAGCGCGCGGTGACGACGATCTCGCCAATCCCGCCCTCATCTTCTTGCGCCGTATCGTCTTGAGCCAAGGCCGGCTGCGCCAGAACCGCCAGACCGGCGAGACAGCTGCCGGCGAGCAATCGCCCAGCTGAAAAAATGCCGAATCGGCACTCCACCCTTTTCATCTTGCACCTACTCCCATTAACTGCGCATCTAAAATGCCGCCCTGCGCGGTCTCCTGTGCGCCTTTATGAACACGGTTCCCCGTGAAACATAACGCGATAAATGTGCACATGATAAATATAAGGAAGCAACGAGGTTGGGGCTTATACCTCCCTCAAGGAAAAACCTATATGTGTGATTCGAGGCGCTGAGAATGAAGGAAGACGTCACCTTTGCTCAGTTGCGGACATTCGCTTGTGCTGCACAGACCGGCAGTTTCGCACAAGCGGCGGAAAAGCTTAACATTTCGCAGGCCGCGGTCAGCGAGCAAATCAAGATACTGGAGGAGCGGCTCGGCCGCGTTCTTTTCCGCCGGCGCAAGGGAACCACGCCTGTCCTGACCTCCGACGGCGAAAGCGTACTGCAATCGGTTGATACGATCCTTGCAGCCGCGCAGGAGTTGTTCGATCCGCACCGAAGGATCGCCGAGAGTGTCAGGGTGCGTATCTCGGCAGGCCCCTACGTCATGGAACGGTATCTCCGGCCCCTTATTCCACAGATTTATCACGAATATCCCGAAGTGGAGATCGACCTGTTGCCATCCGTTTCACCGGAGGATGCAAGTCGGCTGATCGAGAGCGGCGAGTTGGAGCTGGCGATATATGCCGCACCAGCGGATGCGGATGATCCGCCCTTCGCGCAGGTAATGAGAGACTTGCCGATGGTCGCCGTGGCCGCGCCGGGAACGAAAGAGCGCCTGAAGTCCGGAAAGTGCTCGCTCGAAGACTTCCAGTTCATTTTTCCCATGCGCAAGGATTTCGGTGCCCGTTGGGCCAAGAAATGCCTTCGCGAGTTGTGCGTAGCGCCGCGAACTCCGCCGCTATTCACCGAATTCGTCGACGTAATCGTCCAGATGGTGGAGGATGGCCATGCCATCGGCTACATCGCGCACTTGCCCGTTGCCGACAAGATCGCCAGCGGACGCCTGGACGTGCTGGATATTTCCTTGGCGCCTCTGCGCCGGATGATCTCGCGCTCTCCGCACGCTCCCCCTCCGGTGGAGGCAATCGAGAACATACTTCGCGTGGAGCTGTCCGGTTCTCCAAACTCGTAAGCCTGTCGAACGAAGCCGAGCGGACGCTACCCTGAATCGGGGAAAGAAAGTCTCTGCTAGAAGTTCGCGTCGAGCCCGATCCGCACGGTTCGGGGTCTCAACGGCGTTATCTGATCGCGCCCGATTGCGAACGGAGTGCCCAAGGCGAAACGATTGCCCCTCTCATCGGCGATGTTCGTGATACCCAGAGTCACGCCCATATTCTCCCGCCCGATCCGCACAATAAGCCCGGTGTCGAGATAATCCCCTTGGACCTCACCCAGTTCGGGCCCGATCCCCAGGCGGGACTTGCCCACATAGTGAGCCCAGCCTTGGGCGGTCAGATTCAGATCCTGGCTGAGCGGACGAAGATAGTCGAAGCCGATGCGCCCGGCAAAGCGGGCGATATTGGGTATCTGCGTTGCCTGCGACATCACCAGCCATTGTGAAGGCTCGTCAACGCGGCTGTCATTATATGTCAGTCCGCCATCGAGCCTCAGGCCCGCGGCAATCTCGACATTGCCGGTAACCCCCACGGACCAGATCTGTCCGTTTCCTATATTTGCGGTGCTCGGCAACCCTGCACCATCGATGTAATCCGCTTGGATATCGGTCCACCTGGTAAACGATACGTTCGCGGACAGGCTGAACGGATCGAGCCCAGCGCGACCTGTCCGGCCGCCGAGTTCCACCGTCGAGATGTGGTCGTTTTGAAATCGCGTGACGAAGTCTCCCGCGATCGCCAGTCCGCCCGGACGGAAGCCTTCCTGGTAACGGAGGTAAATCGTCGTATCTTCGAGCACGGTCGCGACGAGCGAGGCAGAAGGCAGGAAAACGCTTTCGCGACGTTCCGCTGTTGCGGCCGCAAGTGTCGCCTTGGCCGATTCGGTAAGTTGAGCGAACTCGATATCTTCGCCGTCGCCTCCTAGCCACGAATAGGTGACGCGCCCGCCAGCACTGGCGATCAACCCCTGCGAGAGCCGGTAGCTGGCCTCGCCATAGAGCGTCACCTCATCGACCATGTTGCGGACCCCGGTCGTCGCGTTGGGCGCGTCAGGTGCGCCCAGCGTGCGCGTAAGTGTGGTGCGATTGTGAGTGTAGCTTGCCCCGATCAACCAGCCGAAGCGGTCATCAAGTGGCCGCCACAGGCGGGTTTCATTGGCCACCATCGCCGTGTCATTAGATTGGACGAACAGGCGCGGAGACCCATCTGGGGGAGTTGCATCGTAGCGCTCCTCGAGACGTTGGCCGGTGATTCCGGTCGAACTGCGAAATCGGACATCCCCGAACTCACCGGAGACCACCACTTGCCCTTGGCCATAGCGCGCATCGAAGCCTTCACTCACGGGCGCTGCCCGGGTCAGTGACGGACCTTCGCGGTCGGCATATTGACTGTCATGGCCATCGGTCACCTGGCCAATGCCGATCAGGTCGACGGTCCAGCCCTCGCCTGCATCCAAGCGAGCGATCGCGCGGCCACCCAGGATGTTCACGCGATTGACGTCGTCCCTGCCGAGCAGGGGTTTGTCGATATATCCCCCTTGGGTCTCGGCATCTATCGCGATCCGCAAGGCGGCCACATCGCCGCTGAGCGGGAGGTTGAGCATCGCGCTGCCATCCGCCCCCAGCGCTCCATGTTGGGTTGCGCTGCCGCCGATCATCGCTGCGCCCGCGGTCACGCCCAATTCTGGGGCGTTGGGCACCAAGCGGAGAATACCGCCCAGCGAGCCCGCGCCGTAGAGCGTCCCCTGCGGCCCTTCCAGCACTTCAACCCTATCGAGGTCCGACAGGCGAAGATCAGGATCGGGAGCATTGTAGCTCAGCCTCAGGTCGCCCAGATACTGCCCGACGGTTGATTGGGTCGGGCCGGTAAAGCTTGAATCGGCAATCCCACGGATGAACAGTTTATTGCGCCCGCTTCCGAGGAAGGTCGAAGACACAGTTGGGACGCGCTGCGTGATCTTCTCCGTCCCACCCACACCGCCCAGCGTGAGCGCCTCCCCGTCGAGGATGCGAACCTGGCCAGGATATTCCTTGAGGGGGACATCCCGCTTGCTGCCCGCAACCACGATCTCGATCGGCTCCGACGCCTCAGGCGCGGCTCTCGCAGGCGGCAGGCGATTGCGGGCTTTGCGGGTTTCGGGTCGTGGGCGCGGGGGAGCCGCCGCGACCAGCCGCCAGCCTACCGTACCTACCGGGACGGCCTTCGCACCAGCCGCGCGTGCCAGCCGCTTCACCGCCTCGGCAGTGCTGTAGTGCCCCCTGATCGCCGGCACGCGCCGTTCGGCCACCTTCGGGTCCGCTATGACTATGCTCGTTCCGGTTTGTCGCGCAATGGATTCGGCAGAGTCACCGGCTCGGCCGGCGGGGACATCGATTGCCGTTCTCTTTGCCTGCGCCGGCGAGGCTATGGCCACCGCAGCCACGCAGAGGATGCCGACTATGCGCATGACTAAGGAGCCTCGAACATCCACACATCGCCGGCGCGGCGCATACCAACGCCCAGCAACGGACCTGCCGCACTGGGATCGGCACGCAATGGCTCAACTAGAAGGCTTCCCGACACGCGCCGCGGTGCCGCACCGGGCGCGGTACTGAACTGGGCGCCAGTGGCGCGGGTAAGATCCTGCGCGACCTCCGCCAGCGTCGCGTTCTGGAAGGTCAGTCGCCCTTCGCGCCATTCGCCGATCTGCGAAACCGGTATGCTGTCGAGGCGATAGGCCGAGGAACCCGCTTCGCTGGTCAATACCCGCCCGGGATTGACCACCACGTTCTGCTTCTGGGGATTGAAGGCGACCAGCCCTTCCGCCACGGCTAGGCGAAGATCGCGATCCGTCCGCTTAACATCGAAGATCGTACCGAGATCGACCAACTCATTCTCGCCCACTAAAACGCGAAACGGCTCGGTGTCGTCGTGTCGGATCGTGAACAAAGCCTGGCCGCGTTCCATTCGGGCGAGACGAGAGTTCCCGCGATCGAGGATGATTCGAGTGCCGCCCGCGAGTTCGATCTTTCCGCCTTCGTCCAGCGCAACCACCCGCCGCTCGCCCGATGCCGTCTCCACCGCATAAGTCCCGGTGTTCATCTGCCAAAGGCCAATGCCCGCGACCATGGCAATCGCGGCGACCATCCCGCCCAACAATCTACGCCTGCCGTGGTTAACCGGCGGCGTGTCGTCGTTCTCGGCTATCGGCAGCGGCGGCAAGGCCTCCGCGGCATCCGCGATATCTGCCGTCACGCGGGCATAGGTATCGGCGTGGGACGGGGCCGCTTCGAGCCAAGTGGCAAGGCTTTCCCAATCATGGAAGGACGGGTCGCCTGTGCGCACTGCCCAACCGATCGCTTGCTCCAGAACCGCGTCATCATGCGCCATGTTAGAGATCTCCTGACGAGAGGACGGAATCGAACGGTCTAAACCTCATCGATCCGCTCCTTCAGGCCGGCAAGCGCACGATAGGCAGCTCTAAGGTCGCTCTCGACCGTGCTGAGGCTCACGCCGAACTCCTCCGCTACCTGGCGCTGGGATATCCCGTCCACGCGGTGGCGGCGAAAGATCGCTGCGGGCCGCTGTCCAAGCGCATTCAGGGTCTGTGTAACAAGCTGCGTATGCTGCCGCGCTATAATCGCCCTATCCGGCAACGGCTCATCCGACACGCCCAAGGCGGCGGCGCCGTTCACTTCCGCCCATTCCCGATCACGCTTCTCCGCCTGTCGCGCCGAGCGGTAACGATCGATCATCAACAGGTCAGCCATGCGGAAGAGATAGGAAAGAGGGGATGCAACCGGTCCGGAATTGCTGGACGAGATCTTCAGCCAGAGCTCCTGCAGAATGTCCTCGGTCGAGTCCCCTCCCCCGCGCGAGGCCACGAACCGCAACAAGCGGTCACGATTCTCGAAAAACGCGCCTTCGAGACCTGAATGAGGTGGCTCTGCAGACAAAGTACACCCGAACTGTTTTTGCGATCCGCCCAGATACGGGCGCTGCGCGAATGTGAAAAGAGGCTGAAATCGTGTCCTGCAGTCGCCCTCCCTAGATGCACTCGGCATGCCAGCATGCGGGCTCGGTATTTCCGCGAAGGCTCCGCATACTGCTAGCGATAGCCGAGAGTGAGAGGAAGCGGCGCGAGGCCGAGGATCACCAGGCGAGAAGGATCGAGGGTATGGCAAACAAGCTCTTTGACATTGCGGGCCGGCGGGTGCTGCTGGTGGGTGGAGATTCCGGCATTGGCCTCGCCTGCGCAGAGGCCTTCGCCCGCGCCGGCGCAAGGCTTGTCATCGCCGGTGTCTCACAGTCTGATGGAGACGATCGCGCGGCCCGAATTGCTCAGGAGACCGGCTCGGACGTGAGCTATGTCGAGGTAGATGTCCGGGATGAAGCTCGCGTTGCAGCAATGGTGGAAACCGCCGTGCAGCGGCTCGGCGGCCTCGATATCGCGATGAACAATGCGGGTATTCCCGGACCGTCCGCCGCCATCCAGGACTATGACACAGACGCCTTCGACAACCTTTTTTCCATAAATGTCCGCGGCACCTTCCTCAGCATGAAATACGAGATTCCACATCTGCTGGAGTCGGGCAAAGGTTCGATCATCAACCTCGCTTCCACCGCTGCGATCACCGGACTGGCGATGGTTGGCCCCTACGCCGGCACCAAGCATGCCGTCGCCGGCCTGACCAAATCGGCCGCACTGGAGCTTGCGGCGCAAAACGTCCGCGTCAATGCGATCGCGCCAGGGCCCGTCCAGACCAATCTGCTTTCGACGATGCGCTCGAACCGGCAGAAGACCGGCTTCGTTGGAACAACCAGCGTTCCCATGGATCGCGTTTCCGAGCCTGAAGAAATGGCCGGCGCAGTTCTTTGGCTCGCCTCGGACGCGTCATCCTTCGTCACCGGCGCGATCGTCTCAGTGGACGGAGGCGTGGTGGCGCAATAGCCCGTCAGGGAAACGGATCCCCTGGCGAATCCGACGAAAGGTCGACCACGACCGTCTTGGTCTCGGTGAAGGCACGCATGGCTTCGAAGCCGTTCTCGCGGCCAATACCGCTCAGCTTGTAGCCGCCATAGGGCAGCATGTAATGAACCGGACGGAACGTGTTTACCGACACAAGTCCAGATTCAATTCGCGCGGCGACACGGTGCGCACGGCCCACGTCCGAGGTCCACAGCCCGCCGACGAGGCCGTAGCTGGTGTCGTTCGCCAGTGCGATCGCCTCCTCCTCGTCGTCAAACGGCATGATTGCCGTGACGGGGCCGAAAATCTCCTCCTGCGCCAGGCGAGACCTGTTGTCGGCATCGACGAACACGGTGGGCGAGACGTAATAGCCCCGTTCCAGTCCCTCCGGACGCTTTCCGCCGGCCAGCAGCCGTGCCCCCGACTCTAGGCCGAGAGCGATATATGACTCGGTCTTGTTTCGCTGGTCCGCGGAAGTCTGTGGCCCGATATGGATGTTGGGATCGAACGGCGAACCGATGCGAATCCGCCGCGCGATCTCGGCGAGGTCGTTCGCGAACCGCTCATAGATCGACCGCTCGACAAAGATCCGGGAAGAGGCCGAGCAGGACTGACCGGTGGAGCGAAACGAGCTGTGCGCCGCGATCGCGAGCGCCTTGTCGACTTGCGCATCGGCGAAGACGATAAACGGAGACTTGCCTCCGCATTCAAAGGCACAGCGTTTCAAATTGCCCGCAGCCGCAGCCATGATCCGGCTAGCCGTGGCTTGCGAGCCCGTAAAGGAGATCTTGTTGACTCCCCGATGCGCGGCAAGCGCTGCGCCGATCTCACCTCCTCCAGGTAAGACGTTGATCACCCCTGGGGGAAAGCCTGCCTCTTCCGCCAAGGCAGCCAGCGCAACCATGCTTGCCGGCGTATATTCGGAGGGCTTCAAAATCACCGTGTTGCCGGTCGCGAGAGCGGGTCCCAGCTTCCAAGAGGCGAGCGAAATGGGGGAGTTCCACGGCAAGATCGCGGCAACCACACCGACGGGCTCCAGCCTCGTATAGGCCAGAGCATCCCGGCGATACGGTATCTGGTCGCCATTGAGCTTGTCCGCCGCACCGGCGAAGAAAGTCAGCCAGTCAGCCGCGCGGCGCACCTCCCCCTTTGTATCCGCATACGGCTTGCCATTGTCGCGGCTCTCGATCTCGGCCAGGCGATCGGCGTCGCGGCGGACAAGATCGGCGAACCGGCCGATCAGCGCCCCCCGCGCCGATGCCTCCAGTTTACCCCAAGAGCCTGACAGCGCGGTCCGGGCCGCTTCCACCGCGTTCTCGACGTGAGAAGCTTCGGCCGAGGCGATTTCGGCCCAGACCTCTTCGGTAGAAGGATCGATCGTCGCAATAACGGAACCGGACGCGATCCACTCGCCCCCGATATAGAGGCGATCGAAGCGGCCCAGCTCCGCGCTCACGATACCTGCCTCAGCGCCTCAGCCGGAGCGACACAGGCAAGCAACTGCGCTACACTGGCGGACTCCTGGAGGGCCCCCATACCTTCCGCGATCGCCCGCGCATTGTCGCCCAGCAACCAGCGCGTATTACGCTCGAACTTGTCCAGCACGTCGGACCTCGTCAGAGCCGCCTCGGGAGAGCCGGGGTGGTAGGGAACGTGCTTGTAATAGGTCTTCCCGCCGGCCTCGATCGTTAATCTGGCGGGGCAATGCGCCGGATAATCCGAGTCGGGATCAAGTGAAGCCTCGGTCAGTGCGGCAAGCCTTAGGATCGCCGGATCGGCCAGCCGTTCGGGAAGGAAAGTCTCGAGCCCGACATCGCCATCGGCAAGCGCAGCCGCCACACCATAATACAGGCTGAAACGCGCCTCGTGCGGCGTTTGGGGCGCCTTCTTCCGATCGCGGGGATCGGTCACCAGTGTCAGCCCCGGTTCGGCAAGCTGGCAATGGATCGAGGTGATATCGTCAACGCTCGTACCGTCCGCGGCGAAGTCTTCCAGTACCAGCCGTGCCGCCACGATGAATGCGTGAAGCAATTGGCAGCAGGGATAGGGCTTGTAGGCAGTGTCGGGCAGGTACCATTGCGTGCCCAGCCCCTCTGCCGGCCGTCCGGTGAAATCCAGCGCGCCATCGATCGGGGTGAGGTGGGTCTCGAAAAACCCGAACTTTCCTTCGAAAACACTCGCTGGCCCGCTGATGCCCGCCATAGCAAGGTCGACCGCCAGCATCCCTGCATGCGCGCCCCACCCGCCGTGCAATATCTTGGACGTTGATCCCGTCCGGGTCGATTCCTGGATGCCCGAAGCAAAGGTGCCGCTGATGCCCATCGCGTCGACGATCTGTCCGGGTGTCGCTCGGCGATAGCGGCCGATCGCCGCAGCCACCCCGAAGGAGCCGATCAGTGAGCTGGTGTGGTAGCCCCGTTCCAGAAAGCGCGGCCCCGCGACGAAGCCGAGGCGGATCATGATTTCATAGCCCACGACCGTGGCCTCGATCGCCTCATTCATAGTCGCGCCATCAGCTTCGGCCGCGGCGAGGACTGCGGGAATGATCGTCGAGCCAGGCCGCGCAAGCGATGACCCGTGCTTGTCGTCCATCTCCAATGCCTGGCCGAGAGATCCGTTAAGCAGCGCGGCAAGCTCGGGGCGGGCCTTAGCGTCCAATCCCAGCAACGTTGCACCCGACGTGGCGCTCCATTGGCGCTTGAGGTTAGCCGCAGCCTTCCCGCTTTCTTCCTTCGGATTGGCCCCGGCTATGGAAACGCCAACGGAGTCGATGATGTGCCAGCGCGCCGCCTCGCGCACATTCGCTGGAATCGTATTTCCCGCAAGTCCGGAGGCGAACTCCGCATAGGTTTCTGCAAGAGTTGGCGCCATGGTCAACGGACCCGCTGGAGCGCACGGCCCAGCCGTACTGCCGGCTCAGCTTCGTTCTCCAGATTGTCGATTGTCTCTTCGATCTCCTGGACCGCCTCCGCCGTCAGCACCCGGCCAGCGAGATCGCGGAACTTCTCCTTCAGCGTCTCTTCCGACATCGGGTTCTTCCAATGGCCGCTGCGGTAGGTCTGCTCCCATTTATGGACTGAACCATCCTTCATGGTAACTTCCACGCGAACCGCGCGCATCTCGTGCGGTCCGCCTGCGTCGAGCTCCGGATCGACATAGACTTCGATCCGGTTGGCCAGATCGATGATCGTGGGATCGCGCAGCTTATCATCGGTATACTGATCGATGAAGGCATTGCCTTCCAACAGGGTGACCGCTGCCGTGTAAGGCAGATTCATCTGCGCCGTGATGGTCTCTTTGGGCTCATAGGCCCAGCCACAATGCACATAGACCATGTTGGTGGTGCCGATGCGAACCTTGGCGACATCCTCTCCCTTGATGCCGTCACGCTCGATAATGCCCCGCAGCGCATCGACCGAAGTCTGGCTGCTTGCGAGCGACGAGTAGCGCTTGAATCCATTCTTGCGCATCTCGAACTCGCTGCCCAGGCCGTCCGTCGCCCATTTGAGGTCATACTCCGCGGCATAAGTCGAGCAGAACCCGCCATAGGGTGCCTCCAGCACGTCACGCACGCCGGTAAGCCCCTCTTTGGCACAGAGCGCAGCGATAATACCGTTCTGCGCCGCCTTGCCCGAATGGAAGCGCTTGGCCATCGCCCCGAACTGCGATGCCATCAGCCCTGCGGCCTGAGAACCCGCGAGCCCCAGCGCGCTGACATACTGGTCGGTATCGAGGTTCAGCATCTTGGCGATCGCCGCTGCTGAGGCGAAGGTGCTGGTGAGGCCGCAAGGATGGAAGCCGCGGTGAAATGCATGGGGGCTGACAGTGTTGCCGATGCGCGTGCCCAGCTCATACCCTGCAACCGTGGCGAGGATCACGTCCTTGCCGCTGAAGGTCCCGAACCCTTCGGCCGAAGCGAGTACGGCAGGGACCACGCCCGCCCCGTAGTGGGACATTGACTGATCGTGGCAATCATCGAGTTCGAAGCCCTGCGCCGCCGTGCCGTTTATGAACGCCACGCCCAGCGGATCCGCGCGGAGATTCATTCCCCACGCGCTTGCCTTCTGCGCCTGGCCCAGAAACTGCACCACCCTTGCCACCGACTGCGTCCACGGTTGGGGGGCCCCGTAAACACCGCAAGCGAGACTATCGCGGATGCACTGCTTGGCGTTGAGGATCAAATCCTCCGGCAGATCGGAATAGCTCAGATTCGCGCCGAAATCGGCGAGATCGCGGGTCGGGCCGGGGACGGTGATAGGAGATTGGGCGTTCATCGAGAAAACCTTTTTGCGGGTATCGTTTAATCAGGCGACGGACTCGGCTTTCGCCGCAGGTGCCGCGGATCGGGCGTAGGCGGCTGCGCTGCTGCCGGCGAGGCGACCGAATACCGCTCCGCTCGTGAGCCCGCTTGCGCCGGGATAGTTGAAGTAGAAGATGCCGCCGACCATCTCGCCAGCCGCGAACAGGCCCGGGATTGCCTTTCCGTTCGTGTCCAACACCTCACCTTCGGATGAAATACGCACGCCTCCGAATGTGAAGGTCACGCCGCAAGTCACCGCATACGCATGGAACGGCGGCGTATCGATGGGGTTCGCCCAGTTGCTGCGCGGCACGCCGTTGCTGGTGGCGCTCCTGCCATCCTTGATGTTGGGCTCGAAAGGTACGTCGGTCTTCACCGATGCATTGAACTCCTCCACCGTGGCGAGGAACTGCTGCTTGTCGATCTCGTCGATCTTGTCGGCGAGTTCCTCCAGGGTATCGGCCGTAACCTTCGTGACTCGCCGCGTGCGGTATTCGTCGCGAAGCAGGTCGAGAACCTTGGAATCATAAATCTGCCAAGCCACCTGACCCGGCTGGTTGAGCACGGCCTGGCCGTATTTCGCATAAGTGTAATTGCGGAAATCGGCCCCTTCATCGACGAAGCGATGGCCGTTGCGATTGACCATGATCGAAAGCGGGTAGGAATGGCGCTGATATTGAGGCGTGAGGAACAAGTCGCCGAAGTCCTCGGCGTAGCGCTCCCAAGAGACGGCGTGACAACCAGACCAATGACCGTAAGGCTGCGCACCGGCGTCAAGCGCCATGGAAAGCCCGTCCCCCGTGTTGTAGCGTGAGCCCCGCACCTTGGCGAGGTCCCAGCCCGGTCCGAGATAACGCGCGCGCATTTCGGCATTCGCCTCGAAGCCGCCGCATGCCAGCACAACGGCGGTGGCGTGAACGCGCTCCTGTCGACCATTCGGCCCCGCGACGACTACGCCCTTGACCCCCTCTTCATCGCGAATGAGCTCTCGCACCCACGCATCATAACGAACTTCGACACCGCTCTTTTCGGCGGCGCGATAGAGCGCCTCCACCAGGCCCGGCCCGCCGCTCGCCACCGCAATCGTGGCGCCGCCCCAGAATTTGAAACGACCGTTCACACGGTAAGCCTGGCGCCCGAAGTTGGGAAAGAACCGCACGCCCTGATCGCGCATCCACAGTATGGTTTCCCGGCTGCCCCGCACCAGGATTTCGCAAAGCTCAGGATCGGTGCGATACTGCGTGATCCGCGCCATATCGTCGAAAAAATCGGCTTCTTCGTAAGAGCCGAAATCAGCGGAGGCGGCTTCCTCATCAGTAAGATCGGGACAGAAGGCGCGAATATCGTCCTCGCCGTCGTACACCGTGCGCATGAGGCCGTCGGTGAAGGAGGTATTGCCGCCCCGCTCTTCCACGGGTGAGCGCTCCAGCACCAGCACTCGTGCTCCCGAATTCGCCGCGCTGATGGCCGCACAAAGAGCAGCATTGCCGCCCCCGACAATCACAACGTCATAGGCGGCGGGCTGTGTCTCTGGCATATTGACCCTTATCTTGCAGGCTGTGGATCACTCAGCACGAGGCCATCCACTTACCTACATCCTGGTGTTGATTGGCTTTGACCGTACCGTCGCGCCTCCGCTTTAGTCGTTCTCGCTATACACGCACGAAATATTCTGACATGCTGGCATAAGGTGCACGCATGGTGGGAGATCGCGCGTTGAAATTGCAGCAGTTGCGCTATGTCGTTGAAATCGTTCGGCATGGTAACCATCTTTCGGCCGCGGCCGAGGCGATGCATACGTCTCAGCCGGGCGTCAGCCGCCAAATTCAGTTGCTGGAGCAGGAACTGGGGTTCGAAATCTTCCTGCGCACGCGTAATCGCATCATCGGCCTAACCGAACCGGGAGCAATCGTCTTCAATTTCGCCCAGCGCATCGCGACCGATGTGGCCGCGCTGACGACCCTCAAGGAAGACATGCATTCCGGCAACCGCGGCGTCTTCACCATCGCCACCACCCATACCATGGCCCGTTACGTGTTGCCGGACGTGGTCGAGACCTTCGTCGCGCAATATCCCGAAGTGAAGCTGGTCCTGAAACAGGGGGACCCAGAGGAAATCTGCGCCCTGGTCGATTCGGGGGAGGCAGATCTCGCGATCGGGACTGACACCACCCGCGATTTCCCAAACCTGATCAAGCTCGACTGCTTCGAACTTCACCGCTGCATCGTCGCACCGATAGATCACCCGATCCATTCGGCTCCGCGCCTGACGCTAGAGCAGATCGCAAGCTATCCGATCATTACCTACGATTCGCGCTACAGCGGCCGCTGGAAAGTGATGAAGGCTTTTGCCGATCTCGGCCTCGAACCAAAGATCGTGATGAGCGGCATCGATGCCGATGTCTGCAAGACCTATGTCGCCAAGGGGCTCGGCATCGGAATCCTGGCCAGCATGACTTTCGACAAGGAACGCGATGCGGGCCTTGCCGCGCGCGACGCGAGCGGGTTGCTGCCATCGAGCACGATCAAGATCACGATCAGGCCCAATACCTATCTCCGGCAGTTCCTGCTCGACTTCATCCAGTCCGTCGCGCCGACCCTGACGCCCCACGTCGTGCGGCGCGAACTGAGGGAATTCCAGCGAAGCTGATCCGGAAGCTATGCAGCCACCGCGGATTGACGAAGCGTCATCCGCTCCAATGCCTTATCATCGATCGCAACGCCAAGACCGGGGCGGTCCGGCACCCTTACCGCCCCATTCTCGATCGAGAGATCGCCCTCAGCGATCAACGGGTCGGCTCCCAGCACACCCGCACCGAATACGAACTCTGCAGCGCCGAAAGTTCGCGAAGCAGGCACTGCAGCGCAGAAGTGCATTGCCGCCGAGGCCTCGATGGCTGAGGCGACCGCCAGGCCGCCGCTGTTGATGCCGATGTCGCTCGCTTCTCCGATTGCCGCTATCTTGCGCGCAGGCAGAAGACCGCCGACCTTGTACAGCTTTACGCAGAAGACATCGGCAGCACCGGCAGAGATTATCTGAGCGGCATCCTGCACCGTGAAGAGGCTTTCATCCGCCATGATCGGAACGCCGGCTGCCTGGCGCCGGATTTCAGCCATTCCGGCGAGGTTCCTCCGCTCAACCGGCTGCTCACAATACCCCACGTCCAGATCTCGCATCGCCGATAGCGCCAGGATCGATTCCGAGACGGTCCAGCCGGTGTTCGGATCGACACCGATCAAAACGTCGGAGCCGACCGCGCTCCGCACGGCTTCGAAATTCTTGACGTCCTGGCGCCAGCCGCCCTTCCCAGCGGCTTTCAGGCAGAGTACCCGAATGCCGAATTCGTCCACCGCACGCTGTGCATCCGCCACCATCCGGCCCGGATCGTCATAGAGACTGATCGACCATTCCAACGGGATTTCGCTGTTCGCTCGGCCGCCCAGAAGATCGTGGACCGGCACATCCAAAGCCTTCCCGAGCGCATCGTGCAAGGCGATGTCAAGCACCGCTCGCGCAGCAGGATTTCCTGCCAGCCTTGATGTGAGAAGCGCGTCATGGCCTTCGAAATCAGCAAGCCGGCGTCCGATCAGCAGCGGCCCGTATATTTCCTCGATTGCGGCGACCACGCTGTGGACGGTGTCGGCGACGAAATGCCCCGGGCTGATGGGCCGGATCTGGGCGATGCCGGTCACCCCTTCGGCGTGCAGCTTCACCAGCACCGGCTTCCCGAGCACCTGATCCCTCGGCCCCGTATCGTAGCTGCCGCTCGAAAATGTGCGCTGCAGCCTCACCGGCAACTCGGTGACGAATATCTCGATCCGTTCTATCTTCATCACGCTGCCGCCCGCTTGGTGTTGCGCCAGCTATCCAGCACTATATCGGCGCCGCGCTCTCCCAGCGCGATCGTAGGCGCATTGGTGTTGGAGGAGGGGATAGTCGGGAAGATCGAGGAATCGATCACCCGCAGCCCGTCCACGCCCCGCACGCGCAGTTCCGGGTCGACGACGCAGCTATCGTCGGTCCCCGCCTTGCAGCTCCCGACGATATGCCAGGTCGTCTGGGTGGTCTCGCGAATATATTCGAGAATCTGCTCGTCGGTGACCGCTTCGGGCCCCGGACGCGTTTCCCGAACGATCAGCTTAGCCAGCGAGGGAAAGCTCGCCACATGGCGGACGGCCTTGATGCCGGCCAGCAGCACGTCCGCATCATGGGGGTCGTCGAGATATTTCGGATCGATCTTCGGATATTCCACCGGATCTGCCGACGCGATGTGAGTCCAACCTCTTGAACGCGGGCGAAGCCCCATCACACCCACTGTGAAGCCAGAATGGGCGTCAAGCCCGTCCTGCGGCCGCCGGGCATAGCGGTCCTTGCCTGAAAATGGCTGGAGTTGGATCTTGAGATCCGCGCGAGGCTCCTCGGGCGAACTTCGCATCACGACATGTGCGGTCGCCGAACAGATCGATAGCAACCCTTTTCCGAACAATGCGAATTTCAGACCTTCGCGAACCTTGGCCACGGGGCGCTGCAACACGTCGTTGATCGTGATCGGCTTGCTGCACTCGAAGGTGAGCCGCGTATTCGGATGGTCCTGCAGGCATTCACCCACGCCAGGCAAATCTGCGACGACCTCGATGCCGTGCTTGCGCAACAGTTCACCGCCACCGATGCCGGAGAGCTCGAGCAGCTTGGGCGATTGAACAGGACCCGCCGAAAGGATTACTTCCTTCCGCGCCGAAACCCGCGAGAGGCTGTTCTCGCGCAGAACTTCGACGCCGGTGGCGCGGCGCCCCTCGATTACCACGCGTGAGACCAACCCGTTGACCATGACGTGGAGGTTGGACCGGTTCCTCGCGGGGCGCAGATATCCTACGGAAGACGATGAACGAAAACCGCGCCGCGTGGAATATTGCAGGTAGGCGGCCCCTTCGTAATGGCCGTCATTGTAATCTTCGACATACTCGAACCCCGCCTCCTGCGAGGCTTCGATGAAGCCGTCGGCAAGCTCGTCAAAATGTTTGAGGCTGGTTACGCCGATTGGTCCATCATGGCCGCGAAGTTCCGGATCGCCGGGAAGGTAGCGCTCCATCCGCTTGAAGTAGGGAAGCATCTCTTCCCAGCCCCATCCGGGTAGGCCCAATCCTTCCCAACTGTCGAATTCCGCCGGATCGCCGCGCACGTAAACATTGCCGTTGATCGAACTTGATCCGCCAAGCACCCGCCCCCGCGTCCAAAGTTGCGGACGATTATGCAGCGCTTTCTGAGGCTCGGTCACGAAGGGCCAGGTGACGGCGGGATCCTTGAGCAGGTTCACCACCATCAACGGAATATGGATGTTGATATTTCTGTCGCGCCCCCCGGCCTCGATCAGAAGAACCCGATTGCTTCCATCCTCGGACAATCGGTTGGCCACGGCGCAGCCCGCCGATCCGGCGCCTACCACGATGAAATCGTACACCTCCTCGTCCCGAGCGACCGAACCTTGCATAGCACCGTCCTTTTACCTGTTAGCGCGCGTCCTAGTCCCTACGTCCATGTAATCCAATTCAATGTCAGCATTCGGCATAGTCTCCGCGCATGCCGGAGCAGCAGCTCAGCACGTGCCGGCATGAACAACGGGAAGCGTGACATCTGTCTCGGGCGAAACTCGTTGCCGCCATGCGGATGAGTTATTCATGTAGGGTGGAAATTGATTGGCGATCATACTGCGCCGCGCCTAGTCCGGTCAAAAGACAACGGGAGATGAGGTTTGTCGGTGCCGGCGAACGAATACAATCTTTACATCGACGGCGAGTGGGTAGCGCCAGCTTCGGGCGAGCGCTTTGCGGCCCTTAACCCATTCGATCAGAAGCCTTGGGCAACAGTGGCGCAGGCCGGCGAGGCGGATGTCGCCGCCGCCGTCGCCGCGGCACGTGACTGCTTTGAGCGGGAATGGCGTAAAACCACCGGCCTCGAACGTGCTCGCCTGATGAACCGGCTTGCCGAACTGCTGGAACGCGATGCCGAACGGATGGGCACGCTCGAGTCGACAGACAACGGGAAGATCGTGCGCGAGACTCGCGCGCAGATGCGGTTCGTCGCCCGCACCTTGCGGTTTTTTGCGGGCTATGCCGACAAGATATTCGGTAAGGTCATCCCTCTCGATCGGCGCGACCATTTTGATTATGCGACGATGGAGCCGCTCGGGGTGATCGGCATTATCACCGCCTGGAATTCGCCCATCGCGCTGCTGGGCAACAAGCTTCCCGCTGCGCTCGCCGCCGGCAACACCGTGGTGGTCAAGCCTTCAGAGCATGCCTCCGTCACGACGCTCGAATTTGCGAAGCTGGTGGAAGAGGCCGGCTTTCCTCGCGGCCTCTTCAACGTCGTTACCGGCGACGCACGTACCGGCCAGGCACTGGTTCGGGGTGGCGGGCTCGACAAGATCAGCTTCACTGGCAGCGGCGTTGGAGGCCGCGAGATCGCGGCAGTGGCCGCGCGCAATCTGACGCCAGTCATCCTCGAACTCGGCGGGAAGTCGCCGAACATCATCTTTGACGATGCCGATACAGGAAAGGCGACGGTGGGCGCCCTTGCCGGCATCTTCGCGGCAACCGGCCAAACCTGCATCGCAGGATCGCGGCTGCTGGTGCAGCGCCCGGTCTATAATCAAGTCCTGGACGGATTGGTTGAACGCGCCAAGCGCATCAAGCTGGGCAACCCTCTCGATCTCACCACCGAGATGGGCACAGCTGCCAACGAGCCTCAATTCGAACGCATCCTGTCCTTCATCCGCTCGGCCAAAAACGATGGTGCGCGGCTCATGACCGGCGGCGACGCTGCGCGTGACGGAGAACTGAAGAACGGCCTTTTCATCCAGCCGACCATCTTCGCGGATGTCACTAATGACATGCGGGTGGCGCGAGAAGAAATCTTTGGGCCGGTCCTTTCCGTCATTCCATTCGACACAGAGGAGGAGGCGATCGAGATTGCGAATGACACCAATTTCGGCCTGGCCTCCGGTATCTGGACTCAGAGCCTCAACCGCATGCACCGTGTATCTGCGGAATTGCGGACGGGTATGGTCTGGGTGAACACTTATCGCGCCGTCGCGGCGCAGACGCCCTTCGGAGGCGTGAAGGACAGCGGTTACGGACGGGAGAGAGGAGAAGAAGGAATGAGGGAATTCCTCGCCACCAAAAACGTCATGATCAACCTTTCGGAGGCCGAACGCGATCCGTTCGCGGTGCAGACCTGATGGCTCGGATCCCTTATCCCGACCTGACGAAGGTCGCGCCGGAAAGGCTCAAGATCATTGGGTATCCCGAGCGTAAGCCGCTGAACATCACTCACATGGCGCTGCACATCGCCGACGGCGTCTGGTATTCGCACATCGCGCTCAAGAACGCGATGGTCAACGGCACGACGATCGATCCCTGGCTGCGGGAAGTGCTGATTCTGCGGACCGCGTGGCTGGCCAATTGCGAATATGAATTGCACCATCATATCTCGATCTCGGCCAATCTCGGCTTCACCAAGGAGAAGCAGGAAGCGTTACGGACGCAAAATTACGAGACGCTCACGGAGGAAGAACGCACCGTTGCCATGCTCACGGATGAGGCGATTACGCGCCTAACGGCATCCGATGAAACATTGGCGAAGGCGCGCGCCCTATTCGGCGACGCCCAGGTTCTGGAAATGATAGCGATCATCGGCAGCTATTGGGCCACGGCGATGATGGCAGGCGTTTCCGGCGTCGAACCAGACGCCGAGCCAATCCAGAGCTGGTCCAACAAGGCAGCGGAGTAACCGCAGTGTGCGAGATGTGCCCCACGCTACCCAAGGGTTGGCTCGGCTGGATTGAGCTCCCCGATGCCATGCCCTGGAAAGCCGTCGGCCCCTGGCTTGATCTCACGCACCGCGTGGGGCCGGAAATGCCTTGCGCCTCGATTTTTCCAACACCGACCTTCGAGAAGATACGGTCGCTTCCCGGCGACCCTTTCAACGTTACCAACATTCATATGGTCGCGCATGCGGGCACACATGTCGATGCCCCACTGCATTACTACCAGGACGGGCCGGACATGGCTTCGATCCCACTGGATCGCCTCGGCGGCGCTGGGGTCGTCTGGCGCATCGAGAAGGAAATGGATGAGATAATCGACGTGGCAGATCTCGAAGGTGCCCGGCCGCTCCTGCGCGCAGGAGACATACTCGCGGTCGACACCGGCTGGGCATCGCATTTCGGAAGTGAAACCTATGACCGGCATCCCAGTTTCAGCCCCGAAGCAGCCGCCTGGTTGCTCGAGAAGCGGATAAAGCTGCTGGCCTGCGATTTTGCCACGCCCGATCTCGTCTATCATTTGCGCGAGCCCGGTTTCGACTGGCCCGTCCACAGGCAATTGCTCGCGAACGGCATTCTGATTTGCGAGCATCTGACCGGTCACACCGCGCTTGCTGGTCAGCGAGTAGAGTTCCAGTTTTCAGCCTTGCCGATCGTAAATGGCGACGGTGCACAAGCGCGGGTAACCGCCAGGAGGATAGAGGATGCATAGCGGCCTTAAAAATATGAGCACCACCGGCGAACAGACCGGCAATCGCTATCTTGCAGAGGCAATGAAGCATTGCGGGGCCGACTACCTCTTCTACATGCCCATGGTCCTTCCTGGCGCGATCAAGGAAATGGAGACGCTCGGTATCCACCCTATCGCGGGCCATTCCGAAAAGGGCATTGCCTATATGGCGGACGGCTATGCCAGGGCGTCCGGCAAGCTTGCCTTCTGCGCCGCGCAAAACATCGGGTCTTCCAACCTCGCTGCGGCGATGCTCGATGGCAAGATGGCGCGCAGCCCTATCTTGGCGCTGACTGGCGGAAGCACGCCTCAGACGCGCTATCGGAACTATTATCAGGACATCAACCAGTTGCCGCTCTGGGCAGCCATGGCGAAAATGAGCGCCAGGGTAGATGCCGTCTCCCGCTTTCCTGATCTACTGGGGCAGGCGATGCGGGTTGCCACGACGGGGTCTCCCGGCCCCGTGCACCTGGAACTGGACAACCACACCGGCGCAGTTCTTGACGGCGAGCTTTCGGGCGCTCCGCTGCCAGACCCGACCTACGCACGCACACCCGCTATTCGGCACGCCGCGCCTGCGGAGCAGATCCGGGCGGCCTTGAAGATCATTGGCGAAGCCAAGAAGCCTGTGATCCTCGCGGGCTCCGGCATCCGCACCAGCGGCGCCCGGGACCAGTTGCGCGCCTTTGCGCGGAAGGCTCGCATACCTGTAGCCACCTCGCTCGACGCCAAGGACGCTATGGCCGAAAGCGATCCGCTCTCCATCGGCGTCATCGGGACATATTCGCGCAAGACCGCCAACATGACGGTTGCGGAAGCCGATCTTGCGATCTTTGTTGGCAGCACCACCGGCTCCATGATCACCAACACATGGGAAGTGCCCAGGCCCGGCATCCCCGCTATCCAGATTGACATCGACCCGCTGGAACTCGGCAGAAACTATCCGCTGCTGGCGGGCATCTGCGGCGATGTCGCGACAGTCCTCGATCAATTGAGCGAGGCCGTGCAGGAACAGCCCGATCGTTCGGCCTGGCTCAATCGAGTGGCAGAACTGCGCGCTGAATGGCGCGAAGCGGAAAAGGATCGCGAGACCACCGCCTCTTCCCCCATTCGCCCCGAATTTCTTTGCCGCACGCTTTCGAATGTACTGCCGGAGAATGCTCTTCTCTTCGTCGACACCGGTCATTCGGGAGATTGGGCCGCCAAGAACATTTATCTCGAACATCCGGAACAGCGGCTTTTCCGCGCGGCCGGCTCGCTGGGCTGGTCCTATCCGGCCTCGTTGGGCGGCAAATGCGCGCGCCCGGATCAGCCTGTCGTGTGTTTCAACGGCGACGGGGCCTTCTTCTATCACCTCTCGGAGATGGAAACGGCCAAGCGTCACCGCATTAACACTCTGACCATCGTCAACAACAACAGCGCCTTTAACCAGGAAATCCCGGCGTGGGGCGGCAACCCGGCCTATGATCATCACTGGAGCTTCGCACCGGTGAACTTCAAGGCTGTGGCCGAGGGATTCGGAGTTGATGCATTCCGAGTGGAAGATCCGGCTGAACTGGAAGCCACGCTGCGCGAGGCGCTGACGATCGATGCACCGGTCGTTGTCGAAGTAATCACCGATCAACGGGCGCTCGCCGCATCAGCCTGGAAGCCGTAGGAACGGCTCTAGGCTAACTCGGGAACCTTCAGCACGCGTTCGAAAGGCTCGGGCTGGTAGACCGGCGTTTCGAGTCCCTCCATCCGAGCCTTGATCTGAAGGGCGAGGTGGAGGGAGTGAAAGCGCGACTGCGCCAGATTGCCGCCGTGGAACCACAGGTTGGGCTGGCCGGTCGGCTTCCACATGTTGCGCAGTTCGCCTTCCCACGGCCCGGGATCGCCCACAGTACCCGATCCGAGACCCCAGCAATGGCCGACTTTCTGCGCCACCTCCTGGGATATCAGCATCTCGGCCCAGCTTTCCATGGAACCGTAGCCGGTCGCGTAAATGATCACGTCAGCCGGAAGTTCGGAGCCATCGGTCAGCACTACGGAGTGCGGCCGTAATTCGGCAACGCCGACACCGCTACATACTGCTATCTCGCCGTCAGCGATCAGGTCGGATCCCCCGACATCGATGTAATAGCCTGAGGCGCGGCGCATGTATTTGCCGCCGATGGCCGTGTTGTCCTCGGCGAAGTCCAGCAGGAATCCGCTTGCCCGCAGTCGGTCGTAGAACTCGGCATCGTCGATCTGGAACTGTTCGCAATTTTTGCGGTCGATCCGCTCTTTGAGACGGAACGGATAGGATGCGAGCATCAGGTCTGCCCGATTGGTATCGATCCCTGCGGCGATGCCGTCTTCGGAGAATGGCCCTCGTTCGGCAATACGCCGCATTGTGGAGACTTTGACCACGGTAGTCGGCGAGCGCTGAATCATTGTTACCTGGGCGTCTTTCGCCCACAAATCGACCGCAATATCGTGGGCCGAATTGTTTGCTCCGACTATCACGCAGTTCTTCCCGGCGTAATCGGCCCCATCCCGGTATTCACTGGAATGTATCTGTGGACCTTCGAAGCTTTCGGCGCCAGGGAACTGGGGGCGGTTCGGCATACCGGACAAGCCCGTCGCGAGGACCAGTTGGGTCGGCTCCAGGATTACGGTCTTCCCTTCTCGATCGATCGTGACCGACCACTTGCCTGCCGCCTCATCGAAACTGGCCTTGATACAGCGCGAGGAGCCCCAGAAGTCGAGCTCCATCACTTTCGCATAAGCTTCCAGCCAGTCACCCATCTTGTCTTTGGAAGTGTAGACCGGCCAATGATCCGGGAAGGGAATGTATGGCAGGTGATCAACCCAGATCGGATCGTGCAAGTAGAGGGAGCCATAGCGGCTCCGCCAGGCGTCCCCGGGTTGTTCGAAAGCGTCCACGATCAGGGTTGGCACATTCAGCCGCTTCATTCTCGCGGCAAGTGCAAGGCCGCCCTGGCTTCCGCCCACGATCAGGCAATAAGGCTGAACCTCCGCACCGAGCGTGCGACGACGCTCCTCCTGCTCCTGCGCCCAGGTCTTGCGCTCTTTCATGGCCCGATGTTCGATACCCTCAGGGCGGCGGCGGCCGGATGGCTCTTCGAAGCCTTTGAGCTCTTCCATAGCAGTCAGAAGCGTCCAGCAGCGTCCGTCCCGCAACCGAAGATGGCCCGTTCCACGCGCAGCAGCGGTTTCGAAATGGAACCACCCTTCGATCACCCCATCAACTTCCTTCACCTCCCCCTCGCGAGAAAAGCTCACGGGCAGTGCAGAGGCCAGCTGTTCCTTGAGCATCGCCTCGATCGCATCCACGCCGTCCATCGTGGCGATGTTCCAGGTGAAAGCCACCAGATCACGCCAGAAACATTCGCGCTCGTCGAACATGCCAACGAGCTTGGCGATGTCGCGTCGTTCAAGCCCGGTTTCGAAATCGGTAAGCCAGGCGTCTACTGTCTTGGTAACCGTTCGGTTGCTCATCTCATCTGTCCGGATATGCCATTCACCATGCCGTCACGGCCTCTTCATCATTCTCGACGCCCCCGACCGCCGCGATGCGCGCCGTCATCATATAGCTGCCGATCAGCGCAATCACTTCGAACAGCAGGCGATCAGGGTAGCATGCTCTCGCCGCCGCGAGCGTTTGATCGCTGGGGGAAACGTTTTCCGTCACTTCGGTCACATAGGCGAGCAGGGCTTGCTCGTCGGCCGAAAGCAGCGTCAGGTCGCCACCCTCGATGGCAGCGAGCTCTCCTGGCGTGACCCCAGCATTCAGTGCGATCGTACGATGATGAAACAGCTCATAATCCGATTTTTGCAGCCAGGCGACCCGCACAACCACCATCTCTCGCAGGCGCGGATCGATTTCGGCTTCATAGGTCGCCCGACGCCCCAGCTCTGCCTGCGCGTCCCACAACGGATCTGGCATATGCAGTGCCATCTTGGATACGTTGAGCAGATATTTCCGCGACGGATTAAATATCCGCTTCCGTTTGAGAGGCGAGAGGGCGTCCATAGGAAGGTACGGAACGCGGCTCATCACGCTCGCCCTCTTTCGCGGACATATCCCCCCTGATCGAAGTCGGGACGTAGGAAAGTGGAGGTGAAAAACTCGCTTACCAACGACATCGCATTGCTCGACAAGAAAGTTTCTCCTCGGGCCTCACACGCACCCGCTCGCGCTGCCCTAATAGCGACGATGATCGGATTACATTATCAAATCATCCCCCTGCATAAACGCCTGCTATAGTCGTTTTGGCATAACGTGGCTCGATACCTCCCCCTGCAAAGATTATTTCACAATTGGTGCGGACCACCCAATTGGCGGCCTCCGTGACGCGCTACAGCGCGAGCGCCTTGAACCCGCCGGTCGCTTGTGACATTAGCGATGGGACCGGTCACATGTTGGCATTAAGGCTTTCTGGTGACGCCTTCCAGCGAGCCTTGGGGAGCGAATTCGGAGAATAGTCGTGTCTGTCGCAGCGGCCCCTATCGAAAGCGGAAATTCCGTCCTTACCTGCACTCCGATCCATCCGCACTTCGCCGCCCGTGCGGAGGGGCTGGACCTGCGCCAACCACTCACGGAGGAGCAAAGATCAGCCGTCAAAGACGCGATGGATAAATATGGGGTCGTCGTCTTTCCCGGGCAGTTGATGAGCGACGATGAGCAAGCGGCTTTCGCCATGCAATTCGGGGAAATCGAAGATACGCCGACATTGGTCGATCAGGAGCGCAGGCGCCTGCCCAACATGAAGATCAACGACATCTCCAATTTGGGGCCGGATGGGCAAATCTGGGCCGCGGATGACCGGCGGCGGATGTTCAATCTGGGCAACCTCCTGTGGCACAGCGACAGCAGCTTCAAGCCCACTCCCGCCTATTGGTCGATGCTGCAGGCTAAAGTCATTCCGCCCGTCGGGGGGGAGACCGAATACGCCGACATGCGCGTCGCGTGGGAACATCTCCCGGAAGACCTGAAGGAAGAAATTCGGGATCTCATCGCCTATCACTCGCTGATCTATTCCCGCGAGCAACTGGGCTTCGCCGCTTTCAGCCCCGAAGAGCAAAAACGGTGCGAGCCGGTCCCTCAGCGGCTCGTGCGGCTCCACGCGGAGTCGGGCCGCCTCTCTCTATATCTGTCGGCGCATATCGGCGCGATCGAGGGCTGGCCCCGGCCGGAAGCGATGGCGCTGATCCGTCATCTTACTGAATTCGCCACGCAGCGCGAGTTCGTCTACTCACATCAGTGGTCCGTGGGCGATCTCGTGATCTGGGACAATCGCTGCACGATGCATCGTGGCACGCGCTTTAAGGACAAGACTTATCCGCGCGATCTGCGGCGCGTAACACTCATGGACGTCGGGCCAACCCTGGAACAACCGCGTTAATCTGCCCACAGACGATCACCGGCGCCAGGGAGAGCGTTGTACATGACAGTTGAAACCGTGGTCGAGGCAATGGTTGGGCGCCTCGCAGAAGCGGGCGTCCGTTTCATTTTCGGCGTTCCGGGGGGTGAGTGCAACCTCGACTTCATTGCAGCCTGCGACCAGCAGGGCATTCGCTTCGTCCTCACGCGGACGGAAACGTCAGCGGCAATGATGGCCTGCGTCATGTCAGAGCTGACCGGAACACCAGCGGTTGCGATGACCACACGCGGCCCGGGCCTCGCTGCCGCGGCGAACGGGGTTGCCTACGCCGATCTCGACCGTGTTCCGTTGCTGCTGATTGCCGATGGCTATGAGGACGACCAGGAATATATCAGCCATCAACGGGTCGATCAGCCGGCCATTCTCGCGCCCATGCTGCGCGGTTCCTCCGATTTGCGCGGTTCCGATCCTCTCGAAGAGCTGGAACGGCTGCTTGCAGCGGCGCAAGGCAACTGCCCCGGCCCCGTTTACCTCGAAGTATCGGGCTCCCGCATCCGCGGCCCCAGCAAAGGCGCTGCCCCGCGCCGCAAACCGCCGGCTCTGCCCTCACCCGCTCCTGCGGCAATCCATGAAGCGCAGACGCTTCTCGCCGCGGCCCGACGACCCATCGTGCTTGCCGGCCTTCAGGCACGCTCGGCAGCGGCGAGCGAGGCTCTTCGCAACTTTGCCTCGGCCACGGGGTGTCCGGTGCTGGCGACCTACAAGGCGAAGGGCGTGGTGTCGGAACACGACGAACTTGGGCTAGGAATGTATGCTGGCGGTGTTGCGGAAGAGGCGCTGATGTCCTCTGCCGACCTGATCATCCTCTACGGTTTCGATCCGGTCGAAGGACCGCCGCAGCCGTGGCGCTACCCGAACATTCCCACCATAGAACTCACCAACCATCCGCTCGCCCGCAAGCTGGTCAAGCCGACCGTGTCGGTCGTTGGTGATATTTCGACGGCGCTCGGCCAATTCCGCGATGCCACCGACGCCAGCGGATGGGGCAAGGAGGAACTCGCGGATCGAAAGCGGGATCTCTGGTCAGCCGCGCTGGTTTCCACCGGCGAAGGCATCTCCCCCGCCCAACTGGTAGAGGCCGCGAAGGCGGCGCTGCCCGCCGATGCGCGCATCACGATAGACGCGGGTGCACACATGCTGCCGGTGCTGCATCTCTGGCGCTGCGCGGAACCGAACCAGTCACTCATTTCGCGCGGGCTTTCGACGATGGGCTTCGCTCTACCGGCAGCGGTTGCCGCGGCGCTCGCGGAGCCAGACCGGACGACGGTCGCCTTCACCGGAGACGGCGGGCTGATGATGTGCCTGGGCGAACTCGGGACCGCCGTGCAGCAGGGCTGCGCCCCCATCGTGGTGGTATTCAACGATTCTGCGTTGACCTTGATCGGCGCCAAGCAGAAGCGGCGGCAGCTTGCCGCAGCGGGCGTGGATTTCTCCGACACCGACTTCTCGAGTATTGCGGCAGGCTTCGGATGGCACAGCTGCCGCGTTGAAGACGCCGATGCCCTTCCCCAGGCATTCGCCGACGCCCTTGCCAGCGGCCGCCCATCGCTGATCGACGTTCGGATCAATCCCGAAAGCTACGACGCGCAGATCATGGCCATCCGCGGCTGATCAGCCGGCGAGATAGCCTCCATCGACCGGCACGATCGCGCCTGTCACATAGCGCGCATCATCGGATGCAAGAAACACCGCCGCGCCGGCCACTTCGTCGGGCTCACCCTGACGCCGCATCGGCACGCGCGCCACGATGCCTGCCTCGCGTTCGGGGGTCTTCTCGCTCTCGGGCACGAGGGAGGAGTGAACAAAGCCCGGCGCGATCGCATTCACGCGAATGCCCTCTTCCGCCCATTCGACGGCCAGCGCCTTGGTGAGTTGCATCACCGCCCCTTTGGATGCGGCATAGGCAGCCGCGTTGCCGGCAGCGACGAAGGAGCGGATTGAAGCGAGGTTGATCACGGAACCGCTCGTCTCGCGCAGCTGCGGATAAAATGCGCGGCACAGGTTGAAGGGCCCGCCGACATTGATCGCCAGCGTGCGGTTCCATTGCTCTGCCGCACGTTCATCATGGATGCGGCCGGGATAGATCACGCCCGCATTGTTGACCAGGATCGCGAGCGGACCGAATTCCTCTCGCACCTTTGCGGCAAACGCCTCGCAGGCCGCGGCATCGGACACGTCCAGAAGGCGGGCATGCCCCTCCCCGCCCGCGGCGCCGATCGTCTCCGCGACCTGGCGTGCCTTATCCTCATGGATGTCGGCGGCGATCACCCTCGCGCCCTCGGCAGCCAGTGCGCGCGCAATGGACCGGCCTATCCCTCTGGCTGCTCCGGTGACCAGCGCCATCCGACCCTCAAGCTTTGCCATCCGCCATTCTCTCCCATTCCTCGTATCTCAGCGCTGTTACCGGTATCTCGCCCGTTTGGCCACCCACCATTACACGGCCGGCGGACGAGCCTAGGTGCTGGAGCGCTGCACGATCTCGAAGCCCAGATCGACCGTGGTGGTCGACGGCTTTCGCGCGCCGATCCGTTGCAGCAACAGCTCTGCGCTGCGGCGCCCGATCTCGTAGCGCGGCAGGCGAAGCGAAGTGATCGCGGGGCTGACATGCCGCATCAGATCCACATCGTCGAAGCTCGCGATCGCAAGACGCTCGGGAATTGGCCATCCGCGACGATCGCAATCAAACAAAGCACCCACGGCCATGACATCGCCTGCGCAGAACAGGGCGTCGGTATCGGGCAGATGCGATGCGACGTAGGAGATCGCTTCCGCCCCGCCGACAAAGCCACGCGATACCCGCACAATCCGGCTTGGATCGGGTGTCTGGCCGATTTCCTTGAGCGCCTCAAGAAAGCCCTTCTGCCGCTCCTCCGCGCGCGGGTTGGAAGCCAGGCCGGCAAAGGCGATCCTGGAATAGCCGAGACGCGCAAGATGGAGCGTCATCGCCTTGGCCGCGTCCCGGTTCGAATAGCTCACCACCATGTCGATCGGATCGGACGGCAAATCTCCATTCTCCACCACGGGGGTGCGCGAAGCGTGGAGCATCCGGACCGTCGCGGATGTGTGGACGGTACCATGCAGGATCAGGCCGCCCACGCGCTGCGACACGAACGCACCGATCACCTGCTCTTCATCTTCGGGATCGTCCGGGCTTTCTGCCAGCATCAGGTGATAGCCGAGCGGACGCAGGACATCCGAAATCCCCTTCACCGTCTGTGCGAAGATCGAGTTCTCGAGGCTCGGGAGGACAAGGCCGATCACGTTCGAGCGGCTGGAGGAGAGGCTGCGCGCCAGGTGATTATGGACATAGCCAAGCTCCTGCACCGCATCGAGCACGCGCTGGCGCAGCTCCGGCCGGACCGAGTCCGGCTTGTTCAGCGCGCGTGAAACCGTCATCCGGGAGACTCCGGCACGGTCCGCGACATCGCGCATCCGCACGGAACTTCCCAAGCTCTTCGAAGCTGGCAACCTGTTTCCTCCCAATACATTACCGATGGCGAAGCAGCGAACACAGCGCAGCCACCCGCGAATGACACCCCTGCAGGTGAGGCCGTCCCGCCCATTTTAGGCGTAGGATCGCAGTAGCGGCAATGCCCCTCTTGCGCACACGCGCGCAGCAGCGTAACCGGCTCTGATACCGGTAACTTAGCATCCCCTGAGAAAGCTATTGGACACCTATTCGAACACGATCGCGCGTTGGGTCGCGCAGGATATCGGCTTTGATCGGCTCCCCGATGACGTGATCGCGGCGACCCGGCTGCGCGTGCTCGACGTGATCGGACTCTCGCTGGCCGGCTCAACGACGCCTTTCGGGGCATCCGTAAGGCGCACGGCATCGCTTTACCCGGGCCCTCGCAGCCGGTTGTGGGGTACGAACGAAACCTGCAGCGTTCCGGGCGCCGCGCTGATCAACGGCGCTTTGTCGCAGGCGCTGGAATACGACGATACGCACAACGAATCGATCGTCCACATGAGCAGCCCCTCGGTCGCCGCAGCGCTTTCGCTGGTGGACGAGTTGGGCGCCAGCGGGCGGGATCTGATTGCCGCAGTCGCTATTTCGAACGAGATCGCCTGCCGGGTCGGCAGCGTGGCGCCAAGTCAGTTCCACAAGCGCGGCTTCCATCCCTCCGCCCTGTTCGCGCCTTTCGGCGTCGCCTGTCTCGGGAGTGCAATGATGCGCCTGGATGCGGCACGGACGGCCAACGCGCTGGGAATCGTCGGAAGCTTCGCCTCAGGCCTGGTCCAGTGCTGGGTCGACGGCACACAATCCAAATTCCTTCATCCGGGCTGGGCCGCACAAAGCGGCATCGTCGCGGCCAAGCTCGCCGAAGGCGGCGCGACCGGTCCGGCCGAGGTGTTCGAAGGGCGCTGGGGCCTGTTCGCGTCGCATCTTCAAACCGAGGAGGCCGTCGCCGATCTCACGCGCCTGACGCTGGATCTTGGCGAAAGGTGGGACAGCCGCAACGCATCGTTCAAGCCGTTCCCGGCCGCGCACGTCATCCATCCCTATATCGACGCCATCCTGCGCCTGGGCCGCAAGCACGCAGTCAAGCCCGAGCAGGTCGCGCGCATCACCTGCCCTGTGGCGCCCTATATTGTCGGCATCGTCTGCGAACCCCTTTCCGAGAAACGCCGCCCGCTGACGGACTCGCACGGGAGAGTGAGCCTGCAATATACGCTCGCGGAAGCACTGGTGACGGGCGTGCTGGGGCGCCATTCCTATGCCGAAAGCTCGCTGCGCGATCCCACCATCCTGTCGCTGACCGACAAGGTCGAATATGTCGTCGATGAAAGCCTCCCCGGCCCCGAGCAGTTCAAGGGCATTGTGCGGGTGGAGCTGAATGACGGCACGATCATCGAAGAGATCGAGGAGCATAATCGCGGCTCCGCCGAAAACCCAATGACGGAAGCTGAGATCATCGGAAAGTTCCGTGAGAATACCGAAGGCGTCATCGCGAAGGACGCGGCAGAGCGTGTCGTCGAGGCCTGCCTGACGCTCGAGCGGATGCAGGACGCATCCGAGTTGACGAAGCTGACCGTGCCATCCCGCCAGTTCGAGCCCGATCTTGGCTGACCCGCGATTTCTCGAAGGGCGAACAGCGCTCGTGACAGGGGCCGTCGGCGGGCTCGGCGCTGCCATGGCTAACGCCCTGGCCTCCGCCGGCGCGAATGTGATGATCGTCGACCTCGCCGCGCCTGCGGATTGCGCGACGATATGCGCCGATCTCTCCGACAAGCATGGAATCGAATGCGATTACCGTCAGGCGGACCTCGCCGAGCAGGACCAGGTAGCCGGAATGGTGGACGCCACGCTGGAGCGTTTTGGTTCGGCCGAGATTCTCGTCAACAACGCCGTGGTGCGGCATTTCGCCCCGATCGTCGAATTTCCGCTGCACCACTGGAATCGCGCCATCGCCGTCAATCTGACCGCGGCACTCATTGCGACGCAGCGCCTGCTGCCGGTGATGCAGGCGGCGGGCTATGGGCGCATCTTCAACATGACTTCGGTCTATGGCTCGCGGGCGACCGTCAACCGCGTGGATTATGTATCGACCAAGACCGCGCTCACCGGCCTTACCCGCGCCACGGCGTTGGAGATCGCCGGAAGCCCGGTCAGCTGCCACGCGCTCACCCCAGGCACCGTGCTCACCCCGGGGATCGACCGCCGGATCGAGGAGATCGTGCAGGGCGAAGGTCTCAGCCGAGAGGACGCGGAGAAGAAGTTCCTGGCCGGAAAGCAGCCAAGCGGCCGCTTCATCGACCCGCAGACGATCGCGGACGTGATGCTGATGCTGTGTGGGCCGGCAGGCATAGACATGAATGGCGCCATTCTGCCGGTCGAAGGCGGCTGGCTGGCGCAAAGCTGAAGGATTTTTACTGATGGCGGACGCGGTATTGGGTTTTGTCGGATTGGGCAGCATGGGAAGCGCCATGGCGCCCCGGCTGGCGAATGCAGGCCATTCGGTGATCGGCTTCGACCAGTCTCCTTCTTCCGGCGAATCCCTGATCCAGGCCGGCGGCAGCATGGCTGGGTCGCTTGCCGACCTTGCGGAGCGCAGCGACATCGTCTTCCTCAGCCTGCCGACCCCGCAAGTGATGCGAGAGGTCACCCTCGGCCAGGGCGGGCTGGCAGAGGGACGGCCGCGGATCATAGTCGATCTCTCGACCTCCGGCCCGCGCATGTCGATCGAAGTGGCGGCGCAGCTGGCGGAAGCGGGTATAGGCTTTGCCGACGCGCCGGTCAGCGGTGGCCGCGCCGGTGCCCTTGCGGGAACGCTTGCCCTGATGGTTGCCTGCCCTGCTTCGATATGGACCGAGATCGAGCCCTTGCTCGCGCAATTGGGCAAGACGTTTCATGTCGGCGAAGCGCCTGGACAGGGCCAGATGATGAAGCTCATCAACAACGTCCTTTCCGTGGCCGCGCTCGCCGTGTCGTCGGAAGGAATGGCGTTGGGCGTAAAGGCCGGCCTCGATCCGCAAATGATGCTGGACGTGATCAATGTGTCGAGCGGCCGAAACAGCGCCACTGTCGACAAGCTGCCCCGCTCCGTGCTCACCCGCAGCTTCGATTTCGGCTTTGCCACCGGCCTCTCGCTCAAGGATATGCGCCTCTGCCTGGAGGAGGCAGAAGCTCTCGGCGTCCCCATGCCGGTGGGCAGCGCGGCGCGAACCATGCTCAACATCACCAATGCCCTTTATGGCCCTGAATCGGACTTTACCTGCATGGCCAAGGTGGCAGAGCAATGGGCCGGAGTGGAGATCGGCTGAGCCGCACCGCTGAAGCTGGAGTTTCGCATGAGCGACGAATTCGAGATCTTTGCCGTCCGCTACGCCCATCTTGACCGGACCGCGCGCGAGAATTTCATCAACGGAGACGAGCACGACCTGCCAATGGCGCTCGATTATTTCGTGTGGGCGATCGTTGGAGAAAACGGAACCTATCTTCTCGACACGGGCTTCAATGCCGCGATGGGCAAGAAGCGCGGGCGCAACATCGTGCGGCCGGTGGAAGAAGGGTTGAAGGCCATCGGCATCGAGCCCTCTTCGGTGCAGGACATCATCATCTCCCACATGCATTACGATCACGCGGGCAACCGCGACCTCTTCCCCAATGCCACCTACCATATCCAGGATCGGGAGATGGAGTTCTGTACCGGCCGCTGCATGTGCCACGATTACATGCGGCACGCTTACGAGCCGGAGGATGTGGGGGCGATGGTGACCCGCGTCTATCAGGACCGGGTGAAGTTCCACGATGGCGAAAGCGTGATCTGCCCCGGTATCACGGTCCACCGCGTGGGAGGGCATACGCGCGGGCTGCAGGTGACGCGGGTGAAAACGAAACGCGGATGGGTCGTGCTCGGCTCTGACGCAGCGCATTTTTACGCCAATTTCGAGCAGTACCGGCCCTTCCCGGTGGTCCAGAATGTGGCGGAGATGCTTGCCGGCTATGACAGGATGCTGGAGCTGGCAACCAGCCAGGCTCATGTGATCCCCGGCCACGATCCGCTGGTGCTGCAGCGCTATCCCGCACACCGAGGGGATTTGGACGGCGTCGTCCGGCTCGATGTAGAACCCGTCGCGGCGCCGTGACGCTCCGCGTGCCATTGCGAGCGCTCGAATGAATTCCGTCCTGAACCTCGTTCAGGCCCCGTTTTTCCCTGCGAGAGCCGTCTCGATGCGTGATGGATGCTGAACCGGGTTCAGCATCACGATGAGGCACGAAAGCAGCTTTCGAGATTCGGTATTCGCAAGCGGCATGATCGCCATTGATAGCGTGTGTCATAACAGTTCTCCACGGCGGCGCTGGGCACCGCTGATTGGTGAGTGAATGTTCGGGAAATGGGTGCTGGAAAGATCGCGGGCCGATCCGCCTTTGAGAGCGAATCGCACCATCGCGATGTTCCGCATCTCTAACCAATGAGCGTAACGCTGTCAAGAATTTTATTCCACATTGGCGGTTTTTAGCCTTGGGTATTGCGCTGACGAGCTGTGTCTATGGCGGCAGTTCGCGGGGCCCGCGTGGCCGCCGGGCGAGGAAAGCTACCTCGTCCCCCGTTGAACATGGTATGATGCCGTTCGCCATTACGCAGTCGCACTTGGCAGGCTCACCCCGATCTTCAAGGGGATAGCTCGTGCAGCCCCGGAGAACCGCGGCATTCCACAATACGAATTAGTTCTTTTAGTATGTCGTAATATTCTGTGCACGCAAAGCTAGATTCTATAGCCTTGTGAGGACTGGAGGTTCGCAGCTTTGGCGTTTTGACGACGGCGACGGTACTTCGATCTTCGCTCAGCTCAAAATCCCGGCCGCGACTTCCGATGACCATGCCGCAGCAAAGCGGTGGGGCTACGGAACCTTGGTACCGGATATTTGTTACCGGTATCAAAGCCGCCTGTGTAGACCGGCAGAAAGCCGGCGACACGACATATGGGATACAGGGAGAGAAGAGATGCAAACACGCGCTAACCGACTTCTTGGCCGCGGCTCCGCCGTCGCCTTGGCGATTGCCGCGCTGGTGCCGGCTCAGGCATGGGCACAGGAAGGTGACGACAATACCCTTCAGGAATCCGGCGCGGAGTCCAGCCCACAGGAAGCGATCGTCGTGACGGGATCGCGCATCGCGCGTTCGACCTTCACCTCCTCCACTCCGGTGACCGTCATCGGCGGGGAGACGATCGCCGCTTTGGGACAGGTGAACATCGGCGAAACGCTGCGCACGATCCCGCAAAACGTGTCCAAGCAGACCGAGACGAATACCGGCCTCAACGCCAACACCAACAATTACAATATCGGCGCGAATATCGCGGACCTGCGCGGTCTGAACCCCGCCAACGGCGTACGGACGCTGACCCTGGTCAACACCCGCCGGTTCGTACCGTCGACCACTGGCGGCGCGGTCGACATGAACCTCATTCCCTCGATGCTGGTCAGCAGCGTGGAGACGGTCACCGGCGGCGCCTCGGCCGCATACGGCACTGATGCGCTGGCGGGCGTGGTCAACGTTCTGCTCGACACGCAGCTCCAGGGCATCAAGGCGCAGATCGACTACGGCGAAACCTTCCGCAGCGACGGTGAAACCTTCCACGCCTCGATGGCGGCCGGTACCGGCTTTGCCGAAGGCCGGGGCCACATCATCTTCGGCGCGGAATACCAGGATTCGGGCGCGGTAGGGGACTGCGTCTATGCCCGCGAATGGTGTGCGCGCTCTCCGGACATCTGGGTCAATGAAGGCTTCGCATCGGGCAATGGCAATCCGCAATATGTCCGCGGTTACGACGGCGCCTACACCAACTACGATCTGCAGACGGTTCTCCGCGTCTCCACCCTCGGCAACCGTGTCAATCCTCCGGGGATTCGCGGCCTGGTCTTCAACGAAGACGCCACGCAGGTGATCGACTACGATCCGGGCGAATTCGTCCAGGCGATCGGTTTCGGCGAACGGCATGGCGGGGATTGCCTCGTCGACTGCTCGCCCTGGTCCGAAGTGCAGCTTCGCCCCGAAGTCGAGCGCCTGTCGCTGTTCTCGCACGCGGAATTCGAGTTCACCCCGGGCATCAAGGCATTCCTCGAAGGGTCCTACGGCTTCCGCAAATCCAAGATCGCCGGCCTCTCGCTCGGGCCGTCTTCAGGCACACCTCTGCGCCTCGACAACGCGTTTCTTCAGGGCGTGACCTATTTCGATCGAAGCACGGGAACCGAAGTGCTGCTGACGGATCTGATCGCCTCTCAGCCTGATTTCCCGCTCGGTGCAACCGGCGCGTCGCAGGCGCCGGGCGTTCCGGAACTGCCGCTCTACATCGCCAAGCACTACCGCAATGTCCCCGGCGGGCGGCAGGTGCTCAACACCGATCTCAAGAGCTACCGTATCCTTGCTGGGCTGGAAGGCGAGCTCGATTTCCTCAACGGTTGGGATTGGGAGGTCTACTACCAATACGGCAAGACAAAGCAGGACGTTCTCGTGGAGAACAACCGGGTGAACAGGTTCTTCATGTACGCGCTCGACGCAGTGGATGAAGGCCTGGCCACCACGGGCGTGGCAAACGGCAACATCGTCTGCCGCGCAACCCTCCCCGGCCCTGCGAACACCTCCACCCCCGCGGGTTACGAGCAGCATTGGGGCCAGGCCGATGCCGCGGGCTGCGTGCCCTTGAACCTGCTCGGCCGCAACACGGAGGATCCGGCGGCGGTGGCCTACGCCTTCCGCGATGCCGATGAATCCTTCGAATACGAACAGCATGTCGCCGCCTTCAACATCAGCGGCGATCTTTTCGAAGGATGGGCGGGTCCGATCGGCCTGGCAGTCGGCGGCGAGTACCGTTTCGAAACCGGTTTCGCCGCGCACACGCCGCTGCCGTTCAATGTCTCCAACACCAACAGCCCGTTCGGCGAGGATTTCGGCGGCGACCTCAAGATCCTTGAAGGTTACGTCGAAGCCAACATCCCGCTGCTCCGCGATGTGCCGCTGGTCCAGTATCTGGAGCTCAACGGCGCCTATCGTCACACGCATCAGACGAACACGGATGCGTTGACGGATGCCTCGAAGACCCTGGATTTCGACACCTGGAAGCTCTCGGGGACGTGGGATGTCACCGATTGGCTGCGCTTCAGGGCCACCCGCTCGCGGGACGTGCGCGCCGCCAGCTTCGTCGATCTCTACTACAACCTTCCCGACGTGCTGCCGGGGCCGCCCGCGGGAACGGCGCTCAACCCATGGAACCTCACGGATGCGGGGGTTCCGGCAAACGACTTCGCGACGATCCTCTATCCGCCGAACCCCGGGCTCAGCCCCGAAGTCGGCAATACGTTCACCGCGGGCATCGTGCTGCAGCCCGGCGGGTTCCTTGACGGCTTGCGCCTGTCGGTGGACTACTACGACATCGAAATCACCGATGCGATCACCACCCTCTCGGCGCAGCAGATCGTCGACGCCTGCTTCACCGCCGGCGTCGTTTGCGAGAATATCCTGAACCCGTCCGGCACGCCGTTCAGCGAATTGTCCGATGCCGAACGTCTCGACTTCGCGACCATCACGCGGGGCGCGAACAATATCGGCTCGTTCAATCAGACCGGGTGGGACGTGGAGTTGCTGTACCAACTGCCTCTCCAGAACCTGAGCGAATCTATGCCGGGCGTGCTGACACTCCGGGGCCTCGCGACCATTACGGACAAGATGGAAGTGGACCTCGGCAATGGCTCGGGCCCGATCAGCTATCTCAATCAAACTGGCGGCTCGGCCTTTGGCGGCTTCACGGCTCCGTCGGATTACATCCTGACCGGCTACGCGACCTATGATGTGGGCGGCTTCTCGATCACCGTGGATGGGCGGTACATTCCTGAAGGAATTTACGACATCCGCCGCGACGACACGTTGCCGGACACCTCACCCAACAGCATCAACGACAATTCGGTTGATTCGAGGTTCTATCTCGGCCTTTCGACGTCCTACAAATTCGATCTGTCGGGCTCCAGCACGGCGGAAGTGTTCCTCTCCGTGCGCAACCTGTTCGACGTCGATCCGCCCCATGCACCGAGCAACGTTTCCGGCACTCTCGGCTTCGTCCAGGGTGGCGGCGCGCCGACCAATCCGGTGTTCTACGATACGCTTGGCGCAACATGGCGCACCGGCCTTCGCGTGAATTTCTAATACCAAAGTATCCACTGTTCGGCCGCGGCGAGGCTACTCGCCGCGGCCTTTTTTTAGCAATTTCGACCAGGCAAGTTAATGTTCGGGCCGAGGGGAGCATGATCGCATGAGTGGTGACTATCGTATCGCGGTGATTCCGGGCGACGGGATCGGCAAGGAAGTCGTCCCCGAAGGAATCCGCGTGCTCGATGCGGTGTCCCAAAAATACGGGACGCGCTTCGAATATGATCACTTCGATTTCGCCTCCTGCGAATTCTATCAGAAGACAGGCGATATGCTTCCGGAGGACTGGGCCGAGCAAATCGGAGGTCACGATGCGATCTTTTTCGGCGCAGTCGGGCTGCCCGATGTCGTGCCAGACCATGTCAGCCTGTGGGGATCGCTGCTGCGCTTCCGCCGGGAATTCGATCAATATGTCAATCTTCGCCCAGTGAAGCTGATGCCGGGAGTCCCCTGCCCTCTCGCGGGGCGTGAACCCGGCGACATCGACTTCTACATCGTGAGAGAGAATACCGAAGGTGAATATTCCTCCATCGGCGGGCGCATCTTTCAAGGCACCGAACGCGAGATCGCAGTCCAGGAAACGGTGATGACCCGCGTCGGCGTCGACCGGATTTTGGACTATGCCTTCAAGCTCGCTCAGCGATCAGGCAAGCGGCATGTCACTTCGGCCACCAAGTCCAACGGCATATCCATCACCATGCCGTTCTGGGACGAGCGGTTCGAGGAAGCAGCGGCGCGCTATCCCGACGTGCGGACCGACAAGTTCCACATCGATATCCTCGCCGCCCATTTCGTCCTCCATCCCGACTGGTTCGACGTGGTCGTCGCATCCAATCTGTTCGGGGACATTTTGTCCGATCTCGGCCCCGCTTGCGCCGGCACCATCGGCATCGCGCCGTCCGGCAATATCAACCCGGAAGGTCGCTTCCCTTCCCTGTTCGAGCCGGTGCACGGTTCGGCGCCGGACATCGCAGGCCGCTATATCGCCAACCCCGTCGCACAGATCTGGTCGGCGGCACTGATGATGGACCACCTGGGAGAGGCGGAAGCCGCCGCCGATATCGTCCGAGCTATAGAGGCCATGCTTGCTCAGCCCGCGTTTCGGACGCGCGATCTCGGCGGCACGGCCAGCACCCAGGAGTGCGGAAGCGCCGTTGCCGAGATGCTGCTTTCGTAAAGCCTGCCTGCGCTCAGGCGATGCCGAGCAACTCCCGCGCGTCGGCCGGGCTTGCGAGATCGTAGCCGAGAATGTCGATCAGCTGCACGGCCCGCTCGACAAGCTCGGCATTGCTCTTCGCCTTCACGCCCCGGCGGATATAGAGATTATCCTCCAGCCCGACGCGGACTTGGCCGCCATTGGTCAGCGATTGTGCCGCGATCGGAAATTCGTGCGCGCCTGCGCCGAATGCGGCCCAGATCGATCCCGGCGGCGCCAGATCGGCCAGGCACTTCACCATCAAGGGCGTCGGGGGCGCGGTATACTTCGTGCCCATGACGAAGGAGAACAGCAGCGGATCGTCCAGATAGCCCTCAGCCTTGAGGTCATGGACCATCCCCATCTGCCCGGCCTCGAAGATCTCCAGCTCCGGCTTGACGCCCGTATCACGAATGATGCCGGCCATCAGGCGAATGGTGTCGAACGAGTTCACCACCACGTGATCGGGGCGATTGAAGCTGCAGACGTCTAGGCTGCAGATATCGGGCTTGAGCGCGGCAACATGGACGACACGCTCCTGAGGCGTTAGCATCCAGGTCTTGGGCAGGACCTCGCGCGGATTGGCGGGGTCGTTGTAAAAGTGCTGCCCGGGACCGGTGGTGAGATTGATAACGACATCCGTTCCAGCCGCACGGATGCCCTTCACCACCTCCTCATACAGAGCGAGGTCGGTGGCCGGCTTGGCCGTTTCCGGATCGCGCACATGGATATGCACGACTGCCGCACCAGCGGCATGAGCATCGAGCGCGGATCGTATGATCTCTTCCGGAGTAACCGGCACGGCGTCACTCTTCCCTCGCGAGTCCGAGGCGCCCGTCACGGCGCAGGTGAGAATTATCTTCCGCATTCTGTTCGCTCCTCTCCTGGGCTGCCCGCTCTATGCCGGGCTGCTGTCATTCTACCTTTGCGAGCTGGCTTTTCACCTGCGGCGTTTCAGCCAGCCTTGTGCCATACGCCAGCGCCGCCAGCATGTTCTCATGCGACGCCGTGCCGGTGCCTGCTATGTCGAAGGCTGTTCCGTGATCGACCGAGGTCCGATCAATCGGCAGGCCCAGCGATATGTTCACCGTCGTGTCGAAGGCGATCAGCTTCACTGGAATGTGGCCCTGGTCATGATATTGGGCGACTACCAGATCGAACTCCCCGCGCATCGCGCGATAAAAGACCGTGTCGGGGGAGATCGGCCCCTTCACGTCAATGCCACAGCGGGCTGCTTCCGCGATGGCGGGCGCGATGAACTCTCGCTCCTCACTTCCGAACAGGCCATTCTCTCCGCAATGGGGATTGAGGCCTGCGACAGCGATGCGCGGCCTCGCCATACCCAGCCGTTGGAGGAAGTCGTGACCTGCCACGATCGTTTCAAGCACCCGGGGCGTGCTCGCCCGCTCGATCGCGTCGCGCAGTGAGAGATGAGTGGAAACGTGGATGGTGGACAACCGCTCCGACGCGAGGAGCATGAAGGACGCGCGCGCGCCGGTGAGCGCGGCGATCAGCCCGGTGTGGCCGTCATAATGATGGCCGGCGAGGTTTAGTGCTTCCTTGTTGATCGGGGCCGTAACGATGCACCCTCCGCTTTCCAGAGCCATCGCGACCGCGCGCTCCACATAGCGGAAGGCGGCATCGCCTGCAGCCGGGCTGACCTGGCCCCACCGCGGCAATGGCTCCGGAAGCGCGACCTGCTCCACCTGGATGGCGCCCGGCCTGCATTCGGGCGCGAAGTGCAGGTCAACACCCGTCACCTTCCTCGCCCGCTCGAGGACATCGAGAGTACCGATGACGATCAGATTTTCGCGACGTTGCTGGTCGAGCTCGGCGATTGCACGGCAGATGATCTCCGGCCCGATGCCGGCAGGGTCCCCCATGGTGATCAGTAGTTTACGCATCCGGTTCACTCAGTCCCAGCCTTGGCCGCAGTCTTCGATCCAGGGTCAGGAAGAGCTAACACAGGAACGCCTCGGCGAAGAGAGCTAGTTGCGAATGCTGACAGAGTGCGGTCACATACTCAAGGCGCCGGCACTCAAGTAAGCGCCGAGTGCGCTCCTGGCGGCGCCGCATTGGAGAGGAGAAGCTGTGCTTCGCGTCGCAATTCTTGCCGATGACCTGACGGGGGCGCTGGACAGTGCGGAACCGTTCGCGCGGTGCGGGGCTTCGGTAACCGTAGCCACCTCTCTCGAGGCGGCACGGGCGAAGGCTCTGGATGCCTACGAGGTTGTCGCTCTGAATGTGGACAGCCGGCAGCTGCAGCCGGAAGCAGCCGCGCGCGCTTTCGCCGAGGCATGGGCGTGCATCGAGCCGTGGCGGCCGGACTGTCTTTTCAAGAAGGTCGACTCCCGAATGAAAGGCAACGTGGTTGCAGAGCTTTCAGCGATCATCGGCATGGCCGGCCGGACGGGAGCGATCATCGCGCCCGCGATACCTGCGATCGGGCGCTTGGTCTCGGGCGGCGCGATCACCGGATTCGGGGTGGATCAACCGGTGGCCATCTCTGACCTGCCGGGTTGGAGGGAAGAGTGGAGCGTCCCAGATTGCGGCGATGAGGCCGCGATGGCTGCAATCGCCGAGCACGTCATTGCGCAGCGAAGCTCAAGGATTGCCGTGGGCGCTAGCGGCCTTGCGGAAGCGATGGCGGCCGCGCTTCGGGCGAAGACCGCCGCCGGCACGGCTGATCCAGCGCCGCGCGTGGCAGGTACCCCGCGCATCCTCATGGCGATTGGCTCTCGCGATCCCATCACGCTTGAGCAGATTGCCGTCCTGCAAGGTTCGAACATGCTCTGCAGCACCATCACCGGGGAGGAGGCGCCCTCTCCCGGCCTGGCAAGTGCCGATCTGATCCTGCTGCTTCCTCCGCCGGCCGAGCAGGCGCCAGGCACAGTCGCGGAAGGCCTCGCTGCCCTCGCACTCGCGCTCGCAGACCAGGAGGGTATATCCACCATTCTCCTGAGCGGAGGTGACACGGCGGCGGCTTTCGTCCGCCGCGCCGCCATCGAGTTGCTGACGCCGCTTGGACTGGTTGCGCAAGGGATGCCTGTATCGCGCGGGGAGTCCGTCCACGGAGAGTTCGTGCTGATCACCAAGAGCGGGGGCTTCGGGTCACGCGGCGCCTTGATCGATGCCGCCCGCCAGTGGCGCAGGCAGTTCCAGTGCTAGCCGCTCACTTCCGCGCCGGTGGCATTCCTGCGATCGGACGCGGAGAATAGGGCTCCTCCAGCATCGCGATTTCCTCTTTCGATAGCTCGATGGAAAGCGCGGCGATCGCGTCCTCCAAATGACCTTGCCTGGTGGCGCCAACAATAGGTCCGGTAACGCCCGGTTGATGCAGAACCCACGCCAGCGCAATCTGGGCCATCGAAACGCCGCGCTGTTCGGCAATAGCCGCCACGCGTTCAACAATTTCCGAGTTGGACGCGTTGTAAAGTGATGCGCCGAAGTCATCGGTTTGCTGCCGGGCTGATGTTTCGTTCCAGCCTCTCGTCAGCCGGCCGCGCGCCAGCGGACTCCACGGAATTACCGCGAGGTTCATGTCCCGGCACAGCGGCAGCATCTCGCGTTCCTCCTCCCGGTAGAGCAGGTTAAGGTGATTCTGCATGCTGACGAAGGGCGTCCAGCCGTTAAGCCGGGCAGTGTAATTGGCCTTGGCGAGTTGCCACGCCCACATCGAGGATGCCCCGATGTGGAGCGCCTTGCCTGCCCTCACCACGTCGTGCAGCGCCTCCATCGTCTCCTCGATGGGAGTGTCGTAGTCCCAGCGGTGGATCTGGTATAGATCCACATAGTCGGTGCCCAAACGAGCAAGGCTTGCATCGATCGAGGCCATGATATGCTTGCGGGAGAGACCCGCGCCGTTCGGCCCCGGATGCATTCGGCCATGGACTTTGCTCGCGAGGACGATCTCTTCACGCCGGCCGAAATCCTTCAGCGCGCGGCCGACGATCTCTTCCGACGAACCGTCGGAATAGACATCCGCAGTGTCGAGGAAATTTATCCCCGCCTCCAAAGCCTGGCGAATGATCGCCCGGCTCTGCTCTTCGCCCAGCGTCCACTCGTGAGCGCCGCGACTGGGCTCACCGAAACTCATGCAGCCCAGAACGATCCGGGAGACGTCGAGCCCGGTGGGGCCGAATTTCACGTAGTCCATCTAATCCTCCTCCAAACGGCACTCGCGTCTGCTCCGCCAGCCTAGGGCGTAGTGCACTTCCAGGGCAAGCAGCCGTTTCGTGCGGAAGCAAATCCATCGATTGAAAGCTGCGCTTTCGACAGCTAGGCTGACATGAAAGAAGCTCGTGCTCTGTTGAAGCACGACGGGCAGGAGTGGATGATGGCGCAGCGGCGAAGCATTTATGCCGGCGGGCAAGGCCATGGCGCTCATCCCATTCCCGCCGCCAGCATCAAGGGCGGGTTCCTGGCATCGAGCGCGGTATACGGATCTCCGCCCCGACCAGTCCAGGCGCTCGAATTGGACCTGCAATGCCGCAATCTCTTCGCGAACATCGAAGAGATTCTCCGCAACGCGGGCGGCACCCTGGATGACGTGATCCATGTGGCGATCCGCCTTGCCGATCCATCGGATCGGCAAGCGCTCAACGAGCATTGGCTGCATGCCTTTCCTGATCCGACCTCTCGCCCCGCCCGCCATGTCGACCCCGAACCCATGACGGTTGGCGCACGGCTCGTATCCGCAGAATTCCTTGCGGTAATCGAAGAGAACTGAGTTCAACCAACATCAATATCCGGAGGATACGATGACCGATAAGATAATCCTCACCTGCGCCGTCACGGGTGGCGCGATGCCCAATCCGAAGCATCCGTCATTTCCGATCACGCCGGAGGAGATCGCGAGAGATTGCGTGGAGGCCGCAAAGGCCGGCGCATCCGTCGTTCACATCCATGTGCGTGATCCGCAGACCGGACAAGGCTCCAGTGATCCCGAACTGTTCAACGAAGTTGTCGACAGAGTTCGAGACGCGGAAATCGATATCGTGCTCAACCTGACCTGCGGTGTGGGCGCCACATTCTATCCCGATCCGGAGGACGAATCGAAATCGCTACCCCACAGCAAGATGTATCCGGTCGATGTCCGGATGCGGCATGTGGTGCGCAATCTGCCGGAGCTTGCCTCCTTCGACATCACAGCCGGGAACCGTCTCTTCGGCACATCGGAAGCGATCTATATGAATACGCCGCGTGCGATGCGGCTGATGGCGAAGAAATTTCAGGAGCTCGGCGTCAAACCCGAGCTTGAGGTGTTCGACTCAGGCGACATCGTCATGGGGAAGACCTTGATCGAGGAAGGCCTGATAGACGGGCCACCATTCTTCCAATTTGCCCTTGGCGTGAAGTGGGGCATTCCCAGCGGGTTGGAATCGATCCAGTTCATGCGCAGCATCCTGCCGGAAGGTGCGGTCTGGGGAGCCTTTGGAATTGCTCGCGAGGAAATGCCTATGGTGGCGTCATCGGCGCTGATGGGGGGGCACGTTCGCGTGGGGCTGGAGGATAACCTCTATCTCTCACGCGGCGTGTTCGCCACCAATGCTCAGCTTGTGGAGCGTGCGCACACATTGATCGAATGTCTCGGAAAGTCGGTTGCGACGCCGCAGGAGGCTCGCGATATCCTGCATCTGAAGAAGCAGGGCTAAGGCACGCGAGAGCACGATGAACGAACTCAGCCCGGCCTTTTCAATTGCCCGGGCACGAGTTCGTATTCCTCGGCTTCGTGGTCGGTTTTGTCGAGGCTCTGCAGCAGTTTGAGCGTGGTCGCACGGTACTGCTCAAACTCCTCGGCGCCTAGAACCGCAAAGACCTTCTTGTCCAGCGCCGCGGCCTCGGCCGTGGCCTTCGCCAGCACGCGCTCGCCCTCCTCGCTAAGCTCCACCTCCAGGACGCGCTTGTTCGACTCCGCGACGGCGCGTGTCACCAGTCCGCGATTTTCGAGAATTGCGATCTGCTTGATCATCGTCTGCGGCTTTACGCCGAACATACGCGACAGCTCCGCAGAGGAGCGCCCGGCGTGATCGTGCAGCGTGATCATGATCCGGAATTGCGCGGAGGTTATGCCGAGCGGACGAAGCGCATCCTCCAGCCTGACGTAAGTCTTATACTGGAGTTGCTTGATCAGGTAGAGCGTGCGGGTGCGATGCTTGCCCCCTTTTCCCCTGCCGGATGATCGTTTCTGTTCCGCCACGCGGCCTGTTAAGCCAAAGCGCGCCACGCTGTCCAGCTATCCGATCAAGTCGTGAAACGCGAATAGAGCCGGCGCGCATTGCGTTCGAAAATGTTCAGGCAATCCTGTTCGGTAATACCCGGGATTTCCTCGATCGTAGGTTTGATATCATCGTAGCTACGTCCGGTCGCGGGATTGAGCGCCGAACCGGCGCCCGGATTTTCCGTTCCGAACAGGATTTTCTCCGAACCCACGAGCTTCAAAAGCAGCTCGAGCGAATTGCGCTCGTGCAGCACTGAATCGAAATAGAGATGTGCGAGCGATTCATCGAAAGTTTCGGTGATGCCGTGAGGTGACGCCCAGTTGGGAAGACCCCGTTCCGCACGCCATCGGCCGATCTGGTACGGCACAGAGCCTCCACCGTGGGCGACGATTATCTTGAGATCCGGAAAATCGAGGAAGACGCGAGAATTGCACAGCGAGAGAATCGCAAGGCTCTCCTCGGTTATGAAGTGCTGACTATAGGTTTCGCGGCCGTGCTTGCATCCTGCGGAATGGATCAACGCAGGCACGTCCAGTTCCACGAGCTTCTCGTAGAGCGGGTACCAGTACTCATGATCCAGCGTCGGGGTCGAATTGTCACCTTCGCCGGGATCGGTGTCGAGCAATGTTCCCACGAAGCCGAGTTCGGTAATGCAGCGCTCCAGTTCCGGCAGCGACTCCTCAATTGGCCGGCCGACCGGTTGCGGCAGGCCCGCAACGCCGCGAAAACGGGTGGGATAAGCCTCGACCACTTTCGCAATGTAGCTGTTCACACCTATGTTCCAGTAATGCGGCAGCTTGTCAGGCTTCTCGCTATGCGCCTGGGAGAATGGCCGGGGCGAAATGAACTGGATGTCGGTGCCGACTCTATCCATGATCGCAATGTTGTTCGTCGTGACCGGGTGCTCGCGAATCCATTCGACGTCCCAGTTACGGTAGCGGGGCCCCAAGGCGCCGGCCGCAGAGAAAATCTGATCCTTCCAGGCGTAGAGTTCCGGCGCTGCGCAGACATGCGCGTGGATATCGATGATCATGGCTCCTGGTTCCTTTCGGAGTTGGCGGAAGCGGGGTGCCAGGCGGCGAAGCCCAAGCCGATGCCGGTTCCCGACGGGGTGCGGTAAACCGGGTGATATTCACACCACACCGGCTTCATTCCGGAGATGATACCGCCCAGCATGATCCAGTTGCGGATCTCGGACGAGCCGGAAAGCAAGGCGCATTCGGGAATAGCCGCCATGGCATCGCGATCATCGGCCAACAGGGCGTTGAGAACGCGGCGATCGAGCTCCGCATCGGTCACGAAATGACTGAGCCCACCGCTCGCGATGACGCACACCTTTAAATCCTGCGGGAACTCGGCGATCGCTTCGGCAAGCTTCTGCCCAATATCATAGCAGCGGCCAGGCCGCGGTGTGCTCGGCGGAAAATAGGTGTTCAGGAGCAGCGGCACCATCGGGATCGAGCGCCCGCGGAACAATCTCTTCGCAATGAAGCCGTAAGCGTGCCCAAAGCCCCGCTCTTCGGGCTCGGGAACCACACGCGCAGAGGCGACATCAACATCGCGCGCGATCAGTCCGCGGATCAGCCATTCCCCGAATTCCGGATGACCGGCGAACATATGTGCCGCATCCATCGCGTAGCCCTTGTTCACGGGCGTTCGCCAATCCGGATCAGTTACCTTCTTACGCGGGTGCATCACCACATGCGCGCCGTAATAGATGGCAACGGCCGGCATGTTGTCCTTTCCGAACATCTCGTCCTGATCGTCGCCTATGATCAGAACCACGTCCGGCTGCGCGGCCTCCAACTCGTCCGCCAGGCGATCAAGCGCCACCTGCGCCGCCTGGAACAGCTCCACGAAGCGAGCCTCCGTGGCCTCTTGCGCGTGCGGCTCTCCTCGCTCCGCCTTCAGGGCTGCATAGCTTACGTTGCGGCCATCGGAAGTGATCAGCCGATCGCTTTCGAAATCCTCGGCGGCGCGCTCTGCCCATCGTTCTCCTTCGAGAACCAGGAGCGGCGTGTGGGATGTTCCCAGCCCAAGGACGATCCGCGCCATCCTCCGTTCAGCGCGGCAAAGCTCGCCAATCGGCGCCCGGCTCCAGCACTTCCTCCAGCGCCCGTAATTCCGACATGTCATGGCCGGGATCGACGCCGTGCATCTCGCCTGCTGCCGCGGCACGGGCCGCCTTGAGCAGCAGGCGCCGGCCGCGCACGATCGACAGATCGCTCGAACTGAGGAATTCCCGGCTGCGGTCAGGTATGGCCCCTTGCGACATGCCGACGGCGCTGTCCTCATGCCGGATCGAGCCCAGGCCGGTCCAGCTCCCGTTCTTCATCGCTTCGCGGTCCTGCCCGAACAGGTTGTCGATCGTGCCCAGCCCGGCCATGTAATCGTCCGGATCGTCTTCCGCGAACCAGGTCAGCTTCTTGGGCCCCAACAGATTGTAGCGGATGTCCCAATGCGCCGAGTGATAATCATCGATCGGCACATACATCGTCAGGAGTTGATCGTTGTCGCGCGGGCCGACCGGTATGTAGGAGAAAAACGGCAGAACGAATTCGCGGACCCGCGCATATTTGCGCCCGCCTTCAAGGTGACGGAGCGCTGCCTCACGATATCCATAAGGCTGGTTTTCGAACTCGAAATGCGGCGCGAAATCGTTGGTGCACAGCTCAAGCGTGTCGGTCTTGTGGATGTAGGTTTCATCCTTGATCGCGTTCGTGTGGAGGATGCCGACATGCGCTGTGTCCAACGCCGTCTCCAGCCCGTTGAGCCAACTGCAATGAGCGTTGCCCACGCGTATCTCGATCTGTTCTTCGGGGATGGAAAGCCAGTTGAAATTATAGAATGGCGCGGCCTCGCCCTCTCCCAACCATACCCAGACAATCCCGCCGGCTTCGCGCACCGGCTTGTGCCGCTTGGGGACAGTGGCGGCGAAGGCCTTCTGCCGTTCAGGCGGCTCCGTCGGAACCTCCACGACCTCGCCCGAAACATCGAACTTCCAGCCATGATAGATGCAGCGAAGGGCGTTGTCCTCGTTCCGGGCCAGCGCCAGGGAGCATAGGCGATGCGGACATTTCTCCTCACGCACGCCCACCCTGCCGTCCGTGGCGCGAAACGCGACCAGATCCTCGCCCAAGAGGCGCATGCGGCGCGGTGCTCCGTCGGGAACGAGCGACTGCGCTCGACATAGCGGCAACCATACGGAACGCATGACGGTTCCCATAGCCGTGCCCTTCCCCACGCGGCTGAGCAGTTCGTTGTCCTCGTGGCTGAGCATGGTCCTCTCCGCTCAACTTTATATCAGCTTGGCTGTTATTATGGTGTGGCTAACACAGGGCGGTCCAGATTCCAAGCGCGATACGTGGCTACGTGCGAACGAGCCGAACCGGATCGATGGGACCGGTCGGGCCGATCCCCGCCCAGCCTTCCACAAGGTCAAGTTCGATGATGATCGCGGCGCCCAGCATCGCGAAATCGTGATCACGCTCCACCTTGGGCATGGCATCGTAGACGGCCCTCCGTGTGGGCTCATCGTCCGCCACATGAGCTCGGCCGGAGAGTTGATAGGTCGCGCGGGTATCCTCGTCGCGATAGAGCAAGGCGACCTGCGGATTGCTCCTGATCGCGGCTGCAAGGCCGGTATCGGCACTGCGGGCCCACATCGCCAGCCGATCGTCGCCGAAGCTGCGCAGCGATCCACGCAAGGAAAGGTGAGGCCGCCCTTCGGGATCGACGTAGGAGAGCGCGATCGGATGTTTGGCTGCAAGCGAGTTGTCGATACGCTCACGCAGCGCAGCGTCCATTACCATCGGCATCGCGGGCCGCGGAGGCATGGCGAGGTTCTGCTGCGAAACGCGTAACACCAGCCCATTTTCAATGGCTAGCATCAGCGCCATCCCGCGATCGCCAGTCGCCGTATGCGGTTCCCCAACCAGGACGAAGTCTGGCCTGTCGAGCCGCTTCCAAGCGAGATGTCCGGTTCGAGTATCCCCCAGCCGGCTGGCGACGGCATCGCACCCGCTGAGATGGCCGTTCAGCACTTCGAATTCTGCGTGGGGTGCCAGAACAGCCCGCCACTCATCCGCCTCCGCGTCACGCTGCAACAGGTCGAGCACGGCGCTGGCGATCGCATCGTCGTCGGGTTCGGCAGGGGTATCTCCCCCCTCGCCCGAGTTTGTCGCGCCGATCATCTGAACATAGACGTCCCCATCCTTCACCTTCACAGCGTAGCTAGTGAGATCGGAAGGGGCGATGCCGTCAAGCGACTTTCCCGTCCGTATTTCATAACGCGCATGATGAAGCGGACATTCCACAATGTCGTCTTCGACGAAGCCGTCGGTGAGATGCGCGAAGGCATGCGTGCAAACGTCGCCCAAGGCATGGCACCCGTCTTGCAAGCGGTAGAGGCCGATCGCGACACCATCGATCGTCACCTGCTTGGGCTCGTCGAACTCGACTTCGTCTGCGCGGCAGACCTTTACCCAACTGCCATCGTTCATCCCGCTTCCCCTCCATTCTTGAGCGCAGCGTCGAATTCCCGGTCATGCATCACTTCCACGACCGAACGGCCTGCGCGTACAGCCATCACCATTGCCGTCTGCTTGGCGAGCAATCGCTCCGCCGCAGCGATGACCTCTTCCGCATGATCTGCGGGAACGAACACCGTGCCGCTGCCATCGGCGAGCACGTAGTCGCCGGCCTCGACGGTAACTCCCGCCATCCGAACCGGCTCATTCATGCTCTTCTGAACGATGCGATTGCGTGCGCTTACGGGCACAACAGCAAGGCCATAGACCGGAAATCCGATATCCGCGCTGGCATCGATATCGCGGCAGGCCCCATCTATGATGACGCCCGATACGCCTTTCACGCTGGCTGCGGAGGAAAGGATATCTCCCCAGCAGGAGACATCCTCCCGCCCGTCATTGGCAACGACGATCACATCGCCCGGATTCGCCGCCTCGATCGCCGGCGTATTGAGATGAACGGCCGGTCGGGCATCACCCTTGGGAGCGATCTGTACCGTGATCGCCCGACCCCAAATCCTGGGACACGGCCACAGGGGGCGAAGCCGGAGCGTCGCGCCCGGCAGGCCTAGCGAATCGAGAGCGTCCGAAAGCGCGCAGGCGTCCAGCGCTTCCAGCCTCGCGAGCAACGCGCTGTCTGCCGAACCCATTGGCTTTCCTTTCCCTTCGGAAGAGACAATGAACAGCCAGGCTTATATTAGTCAATCCTCTTCGTCTGACTTCCACGAGTTGCGGGCAGGAGCGGAGACGCAAAGCCCCGTCCGACCCCGCCCGCTCTCCTCAGAAGTCTTCGCGCACGGCTCTCTCATAGGCGCGAGCATAGGGCTTCAGCCCCTGGATGGCGATGAACAGCGCCAGAATGCCCATGGTGACCGTGCTTAGCGTGATCGAATGCTTGAGTGCGGCCGGATCCTTGAACAAATAATCCGTGAACAGGGCCACAATGAGCGGAGCCAGCGCGAAAGCGAGGACGTTGCTGCTGAACTGGCTAAGCGCACTGACCTGCGCGCGCATCGGGTTGGGAGTGATCACCTGGAACGCGGCGATGCCCGGCCCGAAGCCCAGCGTGCCGATGAATATTCCGATCCCGAACATGGCCAGCGAGAGATAGCCATTGGGCATTTGCGGCGCCAGCGCGAGAACTGGAACCGAGCCCAGAAGCCCATAAACCACGATCCGAAGATTGGCATCACTGCGCCCGCTACGGGCCATATGTTCCGACAGCTTCCCGCCCAGGATCATGGCAACCGGCGAGGCGATGATGGTAACCAGGCCCATCAACATACCGGCTTTGGACAAGGCCCAACCAAACTCGCGATGAAAGAAGGTTATGCCCCAGACCGACTGTCCTGCGGCGACGAGCTGTTTCATGCCCGCGCCGCCAATCACCGCGACATAGGTGCGCCAGTCGTTCTTGAGCCACGTGACGATCTCTCCAATCGGCTTCTTGGGCGGCTTTTGCCCCTTCGCGATCCCGCGGCGAGGTGGCTCCTTGGTCGAGAGGACCACGATGGTCCATAGCAGGCCGGGGACCCCGACAACGAAGAAGGCCCACTGCCACGGCCTGATCACCCCTCCAAATGGCAGCGGCACTTCCGGCATCCCTTCGACGAATGCCAGCACGGCACCCCCCATGAAGGAGGCAAGCCCGATCCCGACCATTGCACCGATGCCGTAAGTGCCCGTCGCCATCGCCACTTTCTCGCGCGGGAAATTGTCCGTCGCGATGGACCATGCCGCAGGGCCATAGCCGGATTCGCCTATTCCGATCCCCAGGCGAGCGGCGAACATGGCAGCATAGCTTTGCGCCAGACCGCAAGCAGTCGTGCAAGCGCTCCAGAAGGCGAGCGAGGCCGCCACGAGATTGCGCCGATTGGTCCGATCGGCGAAACGCGCGATCGGGAGCCCCGCGATGCCGTAAGTGATCGAAAAGGCAGCGCCCAGAAGCAGAGCAGCCTGCGTATCCGAAATGCTGAAATCCTGTTTCATCGGATCGATCATGATGTTCAGGATCTGCCGATCGATAACGGTGAACATCACCACGACGGTCATCACGACAAGCGAGTAGTAGGCATCCTTGCGCGGCGGCCAGGCCATTTCTCCGGCCTGCTGCACTCCCGCGGCTGCACCACTCGCCGATGCTTCTTCGATCGCTGCCGAACTCGCCATGTATCATCCTCTCTTCACTGCCGTCTTTTTGCAGCAGTTTGTTTCGCTATCTCATCGAAGGTGGCCCTCGACCGGATATCGCGCGCCCGGCCGGGCTCGAACGCGATCCCGCGTCGAGGCCGGCCAGGGTCGCGAATACCCCAAAGGATAGATCCTTTCGCAAATCAGAGGCCGGCCTTGAGGCGCTTGGTCGCGATCTCGCAGCCTTCCGACATCGCCTTGAGCTTGGCCCAGACGATTTCCTCATGCCCGACGCGCGAGCCGATGCCGCAGTCGGTGCTGGCATGGACGTTC
>Ga0164243_10000545_pt1 | contig 68687 bp, 73 predicted proteins | sample OricompcompostOP_FD_108781 | JGI IMG/M metagenome (GOLD analysis project Ga0164243, IMG submission 108781) | Organic Plus compost microbial communities from Emeryville, California, USA - Original compost - Organic plus compost (OP) | ecosystem: Engineered > Solid waste > Mixed feedstock >... | reverse complement strand
GGCCGCCGTCCAGCGGCACCAGCGGGCGCAGCTCGGGCGGAATGACCGGGATGACTTCCAGGATCATCCATTCCGGGCGGTTGCCGGATTCGATGAAGCTCTCAACGACCTTCAGGCGCTTGATGATCTTCTTGGGCTTCAGCTCCGACTTGGTCGTGGCCAGCTCTTCCAGAAGCTCCTTGCGCTCGCCTTCGAGGTCGAGTTCCTCGAGCATGCGGCGAACGGCTTCGGCGCCGATGCCAGCGGAGAAGGCGTCCTCGCCATATTCGTCCTGCGCCTCGAGCAGTTCGTCCTCGGTGAGGAGCTGATACTTCTCAAGCGCGGTCAGGCCCGGCTCGATGACGATATAGGCTTCGAAATAAAGCACGCGCTCCAGCTGCTTCAGCTGCATGTCGAGCAGCAGGCCGATGCGCGAGGGCAGCGACTTCAGGAACCAGATGTGCGCGACAGGGGCGGCCAGCTCGATATGGCCCATGCGTTCGCGGCGGACCTTCGAAACGGTCACTTCCACGCCGCACTTCTCGCAGACGATGCCCTTGTACTTCATGCGCTTGTACTTGCCGCACAGGCACTCGTAATCCTTGATCGGGCCGAAGATGCGCGCGCAGAACAGGCCGTCACGTTCCGGCTTGAACGTGCGGTAGTTGATGGTCTCCGGCTTCTTGATCTCGCCGAAGGACCAGCTGCGGATGCGCTCTGGCGACGCGATGCCGATCTGGATCTGGTCGAAAGTCTCGGGCTTGGCGATCGGGTTCGCGAAATTGGTCAGTTCGTTCATCTCTTTATCCCTCTGAAGGGTAAATCTCTGGGCGATGGATGAGCGCTGCCTTCGTCAGGCAGCGCTCCATCCGTCACTCGGCAGCTTCGGGCAGCTCGTCGACGTTATCGGCCATGTTGTTCAGCTCGACGTTCAGGCCAAGCGAACGCATTTCCTTGACCAGCACGTTGAAGCTTTCCGGAATGCCGGCCTCGAACGTGTCGTCACCCTTGACGATCGCCTCGTAGACCTTGGTGCGGCCGACCACGTCGTCGGACTTCACCGTCAGCATTTCCTGCAGCGTATAGGCGGCGCCGTAGGCCTGGAGTGCCCAGACCTCCATTTCGCCGAAACGCTGGCCGCCGAACTGCGCCTTGCCGCCCAGCGGCTGCTGGGTGACCAGGCTGTACGGCCCGATCGAGCGTGCGTGGATCTTGTCGTCGACCAGGTGGTGCAGCTTCAGCATGTAGATGATGCCCACCGTCACCTTCCGGTCGAACTTCTCGCCGGTACGGCCGTCGAACAGGTCCGACTGGCCGGAGGTGGCGAGACCCGCCAGCTCAAGCATCGCCGAAACGTCCGCCTCGCGTGCGCCGTCGAACACCGGAGTGCCCATCGGAACGCCGGTCTTCAGGTTTTCCGCCAGCTCGACGATCTGGCCGCCGTCGCGTGCCTCGATCTCGTTGACATAATGGTCGCCGTAGATCGTCTTGAGCCGATCCTTGACCGCCTCGGGCATCGCGCCCGGCTTGACGTCCGGATTGGCCTCACGCCATTGCTCCAGCGCTTCCGCGACCTGCATACCCAGGTTGCGCGCTGCCCAGCCGAGATGGGTCTCGAAGATCTGCCCGACGTTCATGCGCGAAGGCACGCCCAGCGGGTTGAGCACCAGGTCGACGGGGGTGCCGTCGGCAAGGAACGGCATGTCTTCGGCCGGCAGGATCCGCGAGATGACACCCTTGTTGCCGTGGCGGCCGGCCATCTTGTCGCCCGGTTGCAGCTTGCGCTTCACCGCAACGAAGACCTTGACCATCTTGAGCACGCCGGGGGGCAGCTCGTCGCCGCGCTCCAGCTTCTCGCGCCGATCCTCGAACTTGTCGGTGATCAGCTTGACGGCATCGTCATACTGGCCCTTGACCGCTTCCAGATCGGCCTGGCGAGCATCGTCCTGAACGGCGAACTTCCACCATTCGTGCTTCTCGACTTCCTCGAGCAGCGCCGCATCGATGGTCACGCCCTTCTTGATGCCCTTGGGGGCCGCGGTCGCGACCTGGCCGATCAGCATCTCGCGCAGGCGAGACCAGGTGGCCCGGTTCAGAATGCCGCGTTCGTCCTCACGGTCCTTGGCGAGGCGGTCGATTTCCTCCCGCTCGATCGCCATGGCGCGCTCGTCCTTGTCGATGCCGTGGCGGTTGAACACGCGCACTTCGACGACGGTTCCGGCAACGCCCGGCGGCAGGCGCAGCGACGTGTCGCGCACGTCCGACGCCTTTTCGCCGAAGATGGCGCGGAGCAGCTTTTCTTCCGGCGTCATCGGGCTTTCGCCCTTCGGCGTGATCTTGCCGGCCAGGATGTCACCCGGCTCAACTTCCGCACCGATGTAGACGATGCCCGCTTCGTCGAGGTTGCGCAGCGCTTCCTCGCCGACGTTCGGGATGTCGCGGGTGATGTCTTCCGGCCCCAGCTTGGTGTCGCGGGCCATCACCTCGAATTCCTCGATGTGGATCGAGGTGAAGACGTCGTCCTTCACGATGCGTTCGGAAATGAGGATCGAGTCCTCATAATTGTATCCGTTCCACGGCATGAACGCGACCAGGCTGTTGCGGCCCAGCGCCAGCTCACCCAGCTCGGTCGACGGACCGTCGGCGATGATGTCCCCTTCGTTCACGATGTCGCCCACCTTCACCAGCGGACGCTGGTTGATGCAGGTGTTCTGGTTCGAGCGCTGGAACTTCATCAGCGTGTAGATATCCACGCCCGACTTGCCTGCCTCGACCTCACCGGTCGCGCGGATCACGATGCGGGTCGCGTCCACCTGATCGACGATGCCGCCGCGCTTGGCGGCGATCGCGGCGCCGGAGTCACGCGCAACCGTCTCTTCCATGCCGGTGCCGACGAACGGCGCCTCGGCACGGACCAACGGCACGGCCTGACGCTGCATGTTCGAGCCCATCAGTGCGCGGTTGGCGTCGTCATTCTCCAGGAAGGGAATGAGCGAGGCCGCGACCGACACAAGCTGCTTCGGCGACACGTCCATCAGCGTGATCTGTTCCGGCAGCGCCATCAGGAATTCGCCGGCCTGGCGGGCGGAAACCAGCTCCTCGGTGAAGCGGCCTTCCTTGTCCAGCTCGGCGTTCGCCTGCGCGATGGTGTGCTTGGCCTCTTCCATCGCCGACAGATAGACGACTTCGTTGGTCACCTTGCCGTCGACGATTTTGCGGTACGGCGTCTCGATGAAGCCGTACTTGTTGACCCGGCTGAAAGAGGCCAGCGAGTTGATCAGACCGATGTTCGGGCCTTCCGGCGTTTCGATCGGGCAGATGCGGCCATAGTGCGTCGGGTGGACGTCGCGAACCTCGAAGCCCGCGCGCTCACGCGTAAGACCGCCCGGCCCAAGCGCCGAGACGCGACGCTTGTGCGTCACTTCGGAAAGCGGGTTGGTCTGGTCCATGAACTGCGAGAGCTGTGACGAGCCGAAGAACTCGCGGACGGCCGCGACGGCCGGCTTCGCGTTGATCAGGTCGTTCGGCATGACCGTCGACACGTCGACCGACGACATGCGCTCCTTCACGGCGCGCTCCATGCGGAGTAGGCCGACGCGATACTGGTTCTCGAGAAGCTCGCCCACCGAACGCACGCGGCGGTTGCCGAGATTGTCGATGTCGTCGATCTCGCCCTTGCCGTCCTTCAGGTCGACCAGGGTCTTGACCACCGCCAGGATGTCCTCGGTGCGCAGCGTCGTCACCGTGTCCTCGGCGTCAAGGTCCAGGCGCATGTTGAGCTTCACGCGGCCGACGGCCGAGAGGTCATAGCGTTCCGGATCGAAGAACAGACCAGCAAACAGCGCATCCGCCGTCTCGCGCGTCGGCGGTTCGCCGGGGCGCATGACGCGGTAGATGTCGGCGAGCGCGTGGTCGCGATCCTCGGCCTTGTCGACCTTCAGCGTGTTGCGGATCCAGGGGCCGGTGTTGACATGGTCGATGTCGAGCAGCTCGATCCGGTCGATGCCGGCCTTGTCCAACTTTTCCAGATTGTCGGCCGAAACCTCGTCACCCGCCTCGATGTAGATCTCGCCGGTCTTTTCGTTGATCAGGTCGAGCGCCGAATAGCGGCCGAAGATTTCCTCGGTCGGGATCAGCAGCATCTCAAGCCCGTCCTTGCCGGCCTTGTTGGCGGCGCGGGGGCTGATCTTGTGGCCGGCGGCGAAGATGACCTCGCCGGTCTTGGCGTCGATCACGTCGTACATCGGCTTCTGGCCGCGCCAGTTCTCGACGACGAAGGGCACCTGCCAGCCGCCTTCGCCACGCACGAACGTGACGGTGTTGTAGAAGTGATGGAGGATTTCCTCGCCCGTCAGGCCCAGCGCATAAAGCAGCGCGGTCACCGGCAGCTTGCGCTTGCGGTCGATGCGGACGTTGACGATGTCCTTGGCGTCGAATTCGAAGTCCAGCCACGAGCCGCGATAGGGGATGACGCGCGCGGCGAAGAGATATTTGCCGCTGGCGTGGGTCTTGCCACGGTCATGGTCGAACAGCACGCCCGGCGAACGGTGCATCTGCGAGACGATGACGCGCTCGGTGCCGTTGATGATGAAAGTGCCGTTCGACGTCATGAGCGGCATGTCGCCCATGTAGACGTCCTGCTCCTTGATATCGAGGACCGAGCGGGCTTCCGTGTCGGCGTCCACTTCGAACACGATCAGGCGCAGGGTGACGCGCATCGGCGCGGCATAGGTGATGCCGCGCTGGCGGCATTCCTCAGTGTCGTACTTCGGCGGCTCCAGTTCGTAATGAACGAAGTCCAGCTCGGCGGTGCCGGCGAAATCGCGGATCGGGAAAACCGAGCGCAGCGTCTTTTCAAGGCCGGAGACATAGCCGATCGACGGATCGGAGCGCAGGAACTGCTCATAGGATTCGCGCTGAACCTCGATCAGGTTCGGCATCTGCACCACTTCGTGGATATTGCCGAAAACCTTGCGGATGCGCTTCTTCGCGGTCGAAGGGGCTGCTGCCTTGGTCGCCATGGGTCTGGATCGCCTCGTTGCTCAAATGTCGGGCGCGCAAACAGACGCAAAAAGCCGCGTATCCCCGAAAATCGGAAATCGCAGCTTCAGCGTCTGGAACCCCGGCCTACCAATTCGTTCGACACGCTGCGCGATGGCACGTCATTTCCCGGCAAGGCTGTGGTGTGGGCACGATATAGGAGCGGGGTAGGGGCATGTCAAACCGGCCCCCAAGATTATTCGGATTGGCAAATCCTGAAAGAAAAAGGGGCGGCCCGTTGCCGGGCCGCCCCTGATCGTTCCTTTCCGGCCAGGCCGGATCGGGATTACTTGAGCTCGACGGTCGCGCCGGCTTCTTCGAGCTGCTTCTTCAGCTTCTCGGCTTCGTCCTTGTTCACGCCTTCCTTGACGGCCTTCGGCGCGGATTCGACCAGCGTCTTGGCTTCGGTCAGGCCCAGGCCGGTGATGGCGCGGACTTCCTTGATGACGTTGATCTTCTTGCCGCCGTCGCCGGTCAGGATGACGTCGAAGTCGGTCTTCTCTTCAGCGGCCGGAGCACCGCCAGCGGCGCCACCGGCGGCCGGGCCGGCAACCGCGACGGCTGCGGCGGCGGAAACGCCCCACTTCTCTTCGAGAAGCTTGGACAGGTCGGCCGCTTCAAGAACGGTCAGGGTCGAAAGTTCGTCAACGAGCTTGTTCAGGTCTGCCATGATAATCTCCATGCGGGGCGTACGGCCCCAAAAGTTCAATGTTTAAGGTTCGATAACGGTAATCAGGCCGCGTCCTTGGCCGCATAAGCGCCAAAGACCCGCGCAAGCTGGGCAGCCGGCGCCTGGGCGATCTGGGCAACCTTCGTCGCGGGTGCCTGAAGCAGGCCCACGATCTTGCCGCGCAGTTCGTCAAGGGACGGCAGCGTGGCGAGCGCCTTCACGCCGTTCACGTCGAGCACCGTGTCGCCCATCGCGCCGCCCACGATTTCGAACTTGTCGTTCGTCTTCGCGAAATCCACCGCGACCTTGGCGGCCGCAACGGGGTCGGACGATGAAGCGATCGCCGTCGGTCCCGTCAGCATGCTGCCGATGGAAGCGTAGGGCGTGCCCTCGATCGCGATCTTGGCGAGGCGGTTCTTCGCGACCTTGATGCTGGCGCCAGCGTCGCGCATCTTCGTCCTCAAGTCCGTCGACTGGGCGACGGTCAGGCCGAGATTGCGGGTGACGACCACCACGCCGGTCTCGGAGAAGGTGCGGTTCAGCTCGGCGACCAGATCGGATTTTTGAAGTCGATCCATGCCATTCTCCACTCAGTTCCGGCTTCGCACCGTGCGAAACCGGCAAACCCGCGAAGACGACATGCCAGGGCACGCCGCAGCCGCGGGGCATTCAGGTCCGAGGGGAATGGTCACTGCCAGTCGGCAGATCCGAACGGCGCGAGAAATCGCTGACCGCCGGTAAAAACTCTTCCCCGTCTAGGCTGGAAATTAAGAGGACCGAAATGCCCTCACCAACTGTCTCGGACGGCGACCGAAGGGCAACGCCCATCGATCAAGGGGCGCCGCATAGCAGATTGCGGGGCGGGGTCAAGGTTTCGCACGACAGACAAACAAAAAGGGCCGGAGTTTCCCCCGACCCTCGTTGTTCTTGTCGTCTGCGGTGCCTTATGCCACGCCGGCGTCGGTCGTGTCGACCTTGATTCCCGGGCCCATAGTGGAGCTGACGGCAATCTTCTTGACGTACTTGCCCTTGGCGCCCGACGGCTTGGCCTTCACCACCGCGTCCACCAGCGCGTCGAAGTTCGCGCGCAGGTCGGCCGCGGGGAAGCTGGCCTTGCCGATGCCGGAATGGATGATGCCGGCCTTTTCGACGCGGTATTCCACCTGACCGCCCTTGGCTGCCTTTACGGCTTCGCCGACGTTCGGGGTCACGGTGCCCAGCTTCGGGTTCGGCATCAGGCCCTTGGGGCCCAGCACCTTACCGAGGCGGCCGACCAGGCCCATCATGTCCGGGGTCGCGATGCAGCGATCGAAGTCCATCTTGCCGCCCTGGACGATCTCGAGGAGATCTTCCGCGCCGACGATGTCGGCACCGGCCGCCTTGGCTTCTTCCGCCTTGTCGCCCTTGGCGAACACGGCGACGCGAACCGTCTTGCCCGTGCCCTTCGGCAGGGTGACGACGCCGCGGACCATCTGGTCGGCGTGGCGGGGATCGACGCCCAGGTTCAGCGCGACCTCGATGGTCTCGTCGAACTTGGACGATGCGTTCGCCTTTACCAGGCCGATCGCCTCATCGATGCCGTGCAGCTTCTCGCGGTCGATGGTTTCGGCGAGCTTCTTGGCCTTCTTGCTCTGGAATGCCATGGTCTCAGCCCTCCACCACTTCGAGGCCCATCGCGCGGGCGGAGCCTTCGATGATCCGCGTCGCGGCCTCGATGTCGTTCGCGTTCAGGTCCTTCATCTTCACCTGGGCGATCTCGGACAGCTTGGACCGGGTGATCTTGCCCGCGGAAACCTTGCCCGGCTCCTTGGACCCCGACTTCAGGTTCGCAGCCTTCTTGATGAGAAAGGTTGCGGGCGGCATCTTGGTGACGAAAGAAAAGCTGCGGTCGGCATAGACGGTGATGACCGTCGGCAGGGGCGTGCCCTTTTCCTGGTCACCGGTCTGCGCGTTGAACGCCTTGCAGAATTCCATGATGTTCACGCCGCGCTGGCCAAGCGCCGGGCCGATCGGCGGCGACGGGTTGGCGGCGCCGGCCGGCACCTGCAGCTTGATATAGCCGGTAATCTTTTTTGCCATCTACTCACTCTCTTTCAAGTTTAGCGGTTCAAACGACAGCGAACTGCCTCCCGCGGGTTTTCCCGGTTCGCACCGGAAACTCTTAACCATCATCCCGGACTTGATCCCGGACGACGCAAATTGCGTCACTTCGCCCGTTCGACCTGCTCGAACTCCAGCTCCACCGGGGTGGCACGGCCGAAGATCGACACCGACACCTTCACGCGGCTGCGGTCGAAATCCAGTTCCTCGACGATGCCGTTGAAGCTGGCGAACGGACCTTCCAGCACCTTCACCGAATCGCCGATCTCGTAATCGACCTTGATCCGGGTCTTGGGCGCGGACGCTGCCTCTTCCTTGGTGTTCAGGATGCGCGCGGCCTCTGCTTCGCTGATCGGCTGCGGCTTGCCGGACGAACCCAGAAAGCCCGTCACCTTCGGCGTGTTCTTCACCAGGTGATAGACGTCGTCGTTCATCGACAGCTTGGCCAGCACATAGCCGGGGAAGAACTTCCGTTCCGACTGCACCTTCTTGCCGCGGCGGACCTCGGTCACCGTCTCGGTCGGCACCTCGACGGATTCGACGAGTTGTTCGAGGCCCATGCGCGTGGCCTCCGCCATGATCGCGTCACGAACCTTGTTCTCGAAGCCCGAATAGGCGTGGATGATGTACCAGCGCGACATGAGGACGTGTTGAGCCTTTCGAAATTAGACGGCGAGCTGGAGCAGCGCGTGGACGATACGGCCGAACACCGCGTCGACGGCGAAGAAGAAGAAACCGAGCAGGGTGGTCATGATGAGCACCATGACGGCGGTCATCATCGTCTCGCGGCCGGTGGGCCACACAACCTTGTTCGTTTCCGCGCGCACCTGTTGCACGAACTGCGGAATCTTGCCGATGAATGAACCCGAATTCGCCACGTCAGCCCTGCCGTTCAATACCTTCAAACACGAAGCGGGCCAGCAACTGCTTGCCGATCCTTCGACCGGCGCCGCGCTGACCACGATTTCGAATCCGTTGCCATTAGACCGCTCCGGCCGCCCTTGCAAGCATCGCGGCGGAACTGGCAGGAGTGGAGGGACTCGAACCCACGGCCCTCGGTTTTGGAGACCGATGCTCTACCAACTGAGCTACACTCCTCCGTGCGGAGAGCGGCGCTGTAACCGCAGGGGCGGTAGAGCGCAAGCGGGTGGATGTCGTTGGTCCTGTCGATTTCGGCTTTTGGGTGGAAAGCGGACGTCCCAATTTCCTTGCAGCCGATGCAACTTTCTTAGCATCGTAGATATCTTCAAACGGGGGACAAGATGGTAGTAGCGAACGGCACGCCTACATATGGTCAGTGCTTCATCAGCCTAGCGCTTGGTTTTGCGCCAATCTTTTTACTTTTAGGCGTATCAGCCCTTTTCGGGGCTAACACAGTGACTTCCGGCGGGCAGAACGTCCACGGAATAGGAGCGCTTTTCATCGCCGTTATCTTGAACGTAGTCCTCGCGGCGATGTTCGCAGGTCTACAAAAACTCGGCTATATCATCTTGAGCGCCGCACGTCGTAGGCAACCCGAAGACCAAATCTGAAGAGTTCTCGCTACCCACAGTAGCGGAAGAACGACAACAATTGGATCGAAAGCAGTCGCTAGCTAAGCCGCCGTCCGCGCCGCATCCGGAAACAATGTCCGCGCTTCTTCCGCGGGCATCGGCCTGCCGAACAGATAACCCTGGATCTTGCGGCAGCCCAGGCGGCGGATGACCGCATATTCTTCCTCGGTTTCGACGCCTTCCGCCGTGGTCATCATGTCCAGGCTGTCGGCCATTGCGACGACGGCACGGACAATTGCCAGGCTTTCGGGCGCGTTGCGTGCCGCGCCCTGCACGAAACTGCGGTCGATCTTGATCGTGGTGAACTTCGTCTTGCTGAGATAGCCGAGCGAGGAATAGCCCGTGCCGAAATCGTCGAGCGCAAGGCGAACGCCGAGGTCGAGGATCTGGCCCAGTGCCGCCACCGCGCTGCTGCCCTCGCGCATGAACACGCTTTCCGTGACTTCAAGCTCCAGCCGGTTGGGCGAGAGATTGCTCTGGGCCAGTGCGGAGACCAGCGTCGTCAGAAAATTCGGGTCATGAAGCTGCTCGGCCGATACGTTAACGGCAACGCGAACCGTGTCCGGCCATTTGGCGGCTTCGTGGCATGCGGTTCTGAGAACCCACTCGCCGATCGGGCCGATCAGCCGGGCCTCTTCCGCAACGGGCACGAATTTCGCGGGGGAGACATTGCCCAGTTCCGGATGGTTCCAGCGCAGCAGCGCCTCGAACCCCTCCAGCGAACCGTCCTCCGCCGCGACGACGGGCTGATAGTGAAGGTGAAATTCGCCCTTCTCCAGCGCCCGGCGCAACGCGATCTCGATCACGCGGCGTTCCTCGGCATGAACATGAAGCTGGGGTTCATAGACATGATGGGCCCCGCCGCCGGCATTCTTCGACCGATAAAGCGCAAGGTCCGCCGAGCGGATCAGCGTTTCGACCGATCGGCCGTCGCGCGGGCCGATCGCGGTGCCGACGCTCGCGCCGATATAGAGCGTATGCTGATCCACCTCATAGGGGCGGGACAGTTCTTCGATGACCTTCGCCGCCAGCCTGTCCAGCCGGGCGCCGTCAGATGCATCGCGCACCACCACGGCAAATTCGTCGCCGCCCAGCCGCCCGCACAGGTCATTGTCCGTCATCAACTGCCGCAGGCGCTCCGCGACACGACTGAGCAGGCGATCGCCGATCAGATGGCCAAGCGTGTCGTTGACGGCCTTGAAGCGATCGAGGTCGATCATCAGCAGGGCGCAGCGGCCGCGCCAGCGTTCGGCATCCGCAATCGCCTGTTCCAGCGCTTCGGTGACCTGAAGGCGGTTGGGCAGGCCGGTCAGCGTATCGAACCGCGCCATGCGGTTGATCTTGTCGGCCGAATGCCGCTCCGCCGTCACGTCCGATCCGACGCCCCGAAAGCCCAGGAACGCGCCATGATCGTCAAGACGGGGGGAGGCGGAGAGCTTCCACCAGCGGGTTTCGCCGCGGATCGTCACCGGCAGCGTCAGGTCGCTGAAATTCTCACGCTTCTTCAGGCGTTCGGCCAGTTCGCGTAACGGAGCCGGAAATTTGCCGGTCTCCCAGGCGTCGCCGGCGAGGATTTGAAGAAGCGGCCGCCCTTCAAGCGCCGATACCTCCTCGCCCAATGCATAGGCGAGGCGGGGTGGAACCTGCGTCAGGTTCCTGGCCTTGTCGATCTGCCACAGCCAGTCGGCGTCCCCTTCCTCGAATTCGCGCAACAGCAGGCTGACGACCTCATCTTTTTCAACCAGCGCCAGCGTGGCGGATTTGTGAAGGATGAAGGAGCGGCCACTGGCCAGGCAACTCAATATGAGCATCACGCTAAGCGCGGTCCCCGCCACGCCCAGCAAGGCAAGGTTGTGCTCGAACATCATGATTGTGATGCCGAAGCCGACAAGCGACAGGAAACTGACGGTGGCGAGTGGGGTGGCGGACAGCAACAAGGCGGCCCCCGCCATCAGCACCACGGAGATGGTCCAGAGACCTACATATTGCTGGATCCCGCCGATGGGGCCGAGAAGAAGGGGCGGCGCCATCCACAGCAGGCCGCTCCATATCGATTGCAGGGTTTCGCGATGCAGATCCGTGCGGGACGCGGTGCTTTGCTGTGTCTGGCGCGCGCGAAGGCGGCCAAAGCCGATCACCAGGGCGGACATCAGGGTAACGCCGAACCAGCCGAACAGCATGAGAGGCGGCGCGTGCCTGCCCAGAAGCATCAACAGGACGACCGCCCCCAGCACCTCGGCGACGAGACGGGGCAGGGCGAAATACTGCACGGCACCAATCTGGGCCGCGCGTACCTGTCCCCAATCCGCATCGCGGGGTTCGGAGAAGCCAAGGATTGTACGCCAGCCGATCCGATCGGTGGCGGAAACACGCTGAGCTTTGTTCACAAAGCTGCGTGTAAGGCGCTTTAGTTAGCGTTCGGTAAGCGAGATCGGGACTATTTGGTGCCGACCCCGCTTTTTTGACCAACCGTTGCCTGAACGGGTCAGGCTGCCAGATCGTAGGGCTGGATCTCACCCGACAGATACAGGTTGCGTGCCTTCGCCCGGCTGAGCTTGCCGGAGCTGGTGCGCGGCAAAGTGCGGGGCGGGACAAGCTCTACCACGCAATTCATGCCGGTGATGGCGCGCACCCGTTCGCGAATTTCATCGCGCAGGCGCGTGCGCTCCGCCGCATCCGACGTCCGGCACTGCACCAGCACGGCGGGGGTTTCCTCACCGCCCGGCGTCGTAATGGCAAAAGCGGCGATGTCGCCCGCCTTGAAGCCCGGCAGCTGCTCCACCGCCCACTCGATATCCTGTGGCCAGTGGTTCTTGCCGTTGATGATGATCATGTCCTTGGCGCGGCCGACAATGTAAACATAGCCGTCGGACAGATAGCCCATGTCGCCGGTGTCCAGCCATCCGTCGACCAGGCAGGCGGCAGTCGCCTCGGGATCGCGGAAATAGCCTGACATCACCGACGGACCCGCGCACCAGACCTTGCCGATCGCCTTTTCCGGCAGTTTCGTGCCGTCTTCCTCGCGAATCTCGATCGTCATGCCCAGCGCCGGCTTGCCGCAGTTCACGATCGCGCGGAATCGTTGGGGCCGGTCGACATTGCTGCTGGTTCCGGAAAGTTCGGTTTCCTCGACCAGTTCGACGACGATGCCTTCGCCCGGCGGCATGATCGACACGGCCAGCGTGGCTTCTGCCAATCCATAGCTCGGCAGGAAGGCGGATGCCTTGAAACCGGCGTCCGCAAAGGCGTCGACGAAGGACTGCATCACGTCGGGACGGATCATGTCCGCGCCATTGCCAGCGACGCGCCAGCGCGACAGGTCGAAACGGTCGCTCGCCTTGGTCTGGCTGGACATGCGGCGCGCGCAGATGTCGTAGCCGAAGGTCGGCGAATAGCTGAGAGTCGTGCCCGGATTGCGGCTGATCAGATCCAGCCAGGCGAGCGGACGGCGCGCGAAATCCTCTGTCTTCAGGTAATCGGTCGATACCTGATTGGCGACAGGTGACAGCAGGCAGCCGACAAGGCCCATGTCATGATACCAGGGCAGCCAGGACACGCAGCGATCGCCCTGGTCGATGTTCATGCCGATCGAATGGGCGGCAAGGTTGCTCAGCAGCGCATGGTGCGTCACCGCGACGCCGTGGGGGAATCGAGTCGATCCGCTGGAATATTGCAGATAGGCGATGTCGTCGGCCTTACTTTCGGGCAACGGCGTTTCCGTCGCATCCAACGTGGCGAAGGTTTCCCACGCCAGGCCTTCGACGCCGATCTGGCGCGCCGCTTCCCCGGCCATGCCGGCCAGCTCTTCCGGATAGAAGAGGATGGAGGGATCACAGCTACCCAGCTGGACCTTCAATTGGTCCACATAGGCCTCACGGCCGCCGAAGGATGTCGGCAGCGGCAGGGGCACGGGCCAAGCGCCCGCATAGACCGCGCCGAAGAACAGCGCCGCGAACTCGGGGCCGGTTTCGGCAACCAGCGCAATCCGGTCGCCGGGTTTCACCCCATGCGCGATCAGGCGGAATGCGGTCATGAGCGCATCGTTGCGCAGCTCGGCATAAGGATATGGCCGAACCAGCGTGCCGCGGGCATCGTGAAAGTTCAGACCTCGTTCGCCCCGGGCGGCATAATCCAATGCCTCACCAAGCGTTGTGAAATCCGAATAGCGACGCGGAAGCGCATCGTCTGTGGCAGTCGGGACAAGAATATCCATCTTCTGTGTAGTCGTTCCTGTCGAGAGAGCGGCTTCAAGCACTTCCAGCACCATCGGCGACCTCATTTTTTTGCGCGTCATGAACATGCAATGGTTCAACGGCAATATATTTTCATCCAATGCGCGAACGTAGCGCAAGAGGAGCGTTCTAATTCGGACGCGACTGTGGCACAAACGTGGCGCGTGACGGAGCGGCATGACAGACGCGGGGGCGAACGCAGGGTGAAACCGCCGCTCGACGGGCCTGCCCTTGAACGTCTGGCACTATTCTATGCTGGCCGATATGCGACCACCCGGGCCCGCCTCCACCAATATCTAAGCCGAAAAGTCCGCGATCGCGGCTGGGTGGAAGAAGGCGCGCAGCCTGATATCGACGCATTGATCCGCAAAATGGCTGATCTTGGCTATGTCGACGATACCGCCTTTGCCCGTGCGCGCGCCGCCGGGTTGCAGCGGCGGGGCTATGGCCAGCGCCGGATCGGCCAGGCGCTCCGATTCGCGGGAATCGAGGACAGCGACGCCGAAATCGCCCAGGCAAGTATCGCCGACGGGAGCTGGGATGCCGCCATCGCCTTCGCCAGGCGCAAGCGGATCGGCCCATTTGCACAGACTTTTGGCGATCACAACGCCCGGCAGAAAGCATTGTCGGCAATGGTCAGCGCCGGCCATCCCTATGCAATTGCTAGAAAGATTATCGATTCACCACCAGGAGCGGTCCCCGAACAGGACAATTAAGCCTCCGAAACGAATTCGCTGTTTCAATTTTGCGACATTCCCATGCTATGAGACTCGCACGGACTTGGGGGAGGCCGCGTGAGTATGAATCGGCCAGTTGCGTCGCTGTTCGAGGGTGATTCGTCGATCGACGAACCATCCGATGACGCCTGCCACATTGAGGAAGAAGCGGCCGAGTATCACAGCGGCACCGTCAAATGGTTCGACGGAACCCGCGGCTTCGGCTTCATCATCTCAGACAGTGATGCAGGCGATATTCTGATCCATTTTTCCGTGCTTCGCGACCATGGGCGCCGCAGCCTGCCTGAAGGTGCGCATGTCGAATGCATGGCGGTCCGGCGTGATCGTGGGCTGCAGGCGCGGGAAATCCTTTCGTTCGACCTGACCGTGGCGACCGGCCCGGATTTCGACAGGACCGATCCGCCCAAGGACAGGGTGGATCCCGTGGCGCTGACCGATCATGCGGGACCGCCGGAAGCTGTCCGGGTCAAATGGTTCAATCGGCTGAAAGGCTATGGTTTTCTGATGCGAGAGGGCGGAAGTCCTGATATCTTCATCCATATGGAAACCTTGCGCCGCGCCAACATCATGGAAATTGAGCCCGATCAGCCGCTGATCGCGCGGATCGCCCAGGGCCGCAAAGGTCCGCTGGCCGTGATGGTCGAACTTCCCGAATGACCATGGCTCGCTGGATTGCCGCACCGCTGTTTGCGATGACTCTGGTCGTCGGTTGCCGCGCAGAGCCGCAGGGCATCGACGCCAGCCAGGCGTCGCTCCTGCCACTGACGATCCGGACCACGGACAAGACCCTGCAGTTCAAGGTGGAGGTTGCCCGCACGGCCGAAGAGCAGGAGCGGGGGCTGATGTTCCGCACCTCATTGCCGGAAGACGGGGGAATGATCTTCCCGATGGATCCGCCGCGCATGGCCAGCTTCTGGATGAAGAACACCGTGATCCCGCTCGACATGGTCTTCATTCGCGCGGACGGGACGATCGCCCGGATCGCGTCCGATACGGTGCCCTATTCGCTTGATCCCGTCACATCGGGCGAGCCGGTGGCGGCGGTACTGGAACTGTCCGGCGGCAAGGCGGCAGCGATGGGCATCGTCGAGGGCGATCGCGTCAGCTGGGCCGGCGGCCCGCCCCCCGCGCGCTGAGTCGCGGACGCTGTCGAACAGCGGAAGCAGGACCGCCTGAAGCGCTCGAATCGTTTGTCTACGAATTGCAGCGCTGAACAGTTGCCCTTGGCCCTATATCGAGGCTAAACGGCCGGGCATGGGCATGTTGAAATCGATCTTCACCTGGTGGGATGGCGCTACCATCGGCACGGCACTCAACACGCGTCGCACGGGCAACCGCGTTGGCGAGGACGCGTTGGGCAATGTCTATTTCGAAGATCGAAAGCTTGTGAACGGCCGGCATCGCCGCTGGGTGATCTATAATGGCGCGAACGACGCAAGCCGCGTTCCGCCGGAATGGCATGGCTGGCTGCACCACAGCATCGACAGCCTGCCGGATCAGGGCCTGCCGCCCGCGCGCATCTGGGAAAAGCCCGCGCTTGCCAACATGACCGGCACCAATCTTGCCTATCGTCCCTCCGGCGCGCTGGAAGCAGGCGGGCACCGCGCTGCCGCGACCGGGGACTATGAGGCATGGAGCCCCGATCAGTCATGAATCGCGCGCTGGCAGGCGCGGCCGTGGTGGCCCTGCTGGTGGGCGTGGGGGCATGGCAGGCGGCCGAGGCCCTGCAGAACGAAAATGCCGCGGCGCCGGTTTCGACCCAGGCCGAACCTTCCCCCGCTCCAGAAACATCGCCTGAGCCTGCGCCTTCGCAAGTTCGCAATGTGACCGACGCGCCCAAAGCGGCCCGACCGCGCCAGCAGCAGCGGCAAGTGGCAACTGTGACGCCAATGGCGCAGCGCGTGGCCGTGGTCGGCCTGCTCAACAAGCGTAACGGCCTTTCGCGTGACTTGACGTTGAAGCCGGGTCAGGCCGTCCGCGTGGGTGACGCCATCGTGCGGTTGCGGGCCTGCGAGCAGACGGCGCCCTGGGAGCCTGAAAAGCTCACCGGTGCCTTCGTCCAGTTGGACGTGCAGGGCACCGACCAGAAATGGCGGCGGGTGTTCTCAGGCTGGCTCTACAGCGAATCACCGTCGCTGAACGTGGTCGAACATCCGATCTACGATGTCTGGACCAAAAGCTGCGCGATGACGTTCCCGGATATCGGCGCCGACACCGTATCGGTGCCCTCCGGCGGCGGGGCCAGGCGATCGAGCGCGCCGAAATCGGCACCCACACCGGCGGCACCGACGCCCCCGGCAAGCGCGCCGTCCAACATCACCACATAATCGTCGCGCGGAACCTCGATCGCTCCAAGCGAGGCGAGATGCTCGGTGATGAATTGGCAATCCAGCAATTTGTATCCGCCGAAGCGCAGGCGCGCGACCAGGTGGGCAAGCGCCACCTTCGAAGCATCACGGGCGCGGCTGAACATGCTTTCACCAAAAAAGGCGCGTCCCAGCGAAATGCCGTAAAGGCCGCCCACCAGCCGCCTGTCCAGCCAGCATTCGATCGAATGGGCATAGCCCCTGCGATGCAGTTGGATGCAGGCGTCCTCGATTTGCCAGTTGATCCACGTGCCGGGCCGGTCCGGCCGTGATTCCGCGCAATTCGCGATCACGCGATCGAAGGCGCGATCGGCGGTTATGGCGAAGCGGTCCGACCTCACGGTTTTGGCAAGGGATCGCGACAGCCGGAAGCCATCCAATGGCATGATGCCGCGCATCTCTGGTTCCACCCAATAGATGCTGCTGGCATCCCTGCTGTCGGCCATCGGGAAGATGCCTGCGGAATAGGCCCGCAACAGCAAGTTGGTGTCGAGGGGCTTCATACTCCTATCATGGGTTGTTGTCTGGTGCGCTTCAACGCGTTCAAATTTTTGAAATCTTGCGTTCGATACCCCGCCATAATGAGGCAAATGCCTCTGCGGCCGGGGATTTCGAGGCAAAGGCGCCGATGGGTGCGCATTCGGTGGTCATCTGCTCGATCGCGCTCGCCATCGGAATCGCCGGCCAATCGGGTTTCGCCTCCAGTCCTTCGCGGTGCAGGGTCCGGCGACGGTCAACCATCGAATAAACGGGCAGGATGGGCGGATGCTTGCCATTCTGCCGGCCCAGAAACGCGACCACTTCGTCAAGGGCGCGCTGCGACAGGGGCGAAGGGATGACGGGCACCAGGATGACGGTCGCGGCGCGCATCACCTGTTCGCTGGTTTCCGTCAGGCCGGGCGGGCAGTCGAGCACGATCCGGTCATAGTCGCGCCCCAGCGTCTCGAGCAGTTTGGCCAGCCGCTTCTTCTTGCCGAGATCGAAGAAGAAGCGGTCGAGGCTGCGAAGCGACGTATCGGCCGCCAGCAGATCGAGCCGGTCATAGGCTGTCTTCTGGATCAGCTTCTCCGGTTCCAGATCTTTGGCGAAGACCGCTTGAGCAGGCTGGCGCGGCGCGCGGCCGGCGCCCAGAATGAAGCTGGCCCCTGCCTGCGCGTCCAGATCCCACAGCAGGGTTCGGCGTGCCGACAAGGCAGCGGCCGCCCAGGCCAGATTGACCGCCAGCGTGGTTTTACCCACTCCGCCCTTCAGGCTGTAGACCGCGATGACTGCCATACCGTCGTCTTTCCGTGTGGATTGTGACGGGTTGATGACGGTCATGAGGGCGATCCGGCAGTCAAAGAATGTCCCGCACCCTTTCCTGCGGGCGGCACAGTCTTACGCCCTTTTCCGTCTCGACAAGGGGGCGTTCGATCAGGATGGGATTTTCCATCATCGCATCAAGCAGGGCCGCGTCGCTGACATGGTCAAGGTCGAGGTCGGCAGCGAGCCTTTCCTTCTTCCGCAGTCCTTCACGCGTCGTGATTCCGGCGCGGTCGTAGAGCGAAAGCAGCTTTTCCCGGGAAGGCGGATTCTTCAGATATTCGATCACCTCGACATCGACGTCCGGCGTTTCGCGCAGGATTTCCAATGTCTTGCGGGAAGTTCCGCAATTGGGATTATGCCAGATCGTCGCCTTCATTCTTCCTTGTTCCGCTCGAGCCACTCCTCAAGCCACTTTATCGTGTAATTGCCGCTCTGGAAATCGGGGTCATCCAGCAATGCCTGATGAAGCGGGATCGTGGTCTTCATCCCCTCGATCACGAATTCCTCCAGCGCGCGGCGCAGGCGGCGGAGCGCACCGTTGCGGGTGGTGCCGTAGACGATCAGCTTGGCGATCATCGAATCATAATAAGGCGGCACCCGGTAGCCGGCATAAAGGCCGCTATCGACGCGGACGTTCATGCCGCCGGGCACATGATAGTTGGTGACCTTGCCGGGCGATGGCGTGAAGGTGCGCGGGTCTTCCGCATTGATCCGGCATTCGATGGCATGGCCGCGGAAGACGACGTCCTCCTGGCGCAGCGTCAGCGGATGGCCGTCGGCAATGCGAATCTGTTCGCGGACAAGGTCGAGGCCGGTGATCGCCTCCGTCACCGGATGCTCCACCTGCAGGCGGGTGTTCATCTCGATGAAGTAGAACTCGCCATTCTCGTAGAGGAATTCGATCGTCCCCGCGCCGCGATAGCCCATGTCGGCCATCGCGTTGGCGACCAGCCCGCCCATCCGCTCGCGCACTTCGGGGCTGATGACGGGGGAGGGGGCCTCCTCAAGCACCTTCTGGTGGCGGCGCTGCAGCGAGCAGTCGCGCTCGCCCAGGTGGATGGCATTGCCATTGCCATCGCCGAAAATCTGGAACTCGATATGGCGCGGATTGCCGAGATATTTCTCCATATAGACGGTCGCGTCGCCAAAGGCCGATTTGGCTTCGGATCCCGCCTGCGCCATCAGCGTCTCAAGCTGGCTTTCGTCCGGCACCACCTTCATGCCGCGCCCGCCGCCGCCCGATGCGGCCTTGATCAGCACCGGGTAGCCGATCCGCGCGGCAACCTCTTTGGCTTCCTCAAGGTTGCCGATCGCGCCGTCGGAGCCGGGGACGAGCGGCAGGCCCAGCGCGCCGGCGGTCCGCTTCGCTTCCACCTTGTCGCCCATCACGCGGATATGTTCGGGCTTCGGGCCGATCCAGGCGATCTTGTGCAGCTCGACGATCTCGGCGAAGCGCGCATTCTCGCTCAAAAAGCCATAGCCGGGGTGGATCGCGTCCGACTGGGTGATCTCGGCAGCCGAAATGATGTTCGGGATGTTGAGATAGCTTTCGCCCGCGGGCGGCGGTCCGATGCAGATCGCTTCGTCGGCCAGGCGGACATGCATCGCATCGGCATCCGCCGTCGAGTGCACCGCCACGGTCTTGATGCCCATTTCATGCGCCGCGCGGTGGATGCGCAGCGCAATCTCGCCCCGGTTGGCGATCAGGATCTTGCCGATTGCCATGATGTTATTCGACGACGATGAGGGGCTGGTCGAACTCGACCGGCTGCCCATTGTCGACCAGCAGTGCACGGACAATGCCTGCCGCCGGGGCGGTGATCGGGTTCATCACCTTCATCGCCTCGACGATGACCAGCGTATCGCCCGCCTTCACCGCGTCGCCGACATTGACGAAGGGTCGTGCGCCGGGCTCGGCCGCCAGATAGGCAGTGCCGACCATCGGCGACTTGATCGCGTTGCGATAGTCAGGACCGGCTGGCGTGGCAGCTTCCACGGCAGCCGCCGGCTGAGGCGCAGCCGCTGGCGGCAGCGCAACCGGCGCGGCGGCGACAGTCAGATTGCGCGCGACGCGAATCCGGCGGTCGCCATCCTGTACTTCGATCTCCGAGAGCTGCGTGTCGTCCAGCAATTCGGCGAGTTGCCTCACCAAAGCGGAATCAACCTGCATTGCGCCCCCAGGCTTTTTATTCGTTTCGGTCATGCGAGCCCCATTCTTCAATTGCGTGGCTCATAGTCAGAGACGTGCCGCCGCGTCCAGCGCGAGTAGATAGGAAAGCGCCCCAAACCCCGCGATGGTTCCCTTGGCCGCGCGTCCTACCATGCTGACATGGCGAAAGGATTCGCGCGTATGCGGGTTCGACAGGTGCACCTCGATCACCGGAACCGAGATGGCCTTGATCACATCCAGCAGCGCGACGGAGGTGTGGGTATAGGCCGCTGCGTTCAGGATGACGGCCTTTGCGCCATCGGCATTCGCTTCCTGCAACCAGTCGACCAGATGGCCTTCATGGTTGGATTGGCGGATATCCACCTCCAACCCCAGCTCGCGTGCGTGGTCCTCGAGCTGCCCTGCGATGTCGTCCAGCGTTTCATGCCCGTAGATGTCGGGCTCGCGCAGGCCGAGCAGGTTTATATTGGGTCCGTTCAGGACAAAAACGGTATCGGCCATTCGGGCCAGCCTTTCGGTTGCGGGGACGGGATGGCGACCCCTATATGGCGCTGAGTGCGTGTATTGAGCATTTTTCCTCACCACCCACAATCCGTTCGTTTCGAACAGGGAATGTCGAATGCATAGTGATGGCACGGTGACGGTTCAGGTAAATGGCGAGCATCGCCGGGTCGCCGCAGGAATGACGATCGCCGAACTGGCCAGCGAACTTGGCCTCGCGCCTGAAAAGGTGGCGGTGGAGCGCAATCTGGAAATCGTCCCCAGATCGACGCTGGGACAGGTGAGGATCGAGGATGGCGACGAGTTGGAAATCGTCCATTTCGTCGGCGGCGGCGATCACGCAGCCGTGGATGATGACAGCTGGACGGTTGCCGGGCGCACCTTCCACTCGCGGCTGATCGTCGGCACGGGCAAGTACAAGGATTTCGAGCAGAACGCGGCTGCGGTGAAGGCATCTGGCGCCGAGATCGTCACCGTCGCGGTCCGCCGCGTGAACATCGCCGATCGCAATGCGCCGATGCTGACGGATTTCATCGATCCGAAGAAATACACCTATCTGCCCAACACCGCCGGCTGCTTCACCGGTGACGAAGCCATCCGCACGCTCCGCCTGGCGCGCGAAGCTGGCGGCTGGGACCTTGTGAAGCTGGAAGTGCTTGGCGAAGCGCGCACGCTCTATCCCGACATGGTCGAGACGCTGCGGGCAACCGAAATCCTGGCCAAGGAAGGCTTCCTTCCGATGGTCTACTGCGTCGACGATCCGATCGCGGCGAAACGGCTTGAGGATGCGGGCGCGGTGGCCGTGATGCCGCTGGGTGCGCCGATCGGCTCCGGTCTCGGCATCCAGAACAAGGTGACGATCCGCCTGATCGTCGAGGGCGCGAAGGTGCCCGTGCTGGTGGATGCAGGCGTGGGCACCGCGTCCGATGCCGCTGCCGCGATGGAGCTTGGCTGCGACGGCGTGCTGATGAACACCGCCATCGCCGAGGCGAAAAATCCCGTGATGATGGCCGCGGCCATGAAAGCCGCCGTCGAAAGCGGTCGGCTTGCCTATCGCGCGGGCCGGATGGGCAAGCGGATGTACGCCGACCCGTCCTCACCGCTCGCCGGGTTGATCTGAAAACGGGGAACAACCCCTCCCGCCGACCGTTCATTTCCTAGCTGCCGGGTACAAAAAAGTGTCGGTTTGAAAGGAGTTGTCATGGGTGAGTTGGTCGACAAGGTAAAAGGTAACACCAACGAGGCGATCGGGAAGGCCAAGCAGGCGATCGGCCGCAAGAACAATGACGAACGGCTGCGCGAAGAAGGCGCGGCGCAGGAACTGAAAGGCAAGGGTCAGCAGCTTGCCGGGAAGGTGAAAGGCGCCCTGGGCGACGACATCTGACCAACTGAACTGCGATGAAAGGCCGTCCCAATGGGGCGGCCTTTTCATATTGCGCGAAAGAATCTGGCCGGATTCATAGTGAGTTAATCCCCGATTAACCAGTTAGCGACCTCTCATGGATGGGAGGAAGCTTTGTATCGAGTTCTATGTGCAGCCGTTCTTTGTGCGACCGCCACGACGGCGCATGCGCAATCCGGGCCTTATGTGGGCCTCAGCCTTGGATATGACGGCGCGAAGATAAAGCAGGATGGCCTTGGCGAGACCAAGGACGGCCTGTTTTACGGGATCGTCGCCGGATATGATTTCAACCTTGGCCCGGCAGTCGTGGGCGGCGAAGTCGAATTTGCCGACAGCACGGCCGACCAGCATGAGCGCGACGTTCTCGTCGCCGGCGATGACGCCCGCATCAACGCCGGTCGCGATCTTTATTTCGGCGGCCGCTTGGGCTTGCCGATCAATCCGGCCCTGATGGTCTACGCCAAGGGGGGCTTCACCAATGCCCAGACGACATTCCGTTACGATCAGGGCGATGGCTGGTCTTATAAGCACAGCAAGGCGATGCACGGATATCGCGTGGGCGCCGGCGTTCAGTTCAACCGGGGAAATTCCCTGTATCGGCTCGAATATCGCTACAGCGACTATGGCAGCTACGACATCGGCCAGGTCGGCACCAATATCGATCTGTCCCGCAGCCAGATCGTCGCCACGGCGGGCATGAGCTTTTAGTCTAGCCTCTGGCGCGCAGGCGGCTGATCGTGGTCGCGGTGGTGATCTGCTCGATGTCGGTCTTCAGGTGAAGCAGCCTGACGCCCTTGCGCGCCAGAGCCCGCTCGAGCGCGGGGGCGAAATCCGCGGTGGCCTCCACCGTTTCCGCCCAGGCGCCATAGGCCTTGGCAAGGGCGGCAAAATCCGGATTGACTAGGTCGGTGCCTGAAACCCGTTCTGGATAATGCCGCTCCTGATGCATGCGGATGGTGCCGTAGCTGCCATTGTCGATGACAAGCACCAGCATGTTGCGCTGATAGCGGATTGCGGTGGCAAGCTCCTGCCCGTTCATCAGGAAATCGCCATCCCCCGCGACCACCACGACCTGCCGTTCCGGATGCCGCAGCGCGCCCGCGACGCCCGCGGGCAGGCCATAGCCCATGGCACCTGCCGTCGGGGCAAGCTGGCTGGGCCGCGCGCCATAGGGCCAGTAGCGGTGCCACCAGCCCGAATAATTACCCGCACCGTTGCAGATGATCGCATCCGGCGACATGCGCTCGCGCATCGCCTGTACGCACTGGCCCAGGTCCAGCTTGGCGTCGGTGGGCGCCGGGCTGTTCCAGGCCTGCCATTCGGCATGCGCGATCTTGCCGCATTCGAAGGGGACCATGTCATCCTCCCACGTCGCCGCCATTTCCGCGAATTCGTTGCAATCGGCACAGATGGCAAGGTCGGCGCGATAGACGCTGTTCAACTCCGCCGGATCGGGATGGACATGCACCAGCGTCTGGCCGGGATGGTCGAGGGTGATGAGCGTGTAGCCGTCGGTCGTCGCCTCGCCCAGCCGCGCGCCCACGACCAGCGGCAGGTCGGCGTCGCGGATCCGCTCCACCAGCTTGGGGTTCGGGCCATAGCCCAGATTGCCCGCATAGACGGGCGAGCTGTTGGCGACCGCATCCTGTCTGCGGAACGCGACGGCGACCGGCAGTCCGATCCGCTCGGCAAACTCCGCGAAATAATGGGCGGACGCATTGTCCCAGTCGGCACCGCCGACGATGGCGATCGGTGCTTCGGCATCGTTCAGCAGCGCCATCAGCGTCGTCATCGCTTCGGGATCGACGGTCTGAACCGGACGGACGATCCGGGGGCGGTCATGCACCTGCGCAATGTCGGTCAGCATGTCCTCTGGCAGGGCGATCACCACCGGGCCGGGCCGGCCGGATATCGCGACGGCATAGGCGCGGGCGATATATTCGGGGATGCGGTGCGCGTCGTCGATGCGCGTTGCCCATTTGGCGATGGGCGTGAACATGGCAGTGAAATCGATTTCCTGAAATCCTTCACGGTCGCGGTCTCCGCGCGCGACGTCGCCGATGAACACGATCATCGGCACCGAATCCTGCATGGCGACATGCACACCGATCGACACATTCGTGGCGCCCGGCCCGCGCGTGACGAACGCCACGCCCGGACGCCCCGTCATCGCGCCATCCGCGCACGCCATGAAACCGACGCCACCTTCCTGGCGGCAAACGATCGTTTCGATCGAGGGCGTGTCATGCAGGGCATCGAGTGCCGCCAGAAAGCTTTCGCCGGGTACGGTGAAGACTCGGTCGCAACCCTGCGCGACGAGATTGTCGATCAATATGCGTCCGCCATTGCGTGAGCCGGCCATTCTGTCCTCCGCCTATGGTGTCTGCCAGACGTGGGCCTGGCCGGTTGCGCTGTCAACGACCGCGGGCGGCCATGGCCAGATCGTCGACGAAGCGCGCGAACGCCTCCTTCGCATCCGCTTCATCCCTGATCCTCAGAAGATAGCTGGGATGCACCGTCACCCAGCCGGTCTCGCCCTCGCCGATGGGGATCGGTTTGCCACGTTCCCGTCCGATGGTGATCGTCCTGCCCAGCAGGGAATATGCAGCGGTGGCTCCCATCGCGACGATCACGGAAGGGCGGATCAGGCGCCTTTCCCGGTCGATCCACCAGCGGCAGGCCTTGATCTCACCGGCATTCGGCTTGGAATGGAGTCGGCGCTTGCCACGCGGCTGGAATTTGAAGTGCTTGACCGCATTGGTGACGTAGATGCTTCCCCGATCGATGCCGGCCGCCTCAAGCGCGCGGTCGAGCATCCGCCCTGCCGGGCCGACGAACGGACGGCCGGCCAGATCCTCCTGATCGCCCGGCTGTTCGCCCACCAGCATGATGCGTGCATCGGCGGGGCCTTCGCCGAAGACCGTCTGGGTCGCATCCTTCCATAGCGGGCATCGCCTGCAATCGGCCGCCTCGTCGCGTAGCTTGTCGAGTGTTTCTTCCGGCATGCTTTCGAAAGAACGAGCCGGGCAGGGGTTGGTTCAGCTCTTACCGGGGAGGGGCGGGATAACCGCCGCCGGCGCGGCTGTTCTGGCGGCGTTCCTCGCGGGCCTGTCGCATCACCTGCTCATAGCATCCCGTCCAGCCGCCGGGGCCGACGGGCGAGCAGCTCTGCGTGCCGGTGCGGCCGACATATTCCAGGCTCGACGCGCGTTCCGACCAGCTCATGTCGTCCGGCGTCTGGGTCCGCTGCCGAAGCTCCTGGGGAATGCGGTAGCGTTCGCTTTCAGGCTTGCGGGCGCAGACCACGATTTCGTCGCCGCTGCTGCTGGTGGGGCAGGGGTCGTCGCCATAGACGACCAGCACTTGCTGGTTGTTCTGCGCGGCCGCCGGTTCGGGTGCGAAACCGGTCATGGCAAGGGCGGCAAGCGCTGCGGTGGTGAGCAATGTCTTTGGCATGACGCTAGAAATCCTGTCTTTCAGACGGCCAACGCACGGCACCGCCCCAATGTTCATGGTCTCAGATTCGTTTCGACAAGGCGATAGCAAAACGGCATCCCAATCTGATGGCCCCGCTCATCAGCGGATAGGCAGGCGCGCGCTCGGCGCCATGCGCGATCGCGGCATCGCGGTGTTCCAGTTCTTCCTCGCGGAATTCCGCGATCGCCTGCGCCAGTTCCGGGTCGGAATCGCCGAGTTCGTCGAGCTGCTGGCCGTAATGACGGTCGATCTCCGTTTCGATCGCGGCGGTGCAGGCCATGGCCGCTTCGGGGCCGATCGTCGCCGTCACCGCGCCCAGGGCGAAGCCCGCGGCGCTCCAGACGGGCTGAAGGACGGTCGGCCGCACGCCACGCTCGGCGATCATCTGGTCGAAATGCTGCCGGTGGCGCGCTTCCTGCGCGGCCATGCCGGCAATAGCGCGGGCAGCCGGGGAGCGGTCCCCCATGACGGCAAGCTGGCCGGCATAGATGCGTGTCGCCCCATATTCGCCTGCCTGATCGACACGCAGCATGGATGCCGCATCGGGCCGTGCATCGCCGGGGCGCCGGGCCGTCATGCCGCCCGCGCTCCGCGGCGCGTCGCCAGGGCCAGCACGGCAAGACCTCCAAGGATGGAGAAGATCGCGTTGAATCCGGCAAGCGAAATACCGAACAGTGACCATTGCGGCTGGTCGCAGCGGACGAGCGGAGTAGCCATGATATCGGCCAATATATCGTCGCTGCCGCCGCCGACGCTCGTCGTCGAACAGGTCGTCAGCCCTTCCCACCAGCCATATTCCACGCCCGCGTGAAACAGCCCGATCGCGCCGCTGACCAGAATGGCGATCCCCGCCAGGATGGTGAACGCCCGGCTGCTCGTTTCATGGCGCAGGGCAAGTGCGACGGCGAAGAAGCCGAAGACGATCGCCGCCTCATGCGGCCAGCGCTGCCAATAGCACATCTCGCAAGGAAAAAGGCCGCCGAAATATTGGGAACCCAGCGCACCGCCGAGCAGCAGCAGGGGCAGCAGGACGGCGATCAGCCGAGCCTTGGACAGGGATGTCATGCCTTCGCGCGGCTCAATTCTTGGTTCGCGATGCGACGACCGTGCCGGATTTTGCCGGGCCAAGGCGTTTGATCGTGTCGAGCGCATAGCGAAGCTGGAAGTCGTCGACACCTTCCTTCTCCAGTTCCTCCGCCGTCTTGGTGAAGCGCGGATCGTCCTTGCTGTCGTCCTCAAGCACGGAATTGTCGATCTTCGCCTCGTTGATGAGATGGCGGCGCAGGTCCGATTCCCGGAAACGCGGCTTGGAATTGTAATCCGGGTCGGAAAGCTGCGGCACCTGGATATCCGGCTCGATCCCGCCTTCCTGAACCGACCGGCCCGATGGCGTGTAATAGCGCGCGGTCGTCAGGCGCAGGCCGGTCGTCTCGGTCAACTGCAGCAGCGTCTGCACCGATCCCTTGCCGAAACTGCGTTCGCCCATCACCAGCGCGCGATGCTGATCCTGTAGCGCACCGGCGACGATCTCGGCGGCGGACGCCGATCCGGAATCGACCAGCACGATGATCGGCAGGCCATGGGCATAATCGCCCGGACGAGCATAATAACGCTCGATATCGCCCTTTTCCCGGCCGCGCTGGGATACGACTTCGCCGCGCTCAAGGAACGCATCCGACACCTCGATCGCCTGATCGAGCAGGCCGCCGGGGTTGGACCTGAGATCGACGATATAGCCGAGCGGACGGTGGCCGAGCGATTTCTCCACGCCCATCAGGGCGGCACGGACGCCGGCGCCGGTGTTCTTTGAGAAGGAGTTGATGTTGATGATGCCGACATCATCCTTCACTTCCCACTTCACCGGCTTCAGTTCGATGATCTCGCGCTTCAACGTCACGTCGAAGGGCTTGTCCCGGCCCGGACGGACGATCGTCAGGCGGACGTCGGTTCCCGGCTTGCCGCGCATCTGCTCGACCGCTTCGTCCAGCGTGCCGCCATAGATCAGCGTCCCGTCGAGATGGGTGATATAGTCGCCGGCCTTCAGCCCCGCGCGATAAGCGGGCGTGTCCTCGGTCGGCGTGATGATCTTCACCGCCCCGTCTTCCATCGACACGGTCAGGCCAAGCCCGCCATAGGCGCCGTCCGTCTGCGTCCGCAGCGTCTCAAGGTCGCTCACGTCCAGAAAGGCGCTGTGCGGGTCGAGGCTGGCAAGCATGCCGTTGATCGCACCCTTGATCAGGTCGGCGTCGCTGACCTGATCGACATAATCGGCCCGGACCCGTTCGAACACGTTCATGAACTGGTCAAGCTCGCGATAGGTGGAGCTATCGATCGCAGCAAGGGCGGCCGTGGTCGCCGGGATCATCGCAACGGCGCTCACCAACGCGGTGGCACGCAACAGGGATTTCTTCATCGGAGGTTATGTCCTCAGCACTTCGAATAAGGGTGATACAGGCTTTTGTCCTCGCGCAAAAGACGTGTCTGGCCGCTGAACTTCAGGAGACCAGCCGCGCGATGTCGACGGGCGCGCCGTCGCGGCGCAATTCGACGGTGACGGTCGGCCGCCCCGGCCCCGCGCGTCCGACGGGGCTGCCCTGCTCCACCAGGTCGCCCACCTTCACATTCAACTGGTCGAGACTGGTGATGAGCGAGGTCCAGCCATTGCCGTGGTCGATGATGGCGATGCGCCCATAGCCGCGATACGGTCCCGCGAAAGCCACCCGGCCGCTCGTGGGCGCGACGACCTGCGCGCCTGCGGCAGTCGCAATGGTGATCCCGCTGGACCTGACGCCGGAGCTGGTCATTTCACCCAGCCCGGTCACCACGCGCCCGATCACCGGCAGGCGGTATCGTGGGCGGCGGGGCATGGCCAGCGCGGCGTTTTCAGGGGGCAGAGCGTTCGCCGTGCCCGGACTGGCGGGTCGAGGCAAGGGGCCGGGCAGAACGATCAGCCTGTCGCGGACGCGGGCCTGGGCGGCCAGATCATCCATCAGCGCCGAAATATCCCGCGCTTCCTCGCTAAGCGCGACCGCGCGTTCGGATTCGAACGTGGCGCTGTTGGCCAGGGCAAGTGACCGGCGCCGGTGATCGGCATCCAGCTTGGCTAGCTCCAGCCGCTCGGCCTTCAATCTATCCTGCCCGCTGCGAAGCTCGGCGACAGCGGCGACAGCCCCCTTTCGAAGTTGTTCGCCTCGCACGGCTTCTTCGCGCAACCCCTCGGTCCGTTGATCGATGACCGGCATCACGTTCGACAAAAGCAGGCGGACGTGGACCAGGTCCGACACCGATCCGGGTTGGACCAGCGCGACAGCCGCGGGGCGCCGGGCCATCGTCTGCAGCGCCGCGACAAGGCGGACGATCGGCCCCTGCTGCGTCGCAAGCCGGGATCGCTGATCGCCGCGGAGCCGTTCGATCAACGCAACCTGGTTCTGCGCGGCGCTGATGTCGGCTTCGGCCGCCTGGATTCGCGCGGCAACGGCGGCTTCGCGGATTCGGGCCTTTGCCGCTTCATCGCGTTCGCGCTCCGCCTGCCGGTCGAATGCGCGGGACCGCTGGAGAGCGGCCGCCGAATCCGCCTTCGCCTTTGCAAGCGCACGTCGCTCATCATCGATCGTCTGCGCCGACGCGATCGTGCCCAGGGCTGCAAGGGCAAGGAAGATGGCAAGGCGGTTCACGCCTCATCCCTCGCGATGATAGGGGTGGTTGGCAAGCAGGCTGGTCGCCCGCCACAATTGTTCGGCAAGCATCGCGCGCGCCAGAAGGTGCGGCCAGGTCGCCTTTCCAAAAGCAAACAGCAGGTCGGCGGAGGCGCGGTCCTCCGCGGCATGTCCGTCGGCGGCGCCGATCAGGAAGCGGGCCTCGCGCTTGCCGTCGTCACGCCAGCGTTCCAGCTTCCGCGCGAAATCGGCGGAACCCAGCTGCTCGCCCTTTTCATCCAGCACGATCAGGACGGAATTCGGCTCAAGAACAGGCATCCGTCCGCCCGTATCGGGCAGTTCCGTGATTTTGAACGGCCAGGTGAGCCGCTTTGCATAGCGGTCAACCAACTCTGACTCAGGGCCACGCCCGATGCGACCGCGCGCGACGATATGAAGCAGCAATGGACTGGATCAGGCTTCGCCGGCGGTGGGCGCCTCACCGAATGCCCACATGCGCTCCAGATTGTAGAAGCTGCGTACTTCCGGGCGGAACAGGTGGACGATCACGTCGCCTGCGTCGATCAGGACCCAGTCTGCATTGGGAAGTCCTTCGATCCGTGCTGAGCGGCCGAATTCCGTCTTGATCTTTTCACTCAGCTTCTGGGCCATCGATGCGACCTGCCGGGTCGAACGGCCGCTGGCGATCACCATATGGTCGGCGATGCTGCTCTTGCCTTCGAGCGGGATGGAGATGGTGTCGAGCGCCTGGTCGTCGTCGAGCGAAGCCAGGACGAGCTGATGCAGCGCCGCGACCGCGTCTGGGTCTGGCGTTTGCGGGGCGAGTGACGGTTGGGGCAAGTGTGCTCCTTAATGTTGAAGGCGATGCGTCAACCCGTCGCGCAATGCGCGATCGGGGAACCGACGATGCCAATGGGGGTGCTCCTGCCTGAGCAGGGTTGCCGAACTTGGATCGGGGCGAAAGCGCAACAGCACGAGCGCCGGCGGTCTCCAATGCGTCCACTGACTCGCTTGGCTGGCGGGCCGGACGAAGCGCCGTAGCCAGCCCATCGCGGGAGCCGCGAGGGCAGCGCCATTATAGCCTGGACGGGCGATGACGGCAATCGGAACCATCGACGCAATTTTCCGCCAGTCGCGCCAGCGGTGGAACTCGCCGAGATTGTCGGCGCCCATCAGCCAGATGAACTGGCGCTTGGGATAGCGGCGCACGAGCTTGCGGATCGTGTCGGCGGTATAGCGGGTGCGGAACTGCGCCTCGATCGCGGTGGCACGAATCGGCGCCCGCCGCGCCATGGCCTTGGCCGAGGCAAGGCGATCGCCCAGCGACGCCATGTCGGATTTCCCGTCCTTCAGCGGATTGCCGGGCGACACCAGCCACCACGCCTCGCCCAGGTCCAGTGCCTCCAGGCAGAAGAGCGTGATCGCCCGGTGCCCCTTGTGCGCGGGGTTGAACGACCCGCCGAGAATCCCGGTTGGAATCATTGATTCAGGGACGGGTCTGGCCTGTTCCGCGCACGATCCACTTATAGGTCGTGAGCCCCTCCAGCGCGACCGGGCCACGGGCATGCAGGCGGCCGGTCGAGATGCCGATTTCCGCGCCCAGCCCGAATTCGCCGCCATCCGCGAACTGGGTGGAGGCATTGTGCATCACGATCGCGCTGTCGACTTCCGCCAGGAAACGTTCGGCCGTGGCCGAATCCTCCGTGACGATCGCGTCGGTATGATGCGAGCCGTGGGCCGCGATGTGCGCGAGCGCGCCGTCGAGCCCATCGACGAGGGCGACGGCGCAGATCGCGTCCAGATATTCCGTGTCCCAATCTGCGGTGTCGGCTGCACCCACGCGCTGATCGATTACGCGCGCCGCCTCATCGCCGCGAAGCTCGCAGCCTGCCTCGATCAGCGCCGAGAGGATCGGCGCGGGATCCGCATAAGCGCGGTCGATCAGCAATGTTTCCATCGCGCCGCAAATGCCGGTGCGGCGCATCTTCGCGTTGACGGCCAGCGCAACGGCCTTCGCCGGATCGGCCGCCCGGTCGATGAAGATGTGGTTGATGCCGTCCAGATGGGCGAGCACGGGCACGCGCGCTTCTGACTGGACGCGCGCGACCAGCGACTTGCCGCCGCGCGGCACGATGATGTCGATCAGGCCGGCGGCGGTCAGCATGGCGCCCACGGCCGCGCGATCGGTGGTCTGGACAAGCTGGATCGCGTCTTCGGGCAGCCCTTCCTGCCGAAGCCCGGCCACCATCGCGGCATGAATGGCGCGATTGCTGTTCAGCGCCTCGCTGCCCCCGCGCAGGATTACGGCATTGCCGGAACGCAGGCAGAGCGCGCCCGCGTCGGCGGTCACGTTCGGCCGGCTTTCATAGATGATGCCGATCACGCCCAGCGGCACGCGGACCCGCTGCAGGATCATGTCATTGGGCCGCCTGGTCTCGTCGATCACCGCGCCGACGGGCGTCTCGAGCGCCGCGACCGCTTCGACCCCCTGTGCCGCACCTTCGATCCGGCCGGCATCAAGCTTCAACCGATCGAGCAGCGCGCCGCTCAGACCGTTGGCAGTGGCCCGCTCCATATCCTTTGTGTTGGCCGCCAGGATCAAGTCCTGCTGCTCACGGATCGCGCCAGCCGCGGCACGAAGGGCGGCGGCGGTGCGCTCAGCCGGCAGCCGCGCCAGCTGCGCCGACGCAGCACGCGCGCGCCGGCCCATATCGTTCATCATCGCCTGAATATCGGTCTCTGTGTCAGCCATTTCTGATCTCTAGCACGGTGGAGCGCGGAATCGAATATCTAGGCCGCCAGAACAAGCGCAGGTTCCAGCGGACGCAGGCGAACGCGGCCTTCGGCCAGGAATGGCGCGGCGATGTCGGCGATACGCTTGGCCCTGCTTGATCCGACTGCGATGTTGAACACCGAATTGGCGATCACGTCGGCAATCTGGATGCCGGCCGATCGCTTGCTGTCTTCCAACCGGGCTCGGCCGCAGGTGCCGAGCAGGGCCGCGACGTCGTTTCGGACGAGGGCCAGTGTCTGCGGATCATAGCGGCCGTCATCGATGATGACGGAATTGCAGCCGCCTTCCTCCGCGATCGATGCGCCGATCACGTCGGTCAGCAACGCGGCATAGACGCGCAGGTCGCGGTCGCGCTCGCCGGGCAAGGGGGCGGGCAGGGTATCGCGGCGTGCATCGCCTACCAGCGCGCGGCCGCCATAGCGTTCGAGCAGTTCGAACATGAACGCGCGTTCCACCAGCGAGATACGGCTGCCCTTCATTTCGCCGCGCAGGCCGGTGACGGTCTTAAACCGTTTCAGCAGGTCGTCCGCTGCATCCGGATCGATCCGGACAGCGGCAAGGGTCATCGCGCCGGTCGAGATGCCGCCGCTTTCGTCGCAATAGATGTACACAGACCCTCCCGTCAGGCGAATATTCTGCCGCCCCGTTACCGGAAAGCGGCAGGCATTGGGAAGGGTCAGGCGCCCTGCGGTGCCGGATCGCCGAATCCGCCCTTGGGACGGCGGGTCTTGGGGATCGACGATCCACCACTGACCAGCGGCGCCGGACGGTTCTTGTCGCCCTCGTTGCGGCCGATATCCTCGCCGGCGATCGCGTGTTGCGCTTCCTCGCCGGTCAGCGATTCATATTCCAGCAGCGCTTCGGCCAGCCGGTGCAGCTCGTGCAGATTGTCGGTCAGCACCTTGCGCGCGGTCGTCTCGGCTTCCTCGATCAGGCGGCGGACCTCCTGGTCGATCAGCTGCGCCGTCTCCTCGGAGATATTCTGGCTGCGTGCGACGCTGTGGCCCAGGAACACCTCGTCCTGGTTGTCGCGATAGCGCAGCCAGCCGAGCTTTTCCGACATGCCATATTCCATGACCATCGAACGAGCCATGTCGGTCGCCTGCTGGATGTCGTTGGACGCGCCCGTGTTCAGCTCGTCCGCGCCGTAGATGATCTGTTCCGCGATGCGGCCACCGAAGCAGAGCGCAAGCCGCGCCTTCATCTGCTTCATGCTCATCGAATAGCGGTCGCGCTCCGGCAGGTTCCAGGTCACGCCAAGCGCGCGGCCGCGCGGGATGATCGTCACCTTGTGCAGCGGATCGCAGCCGGGAACGTGGAGGGAGACGAGGGCATGGCCCGCCTCGTGATAGGCGGTCGCCTTCTTCTCGTCCTCGGTCATGACCATGGAGCGCCGCTCGGCACCCATCATCACCTTGTCCTTGGCTTCCTCGAACTCCTGCATCGCGACCAGCCGCTTGCCCTTGCGGGCCGCGAGCAGCGCCGCTTCATTGGCAAGGTTCGCCAGGTCGGCGCCCGAGAAACCGGGCGTGCCGCGCGCGATGGTGCGCGAATCGACGTCCGGCGCCAGCGGCAGCTTCTTCATGTGGACGGCAAGGATCTTCTCGCGACCCTCGATGTCGGGACGCGGCACCACGACCTGCCGATCGAAACGGCCCGGGCGCAGCAGCGCGGGGTCAAGCACATCCGGACGGTTGGTGGCGGCGATGATGATTATGCCTTCGTTGGCCTCAAAGCCGTCCATCTCGACGAGCAACTGGTTCAGCGTCTGCTCGCGCTCGTCATTGCCGTTACCCAGGCCTGCGCCGCGATGGCGGCCGACCGCGTCGATTTCGTCGATGAAGAGGATGCAGGGCGCGTTCTTCTTCGCCTGCTCGAACATATCCCTGACACGGGACGCGCCGACGCCGACGAACATCTCGACGAAATCGGAACCGGAAATGGTGAAGAAGGGCACATTCGCCTCACCCGCGATGGCGCGGGCGAGCAGCGTCTTGCCGGTGCCGGGCGAGCCGACCAGCAGCGCACCCTTGGGTATCTTGCCGCCGAGCCGCGCGAACTTGGTCGGGTCCTTCAGGAAATCGACGATCTCCTGCAGTTCCTCGCGCGCTTCATCGATGCCGGCAACGTCGTCGAACGTCACCTTGCCCTGCTTTTCCGTGAGCAGCTTGGCCTTGGATTTACCGAAGCCCATCGCGCCGGAACCGCTGTTCTTCTGCATCTGGCGCAGCACGAAGAATGCGATGCCCAGGATCAGCAGGAACGGCAGCGACTGATACAGCAGGATCATCCAGAAGCTCGGTTCGTCCTTGGCCTTGCCGCTGAACGTCACACCCTTTTCGATCAACCGGTCGGCCAGGCGGCCGTCATTGGGCGAAATGGTGCGGAACGAGGTTCCGTTGGTGAACGTGCCCGATACCTGGTTGTCGGAAATGTCGACCTGCTTGACCGATCCTTCCTCAACCCGGTTCAGGAATTCCGAATAGGGGATGCCTTCGCCCGCCGTCTGGCGCGCGCGGCCGTCGAACATGGATACGAACAGGATAAGCGCGATCACGACGCCAAGCCATATCAACAGGCTCTTCATCCAGGGATTCGCATCAGGTTCCTTGTTTTCGTTCATGTCCACTCTCGCTTTTGCGCCTTATTAGATAGGCGCATGGGGGTTAATGGACAATGGCCAGCCGGTCATGAACCTCATCTGGCCGCGCGGCGGGGCGGAGCGGGCTGGAAGCACCATCGCGCGCCGGGCGTGGCCTTGATACCGGCGAGCGTTGCCGTCCCGCCCGCGCGCAACTGTTCCGCAAGCCGGTCAAGTGCCGGTCCTTTCGGATTCGTTCCGAAATCGGCAAAGATGCGGACGAGCATCCGCCGCATGATTTCCGGGGGATAATCGGCCGGATCAAGCTCAAATCTATCGCCGAAATGTGTGACGGATAGGGCAAATGCGCGGTCAGCGGCCCAGGCGAGCGCGTCTTCCGCCTCCGCCAGATGGGCGGCACTGGCGGCCAACCGGCGGGCGTCCAGCAGCGGCGTTTCAGCGAGCAATGCACGCACCGCCGTGCGATCGTAACGATCATCACGATTGCTGGGGTCGTCACGCGCCACAATCCCCGCATCGGTAACAATGCCTGCCAGCTCAGCCTTCCGCCAGCCAAGAAGCGGACGGACAAGTCTGAGCGCGGGAGACAGGGCTCGGCTCGCCCGGACACCCACCAACCCGCCAATGCCCGCACCACGCCCCAGGCGCATCAAGAGGGTTTCCGCTTGATCGTCTGTGTGATGAGCGGTGAACAAGTTGCTGATATTGCGGCTTTTGCACCAGCAGGCGAGGGCATCATAACGGGCCTGCCGGGCCGCCGCCTGCACGCCTTCGCCCCTTTCCTCCACCTCTACGGCAAGGATGACGTGATCCACCCCGATATCCTTGCACAGCCTGGCCACAAATCGGGATTCGTCGGCGGCCTCGGCCCGCAGGCCATGATCGACGGTGGCCGCGATCACACCAGGCCCAAGCGCGGCGCGGCTGAGCAAAAGCAGGGCAAGGCTGTCCGGCCCTCCCGAAACGGCGACGGCAACGGAGCCGTCGACCGCAAGCGACGTAAGATCGGCGCGGAAACGTTCAAGAATGGAGTCCGGAATGGAAACAGCCACGTTCCGCCCTTCAGGAATCTCCCGTCCGGGGCCGTCAGGTGCGTCTACTTGCACTTCGCCTGAATGCGTCCCTTGGCCACCCGGTCCTTCAGCGTAGCGGACAGGGTTGCGCCGTAGACGTCCTGCAATTCGTCATAGACTTTGCAGGCGTCGGGCAACTTCTTCATCTGCGTCAGCGAAACGCCAAGATAATAGAGGCTGTCGGGCGCCCGTTCCCCTTTCCGGTCCTTCTCATAATTGTCGTAGAAGGCGATGGAGGCCTGGGCCGGCTTGCCGTCGTCCAGATAAGCGCGGCCAAGCAGGTTGCGGGCAAAGCTTGCGCGCCGGTGGTCGGGAAATTTGTCGGCGACCTCCTTCAGCGCGATCTGCGCTTCGGGATAGAGTTTCGCTTCCCACAGGCGGTAGCCGTAGAGATAGCCGTCCTCGAATGCATCGCCTGACGATGGGCGCTGAATGGCGGCCGCCCGGTCGCTTGCAGGCGGCGCGGACGTGGATGTCGTTTCACCCAGCGTTGGTGAAACCGGCGGCGGAGCAATCGGCGCTTCCGCCTGGGCCCGTGCCTCGGCGTCCGCCACCAGTTTCTTAACCTGCTCGTCGAGTTGGCGGATCTGGTAGGCGTTCTGCTCGGTCTGGCCCGTCAGCGCCTGCAGTTGCGATTCCAGCGCGTCAACGCGCGCGGTAAGGTCGGCGATCGGTGCCGTCGCGCCGGCGATCGGCGGTGGTGCCGTCACCTCAGGCTGGATATCAGCTTCGAAAAATTGATTGTCGCCGCCGCCCGGAAACACCTTGCGCTGCACGGCGCGCACTTCGCGTTCCAGCCTGTCGACCCGCTTGGTCAAGCCGGGATCGGTCTGCGCCAGAAGCGGCGTCGTGGAAAAACTGCCGATCAGCAGGGCGGTGATGAGCGTTTTGCGCATGAGCAGGAACCTCGAACAAAAATGCATGCCAAGCCACTTATCGTGGCAAAGCCCGCCTGTCGCTACGATTAAGATCGTTTTTTCAGGATGGCGGCGGCGAACCGGCCGGCTGTGCGGGCGTCACGGGGGCTGCAGTGCGGGCCGCAAGCGCCGCGGCGCTGATCGGAACGTCCTTGATCGTCCGGTCCGCTTCACCCAGCGGCGGGACTTCGCGGTCGCCCACCGTCACGCGCAGGGCCTGGGGCCGTCCGGTCAATATCTGCGGATTGCTGGCATCCGCCGGGACCTCATACCGTTCGCCGGCGGTCATTTCCTTTTCGAAAAGCCGCTTGTTCTGGTCGTCGTAGATGCGCAGCCAGACGGTATCGATCGCCGTCAGCACCACGGGGCCGGTTGCCGGCGCGGCTGGCGTTGGCGCAGCCGGTGCGGGTGTAGGCGCTGGGGCCGGTTCGGCCGATTCCGCGACCTCGGCTGCAACGGTGGTGCCGGGGCTGGCCAGCCACTGGCTGCGCCACACACCATATGCGGCGAGCAGCACGACAGCGATAATGGCCGCTGTCCACGCAAGGGTGCGGGGGGGCACGCGGGACGGGTCCGCCGGTTCGAAGGCGACATATTCGGACCGCTCATATCCGTCGCGGTCAAGCTGGGCGCGAACGGCGGCGCCGATCGCCACTTCGTCCAGTCCGGTGGTTCGGGCATGCGCCTTGGCAAAGCCGACGCTGTAGGTCGCAGAGGGCAGGGCCTGGAAATCGTCCGCTTCCAATGCCTCGAGATGACGGACGGGAATGCGGGTGCGCGATGCGATGTCGGCCAGCTCCAGGCCCGCGGCTTCGCGCCCCGCTTTTAGCTGGGCGCCGACTGTCGTCGGATGCACAGGATCCTTATCCGCTTCGGTGTCGACCATGTCCCTCTCCCGGGGATTAGCGTGCGCCTCGATTGCGCCATGTCACAAAGGCGTTCCGGCTTGTCAAACGAAAACCCCGGATTCGCCGCTATTTGCTTAAGCCAGCTCGATTTTGTGCGAACGTGCCCATTCCTCAAGCGCTTGCCGGAAGTTGGCGGGCGGCCGGGCCAGCATCGCATCGATGTCATGGCGAAGCGTTGGCAGGTCGAGCGAGCGGATCATCGCCTTGATGGGGCCAACCGCTGCCGGGGTAATCGAAAGCTGTTCTATGCCCAGGCCCAGGATCGCCATGGCCTCCAGCGACCGTCCGCCCATTTCGCCGCAGACAGTCACCGGGATCTTGGCCTCGTTCGCCGTCCGGGTGACGCGGCGCAGGAAGCGGAGGATCGCCGGGCTCAGCCAATCATAGCGTTCCGCGAGCTTGGGATGGGCCCGGTCGGCGGCAAACAGGAACTGGGTCAGGTCGTTGGTGCCGATCGACAGGAAATCCAGCTTGGGCAGGATAAGGTCCAGCGTTTCGGCAAGGGCAGGGACCTCCAGCATCGTGCCGTAGCGGATGTTGGTGGGCAGCATCCGGCCCCTGGCCCCGATCCACTGCCGCTGCGCTTCGAACAGGCTGTGGGCGCGATCGAATTCCCATGGCTCCGACACCATGGGGAACATGACGTTGAGCGTGCGGCCTGCAGCAGCCTCGATCAGCGCACGCGCCTGAGCTTTCATCAGCCCGTCGCGTTCCAGCGCAACGCGGATCGCGCGCCAGCCCATCGCCGGGTTCTCTTCCTGCATCACATCCTGACGCATGTAGGGAAGGGATTTGTCGCCGCCGATATCGACCGTGCGGAATACGACGGGCCGATCGCCGGCCGCTTCCAGCACATCGCGGTAAAGCCGCTGCTGTCGTTCGCGTTGGGGTAGGGTGGCGGAAACCAGAAACTGGAATTCCGTACGGAACAGGCCGATGCCGTCGGCCCCGGTGATGTCGAGCGCGGCTACATCGTCGCGCAGACCCGCATTCACCATCACGCGAATGCGGGTGCCGTCGCGTGTCAGCGGCGGCTTGTCCTTCATTGCGGCGAAGCTTGCCCTGCGCTTCTGGTTGAGCGCCAGCTTCGCCTCGAACGCTTCCTGCACCGGAATGGTGGGGCGGACGAAGATTGCGCCTTCATTCACGTCGAGAAGCAGGGGGTCTCCCTCGGCGATCATCCGGCGGACATCCCGGACACGGCCGAGCACGGGCACGCCCATGGCGCGCGCGACGATGGTGACGTGCGCGGTAAGCGATCCTTCCTCCAGGATGACGCCCTTCAGGCGACGGCGGTCATATTCCAGCAGTTCCGCTGGACCCAGGTTGCGCGCGATCAGGATCGCATCCTGGCGAAGGCCAAGCTGGGCAGCGGTGCCCAATTGTCCGGAAACGATGCGAAGCAGCCGGTTGGAAAGATCCTCCAGGTCGTGCATCCGATCGGCCAGCAGCGGATCGTCGATACGGCGCATTCGCATCCGCGTGCGCTGCTGCACCCGCTCGATCGCGGCCTCGGCGGTCAGGCCGCTGTCGATCGCTTCGTTGATCCGGCGGCTCCAGCCTTCGTCGTAAGCGAACATCTTGTAGGTGGCGAGCACCTCTTCATGTTCGCCGCCAACGCCGAATTCCGCCTGGCTCGCCATGCGGTCGATCTGCTCGCGCATCTTGTCGAAGGCGGAATAGACACGATGCCGTTCTGCTTCCGTGTCCTCTGCGACCGTGTGTTCGATGGTGATGCGGGGTTGGTGGTAGACTGCCTGGCCTTGCGCCATGCCTTCCACCAGTTTCTGCCCCGGCAGGCGGACGGGGCCGGTGTCATGAACCCGCCCGGCGATCGTCACGGCGTCGTCGATCAGCTCGGCGTTGGAGATCAGTTCCGACAGCACCATCGCGACGGTCTGCAGCGCCTCGATCTCGACTTCTTCGTAACGGCGGGGTTCCGCATGCTGCACGCAGAGCACGCCCACGGCCTGTTCGCGCCGCACGATCGGTACGCCCGCAAAGCTGTGGAACAGTTCCTCACCTGTTTCGGGGCGAAAGGCGAAATCCGGATGGGCAGCCGCTTCGTCCAGGTTCAGCGTTTCAACGTCCTCGGCAATGGTGCCGACCAGACCTTCGCCCATCGCCAGCTTGGTGACGTGGACGGCATCCTGATTCAGGCCGCGCGTCGCGAACAGTTCAAGCACGCCGTCGCGGCGCAGATAGATCGAGCAGACCTCGCTGTGCAGCGCTTCGCCTATGATCTGGACGACCTGATTGAGCTTGGATTGCGCATTGCTGCGCGCCGCCATGACGTCGTGAAGGCGGGTCAGGATTTCGCGGGCAGAGGCGGCTGCGCTGACTAGCATGCGCTGCTGCTAACAGACTGCGGCCAAATCGTCTCGGTCGGAATCATGTCCGCCGATAACTTTTTCCATCGACCGGCATACCCCGGCGATGGTGCAGCACGGGGCGCAAACCCCGTGCTGCGTTCGAAATCAGGCAGCAACGCGGCGCTGGGCCGGACGGCGACGCAGGCCGTAGCCCACCAGGCCGAAACCAGCGAGCATCATCGCCCAGGTCGACGGCTCAGGCACGCCCGGAACCGGATCGATCGTCGTGACCTTCAGGTTGTCGAACTTGAAGCCGTCATAATCCTTGTTGCGGTTTCCGCCGCGGCTGTTGCTGTTGCTGAAGTCTTCCCACTTCGCGCCGATCAGCCAGATATTGCCGGTGAAACCGTCGGGATTGATGTTGGTGTAGGACGAGCTTCCCGTGCCATCGATATCGTAGAAGCCGCTGAACAGGTTGCCGAACAGGTCTTCGTCGGTATTCAGGCCGGGCGTCGACAGCCAGCTGAGGTCGGTCAGGCCATAGCCGATGACGGCGTCATTGTCCTTGCTGCCATTGACGGAGAAGGCCGACAGAGTCGCGCGATCGAGCGAGACTTCCTGGTCGAACTGCAGGACGATGAAGTCAAAGCCCTTGTAGTTGTCGATCGTGTGCTCGTTGCTGCCGCCGTCGTTGCGGCCGGTGACGCCGAAGCCCTGGTCCCAGCGGCCGAGCGACGCGCTGTTCAGGTCATAGTTCGAGCCGTTGATGGTGTGATCGCCGCGATTGTCGGGCGTGAACTGCCAGGCGCTGACGCGGGCCTTCACCTGTTCGCCATTGACCGTGGTCGAGCTATAGATGCCGCCCGATGAGCTGTTGAAATTGAACAGCACCGTCTCGGCCGCCATGGCAGGCGCGGAGAAGGAAGCAGCAGCCAGCAGCAGGCCGGCAAGGATCGACTTGGTCATTTGAAACAGTCCCCGATGAAAATGGCCGCCAGATCAGCCGGCGATAAAGCGGGGAGTGCAACTTCCTTGCCAATTCGGACCAATCGTTGCGAATCCGATATTTACATAGTTAATAACCGGAGTCGGCAAAGGTAAATGTAAAATTAGTCGACGTTTTGGAACGTTTCAACGTGCCGCCAAAGCCTCCGCCGCTTCGTTCATCAGGGCAGCGATGATGTCGGCGACCGGCTCCTCGTTCTTCACCATGCCGACGGACTGACCGGCCATCATCGAACCGTTCTCGATATCGCCGTCGATCACTGCCCGCCGCAGGGCGCCGGCCCAATAATGCTCGATCTGAAGCTGCGCCTCGGCCATTTCGACGGCGCCTTCGTCCAGCATGCGGGCGACTTCGCGTTGCTTGGCCGTGAACAGCTCGGTCGATGCGTTCTTGAGCGCGCGGACCGGAATGACGGGCAGGCGCGGATCGATCTGCACGCTGGCAACCGCATCGCGGGCCGATGCGCGGATGAATGCCTTCTTGAAGGCGGGATGGGCGATGCTTTCGGTTGCGCAGACGAAACGGGTGCCGAGCTGAACGCCTGCCGCGCCCATTTCCAGATAGGCGGCAATCGCCTCGCCGCGCCCGATGCCGCCCGCGACGAAGACAGGCAGCTGGTCGGCGATCTCCGGCAGCATTTCCTGCGCGAGAACCGATGTCGAGACGGGGCCGATATGCCCGCCCGCTTCCATCCCCTCGATCACCAGGGCATCGACGCCGGAGCGGATCAGTTTCTTGGCGAGCGACAATGCGGGGGCAAAGCAGATCAGCTTCGCGCCCTTTTCCTTGATCGCATCGATGCTGCCCGTGGGCGGCAGGCCGCCCGCCAGGACGACATGGCCCACATCATGTTTCGCGCAGACGCCGATCAGGTCGAACAGCTGCGGGTGCATGGTGATGAGGTTGACGCCGAAGGGCTTGCCGGTCCGCGCCTTCGTCTCGGCGATCTCGGTGTCGAGCAACTCGGGCGTCATGGCCCCGCAGGCAATGACACCGAAGCCGCCGGCATTGGACATGGCGGACACCAGGTTGCGTTCGCTGACCCAGCTCATCGCGCCGGCCATCACGGCGACGTCAGAACCGAGGAAGTCGGCCCCCCGCCGCATCAGCGCGGCAAGGCGGTCGTGGCCGCTCACGCTGCCGCTTCTTCCGCATCGAGCCCGTAGGCGGTGTGGAGCACGCGCACGGCCAACTCGGTATAATCCTCTTCGATCAGAACCGAGACCTTGATCTCGGACGTCGTGATCGCCTGGATATTGATGCCGCGTTCGGCCAGCGCCTTGAACATGGCGGAAGCCACGCCCGCATGGCTGCGCATGCCGACGCCCACCACCGATATCTTGCAGACCTTGGTATCCTGCATCAGCGTGCCGTAACCGATCGTCTCCCGCTCCCGCTCCAGCACATCCACCGACCGAGCCAGTTCGGAACCCGGCACCGTGAAGGTCACGTCCGTCGATCCCGTCGAATGGGCGACGTTCTGGACAATCATGTCGACGTTGATGTTGGCGTCAGCCAGCGGTCCGAAGATGGAGGCAACCGCGCCGGGACGATCCGGCACGTCTGTAAGCGTGATCTTCGCTTCGTTCTTGTCGTGGGCGATGCCCGTGATGAGCTGGCTTTCCATTTCGCTATCCTCGATTTCGTCTTCGCCGACGATCATCGTGCCCGGCCGATCGTCGAACGACGACAGCACCTGCACCCGAACCTTTTCCTTCATTGCCAGGCCGACGGAGCGGGTCTGGAGCACCTTCGCCCCGACGCTCGCCAGTTCCAGCATTTCCTCGTAGGTCACCTTCTGCAGCTTGCGCGCGCGGGGCACGATGCGGGGGTCGGTGGTATAGACGCCGTCCACATCGGTATAGATGTCACAGCGATCCGCCTTCATCGCCGCCGCCACGGCGACCGCCGAAGTATCGGATCCGCCGCGACCCAGGGTTGAGATGCGGCTGTCGTCCGCAACGCCCTGGAAACCGGGGATGACGGCGACTTCGCCCGTTGCCAGCGCCGCATCGAGCGCGGTCGTGTCGATATCCTGAATGCGCGCCGAAGCATGCGCCGCCGAAGTCTGGATCGGCAGTTGCCAGCCCAGCCAGCTGCGCGCCGGGACGCCCATCGATTGCAGGACGATCGCAAGCAATCCGCTGGTCACCTGCTCGCCGCTGGCGACGACCACGTCATATTCGCGCGGATCGTAGAGTGCCGAAGCCTCGCGACAGAATCCGACCAGCCGGTCGGTTTCCCCGGCCATGGCGGAGACGACGACGGCGACCTGATTGCCCGCCTCGACCTCGCGCTTCACGCGCTGGGCGACGTTGCGGATGCGCTCGATCCCGGCCATCGACGTGCCGCCGAATTTCATAACGATACGTGACATGAAAATCCGAGTGTTGAACCCCTTGAAGCCCGCTGCTTTTCGGGCGCGGCCCTGATAGGGTGACGAAATTATGAACGCAAGCGCATCCGGAACGACGATCGACAACAAGGAAGCCGCCCATTTTGGCGCGCTGGCCAAGGACTGGTGGGATCCAAAGGGATCATCGGCCATGCTTCACCGGCTCAATCCGGTGCGGCTTGGCTATATTCGCGATCAGATCGACCGGCACTGGAACCTGGATGAGCACGACCTTCGGCCGCTCGCCGGGAAAAGCGCCGTCGATATCGGCTGCGGTGCGGGATTGCTGTGCGAACCGCTCGCTCGGCTCGGTGCACATGTCACCGGGGTTGATGCCGCGCCCGAGAACGTCGCCGTTGCCGCACTCCACGCCCAAGGGCAAGGGTTGGCGATCGACTATCGCGGCGGAAGCATCGACGAACTGGCCGGGGAGAAGTTTGACCTCGTCACGTCGATGGAAGTGATCGAGCATGTCACGGACCCGGCCGCATTCGTGAAGGGGCTGGCGGATGCGCTCACTCCGGAGGGATTGATGATCCTCTCCACACCGAACCGGACCTCTCTGTCACGGTTGGCGATGATCACGATCGGCGAGGGGACGGGCCGAATTCCGCGCGGCACGCACGACTGGTCGAAATTCCTGACCCCGCCGGAGCTGACGGCGCTGCTGGAAGCGGCCGGGCTGGAGGTGATCGACATCACCGGCATGGCCTGGTCCCCCACACGGGGCTTCTCGCTTTCGGATGACAAGTCGCTGGATTATTTCGTGACCGCCGTCCGCATCTGACCGCGCCGCCGGGCGATGTCGTCGATGATCTGCTGTTTGCGGGGATCGCTTGCCATGCCCCATTCCGCGATCTCATCCAGCGTGCGATCGCAGCCCTTGCAGAGTTTCGTGATGGGCTCGATCACGCAGATCTTTGTGCAGGGCGACTGCACGGTGGACATGAGCTGTCCTATTCGCCCAGTTTGAAGCCGAGGAAAGACGGGATCGGGCCATTCCAGCCGTCATCGTCCTCATCGGACTGGGCGGCTGGGGCAGGTGGTGCCTTTTTCCCGGATTTGCGCGGTTTGGGGGCGGCGGCCTCTTCGGAAGGCCGTGTTTCGGCTGCTTCGCTCTTCTTGCGTCCCCGCTTCGGCTTGGCCGGTTTCTCGGCGGCTTCCTCGGGCGCCGCGTCGGCCTTGCCGATCCGGGGAATCTTGCCCCCTGTCAGCTTTTCGATGTTGGCAACGGCCTCGGCATCGTCGGGCGTCGCAAGCGTGAATGCCTTGCCGGTTGCCCCGGCACGTCCGGTGCGGCCGATGCGGTGGACATAGTCGTCGGGGTGCCACGGCACGTCATAATTATAGACGTGGCTGACGCCCTTGATGTCGATACCGCGCGCCGCGACGTCCGAGGCGACAAGGATGTTGATCTCGCCCGCCTTGAACCGGTCGAGTTCCTTCAACCGTTCGGGCTGCTCCATGTCGCCGTGGATCTGGCCGACGGCGAAACGGGCGCGCTTCAGGCTGGTCGCAAGATCGCGGACCGTCGTCTTGCGGTTCGAAAAGATGATGGCGGTCTTGACGTCCTCGGCGCTGAGCAGGTCGATCAGCGTGTCGCGCTTGTTGCGTGACGTGACGGGGACGATGGCCTGTTCGATCAGCGCATTGGCCGTGGCGGGCCGGGCGACCTCGATCGACTTCGGTTCGTTCAGGAACTTGTCCGCAAGTTTCTTGATCGGCGGCGGCATGGTCGCGGAAAACAGCAGCGTCTGCCGATTCTTTGGCAGCTTTGTGCAGATTTCCTCGATGTCGGGAATGAACCCCATGTCGAGCATCCGGTCCGCCTCGTCGATCACCAGCAGATTGCAGCCGGTGAGCAGGATGTTACCGCGCTGGAAAAGGTCCATCAGCCGGCCGGGCGTCGCGATCAGCACGTCGACGCCCTTTTCAAGCGCCTTCACCTGATCGCCCATCGACACGCCGCCGATCAGCAGTGCCATCGAGAGCTTGTGATATCTCCCGTATTTCTCGAAATTCTCGGCGACCTGCGCGGCAAGTTCGCGCGTCGGCTCCAGGATCAGCGAACGCGGCATGCGTGCGCGGCTGCGGCCATGGCCCAGAATATCGATCATCGGCAGCACGAACGCCGCGGTCTTGCCGGTACCCGTCTGCGCGATACCGATCAGATCCCGGCCCATGAGCACGGACGGAATGGCCTGCCGCTGGATCGGAGTCGGGTCCGTATAGCCGGATTCCTCGACCGCGCGCAGAAGTTCGTCTGAAAGGCCGAGATCGGCAAAGCTCATCGATGGACCCGGAAAATTGGCACCCCAGTCGGCGCACGCAGGCGCTTGGTCAATAGCCCCGCGATTGTCAAGTTTTAGCGCTATTTCCTACGGTCGGGCACCAGAGAACGAAAACGCTCTATCTCGCATGTTGCGCCGGAACGGGCATGAAGAGCATCGCGATCCTCGCAAATCATGCCGTCTTCGCCGGGGCGTATATAGAAGCCGGAATAGAAATCGATGTTCGGGCAGCTGGATTCCAGCTTGGCCCGCACACGCTTGCCGTCCCGAAGAACCAGGTCGATGTCATCTTCATCCGTCACTGCTGCGCCGGCCAGAGCCGTGGCGGAAATGCATTCCGGGCCATTGCGCTCGCGCCACCGGATCTGCGGCTGCCTGCGCGGTTCGGGAAGGGTCGGCACGCGAACGATGATGCGCTGCCGGACCTGAAGCTGGGCATAGAGCGTACCGCGCACGGTACCATCGGGCGCAGCCGAAGCTCCGCCCGTGGCCAGCAGCATGACAGCCCATGCAGCGATGGTCACGAATCTGCCCACATTCCAAGTCGCGCTTGGGACTTCGCGGTTGAACATGGCATTAATCCAGCGCACAGGCGAATGCTCGATGAGAGTTTGGAAATGCCGCCCAATATTTCCCCCGTGCTGATCGATCAGCTTTCCGATCTGCTTGGCCCCAAGGGCTTTACAGCGGATCAGGATGCCATTGCGCCCTGGTTAACCGACTGGCGCGGGCGATTCCATGGGGCGGCACCTGCAATGCTGTCTCCTGCCTCCACGGACGAAGTGCAGGCGATCGTCAAGCTCACTTCCATCCATGGCGTGCCGCTGGTGCCGCAGGGAGGAAATACATCGATGGTCGGCGGCGCCACGCCACCGGTCGACGGATCGGCGCTGATCCTTTCGCTTCGTCGCATGAACCGGCTCCGGTCCATTTCGGCTGACGACAATATCGCCGTTGTCGATGCCGGCATGATCCTCAGCGATCTGCATGATGCCGCGGCTGCGGTCGATCGCCGCTTCCCATTGTCGCTGGGCGCGAAAGGATCGGCGACGATCGGCGGACTGACCTCCACCAATGCTGGCGGCACTCAGGTGCTTCGCTTCGGAACCATGCGGTCGCTGGTACTGGGTATCGAGGCGATCTTGCCGGATGGCAGCCGCTTCGACGGGCTGTCGGCGCTCCGCAAGGACAATCGCGGCTATGACTTGAAGCATCTGTTGATCGGTGCGGAAGGGACGCTTGGAATCATCACTGGTGTCAGTCTGCGCCTGTTCCCCGCGATCACCGACAGTGCGGTGGCCTGGGTTGGCCTTAACTCTCCGGGCGATGCACTTGTCCTGCTCAGGCGGCTGGAAGCGGCGCGGGCCGATGCGATCGAGAGCTTCGAGTTGATTCCGGGCGATTCCCTTGGGCTGGTTCTGAAACATATTCCAGGCACTCGGTCCCCGCTGGCCGACGCGCACCCGTGGCATGCGCTTGTAGAGGCGGTTTCCGACGGAGATGCCTCCTCCTTCCTGGAGAGTGAGATTGCGGCCGGACTGAACGATGGCCTGGTCCGCGACGCGACTCTGGCGGCAAATGAAACGCAGGCGTCCGCTTTCTGGCGCATTCGCGAATCGATTTCGGAGGCCGAGCGGGCGAGCGGGCCCGCCGTCCAGCACGATATTTCCGTCCCCGTGGCGGCGATGCCGGATTTCATGCTGTCCGCGGCAAAGACGATGGAGGCTGCCTTTCCGGGAACCTCGGCCAGCGCATTCGGCCATCTGGGCGACGGCAATGTCCATTTTCATGTGCGCGCGCCGGCGGGTGCGGACCGGGCAACATGGAATGCGGAAAGCGGTCATGTTATCAGTCAGCGGGTACACGACCTGGTGGTCGCGGCGGGCGGATCGATATCGGCGGAACATGGCATCGGCCAGATGAAGCTTGCCGAGTTCGAAAGGCTGGCGGATCCGGGCCGCATTGCCGCTCTGCGGGCGATCAAAGGCGCGCTTGATCCGCAACAGCTTATGAACCCTGGAAAGCTGGTCCGACTTGCGTCCAGCGGCGCTCGGCCATAGAGGGCAGGCGACTCGGTTCGGCACTCTGCCGGGCGCAGGGGGGTGAAGCCTAAATTCGGAGATTTAGTGATGGCGACGGTGCCGCAGAACAACAATTTGCCAATTCTGTACAATGACTTGGTTCCGCTTTCCAGCAACGACCATGGGACATGGAAGACCAATCCTCTGGATGTCGCTCCCTATCTGGTCGGCCAGCACGCCGTACCGCTGACGATCGAGGAATTCACGTCGGCCCAGCGCTTTTACCCGATCGTCTTCTCGTCCGGGCCGCAGCCCGTTCCCCTGGCGCTGATGGGTCTGAACGAAGGCGTGAACACTTTCGTCGATGAAGAAGGCAAGCTGGTTCGCGAGACCTATGTGCCCGCCTATGTCCGCCGCTATCCGTTCATGCTTGCGCGGCTTCGGCCGGGCGTGGACGAGCTGTCGCTCTGCTTCGACCCGACCGCCAACGCGATCTCGGCCGAGGGCGAGGGGCCTGCCCTGTTCGAGGATGGCAAGCCGACCGAAGTGACGCAGAACATGCTGCAATTCTGCGAGCAGTTCGAGCGTGCAGCACAGCAGACGCAGGCTTTCGTCGAGGAACTGATGGAAGCCAAGCTGCTGATCGACGGCGAAGTCACGATCCAGCCGGAAGGCAGCGACAAGCCATTCATTTATCGTGGTTTCCAGATGGTTGCTGAGGAAAAGATGCGTGAGCTTCGTGGCGACTCGCTGCGCAAGATGTCGAAGAACGGCATGCTGCCGCTCATCTATGCCCACATGATGTCATTGCCGCTGATGCGTGAGATTTTTGGCCGTCAGATGGCGATGGGCAAAGTTCCGCCTCAGGAAGCGGTGAACTAAGGCCGCGAAACCCGGCCTTTCCGTAGCGTAAATCTGTCCCATTGCGGCACGGTCAGCCATTTGTGCGATCGTGCCGCATTTGAACTGCTGCCGGTGATTTGCTGATCATAAAGAAGAATCTGCACCGGTAATGCTTGAAACCAAACGGCGCCTCACTTATCTTGTGGTGGACGCGCTGGGACGTTTTCCCCCCTTTCGGACCAGCCGTTAGCACGCTTTCGAGCGTGCTTCCTCCCTGAACCTTGGCCACTCCGTGCGCAGCACGGGGTGGCTTTTTTTATCAATGGGTTATTCGGCGGCCAGTGCGTGCGGTGCGACGAAAGCTTCGTCCGCCAGGGCAAGGATCATCCGTCTGACGAAATCGCCCATCCCGACGGCCGCATCCTCGTCGAGTGTCCGCAGGTCCGGTTTCAGGTAAAGCGACCGATCGATTTCGACCTGCAGGGCATGGATACCCTTCTCGGGCACTCCGTGCCGATCGAGAATATAGCCGCCCGCATAGGGGCTGTTCTCCGCAGCCGTGAGATTGAATCCCTCAACCTCGTTCATCAGCCGGGTCGTGAAGCGGCTGGATGCGCTTCGGCCGAAACGATCGCCGATCACGATCCGCGGTGGACGGGGCCAGGCGGCACCCGTGACGGGCGGCATCGAATGCAGGTCGACCAGTACCGCGACGCCGAACCTGGCGCGTGTCTCCGCCAGCATCCTTGCCAGCGCGGCATGATAAGGGCGGTGGATTTCATCGATGCGGGCCGCAAGGTCGTCAGCGGTAACGCGATCGCGCCAGAGGTCGCCTACGCCTGCCAGCCTGCGCGGGATCAGGCCCAATCCGCCCCTGACCTTCAATGATTGCGTGATATGCGCCGATACGGGCGAGGGGACCACCATCTGGGGGTCGACCTCATTCTCCTGGCGGTTGAGATCGATCCAGGCGCGCGGCGTTTTCGCGACAATGCCCGCCGCCCCGGTCTCGCCAATGCCAAAGGCCAGATGATCCACATATCGATCTTCCAGGGCGACGATCCGGTCGAGCGGTACCCTCAGCGCTTCGCGAAGCCCGACGCAATAGTCGCGCCCGGCATGCGGTACCGACAGGACGACCGGGATCGCCGGTTCCGACAGGCCAATGCGTTCGAAGGACGACGAGGACATCGGCTCTTGCTAGAAGAGCTGCGCGCGGGTGGCAATCTGGCTTAACCTTCGACCGTCTTGGGTCGTCTGGAAAAAATTAAGAGCTTGGCGCATAATCAGGCTGGCATTGGGGCGGAAGATGCGGGCAAGGGGGCCGCGCGACTGCTTACGGGGGCTTGAATGATCCGCATATTGCTGGCCGAGGATGACGAGGTGATGCGTCAGTATCTCGTCCGCGCGCTCAAGAAGGCGGGCTACGCCGTCAGCGCCGTCGATCGCGGAACGGCTGCCATACCCCTGCTTGAATCGGATCGTTTCGATCTGCTGCTGACCGACATCGTCATGCCGGAGATGGACGGGATCGAGCTGGCGCAGCGCGCGGCGGTGATCGCGCCGGAGATGCGCGTCATGTTCATCACCGGCTTCGCAGCGGTCACGCTAAGGGCCGGCAAGGCCATGCCTCAGGCCAAAGTGCTGTCGAAACCCTTCCATCTGCGCGATCTGGTGATGGAAGTGGACCGCCTGTTCGAGATCGGCAGCGCCTCCGGTGGAAATTAAGTCGCTCGGAACGCTTGCGCCCGGCCGAACCCTCGGCTAGGAGCCGCGCTTCGTGGGCGTGTAGCTCAGTGGTAGAGCACTGTGTTGACATCGCAGGGGTCGCAAGTTCAATCCTTGCCACGCCCACCATTCTTTTCAATCACTTAGCTGGTTTTTCCGAAGGGGTCGCTTGGTTCAATTGAACCAAGAATATCCCGCAGTGGTCGCTCGGTTCAGTTCCGTTTCAAAACTAGTGATTTGTTGTCCAACTCATGGTTTGCTTGGTTATGATCGATACAGCGGTCCAAGGGCGGAACTGACGCCACTCCATCCTGCTCGGAGCGACCGATCGCGATTCGGGACGGCGCCACGGAGAGTTTGGCCGACGTGGTGGGCCACGAGAAGCAGCTGGACTGGCGTGATGTGGTGCTGTGGTGTTGCAACCGGCGTTTCTGCTCACCAACCTAACTGCGGTAGCCCAAAGGCTGCTGCGAATGCATTCCATGTCAGAGTTAGCGCTGAACCGACTCCCAAGATAACGGTTGGGACGAACGTATATGGCCAGAATCGTATCAATCGCAGTTCGGCAATCTTGTGGCGACGGCTGTTATCCTCCCACAGTCTGTGGAACTCCGAAGTGTCAGCGATTGAAAGGATATCTGCGCGCTCGTGCTCGAAATTTTGGCGAACGAGCATCTGGGCAATTGTCCAGCCAATATAGATCAGTAGCGACACGCCCATTCCAGCACAGGTTAGCAGCCTAGCTTGAGGTGTCACATCGGCAGCTACCCCTTGCCAAAGCGCAAAGAATGCAACGTAACCAGCCACAATGATGACATTGTCGTAATTGGCGGCATGGCCGTAAACGCCAGCGGCATGATCAATTAGACGTTCGCGGCGAAGCTCTTCGCTCTCAAATTTGGTTGCCTGCATAGCAGGAAAAGACTCCGTCTTGCCGACACCTCTGCCTCCCATATGATGGTTCCCCTCCATTCAATGTCGATTGACATCCCCCGATCACGCGGAGAGCCTTCGCCAAGATCATCCATTCAGACAGTCCATAATCTGATCACGGTGCCGTGTGGACATATCCGCTTTGCGGATTCCCCCTTCATTTGCACGATGGCATGCCCGCAATATGCGACTTGGGTTTGGCGCAGTGGTCGATGAATGGGATGGCGACGCCCTTCGGTGAAAATTTGGGCAAGCTCCACTTGCAGTTTGACAAATGCTCGTTGACAAACGCGAGCGGGCTTAGTAAGCGGCGCGCCCCTTACAGCGATTCAGAAATTTGTCAATTATGATTCATGCGATTTGAACAACAGCTCATCGCAAAGTTGGTTGTGTTCATCGCATAGAAAGCACATATATCTTAGCCAAGGCTTCAGTAGGGCAGTGTCTGGTTCTGAGCTAGAGGAACACTTGAGGAACGTTTGGAACTCCTTAATCATTCTAGCTGAGGGATAGGTGCTCTAGAGTCCGCGAAGATATAATCTCCAATTGGACCACGAGGTTCGGAGGATATCTGGGCGATGTGTAAACGGGGGTGCGGTGAGACAGCCAGCTTGCTGCAGTAAAAAAATGGCAAGAGAAGGGATTGAGACATGCAAACGGCAAAGAATGAGACCGTCGCGCACGGCCGAAAGGCCGTGAGTATGTATCCAAACAATAGCCTGCGTGAGCCGGTTCGCGATTATGTGAATTTGGTCGCTAATGTGGTGAAAAGCACCTTTACGAAATAATTTCAAACTCTCACATTAAGCCCCCCGTGCCTGAGAAGGCTTGGGGGGTTTTTGTATTGGGGGGAGCACAAGTTTGGTCGAAAACATATTAAAAGCGCTTGAGGACGAAACCTATTTTGTAGATCGCGTGGGGGCTCACTTCCGTAACACTGAGGATTATGGGGATCTTCTCTCTTGCGAAGTCAAAGTTGACGACGAGCGTCTCAAGTGGGCCCATACCGAATATCAGCAAGGTGTAAGCGAGTTCTCCATTCGCCTGGCATCGGGCGATCCAGATCACTACAAGCGGACGGGCGCCCTTCTAAGAGCGCTCTATCGCATCAAGCCTATCGTGAGCATCGAGTTTCATCCGCCTTTGGATGAATTTGACTCTTTGTTCACGCCAATCGGAACAAGTCATGCCGACGCTGAGTATGCACTCTCTCTCGGCAGAACCTTCAGTCTATATCACAATGAGCTGACGGCATTTTCTTATGCCTATAATGTATGCTCAATGTATGAAAATAATCCGGTATCGATTTGTGATGATTATATTCATACGACGTGTGTTTACTTGGCATCTAATGATAATTTGTCGGCCGATTCTCTGTATATGATTTTTAAAAGTCTTATGCGCGCGTAGTGACTGTAAGTTTTTCGTGAGCTTTGATGCGATAATTTACGCACGCGCTCTCTTGTTTAAGAGCGTGCTGGGGAAGTACAGTTTTGCGACCCCAATTACAGTGCTTTATGATACACAGGGTGCGCTTGGTGCAATTTGCACTCGCCTCGGAACATAAATCGAACCAAACAGGACTACATTGGCATAATTTCTGTGTAGGATGAGAAAAAAGGCCCAGATTTGCGTGGGTTACATCTGTTGACATCGCAGGGGTCGCAAGTTCAATCCTTGCCACGCCCACCATTTTCTTCCCTCAGGCGGCTGACAGCACACCTGCCAGGGTGCCGTCTTCCAGAGTGGAACCCGCGCCCTTGGCAACGCAGACCAGGGCGTCGTCTGAAACCTGAACCGGCAATCCCGTGGCACGCGCTAGGGCTTCGTCGATGCGGTGAAGCAGCGCGCCGCCGCCGGTCAGGGTAATACCTGCCTCGATGATATCCGCCGATAATTCCGGGGCGGTTTGTTCCAGCGCGAACATGACGGCGCTGATAATCTGCGTCACCGGCTCTGCCAGGGCGTCTGCGATCTCGCCTTCGCTGATCTTGATCTCCGTCGGCCGGCCGGTCACCAGATCACGCCCCTTGACGCTGATGGTTTCGCCGGTGTCGCGGGGCATGGTCGCTGCGCCGATCTGATGCTTCACGCGCTCGGCCGTCATTTCGCCGATCATCAGATTGTGCTTGCGCCGGATATAGGACGATATCGCTTCGTCCATCTTATCGCCGCCAACCCGCACCGAGTTGCTGTAGACGATGCCGTGCAGCGAAAGGACGGCGACTTCCGTTGTGCCGCCGCCAATATCAACCACCATGGCGCCGATGGGCTTCGTCACTGGCAACCCCGCACCGATTGCAGCGGCCATGGGTTCCTCGATCAGCCGTACCCGGGACGCGCCAGCATTGGAGGTTGCATCCCGGATCGCCCTGCGCTCGACGATGGTCGAACCGGACGGCACGCATATCACCACCTCGCTGCGGCGCGGGAAATAACTTGAACCACCCAGCGCCTTGGCGATGAAATGTTTGATCATCTGTTCGGCGATGGTGATGTCCGTGATCACGCCGTCGCGGAGCGGGCGTATGGCTTCTATGTTGTTCGGCGTCTTGCCCATCATCGGCTTGGCTTCGTTGCCAACAACCTTCACGCGCCGAACGCCATTGTGGGTCTCAAGCGCGATGACCGAAGGCTCGTTAAGCACGATGCCTTTTCCCCGGACGTAAATGACCGTGTTCACTGTCCCGAGATCAATGGCCATGTCATGAGCCGGCAACGCAAAAAGGCGAGAAATCTTCATGTGTGAGGATCGGAAGCCTTGTAAGGGACGGCGGCCAGCGTCGTCGATGAATGGGCAGCGTCGCGTGCTTTGGTTAATCGCGCGCGTCAATCGCACTCTGCGCCAGCCCGGCATGTTCTCGCGATAGACCGCAGTGCAATGTTAATTTGCTCAAGGAGATCCGGGTAATGGCTTCGGAATGGCTTGCAAGATCGACATGATCGAGCCCGGCGATGATCACGGCACAATCGCCTGATAATAGCGCAGCTATTTCGGTCGTGCTGAGACTTGGACCCGCCTGACGCGCCATAACATCGTCACAAGCTGCCGTGCGTGGATATCGTTTCGTCTCTAAACCGATATGACACGCGATCTCCGATGCTAGAGTTCTCAATGACTTGCGCAAAAGGGGGGTAAATATATGCGCCTATGGTTCCTGCCAGCTATGTTCGTGGCGATGGCCCAGCCGGCTTTTGCCCAGAATCTTCCATCGGATGTTAAAGCAATGGTCGAAGCTGCGGCGCGCAGCGGGGATCAGGCGAAGTCCGACGCCGTGGTTGCCGTGGCGAAGGAAATGCACCCGGACAACAAGGACGAGATCGACGCCATCGTCGCGTCCATAAGTGCCGAGCAGGAGGAAGCGCGTCGCGAGCAACTCGCTCAGGGGAGCTTTTTCGATAACTGGACCGGTTCCGGCGAACTGGGCGGTTCGGTAGCAACGGGCAATTCCGATACTGTTACCGCAACGGCGGGCTTGGCCCTCAACAAGGAAGGTCTGCGCTGGCGGCACGTTATCACTGCTCTGGCCGACCTCCAGCGCAGCGATGGTGAAAACGCGCAGGAGAGATATGCGGCCGGTTACCAGGTTAACCGCAATCTGACCGAGCGCCTTTATATCGTGGGCACATTGGGATGGGAGCGGAATGCGGTTTCCGGCCTCCGCTCCCGCTTCACGGAGTCGCTCGGCATCGGCTACAAGGTTATCGATAGCCCGAACATCACATGGCGATTGGAAGGCGGCCCGGCGTTGCGGCAGGCCAAGTTCGTCGATCGTGACGAAAATGGTGTCGCCTTCAGAGGCGCTTCCGATTTTGGATGGGCGATCGGCCCCAATACCAAGCTCACCCAGGTGACGAGTGCCTATCTCGAGGGGGGAAGCAGCAGCATCCTTTCCAGCACCGCGTTGACGGCCGGCCTGAGCGGCGCGCTGTCGGCCCGCTTGTCCTTCAACGTGCAGTACGAAAGCGACCCACCACTCGGGGACAAGCATACGGATACCGTAACGAGGGCCACACTGGTTTATGGCTTCTGATCACCGGCCTGCCAGGATAGCGGACCGACCAGTTTTCAAATACTTGTCCGGGTTCATTCAACCCGGACATAGCCCTCGGTCTGCAGATTGATCATCGTCACGGTTGCCGAGAGCGTCAGCTGGACCTCCGGCGCCAGCTCGCTTGGATCGATTTTTCGCATCCGCACGGCTTGTCCGCAGACCATGATGGCAACGCCGGCGTCATGGAGCTGTCTCAGCAGCTTGAGATTCGGATTTGACGCGCCGGCGTATCGGGCGGCGAACGCCTTGTCCTGGAGGAGCGCATCGGTGGCGGCGCCGTAGATGACGATTGCCAGATGCCGGCGGTCGGCGGGAACGCCATATTTGGCAAGGGTGTTCAGATAACGCGCGACCCGGATCAGGCTGGGATTCACGTCGCCGGTCTTTTCGGCGCCCTTCGTGACCTCGAACAGGACCTTATAGTCCAGTGCGGGATTGGGCAGGTGCTTCGCGCCCGGGACGTCGTCGATCGGTTGATAGCCCGCGATCGGCAATGCTGCCTGTCCCCAGGCGGCGGAGGTTCCGATCGTCGCGACGGTCAGGGCAAGCGCTGCAATCATTGGCTTCATCAATATCCTCCCGATCCGCCCCTTCCGGGCGGTGCCTGCGTGACTATGCAGCAAGTTATTATCGGCGCAACCAACAGCAGCGCTTGCCAGTGCCCGTTCATGTTCGCAAAGTCGCACGGAAATTCAGAGAGGGGATTGAGAGGGTGGTTATGAAAAAATCGATACCGTTTGCCTTGATTTCGGCATTTGCCCTGGCGGCACCCGCGGTGGCCCAGCAGGCCGCGCCGGAAACACCGCCCGTTCCGCGCGAACCGCCGTCCAACGAAAAGGTCGGCATTTCGATCGATCGCTTCATCGGCAACGCCAATGAGGCGCCGGCGCATGTCACGCATGACGTGATGTTCTCGCGCACGATCCTGAGCGCGGGCGACCCGCACCAGCCCGGTGATCCGGGGAAGGTCCTCCGCTACAACAAGGAAATGGCGCTCTGGACGCTTCCCGAGCACAATGTGACGCCGCTCACCCAGATGCAGGAGCAGCTGGTTCTCTATGTTGAAAAGGGTGAGGGCCGGATCGACGACGGCAAGCAATATTGGGACCTGAAGCCCGGTATCGCCATCCTGATCCCACCCAACCTGGCCCACCGCTTCACCAATACGGGCGACAAGCCGGTCCAGATGCTGATGCTCTCGCGCAACCTCGAGCCGGAAGTGACGCCGCGGAAGGATATTCTGGTGCGCGACGTGAACCTGCTCGCGCTGACGGAGCGGAACGTCCACTGGAGCAACATGGCGAAATATGTGTTCCTGCCGCCCGACGGCTATTATCCGACGGAGCACATGTACATCGTCTACATGAACCCCATGACCATCGCCGGTCCCCATGCGCATACCGCTCATCAGGAAGAGATCTGGGTGAAGATCACTGATGCGCCGGCGCTGATGCAGATGGGCAGCGAGATCAGGCGCTGGCCGGCCAATGCAGGCTTCCTCGCGCCGCCCAACGGGCAGACGGTTCATGCTGCCATCAACAACAGCAACCAGATGCAGGCCTGGTTCTATTATTCCCGTCTCGCGCCGCCGCCGGTGCCGGGCGCCGCGCCCGCGCCGTCGCGTCCGCAGAATCCGGCCATCGTCGAAGGGGTGAAGCGGGCGACCATCGCGGGCCGGCCGCTGTCGTCGCTGAACGAGTCCAAATAATCTCTAGGCCCTCGCCGATTCCGTCGGCGGGGGCTTCCGGTCAGCGTGCGAACAGCTGGTCGAGATCGCCAAAGGCCTTGAATTCCAGCGCATTGCCCGCGGGGTCGAGAAAGAACATCGTCGACTGCTCGCCGGTCTCGCCCTTGAAGCGCGTATAGGGCTCGATCACGAAGGAAACGCCGCTGGCCTTCAGCCGAAGCGCCAATGCCTGCCAATCCTGTGGATCGAGCACGACGCCGAAATGGGGGACCGGCACGTCATGGCCGTCGACCGGATTGTCACCCGCGCGCGCCTTTGCCCCTTCGACGAGATGCGCGACGATCTGGTGACCGAACAGGTTGAAGTCGATCCACTTGTCGCTACTCCGCCCCTCCGGACAGCCCAGAACCTCCCCATAGAAATGGCGGGCGGCCGCCAGGTCGTCGACCGGAAAGGCGATGTGGAAAGGGTTCGGCATCGAATCGCGCTCCTTTGCCCGCCCTCTTACCGCGCCTTTCGGCCATGGTGGAAGGCAGGCGAAGTGCGGCGATGGAATCAGCCGAACAGCTTGATCGCGGTCTGGGCCACCAGCTCGCCCTGATGGCGTGCGCCTGCCAGCTCGATTTCGGTCGGCTGGCGCGATCCGTCGCCGCCCGCGATCGTCGTCGCGCCATAGGGAGCGCCGCCGACGATCTCGTCCAGGGTCATCTGGCCCGCATGGCTGTAGGGCAGGCCCACGACCGTGAAGCCGAAGTGCAGCAGGTTGGTGATGATCGAGAACAGCGTCGTTTCCTGCCCGCCATGCTGCGTGGCGCTGGAGGTGAAGGCCGCGCCGACCTTGCCGTTCAGCACGCCACGCGCCCACAGGCCGCCGGCCTGATCCAGGAAAGCCGCCATTTGGGACGACATGCGGCCGAAACGGGTGCCGGTCCCGACAATGATCGCGTCATAATGTTCGAGATCCCCGATCGTGGCGATCGGCGCGGACTGGTCGAGCTTGAAGTGGGCAGACTTGGCGATCTCTTCGGGCACCGTTTCCGGCACGCGCTTGATATCCACCTCGGCGCCAGCGCCGCGGGCGCCCTGGGCAATGGCTTCGGCCATCGTTTCGATATGCCCATAGGACGAATAATAAAGAACCAGAACCTTAGCCATTTAAGCCTCCGAATGTGACGCGAACGCTATTTAGGAGGAGTGACGAAACGATAAAACCGGGATAAGATGGTCCGAAACGTTCGAGAAAATCGATATGACGGCCACGCCGGGCACACCAACGCTGGACCAGCTGCGCGTCTTCCTGACGGTGGTTGAAATCGGCAGCTTCGCCGGCGCCGCGCGAAAGCTGGGGCGGGCGACCTCGGTCATCAGCTATTCGATCGCCAATCTGGAAGGGCAGCTGGGCGTGGAGCTGTTCGATCGCAAATCGACGCGCAAGCCGCAGCTGACGGACGCTGGGCGCACCATGCTTGCCGAAGCGCGGAGCGTTACCAACGGCATGAATGCACTGCGGGCAAAGGTCAGGGGCATGCTGCAGGGGCTGGAGGCCGAGCTGCATCTGGCGCTTGACGTGATGCTGCCCGCCTGCCGCGTGGTCGACGCGCTGAAGGCCTTTCGCGAGGCGTTTCCCACCGTATCGCTGCGCCTGCATGTCGAGGCCCTCGGGGCGGTGGCGCAGATGGTGCTGGACCGGTCGGCATCGATCGGCGTGAGCGGCCCGTTGAGCGCGGGCATCGACGGCATCGAGCGTATCGGCGTTGGTGAGATCGAGCTTGTGCCCGTCGCGGCGCCGGATCATCCGCTGGCGCAGGCCGCCAATGCGCCGGGCGCCGGGCGCGATCACATCCAGCTGGTCCTGACGGACCGGTCACGGCTGAGCGAGGGGCAGGAATTCGCGGTGGTCAGCACGCACACATGGCGGCTGGCCGATCTCGGTTCGAAACACATGCTGCTGAAGGAAGGGATCGGCTGGGGCAACATGCCGCGACCGATGGTGCAGGAAGATCTGGCGTCGGGGCGTCTCGTCATGCTCGACATGCCGGATGCGCGCGGCGGCATCTACACGTTGGAAGCGATCTACCGGACGGATACGCCACCCGGGCCGGCCGCATCTTGGCTGATCGAACGATTCAAGGGCCAGTCTTCGGATTGACCACAAAGAGAAAGCCCGGCGTCTTGCAACGCCGGGCTTCCCCGCTCTCGACTTGATCCCGTCAGAAGAAGAAGTCGTATATTACGTCGACCACCTGGCCGCTGTAGGTGTCGACCAGAAGCGCATCGTCATAATAGCGCACCCAGCGATACCCGCCATAAGCCGGGGGCAGGCGATACTGCCACGGATCGTTGATCCAATAGTTCGATCCGTAGAACAGCGATCCGATCGTCACGCCGATCGAGAAGCGGCGATATCCGTAGCCATAGCCATATCCGCGGGGCGGATAGTAGCGCGGCAGGCGGTAATAGTGCCGGTTGCCGCTGCGATAGCGCTGCCAGTCATAGCGGCGGTCGCTGCGCCAGTTCCGGTCCCACCGTCCGTTATTACCGCGCCAGTCGCGACGGTCGTCCCGCCGGTCCCTGCGGAAATCCTGACGGTCATCGCGGCGGTCGCGACGGAAATCCTGGCGGTCGTCGCGCCGGTCACGACGAAAGTCGCGGCGGTTGTCATACTGGCCGTTGCGCCAGTCGCGGCGATCGTCACGACGCTCGCGGCGGAAATCCTGGCGGTCGTCACGGCGTTCGCGGCGGAAGTCCTGACGGTCATTGCGGCGTTCCTGACGGAAATTGGCGCCGTTCTGACGGGCGTCGACCGTGGCACGGACCCTGTCGCGGATCGATCCTTGGGCAGGGGGCTGGGCACGGCGTTCGACCCGTTGCTGCGCGCGCTGGGCACGGAATTGCTGCCGCGCTTCGGACCGTTGCTGCATTCTTTGTTGCATTCGGGGCTGCTGGGCACGGCTTTCGCGCTGGAAGCTCCGGCCACCGCCCTCACCCCGATGCTGCGCAAGCGCCGGCGTCACCGCCGTGGCTGCAAGCAGCAGAGAGATTAGCAGTTTACGCATTCATTGAACTCCTTGGTCGCTCGGCATGGGGCTTCGCGTATGATGCCGAATGTGCCGAAGGACCGATGAGCCGATGCTGAACTGCACCGAAAGCGTTCTGAAAGGAAAGTCGCCCCTCAGGGCTTGGTCGCGGGCGGTGCCGGCGGGGTGAGGGCAGGGACCGCGCGCGCCGCATCCGCCGGATCGATGCCGGGCGGGGGAGCCGCCGCCAATGCCTCGCCATCCTGCGCCACGCGCCCTGCCTGGCGAATGGCGTCGCGGATGCGCGGATAGGTGCCGCAGCGGCAGAGGTTGGTGATCGCCTCGTCGATCTCTTCGTCGGTGGGGTTGGGATTCTTCTTGAGGAGGATCGCCGCCGCCATGATCATGCCGGACTGGCAATAGCCACATTGAGGGACGTTGCTCGCCGCCCACGCCTGCTGCACCGGATGGCTCCTGTCGCGGGACAATGCCTCGATGGTGGTGACGAAGCGGCCTTCCGTCTGCGCGATCGTCACCTGGCAGCTACGGACGGCATCGCCATCGATATCCACCGTGCAGGCACCGCAATCGCCGACGCCGCAGCCATATTTGGTGCCGGTCAGGTTGGATGCGTCGCGCAGCGCCCAGAGCAGGGGCGTCTCCGGATCCATCTTATATTCGACAGGCTGGTTGTTGACGGTGAAACGGGTCATTCGCGCCAGCCCTTGTCGATCCGGTCGACCAAGCGGACCATCGCGGCGAAATCCGCTGCTCCCGGGCCGCCGGGAATCTGCACCTTGCTCAGATCGCGCTGATGCACCGCCAGGACATCCTCCGGGATTTCGATCGCCGCACCCATCGATTGCGTCGCCACCTGGATTTCGCAGGCGCGCTGGAGCGACCAATGCTTCAAAAACGCCTCCGGCAGCGTCCGGCCCATCACCAGCATGCCGTGATTGCGGAGCATCATCACGCGCTTGTCGCCCAGGTTCTGGATCAGCCGTTCGCCTTCCTCGTCCCTGACTGTGATGCCTTCGAAATCATGATAGGCGATCTGCCCGGCAAAGGCGGCCGCGTAGAAATTTGTCGGGCGCAGGCCGCCTTCGACCGAACTCACCGCCATGCCGGCCGTCGTGTGGCTGTGCATGATGCAATGGGCGTCGGGCAGATGCCGGTGAAAAACGCTGTGCTGGGTGAAGCCGGCCAGATTCACCGGATAGGGCGAGTCGGCCAGCTTGTTGCCGTCAATGTCGATCTTGACCAGGCTGGATGCCGTCACTTCGCTGAAATGCAGGCCATAGGGGTTGATGAGGAAGGCATTCTCTTCCCCCTCCACCTTCACCGTGATGTGGTTGTAGATCATCTCGGACCAGCCGAGCATGTCGAAGACGCGGTAGCAGGCGGCCAGTTGCAGCCGTGCGCCCCATTCCTGCTCGCTCATCCCGGGATCGCGATTGATCGCGGTCGCCATGGCACTCTCCTGTATCGGTGTTGCCCGGTTATCGCATGGCGGCAGCGGGGGAGGCAATGCGCCGGGCTGGCGGAAATGCCTTGAAAATTGGCCCGGCTGCTGCTAGCCGCGCCCTTCGCATCGCGAACATGTGTTCGCGATGAACCCTGTTTTTTGCTATAGGGGGCTGGAAGTGGCAGGCGGGATCGCTTGCCGACCAACCCTTTTTTCGATTGGAGACTGACGGCTTTATGCAAATTCTCGTTCGCGACAACAATGTCGACCAGGCGCTGCGCGCCCTTAAGAAAAAGCTGCAGCGCGAGGGCGTCTATCGCGAGATGAAGCTGCGCCGTCATTACGAAAAGCCGTCGGAAAAGCGCGCCCGTGAGCGTGCTGCCGCCATCCGCCGCGCTCGCAAGCTGGAGCGCAAGCGCGCCGAACGCGACGGGGTGCGCTGAGCATCCTGATTGCGGCCCGGCTGACGGGCCGATACCGACGTTCTGACGCTTGAGGACCATGCCATGTCCGTTACCGCCGTGCCGCTTCGCCCGATTCGCAAGGGGGCTCTCGTGAAGCTGTGGCTCGGCATCGCTGCCGCTGCCGCCATCGCCGCAGCGGCCGCCTATGCGGGCACCTCGTCGACGATCGCGAAATCGGGAACGCCGGAAGAATTCCTGGCATGGCATGCCAAGCAGGCGGGAGTCGTCACGACGGCGTCCGGCCTGCAATATCAGGTTCTGGAAGCAGGTGAGGGGGCCAAGCCCACCGACGCCGACGTGACCCTGATCAACTACAAGGGCACGCTGCGCGACGGCACTGTGTTCGACCAGAATGAAAAGGCGCCTCTGCCGGTCAGCGGCGTCGTCCCCGGCTTTGCCGAAGGGCTGAAGATGATGCCCAAGGGGGCGAAATATCGCCTCTGGATCCCGCCGAAGCTCGGTTACGGCGAAGAGGCGCAGGGCGAAGCGATCCCTGCCAATTCGGTTCTAGTCTTCGATATCGAAATGCTCGATTTCATCCCCGCTGCGGTGCTTCAGCAGATGCAGATGCAACAGATGATGCAGCAGGGCGGGGGCGGCATGCCGCCAGGCGCCATGCCTCCTGGCGGACCGGGCGGCCAGTAAGCCTTATGCGCGTGGCGCTGCGAGGATGATCGCGGCGCCCACCAGGCAGATCGCAGCGCCGATCAGATCCCAGCGATCCGGCCTGACCTGCTCCACAAGCCACAACCAGACGATCGACGCGCAGATATAGACGCCGCCATAGGCCGCGAAGGCGCGCCCGGCGGCGGCGCTGTCCACCCAGGTCAGCGCCCAAGCGAACAGCGCCAGCGACACCAATCCCGGCGCAATCCACCACGCCGACTTGCCAAGCCTCAGCCAGGCCCAGAATGCATAGCAACCGGCAATTTCGGCTGTGGCCGCCAGAATATAGGCTGCGACCGTCGGCATCCGGATCAATCGTTCTTCGACGGACGGCCGGCCTTTTCGATCTCACGCTCCGACTGGCGTTCCAGTGCGACCTTGATCATCGCGACCAAAGGATCGGCGAGCATGAGGCCCAGGAAACCGAACAGCGCACTGGCCAATATCTGGGAACTGAGCGTCAGGGCCGGGGGCATGTCGACCGTCTTCTTCGCGACCATGGGGATCAGGACATATCCGTCGAAGGTCTGGATGATCAGATAGGTGGCGATCGCCCACAATCCGGTATCGACCCCCGCGCTGAACCCCACCGCCACCATCAACACGCCGCTGGTGAACGCGCCGACATTGGGGATGAAAGCCAGCAGACCGGTCAGGATGCCCAGCAGCAGGGCCATCGGCACGCCGCCGATGCTGAGGGCAATCCAGGTCATCACCCCTTCGAACAGCATGCCCAGCAGGCGGCCCGCCAGCAGGCGGCGCATCGTATAGCCCATCCGCTCCATGGTGATGTGGAACTGATCGCGCTCGCGGCTCGGCACCAGCCAGGCGACGCCGCGTTCATAGATTCGCGGCTCCATCGCCACGAACAGGCCGATCACCGTCACCATGAAGGCACTGGCGATCGCGCCGAATGCCGTGCCCACCCATGCCGTCAGCCGCCCGAGCGAGCCGAGTCCCTGCTGGATCACGGTCGATATATCCATGCGCTCCGGCATCAGGCCCGTGCTGTTCAGCCAGGTAAGTGCGCGCGCGGCCTGTGCCTCCACCGTCGTGCGAAGCTCGGCTGCCTGTTGCGCGATCTCGACGCCCGTCAGCACCAGCGTGCCGGCGATGAACAGGACGGCGAGTAGCGCGACGATCAGCAGCCGCCAGCCGCGCGGAATGGGAAGCACCCGCCCCAGCAGGCGAACGCCGCCATCCAGCATCGCGGCGAAAACCAGTCCCGCAAAGATCAGCAGCAATGGCTGGATAAGAAGGACGATCAGCGCGATGGCGACGGCCAGTCCCAGCCAGACCGACGCCTTCTTCAACTCGGCCCGCACAAGCGGGTCGCGCATTTCGTTCGGGCCGGGCCCCTGCAGCAGGTCGGGGGCCTTTTCCGTCATTCGCCGTCCCTGTCCGGGTGCAGGCTGGTCCCCGCCCTGCCGCCTCTGAGCGAGGTGAACCAGCTGATCGGGTTCAGCCAGCTTGCGCTGCCGTCCAGCGAGAATGTGATGAATTCAGCGCGCCCGCCGATATTCTCCCACGGCACCGGCCCGCCCAGGCCGCTTTCGGCCAGCGAGACGCGGCTGTCTGCCGAACGGTCGCGATTGTCGCCCATCAGGAAGACATGATCGGCCGGGATGGTCAGCGGCGCGAAATCGTCGGTCGCCGTCTGGCCCAGATCGATCGTGTCATAGCTGACGCCGTTGGGCAGGGTTTCACGGACGATCGGCAGCTCGCAATATTGCTTGCCGTCCGGCCCGTCGACCAGCCGCCCGGGAAACTGGATGTCGCTGCACTGCGCATTGACGTCGACCGGGACCATCCGGGGCGCCTTCATCTCGCGCTTGATGGGCACGCCGTTCAGGATAAGGGTTCCGCTACGCATCTCGATCCGGTCGCCCGGCAGGCCGATGACGCGCTTGATGTAATCCTGCCGCACGCCGGGCGGTGAAGCGATGACGACATCGCCGCGTTCCGGCAGCTTTCCGAACAATCTTCCCGGCATATAGGGCAACAGGTGGAAGGTCGGCGAGACGAACGACCAGCCATAGGGATATTTCGACACGACCAGCCGATCCCCGACCAGAAGCCCCGGCATCATCGATTCGGACGGGATGTAGAAGGGCTTGGCAATGAAGCTGTGAAAGCCCAGCACGGCCAGGATCAGCCAGAAAATGCCCTTGGTTTCGGCCCACCAGTCGGTGCCGCCGGATTTCTTCTTCGCCAAGCCGGTCTCCGCAACGTTCGAATCGCTCAAGCGATTCACTCCTCTATACAGGTACGGCCTCGATGATGACGAAGGCCTGTGCCCAGGGATGATCGTCGGTCAAGGTCAGATGTACCTTCGCCGCGTGGCCCGCCGGGACGAGCGCGTCAAGCCTTGCTCGCGCACCGCCGGTCAATGCGAGCGTCGGTGCGCCGCTCGGCCCGTTGACCACGCCGATGTCCGACATGAATACGCCCTGTTTGAAACCGGTGCCGACCGCCTTGGAAAATGCCTCCTTGGCGGCAAAGCGTTTCGCATAGGTGCCGGCGCGGGTGAACGGGCGGCGGGCGGCGCGGGCCCGCTCCACTTCGGTGAAGACGCGCTTTTCGAATCGTTCGCCGAATCGGTCCAGCGACGCCTGGATGCGTTCGATGCTGCACAGATCGGAGCCGAGCCCGATGATCACCGGGCGCTGTCCATCAGCTCGCGCATTTTCCTGACGCTCGATTCGAGCCCGATGAAAATGGCCTCGCCGATCAGGAAGTGGCCGATGTTCAGTTCCACCAGTTGGGGAATCGCGGCGACGGGCAGGATATTGTCGAATGTCAGGCCATGGCCCGCATGCGGCTCGATGCCGTTCTTGGCCGCAAGCGCAACCGCATCCGTGATGCGGCGCAGCTCTACCGTGCGCTCCGATCCGTCCAGATGCGCGTAGCGCCCGGTGTGGAATTCGACGACGGGCACGCCAAGGCGAATCGCGGCCTCGATCTGGCGCGCATCCGGTTCGATGAACAGGCTGACCCGGATGCCCGCCGTGCGCAGCCGGTCGACAATGGGGGCGAGGGTATCGAACTGGCCGTCCGCGTCCAGGCCGCCTTCGGTGGTCCGTTCCTCGCGCTTTTCGGGAACGATGCAGGCTGCATGGGGACGATGGGCGAGGGCGATCGCCAGCATTTCCTCGGTCGCCGCCATTTCCAGGTTCAGCGGCAGGGTGATCGCGGCCATCAGCCGATCGATGTCGCCATCGGTGATATGGCGGCGATCTTCGCGCAGATGCGCAGTAATTCCGTCCGCACCCGCCATCGCCGCCAGCCTGGCTGCTTCGACCGGGTCGGGATGCACGCCGCCGCGCGCATTACGAATGGTCGCAACATGGTCGATGTTGACGCCCAGGCGCAGACGAGCGGTCATGCCGCGCGGCTTCCGGGCTTTATCGCGGGGACCGATGCCAGCTCCGGCGGCAACGCGTCCGGCGAATAGGTGGGCACGTCGATACGGATGAGCGGATGGAAGGGGACACCCAGATCCGCTGCGCCATTCGACCGATCGACCAGCGCCGCAGCCGCCACGACTTGCCCGCCCGCCCGCTCGATCGCGGCGATCGCCTCGCGGGAACTGAGACCGGTTGTGACGACATCCTCCATCATGAGCACGCGCTGGCCCGGCTTCAACCGGAAGCCGCGGCGCAGTTCGAACACGCCTTCCGGGCGTTCGAGAAACAGCGCTTCGACTCCGAGCGCCCGGCCCATCTCATGCCCGGCGATAACTCCGCCCATGGCGGGCGAAACGACGATCTCGATCGCGTTTTTGACGTCATTCGGAAGCGCCCGGACAAGCGCTTCGGCCAGCCGCGCGCCTCTTGAAGGGTCCATCAGCACGCGCGCGCACTGAAGATAGCGCGGACTCCGCAAGCCGGATGAGAGAATGAAATGTCCTTCAAGCAAAGCTTCAGCGGCGCGGAATTCCGCCAATATCTCGTCATCGGTCATGTTTATAATCCGTCACTTTCACTCGCGCGGGGTGATAGTGCGCGGGCCTTCTGCACGCAATGGCAGCAAAAATCGTGACACACGCTTGAGGCATTAGAACATGGCGCATATAAGCCGCCTCGAATTCGGGCCGCATGCCGAACCGGCAACTCCCCATCGTGGCCTAAGAGGGGTGAAGATCGAGACGCTTATGACCATGCTGAAGTCGGTTCTCATTGCGCTCAGCCTGTTCGCGACACCTGTCGCGGTAATGGCTCAGGACGCGCCCGCGGCGCCCGCGGAAACGACGGCTGCGCCCACGGCGGCAGCGGCCACTCCCGCCGCACCGGCGCCTGACATGCTTCTTCCGGTTCCGGGTGTCGGGCAGCCGATCGCCGATGCGATTCATCTGCAGGATCAGGTGACGCCCAACGGCCGTCAGGCATTGTGGATTCACAATGTGGTGCTGCTGCCGATCATCACGATCATCAGCCTGTTCGTGCTGGGCCTGCTGATCTGGGTCATGATTCGTTATCGCCGTGCGGCCAACCCGAACCCTTCCAGGACGTCGCACAACACATTGATCGAAGTGTTGTGGACGTTGATCCCGGTGCTGATCCTGGTCGGCATCGCCGTTCCGTCGATCAGCCTGCTCGCCGCGCAGTTCAAGCCCGCGGGCAAGGATGCGCTGACTATCAAGGCGGTCGGCAACCAGTGGTACTGGACCTATGAATATCCGGACAATGGCGGGTTCGAGATCGTCTCGAACATGCTGAAGGAAAAGGAAGAGGTTCAGCCCGGTACGCGCTTCCGCACCGATGCCGATGGTCCGCGCCTGCTGGCGGTCGACAACCGCATCGTCGTTCCCGTCGGGCGCCAGATTCGTCTGATCGTGACGTCGAACGACGTCATCCACAGCTGGGCCATTCCCGCATTCTGGGCGAAGATGGACGCCGTTCCGGGCCGTCTGAACGAAACCAGCTTCATCGTTGAAAAGCCTGGCCTTTATTTCGGCCAGTGCTCCGAACTTTGCGGCGCGCGCCATGCCTTCATGCCGATCGCGGTCGAGGCGGTCTCGCCTGAGCGCTATGCGGCATGGGTGCGGTCGAAGGGCGGTTCGATGCCCGGCGACGCGCCGGCCGAGGCTGCTGCTCCCACCGACAATGCCGCAGCTGCCGCGCCAGCTGCAGGCGCAGAGAATACGGCCGATGCGGCCGCCGCGACGCCGGCGGCGGGCGAGGCCGCGAACGAAAGCACGGGTAACTGACATGACCGATATCGCTGCATCGCCAAGCGCCTTCCAGGCTCATCATGATGATGGGCATCACCATGATGCCGATCACAAGCCCGCTTTCTTCGCGCGCTGGTTCATGTCCACCAACCACAAGGACATCGGCACGCTGTACCTGATCTTCGCGATCGTCGCGGGGATCATCGGTGGCGCGATTTCCGGCATGATGCGCATGGAGCTGGCGGAACCCGGCATCCAGCACCTTCAGTTCTGGGTCGGCTCGGGCGCCTCGCTCGACGAAGCCTATCATATGTGGAACGTGCTGATCACTGCGCACGGGCTGATCATGGTGTTCTTCATGGTCATGCCGGCGATGATCGGCGGGTTCGGCAACTGGTTCGTGCCCATCATGATCGGCGCGCCGGACATGGCGTTCCCGCGCATGAACAACATCAGCTTCTGGCTGCTGATCCCGGCGTTCACCCTCCTGCTCGGCTCGACTTTCGTGCCTGGCGGCACCGGGAATGGTGCCGGCACCGGCTGGACGGTCTATGCGCCGCTTTCCACCAGCGGCTCGGCCGGGCCTGCGGTCGACATGGCGATCCTGTCGCTCCACCTTGCGGGCGCAAGCTCGATCCTGGGCGCGATCAACTTCATCACCACCATTTTCAACATGCGCGCGCCGGGCATGACCCTGCACAAGATGCCGCTGTTCGCCTGGTCGGTGCTGGTCACCGCCTTCCTGCTGCTGCTTTCGCTGCCGGTTCTGGCCGCTGCCATCACCATGCTCCTGACGGACCGTAACTTCGGCACGACCTTCTTCGATGCGGCAGGCGGTGGTGATCCGGTTCTCTACCAGCACCTGTTCTGGTTCTTCGGTCACCCCGAAGTGTACATCATGATCCTGCCGGGCTTCGGCATCATCAGCCACATCGTCAGCACGTTCAGCCGCAAGCCGATCTTCGGCTATCTCGGCATGGCCTACGCCATGGTCGCGATCGGCGTGGTCGGCTTCATCGTGTGGGCGCACCACATGTTCACGACCGGCATGAGCGTGAACACCAAGATGTACTTCACCGCGGCGACGATGGTGATCGCGGTGCCGACCGGCATCAAGATCTTCTCGTGGATCGCGACGATGTGGGGCGG
>Ga0164243_10000543_pt1 | contig 68740 bp, 55 predicted proteins | sample OricompcompostOP_FD_108781 | JGI IMG/M metagenome (GOLD analysis project Ga0164243, IMG submission 108781) | Organic Plus compost microbial communities from Emeryville, California, USA - Original compost - Organic plus compost (OP) | ecosystem: Engineered > Solid waste > Mixed feedstock >... | reverse complement strand
CTTACTCGCCAGCCGTTCGCACGACACAACAAAGCGGGCAGACCCTGCTCCCACAGGCGCAGGACGCACCGGTTCGATCCCCGTGCCTTTCCTTCCAGGCGTTACCCCGCATTCGCCAGCGGGCGATGAAGCGTGCCGGCTCTACGCATACACACACACACACACACCGCTTCCTCCCCCTTCGTCATTGCGAGGGGCCGTGAGGCCCCGTGGCAATCCAGGGCCTCGTGCAACTGCCCTGGATTGCCGCGTCGGCTTCGCCTCCTCGCAATGACGAGGGGAGAGGCTCGTTACCTTGGCGTGCAGCCGAGCGAGATGCCGGCTTTCGCTGGCATGACGCATAGGCCGAAGGGCTCCCTTATAATGAAAATGGGGGAACCGTCCCGCCGGGGGCACCATCCGGCTTCTTCGAACCTTGCAAATCCGGGTCGAATTTGCGAACGCGAGTTGACAAGGAACTGGTCCCCCATCCCAGGGGGCGTGGGGAGGGGACGACAACCCTGATGGCAGGACACGAGCTTTCCGGAGAACGCAGGAGCGTGCAACTCAAACGCAGGCTTCGCCGTTTCTTCGGGCCCTGGGGCGTCTTTTTCGAAGGGTTCCTGCGGCATCCGGTGATGGTGGGATCGATCATCCCGTCCTCGGGCTTCACCATCCGCAAGATGCTGGCTCCGGTGAAATGGAGCGAATGCAGGCTGTTCGTCGAATACGGGCCGGGCGTCGGCACCTTCTGCCAGCCGGTGCTCGACCGGCTGCCGCGCGACGGCACGCTGCTGGTGATCGACACCAACCCGCTGTTCATCGACTATCTCAAGCGCACGATCGGCGACAGCCGCTTCATCGCCGTGCACGGCTCGGCCGAGGACGTGGAGGAGATCGTGCGCGCCCATGGCCACGATCATGCGGATTATGTGCTGTCCGGCCTGCCCTTCTCGACCCTGCCCGATGGCGTGGGCCCGCGCATCGCCGCGGCGACGCAGCGCGTGATCCGCCCGGGCGGGGCCTTCCTGACCTATCAGTTCAGCAATGCGGCGCGGAACCTTACCGCGCGCTATTTCGACCGGATCGACGAAGGCTTCGAACCGCTCAACATCCTGCCCTGCAAGCTGTGCTGGGGCTGGAAGGACGCGCAGGGATAGGGGCGGACGCGAACCCTCCTCCCGAGGGAGCAGGGAAAGCGGCGATCACTCGAAGGTGCGGCTGATCCCGCTGACGGATTCCGCGAGCTGGTGGTGGACTGCGGCCAGCACGGCGGAGAAGATCATCGTCGCCGCCGCGCCCAGCACGCCGGAGAAGATGCCGTTCACGATCATATAGGCCGTGCCCGTGCCCAGAAGGGCGAACAGCACGCCGAAGACCAGGCCGATCACGATCGCGATCACGAAGAACACCACCATCAGCAGCAGATAGAACGCGAAGAGCAGCACGCTGTTGCCCTTTGTCAGCGCCCAGGAGCGCTGGAGCGCGGCGATCGGGCTCATCACCTTCTCGATCGCGATCACCGGGGTGACCAGGGAGAACTTCACCAGCACATAGATCACCAGCGGGACGCACAGCACGCCCAATATGCCGCCGATCACCCCCACTCCCAGCCCGATCGGCACGCCGACCAGCACCGCCACCAGCAGCACCAGCCCCGCCGCGATCAGCAATTGCGTGCCGATATAGGGCAGCAGGCCTACCCCGCCGATCTTCAGCGCTTCCCCCACGGTCGGCTTGCGATCGTCGCGCAGCAGCGCGATCAGGGCGATCAGGCCGACCGTCTGGATCAGCGCCATGACGACGAAGATCGGCGCGTTGCGGCTGTAGAAGTCCAGCAACACCTGCTCGGTCTGCTCGGGCGAGGCGCCCACGGGCGGCTGCATGTCGGGCATCAGCAGCGCCGCCGCGAAGCCGGGCAGGAAGAAGAACACGCCGGAAACCACCAGCATGACCTCGCGATTGGCGGAGATCATCGCCACCGCGTCGCGCCAAGCCTTGCCCATGTCGAACTTAATCATCGGTTTCCCCTCGCGTATTCCTCCCCTTGATAAACCGGTCGGGAGGCCCCACGCAATCGCGCATGGAACGAAACGGGCTTGCCGGGGTGGAATGGCGGATGGAAACCGCGCCCGTGCCTTATCGCGCGGCGCTGGCGGAGCAGGAGGCGCGCAACCGGGCGATCGCCGAAGGAGAGGCGCGCGAGCTGGTCTGGCTGCTGGAGCATCCGCCGGTCTACACCGCCGGGACCAGCGCGGTGGCGGGCGAGCTGCTCGATCCGCGCTTCGAGGTGGTCGAGACGGGGCGCGGCGGGCGCCACACCTATCACGGGCCGGGGCAGCGCGTGGCCTATGTGCTGCTCGACCTGGCGAAGCGCGGGCGCGATGTGCGCGCCTTCGTCCACGCGCTGGAAGGCTGGGCGATCGCCACGCTGGGCGATTTCGGGGTGGAGGCCTGGGCCGTGCCCGACCGGATCGGCATCTGGACCCGCGACCTGGACGGGAGCGAGGCCAAGATCGGCGCGATCGGCGTGCGCGTGCGCCGCTGGGTGACGATGCACGGCATGGCGGTCAATCTCGACCCGGAACTGGTCCATTTCGGCGGGATCGTGCCTTGCGGCATCTCCGATTACGGCGTCACCAGCCTCGCCCGGCTCGGCGTGCCGGTTGCGCAGGGCGCATGGGATGAGGCATTGAAGCGGCGCGCCGGCGAATTCCTCGGCGCCTTTGCGACGATGATGGAATGACAAGACCGATGAAAGCCCGTCTGCCGATCCCTTCCCATCCCCTGGCCCTGGCGCTTGCCCTCGCGCTGCCGCTGGCCGCCTGCGGCGACAAGGGAGGCGGGGATGGCGGCCGCACCGCCTCCGGCCAGGTGCTGGAAGGAACGATCAGCGATGCGATGCTGCCGCTGGACACGGTGACCTCGCAGCCGCCGCTGCAGAAGATCGAGCCTTCCGCTTCCGGCACGGCGGCGGGCCGGGACGCGGCGGCGCAAGAGGAGGAAGGCGAGGCCCCCGCCGAGGTCACGCCCGCCCCGGCGGAAACCACGTCCGCTCCGGCGGAGGAATAGGGAGAACCGGTCAGCAAGGAGCGGGTCTTACATGATCCGCCTGCAGTAATATCCGTCATTGCGAGGGTCGCGCAATAATCCTCCACCCCTCCCCATTCCCTGCGGGAACAGGGAGGATCCTATCGTTCCAGCAACCGTTTCGCCTGCGCCAGGTGCGGCTGGTCGACCATGCGGCCGTCGAGCGAGAGCGCGCCTGCGCCGGGATTGGCGGCGAACAGCTCCACTATGGCGCGGGCTTCGGCCAGCTCGGCCTCGCTCGGGGCGAAGGCGGCATTGATGATCGGCACCTGGTCCGGATGGATCGCCAGCATGCCGTGGAAACCGTCCGCGCGGGATTCCGCGGCGATCCGCTGCAGGCCCGCGCCGTCCCGGAAATCGGCATGGAGCGTGTCCACCGCCGCGACTCCGCAGGCATGGGCGGTGAGCAGCACCTGCGCGCGCACGAAGCGGAACGCGTCCGCCCATTCGCCGGCAGGGGTGCGCTTGCGCGTCGCGCCGATGGCGGCGGAAAGATCCTCTGCGCCCCAGGTGAGGCCGGCAAGGCGCTGCAGGCTATCTCCGGCATAGGCGGGGATCGAGATGGCGGCGGCCGGCGTCTCGCTCACCAGCGGGAGGATGCGGGTGGCGCCGGGCGGAATGGCATGGCGCTGCTCCAGCGCGTCGAGCTCGGCGGACAGCAGGCGGAGCTGGCCTGGGCCGGCCGCCTTGGGCAGCATGATCCCGGCGGGGGCGGCGGGCATCACGGCGGCCAGATCGTCACGCCACCAGGGCGTGTCGAGCGCGTTGATCCGCACCCAGCGGCCGGCACTTCCGCCTTGCAGCCACTCATGGGCCAGCGCGCGCGCGGCGGGCTTGGCTTCGGGGGCGACCGCATCCTCCAGGTCCACGATCACCGCGTCGGCACCCGCGCCCGCGGCCTTGGCCAGCTTGCGCTCGCTGTCGCCGGGCACGAACAGCCAGGACCTCGCCTTCAGCTCACGCGCCATCCCGTCACTCCACTTTGCGGCCTGCGCCGGGGGTGGTAGCGATCGTGGGCAAGGTCAAGAGCGGAGGCAGGCAAATGGGGAAGGCACTCCGGGTAATCCCGGTGATCGCGATACTGGGCGGGCTTGGGGGCTGTGCCGCGCCGCAGGCCGAGCGCGCCACTCCGCCCGCCATGGCGCCATCCGCCGCGCCGCCCACCGCGGAGCAGGCTGCCTTCCAGTCCCTGGCGGATCGCTATCTCGATACGCTGCTGCGCGAGAACCCGGTCGCGGCCACCCAGCTCGGCAATCACGAACACGATGGGGAACTGCCCGACATCACGCCGGAAGGCCGGGCGAAGAGCCTCGCCGCCGCGCGTGCCTTGCTGGCCGAACTCGCGGCGATCGACCGCACCGGGCTCACCCGCGGCAAGCAGGTCGATGCCGCGCTGCTGGAGAACGCGCTCCAATACGAGATCTGGCGTGGGGAGACGCTGCAGGAATGGGCGTGGAACCCGCAATATTACAACGATATCGCTTCCGGCGCGCTCTATTCGCTGGTCGCGCGAGATTTCGCGCCCTGGCCGCAGCGGCTGGAGGCGGCGATCGAGCGGATGGAGAAGCTCCCCGCCTTCCTGGCCGAGGCGCGCCGCCAGCTCGACCCCGCCCGCGTGCCGAAAGTGCATGCCGAGATGGTCGCGCAGCAGAACCGGGGCCTGATGGAGATCGTCGACGCCGCGCTGATGCCGGAGGCGGACCGGATCGCGGGGGCCGAGCGCACCCGGTTCGACTGGGCGCTGGCCGGCCTCAAGCAGGCGGTGGCCGAGCACCAGAAATGGCTGGACGAGGTGCTGGTGCCCAATGCGAAGGGCGATTTCCGCCTCGGCCCTGCACTCTACGACGCCAAGATGCGCTTCGAGCTGATGTCCCCCATGGGCCGGGCGGAGCTGAAGCAGCGTGCGCTGAAGGCCAAGGCGGACATCCGCGCGGAGATGGCGCAGCTGTCGCGCGGGCTCGGCGATTGCGGCAAGGAGGCTTCCGAGCAGGCGGCGATCGAATGCGGCCTGGCGCTCACCTATGCAAGGCGCGCCGGCCGCCAGGAGCTGGAGCAGCGCGTGCGGGAGACGCTGGCCGACGCGATCGCATTCACGGAAGAGAAGGGGCTGGTCGCCATGCCCAGGGGCGAGGTGAAGGTGATCACCATGCCCAGGTTCTGGCAGGGCAACGCGGTCGCCTATGACGACCCGCCCGGTCCGCTGGAGCCGCATTTGCCGAACTACTTCGCCATCTCCCCTATCCCGGAGGACTGGACGGACGAGCAGGCGCAAAGCTTCCTCAGCGAATATAATCTCTACATGCTGCACGATCTTTCGATCCATGAGGGCATGCCGGGCCACTACCTCCAGCTCGACCATGACCGGCAGCATCAGGACCTGCTGCGCGCGGTGCTTTCCTCAGGACCCTTCATCGAAGGCTGGGCGGTCTATGCCGAAGGGATGATGGCGGACGAAGGCTATCTCGGCGGCGATCCGCTGTTCCGGCTCACCGTGCTCAAGATGCGGCTGCGCTCGGTCACCAACACCTTGCTCGACATCGGCATCCACACCGAGGGGATGACGCGGGAGCAGGGGATGGAGCTGATGATGCAAGGCGCCTTCCAGCAGGAACGGGAAGCGGCCGGCAAATGGGTGCGCGCCAGCCTGACCTCGGTACAGCTGCTGAGCTACTTCACCGGCTATGCCGAACATATGGACCTGCGCGAGGAGGCCCGGCGCCGCTGGGGCAACGGCTTCACCCTGCGCCGCTATAACGACGAGGTGTTGAGCCATGGCTCCCCACCGGTGAAATATGTCCGAGCGCTGATGTTCGGCGAGGCGGTGAGGTAGGTTTGCCAGAACATCGCATCTCCCTTCGTCATTGCGAGGAGGCGAAGCCGACGAAGCAATCCAGGGCCGTTGCGTGGGGCCCTGGATTGCCGCGGGGCCTTCGGCCCCTCGCAATGACGAAGGAGGAGAGGGGCTTGCAATGCCCGAGACCCCAGCTTTCGCTGGGGTGACGGGCGTTCGGGCGCGGCCGTTCCCTACCGCGTCCCCAAATCGCCCTTGCCCACGGTGCCGCTCGCCATTTCCAGCATCCGGTCGAGGCTGGCCTTGGCGCGCAGGCGCAGGCCTTCCTCGATCTCGATCCGGGGCTGGAGGTCGCGCAGGGCGATGTAGAGCTTCTCCAGCGTGTTGAGCGCCATGTAGGGGCAGATGTTGCAGTTGCAGTTGCCGTCCGCCCCCGGCGCGCCGACGAAGTTCTTCTCGGGTAGGGCCTTCTGCATCTGGTGGATGATGTGCGGCTCGGTCGCCACGATCAGCGTATCGCCGGGGAAGGTCTTGGCGAATTGCAGGATGCCGCTGGTCGAGCCGACATAGTCCGCGTGGTCGACGATCGAGGGCGGGCATTCGGGATGGGCCGCGATCGGCGCGTCCGGGTATTGCGCCTTGAGCTTGAGCAGCTCGGTCTCGCTGAAGGCCTCGTGCACGATGCACACGCCGGGCCAGAGCAGCATCTCACGGTCGAACTTGCGGGAGAGATAGCCGCCCAGATGCCTGTCGGGCCCGAAGATGATCTTCTGGTCCTTCGGGATCTGCTGCAGGATCGTTTCCGCGCTGGAACTGGTCACGATGATGTCGGACAGCGCCTTCACCTCGGTGGAGCAGTTGATGTAGGTCAGCGCGATGTGATCGGGATGGGCTTCGCGGAAGGCCTTGAACTTCTCCGGCGGGCAGCTGTCCTCCAGCGAGCAGCCCGCGTCCATGTCGGGCAGAACCACGATCTTGTCGGGCGAGAGGATCTTGGCCGTGTCGGCCATGAACTTCACCCCGCAGAAGGCGATCACCTCCGCGTCCGTATCCGCCGCCTTGCGCGACAGCTCGAGCGAATCGCCCACGAAATCCGCAAGATCCTGCAGCTCCGGCCGCTGGTAGTAATGGGCGAGGATCACGGCCTTGCGCTCCTTGCGCAGGCGCTCGATCTCGCCCAGCAGGTCGGTGCCCGCGGGAATCCCGGTCTCGATGCTCATTTGGCGGTCTCTTCTCCATCGAAGCGGACAGTGACGGTCACATCGCCATAGCCCGCGACTTCAAGCGGTATAGCAAGGTTCTGGCGAACTGCATCCCTTGCTGCGGAACGGGCCAGATCCATCAGCACCGGATTGCGCGCCTGCTGCACCGCCTGGCCTTCGGCAAGCTTCGTGTTGTCGCGCGTGAGCTTGTCCTGTGCGTCGCGGGTGATCCAGATGCCTTCGCGCAGATATTGCGCCCGGCCTTCGTCGAGATTGGGCTTGCCGATCTCCAGCGGGGGAAGCTGCACGGAAAGCGCATGCTTTTCCGCGTCCCACGCCAGGCGGCTGCGGTCCACCGCGCCCAGATTGAGCGTGTAGTCCACCCGCGCGGGGATCACCGCCACCTGCTTGCTGGTGATCGCGCCGAAGAACCGGCTGTCGTCACTGGAGACGACCGGAGCCAGCTCCGCGGAGAACACGGTCAGCCGGTTCTGCTTCTCGAAGGCGACCAGGCTGGTGGCCAGCGGATCGCCGTGATCCTCCGGCCCATAGGCCTTCCAGGCGAAGAAGGCGGCCAGCCCCATGGTGAGGATGAACAGCAGCCAGGGCACGCCTTGCACGCGCGCGAGGGAGCGTTCTCTCCAGGCCTCGACCCGGGGGGCCTGCGTTTCGGTCATGTCCGTCTTGTCCACCATTGCTCTCCCGAACTGCCTACCAGCCCGCGCCGTTCCAGATCGATCAGATGCGCGAGCACCGATTGGCCGGCGGCGGGCCACAGCTTCTGATTCACACCTTTATACATGCGGGGCACGAGCTGCGTCACTGCGTGCGGCCCTTCGCCCAGCAATGCGAGTATCTGGCGTTCGCGCTGGCGGCGATGACCGATCATCCCCCGCACCAGCTGGCGCGGCCGCTCCACCGCGGGGCCATGCGCCGGATAATAGATGCGATCCTCCCGCCCATGCAGCCTTTCGAGGGAGGCGAGATAGTCCGCCATGTCCCCGTCGGGCGGGGCGACCACGCTGGTGGACCAGCCCATCACATGGTCGCCGGTGAACAGGGCGCCGGTCTCCTCCAGCGCGAAGCAGAGATGGTTCGAGGTATGGCCGGGGGTGGCGAGGGCGGTGAGCGTCCAGCCCGGCCCGGAAACGCTCTCGCCGTCGGCCAGCGCGCGGTCGGGCGCATAGGCCTTGTCGAACGGGGCGTCGGCGCGGGGGCCGGCGCTTTCGATCGCCAGCGGGGCGCAGCCGATCACCGGCGCGCTCGTCCGCCGGCGCAGGGGCGCGGCGCCGGGCGAATGATCGCGATGGGTGTGGGTGCACAGGATCGCCTCGACCTTAGCCCCGCCGATCGCGGCTTCCAGCGCGGCGAGGTGGCCGGGATCGTCCGGCCCGGGATCGATCACCGCGATCCCGTCCCCCGCGCCGACCAGGTAGGTCTGCGTGCCAGTATAGGTGAAGGGCGAGGGGTTGGGCGCCAGGACGCGCCGCACCAGCGGCTCCAGCTGCTCGACGATGCCGGTGGGCCAGGGTTCGGGGGGCAGGGCCATATGCGCGCATATGGTGATGCGGTGGCCCCGTGTCGAGCGGTCCACCCAATCCTCCCTGAGCCAGAGGCTTGGGAAGGATCTGGAAGGGCCTCCCACTTGCTTGCCGGCGGGCCACCCCGTAACCCTCTCGCGAAGGGGAGGGGAATGACGAACCAACCGCTGATCCTGGTGCTCGACGAAGGGACCACGTCCACCCGCGCCATGCTGTTCGCGCCCGATGGCGGGCTGAAGGGCCTCGCCCAGCGGGAGCTGACTCAGCATTATCCGCAGGCCGGCTGGGTCGAGCACGACGCGGTGGAGATATGGGACAAGACCCTGGCCTGCGCGCGCGAGATGGTGGCCGCGGTGGGCGGCGCGGAATGGATCGCCGCGATCGGCATCACCAACCAGCGCGAAACCGTGGTCGCGTGGGACAAGCTCAGCGGCGAGCCGCTCGCCCGCGCGCCCGTGTGGCAGGACCGGCGCACGGCCGATCTCTGTGCCGCCCTGCGCGCCGCCGGGCACGAGCCGATGGTGCAGGAGGCCACCGGTCTGCTGCTCGACCCCTATTTCTCCGGCACCGAGATGCGCTGGCTGGTGGAGAACCAGCCGCCGGTGGCCGCGGCCGCGCAGGATGGGCGGCTGGTGCTGGGCACGGTGGAAAGCTGGCTGGTGTTCAAGCTGACGGGTGGGGCGCGGATCACCGATGCCAGCAATGCCAGCCGCACCCTGCTGCTGCCGCTTGCCGGCGCGAGCTGGGACGAGGGGCTGTGCGAGCTGTTCGGCGTGCCCCGCTCGGCGCTGTGCGAGGTCACGGACAATGCCGGGCCGCTGGCGGAGACCCTGCCCGAGCTGTTCGGCCGCGCGATCCCCATCACCGGCCTTGCGGGCGACCAGCAGGCCGCGACCATCGGCCAGGGATGCCTGGCCCCCGGTGACACCAAGGCGACCTACGGCACCGGCGCCTTCATCCTCGCCAATACCGGCACCGCCCTGCCGCGATCCGCCAACCGCCTGCTCGGCACGGTGCTGTGCCAGCTGGGTGGGGAGCGAACCTATGCGGTGGAAGGTTCCGTCTTCGTTGCGGGCAGCCTGATCCAATGGCTGCGCGATTCGCTCGGGCTGATCGCCAGCTCGGCCGAGACCGAGGCGCTGGCCCGCTCGGTCGACAGCAGTGAAGGGGTGGTGATCGTTCCCGCGCTCGCCGGCCTCGGCGCGCCCTATTGGGAGCCGGAGGCGCGCGGAGTGATCGCCGGGCTCAGCTTCGCTACCGGCAAGGCGCAGATCGCCTGCGCTGCGCTGGAGGCGATGGCGCACCAGACCCATGATGTCGCGCGGGCCTATGCGGCGGATGGCGCGGGTTGGACCAAGCTGCGGATCGATGGCGGGATGAGCGCGAACGACTGGATGGCGCAGGACATTGCCGACCTGATCGGCCTCACGGTCGAGCGCCACGATTTCGTGGAGACCACGGCCCTGGGCGCTGCCATGCTGGCCGCCGTCGGCGCCGGGCTGTTCGGCACGCTGGAGGAAGCGGCGGGCGCGATGGGCGGCGGCACGGTGCGATTCGAGCCTGCCATGCCCGAAGCGGTGCGGGAGGAACGACTCGCCCGCTGGTCCCGCGCGGTGGAAGCGGCTCGCAAGGGGTGAAGGGGGAAGGCCCCTGGGGGCCTAGCGCATGATCGCCTTGTCCTTGCATCGTCATTGCGAGGGGCGAAGCCCCGCGGCAATCCAGTGCGGCACGCGAGGCTCTGGATTGCTGCGCTGCGCTCGCAATGACGAGTGTTTCATTCAAAGGCGATCATGCGCTAGGCCCCCAGGCTGCCCACCTGGCGGCTGAGCCGGTCGCGCAGCCGATGGATCGCGCTGGGCTCCATCCGGAAATTGTCCTGCCATGCCCGATCGAGCCGTTCTATCCGCGCATAGAGCCGCTCGGTCGCCCCGATCAGCTCGCGCACCTCGCCTTCCAGCAATTCCATCTGCTCGGGATCGGACCGGGCGGTCTTCGCCGGCAGCCTGCCGTGGCGGCGCAATTGCAGCACGCTGATCTCGCCGTTGAAATAGGCGCGCTGGTTCAGCAGCCAGGCGATGACATGCATCATCCGCGTGGTGGTGCGCAGCGCCTCGCAGGACAGCGCGATCCGGGCGAGGTCCTCGTCCGCGCTCGCATCGTCCAGCCGGCCCGACAGATCGAAAGCCGCACGTGCCTCGTCCGCCAGCACCAGCGCTTCGTTGTAGAGGGCTTCCACGATGCGCGGATTGATGTCGGTCGGCCGGTTCATGCGCCCGATGGCTAGCGGGCCGGGCGGGCCTGCGCCAGCAGGCTCGTTGAACTTATCCAGAGCCAAAACGGGACTGTCCCGCGGCGGAACGATTTCAGGGCAAATTCCCCGCCAAATGAGGAGGTTCCGCCCCGATCTGAGGCATCATTTGGGCGGACATGTCGTTTGCAAGCGCTAGCCTCTTTCGTCGCGCCAGCGAAAGCTGGTCTCAAGGCGGCAACGCGCGTCCTCCTCCTCCTCCTTCGTCATTGCGAGGAGGCGAAGCCGACGCGGCAATCCAGGGCCGTTGTGTGGAGCCCTGGATTGCCACGGGGCCTTCGGCCCCTCGCAATGACGAAGGAGGAGGGACGCTTGCAACGCCCGAGATGCCAGCTTTCGCTGGCATGGCGATCAGATATATCTGCGCAGACCCGCTCAGGACGAGCGGAAAGGAACTGGCCCCCTACGCGATGATGTCGGGCAGCAGCCAGTCTTCGATCATCGCGATCTGGTCCTTCAGGCGCAGCTTGCGTTTCTTGAGCCGCGCGATCTGGAGCTGGTCCTGGGAGCCGCTGGCGCTCAGTGCGTCGATCGCGGCGTCGAGATCGCGGTGTTCGATGCGAAGGGCCGCCAGCCTTTTGCGCATCTCCTCTTCGTTCACCGTTCCGCGACTCCCTGGCTCGCCCCGTCGCGGGCATGCCGCGTCGGGATTTGCCGATCTAGGGCTATTATGATTTGATGACAATTGCGCGGCTCCGCCACGCAGGCGAGTCGCCTCCGGATCTTCCGAAGGACGAGCCGCTGCATGGTAGGAGGAGAAATCGATGGAATCGTCGCACGTCACCGCTTTGCAGATGAAGCACGAAGGCCTCGAACGCCGCATCCGCGAAGAGATGAGCCGGCCTTCACCCGATGAATCGATCCTCCAGTCGCTCAAGAAGCGCAAGTTGAGGATCAAGGAAGCGATCGCCCTGCAATAGGGCTGAAGCGGGATGCGCGCGCCATCGGCCGCGCGCATCCACCCACTTGCAGACATTCCCTTGGGCGTCATTGTGCGATAGTCGGGTGGCATGAGTGCCGCCGCCGCCGCCCGTTCGATCCTGACCCAGCTTCACGAGGTGATGGCCTCGCGCCTCCATGCGCAGGGCAAGCTGAACCAGGTGGTCGACATCATCGGCGAGACGCTCGATAGCGAGGTCTGCTCGATCTACCTGCTGCGCGAAGGGATGCTGGAGCTGTTCGCCACCCGCGGGCTGAACCAGAGCGCCGTCCACGTCACCCGCATGGGGGTGGGGGAGGGCCTGACCGGCACCATCGCCGCCAATGTCGAGACGCTGAACCTCGCCCAGGCCACCGCCCATCCCGAGTTCCAGTATCGCCCCGAAACCGGGGAGGAGAAGTTCCATTCCTTCGCCGGCGTGCCGATCGTGCGGCGCGAGCGGGCGGTGGGCGTGCTCACCGTCCAGCATGTCGATCCCCGGCGCTACGAGGAAGTGGAGATCGAGGCGCTGCAGACCGTTGCGATGGTGCTGGCCGAGATGATCGACAATGCCGGCCTGGTCGACGGGGAGGATTCGCAGGGCCCCAACGCCTCCCTGTCCGAGCCGGACACGCTGACCGGGCTGACCCTGGTGAAGGGCCTGGCATCGGGCATGGCGGTGTTCCACCAGCCGCGAATCACCATCGAGCATACGGTGGCCGAGGATACCGAGGCCGAACGGCAGCGGGTCTATCTCGCTTTCGACAAGATGCGCGAGCAGATCGACCAGATGGCGAACCAGGCCGAATTCGGAGTGGAGGGCGAGCACGAGGCGGTGCTCGAGACCTACAAGATGTTCGCCTATGACGAAGGCTGGAGCCGCCGGATCAACGAGGCGATCGATTCCGGCCTCACCGCCGAAGCCGCGATCGAGCGCGTGCAGCAGCGCACCCGGATGCGGATGCGCGAGATCGACGATCCGCTGCTGGCGGACCGCATGCACGATCTGGAAGACCTCGCGAACCGCCTGCTGCGGATCGTCTCGGGCCAGATCGGCACCGCGGCCAGCGTTGGCCTGCGCGACGACGCGATCCTGATCGCGCGCAATCTCGGCCCGGCCGAGTTGCTGGAATATGACCGGCGGCGCCTGAAGGGCGTGGTGCTGGAGGAAGGCTCGCTCACCGCGCATGTGGTGATCGTCGCCCGGGCGATGGGCGTGCCGGTGATCGGCCGGGTGCGCAATGCCCGCTCGCTGATCCGCGAGGGGGACCGCATCCTGCTCGATGCCGAGCGCGGGATGATCACCGCGCGGCCGACGCCCAGTGTGGTGGAAGCGTTCGAGGCGCGCTTCGCCAAAAGCAAAGAACGCCAGGCGGCCTATGCCAAGCTGCGCGATGTCGAGCCGTTCACCCGCTGCGGCACGCGGATCACGGTGATGATGAATGCCGGCCTGCGCGACGACATACCCAATCTGAACCTCACCGGGGCGGACGGGATCGGGCTGTTCCGCACCGAATTCCAGTTCCTCGTCTCCGCGGCCATGCCCCAGCGGGAACGGCAGACGCGGCTCTATCGCGACGTGCTGGAAGGGGCGGGCGAACGGCCGGTGATCTTCCGCACCGTCGATATCGGCGGCGACAAGTCCCTGCCTTATCTGCGCAGCGATCGTTCGGACAATGACGAAAATCCCGCGATGGGCTGGCGGGCCCTGCGCCTGGCGCTCGAGCGCGAAGGGCTGCTCAAGTCCCAGGCCCGCGCCTTGCTGGAAGCGGCGGCGGGCAGGCCGCTCAACGTGATGTTCCCGCTGGTTTCCGAACCGTGGGAATTCGATGCCGCGCGCGCGGTGTTCGAACAGCAGCTGGCCTTCCTGCGGCGGCAGAAGAAGAAGCTGCCCGAAGCCATCCGCTACGGCGTGATGCTGGAGGTTCCGGCGCTGGCGGAGGTGCTGGACCTGCTGATCCCCAAGCTGTCTTTCCTCTCGATCGGCACCAACGACCTCACCCAGTTCCTGTTCGCGGCCGATCGCGCGAATCCGAAGCTGGCCGAGCGTTATGATTGGCTCAGCCCCTCGATCCTGCGCTTCATCCGCCGGGTGGTGAACGCCACGGCGGGCCATCAGGTGGATGTAACCGTGTGCGGGGAGATGGGCGGGCGCAGGCTGGAGGCGCTGGCGCTGCTGGGCGTGGGCATCCGCCGTCTGTCGATCACGCCAGCGGCGGTGGGCCCGATCAAGGAATTGATCCGCAAGGTGGATTTGGGCGAGATCGGCGCCGCGATGAACGGCTGGCTGGGCGCTCCGCCTCGCGACATGCGCGCCGCGCTGGAGGAATGGGCGGCCGGGCGCGGCATCGAATTCGACTGACCCGGCGTTTTTCAGCGCATCTGCGCATTGCCCGAATACGGCGGTTGCGAAACGTTCCAGGCGATGCTTGACTTGACCCGGGAGCGTTTATTCTCTGTTAGTTATCGCCTTGTCGCAAAATTCTCCAAACAGCGGGTCCCTAATGGTCGAGGAAGACAACAGCTTGGAACCTGCGGCGCTGCCCGGAACGGTCGGCGCGAAGCTGCGCGCCGCGCGGGAAGCGCGGGGGCTGAGCCTGGCCCAGGTCGCCGCGGAGACCCGCATCACCCAGCGCCATCTGGAGCTGATCGAGGCCGGTGATTTCGCCCGGTTGCCCGCGCGCGCCTATGCGGTGGGCTTTTCGCGCAGCTACGCCAAGCTGCTGGAGATGGACGACGAGGAGATCGCGCGCGAGGTGCGCGCCGAGATCTCGATGATCGAGCCGGACGATTCCGACCGCGCGCGCAAGTTCGAGCCGGGCGATCCGGCGCGCGTCCCTTCGGCGAAGCTGGCCTGGCTTGCGGCCTGCGGCGGCATCGCGATCTTCGCTGTCGGCTGCTATTTCCTCTGGAACAGCTTCTTCGCGCCCGCCGGCACCCTGCCCTGGCTGACGGCGGAGCAGGAGCAGGCGGCAGCGCCTTCCGCGCAGGCGGCCGCCGGGCCCACACCCGCCGTGCCGGCCGCTCCCGATCCCAAGGCGCCGGTGGTGTTCACTTCGCTGGAGGATGGGATCTGGGTCAAGTTCTACGACCAGGACGGCCGGCAATTGATGCAGAAGCAGATGGCGAAGGGGGAGACCTACACCGTTCCCGCCGATGTCGAGGGGCCGCAATTGTGGACCGGGCGGCCCGACGCGCTGGCGATCACCGTGGGCGGGAAGCCGATACCCAAGCTGGGGGAGAACGACCGGATCATGAAGGACGTGCCGGTCACCGCCGCGGCGCTTCTGGCGCGGGGAAGCGTGGACGCATCCGCTGCTGTGCCTGCAGATGGGCCCGCGTCACCCACAGGTTAGCCATGCGGCAACTCGACAAGCGATTCGCGGCTTGGCACTATTAACCACGATGGGATCGTTCAGCTTGCGTTGGCCTGATGCGCACATTCTGCGCCGGCCTTGCAGAGCAGGCTGCTGGGACAGGAGGTTATGGGAATGGTGACGGGATGGAGGCGGATGCGCGGGGTGATCCTGGCGGTGGCTCTGGCGGGGACAGGGCTTTCGGCGCTGCCCGCCGCGGCGCAGACCGGGGATGCGGAAGCCCGCCTGCGCAAGATCGAAGCGGAGGTGAAGGCGCTTCAGCGCAAGGTGTTCCCCGGCGGCGATGGCCGGTTCTTCGCGCCCGAAGTGCAGACGCCGGATCAGGGAACCGCCATGCCCGGAACGCCTTCGACCAGCGCCGTGACCGACATCCTCGGCCGGCTCGATTCGCTGGAGGCGCAGATCACCCGGCTCACCGCGCAGACGGAGGAGAACACCAATTCCATCGCGCAGCTTTCCGCGCGGCTGGATGCGATCCAGAATCCGGCGCCTCCCTCGGGACCGATCGTGACGCCGCCCCCGGCGATCCCGGCGCCCACGCCCCCGGCCGGCTTGGCCCCTGCTTCCACACCGGCGGCGCCCGCTGCCTCCGCCGGCCCCAGCGCGGGGCGGCTCGCCGCCGTGCAGGCGATCGCCAAGCCGCAGACCGCCGATCCGGGCGATGACGAATACACTTACGGCTTCCGCTTGTGGGAGGCGAAGTTCTATCCCGAGGCACAACAGCAATTGCGCCTGTTCGTCGACAAATATCCGACCCATTCGCGGATCAGCTATGGCCGCAACCTGCTGGGCCGCGCCTATCTCGACGAAGGCAAGCCGCGCGAGGCGGCGCCGTGGTTCCTCCAGAACTACCAGGCGGACAAGCAGGGCGCGCGGGCGGGGGACAGCCTGCTGTTCCTGGCCGAGACGATGATCGCGATCAAGGATACCAGCCGCGCCTGCATCGCGCTGGCCGAATTCAGCGATACCTATCCGGCGCTCGCCACCGGCCGCCTCGCGGCGCAGTACCAGGCGGACCGCAGCAAGGTGAAGTGCAATTGAGCCGCTTTCCCACTCGCTGATCGCGCGTTTCGCAGGCGATCTGGCGCAGATCTGGCCCGAAGGCGAGCGGCTTGGCCTGGCGGTCTCTGGTGGGCCGGACAGCCTCGCCCTGCTGTTGCTCGCTCGCGCCGCGCTCGGCGATCGGATCGAGGTGGCCACCGTCGATCACGGGCTGCGCCCGGAAAGCGCCTCCGAAGCGGCGATGGTGGCGGAATTATGCGCCGCGTCCGGCATCCCGCACCGCATCCTTCCGGTGAAGGTCGCGCAGGGCAATCTTCAGGAGAAGGCCCGCGCCGCCCGCTACGCCGCGCTGGCCCGCTGGCTGGAGGACCGCTCGCTCGCCGCGCTCGCCACCGCCCATCATGCGGACGACCAGGCGGAAACGCTGGTCATGCGGCTCAATCGCGGCAGCGGGGTGGCCGGGCTTGCGGGGGTGCGGGCGCGCGGGGTGGTGCCGGGCACGGCGTTTCCGCTGCTGCGCCCCCTGCTGGGCTGGCGCCGGGCGGAGCTGGCCGCGATCGTCCGCTCCTCGGGGCTCGAGCCCGCGCAGGACCCGAGCAACGAGGATCCGAAATACGACCGCGCCCGCATCCGCGCCGCGCTCGCCGGGGCGGACTGGATCGATGTGGCCGGAATCGCGACCAGCGCGGCCCATCTCGCCGAGGCCGAGGGCGTGATGCAATGGGCGGCCCAGCGCGAGTGGGACGAAGCGGTGGAAGTGGGTGAGGGCGAAATCCGCTACCGCCCGTCGGCCCCGCCCGCGATCCGCATCCGCATCCTCGCCCGCGCGATCGGCATGCTTGGGGGGCAGCCCCGGCTCGGCGCGGTCGCCCAGCTGATGCAACGCCTGCAGAACGGCCGGGATGCGACGCTCGGTGGGGTGGTCGCTCGGGTGGAGCGGGGGACCTGGACCTTCCGCAAGGAACCGCCGCGCAGGATCGGCGGGCCTTAGACTTGCAAGCTCTAGCCCGCCAGCGAGAGCTGGCATCTCATGCGGCTATACGCACCGTCATTGCGAGGAGGCGGAGCCGACGAAGCAATCCAGGGCGGTTGCGTGGAGCCCTGGATTGCCATGGGACCTTCGGTCCCCCGCAATGACGAAGGTAGATGCTGGAGTGGCGAAACCGGGAAGCAGCGAAAAGCAGGCGGCTGACCCGCTTTCACCCCGCGATCAGTGACTTGCCCACGCCGGTCGTCTTTCCCCGGGTGATGATCACCACGTCGCCCTTCTTCGCGATGGAGAACAGCTTGGAGGCGAAATCGTCGGGCGCGCCGATGCAGCCGTGGCTGGCATAGCCGTTCTCGACCTGGGAACCGCCATGGATGGCAACCCCGTCATTGGTCAGGCGCAGCGTCCAAGGCATAGGGGCGTTGTTGTATTTCTCGGAGATGTTGTGCCGTTCCTTGGAGAGGATCGGGAAGGCGCCCAGCGGGGTCGGGTGTTCCTGCGTGCCCAGCAGCACCGCGGTCGCCCCGATCTCGTAGCCGTTGCGGAAGACGGAGAGCACTCGCGCGTCGAGATCGACCGTCATCACCAGCGGTCCGTCGGGCACGCCGTCCTCGTCCCAGAACCACTGGCCATATTTGATCGGGCCGTCGATCGGCAGGATGCGCTTGATGACGAAGGGATGATCCTCGTCGATCACCGGCGCCGTGGCAGGGGCCGTTTCGGCGGAAGGCGCGGGCTGCGGCGCCTTATCCTTTTCGCCCTCGCCGCCCAAGGTTTCGAAATCGAGCACGTCCTCGGTGCTCAGGGTCGGCCGGTCCTTCCCGGAATCCAGCGCATGGCTGGCCATCATCCCCGCGGCGAGCAGCGCGAGCACCGCCGCGGTCGCCCCGCCGATCCATTTGGTTGCTGCATCCATGCCGCCCCTATGCCCCGAAACGGCGCGATATGGCCAGAGGCTCGGCCTCCCGCGTCTCGCAGCGGGACGCGGCAAGGCCAAAGGTTAATCGGCCGCCAGCGCGCGAATGCCTGCTTTTTTCAGGGCCAGTTCCTCGAACAGCGCTTCGTAGCGTTCGGTCATCGCGCCGATGTCGAAGCGCTTGACCCGTTCGGCCCCGGCCCGCGCCATCGCCGCCCGTCTTTCCGGATCGGCGATAAGCTCGCTCATCTTCTCCGCCAGCGCATCCACATCGTCCACCGGCACCAGCTCGCCCGAGACGCCCGGCTCGACGATCTCGCCCGGCCCGAAATTGCAATCCGTGGTCAGCACCGGCGTGTTGCAGGCCAGCGCTTCGGCCACGACATTGCCGAAGCCTTCCCAGCGAGAGGCGAGCACGAACAGGTCCGCCTGCGCGATCCAGGCATAGGGATTGGCGACGAAGCCGATGAAGCGGACATAGGCCCCCACGCCCAGCTGGGCAGCGAGCGCGTGGAGCTGGGCCAGCCGGCTGCCCTTGCCCAGGATGACCAGCGCATGGGTGTGCCACAGCCCGCTCTTCGCGAAGGCGCGGATCAGCACGTCGTGCGCCTTCTGATATTCCAGTCGCCCGGCAGTGACGATGAACGGCCGCCGTGGGGCACCTTCGAGCGGTTCCTTCGCCCGCGCGCTGATGTCGCTCACATCCTGCGGGTTGTAGATCACCGAGACCTTGGCCGGATCGAGGCAGAATTCCCTTTCGAGGCATGTCTTCAGCTCTTCCGAGATCGCGAGCACGCGATCGGCCGAACGATAGGCCTTGCGGGTGAGGCCGAGCGAGACCTTCGCCGCCAGCGGACCGGGGCTTTCCTCCTCGATCACGGATATCAGGTTGTTGCCTTCGCGCGCGATCCAGGCGGGCCGCCTGCTCCCCATCAGGCCCAGGAGGCTCAGCCAGGCGAGCAGATTGGTGCCCTTGAGGAAGCTCAGCACCACGTCGGCCTGGGTCTCGCGGATCATCCGACGAAAGGCGAGCGGAGCGCGGACGGCGCTGCCGATCACTTTGCCGGGCGTGTATTGGGCGGAGTTCGGCCCGTCGTAATTGAAGTGCTTCTCACCGTCCGGGGCGACCAGCACGCGGGCCATGTCGACTTCCTCGACATAGGGCCCCGCTGCGCGGAGAAGCCCCATTTTTACGTCGAACCGTTGGGGATCGAGGCGGTTCATCAGGTGCACCGCCACGCGCTCTGCGCCCCCGCCATGCAATGAGCTCAATAGAAGGAGCACTCTAACCGGTCGTCCAAGTAGCTGAACTGCCGTTGTTTTTTCATGCATTATAAGGCTTTCGGGGCGGTCTGCGGTGCTTATTGCCATTGCCCGCCCGCGCTGGCAAGGAGCGCGGCGATTCTGCTCAACCTGTAACACTCCCTACAAAGGACCCGCGGTTTTGGCGCGTTTCGAACTGCTGATCGGCTCGGCCGGTTTCTGGGCACGGGCCGCTGGCGATATGGCCGCGGCTCGCCGCCGGGTGCTGGCCCAGGCGATGACCTTCGAAGGCGATGCCGCCGGCCAGTCGGTCGCCAATGCGATCCTGGCCGCCCCCGCCGCAGATCGGCGAGTGCTGGTGGACGACTACACCCGGCACAACCTCAACGACACGATGCTGGTCTTCTCTCGCGATCCGGCCGTCGCGGCGGAGGCGGAAGCGACCTGGGCGATGTTCGACGGGCTGGTCGCCGCCGGAGTGGGCGTGAGGGTCACCAATCCGCTCGGCGGCAATCCGCTGCTGTTCCCTTCCCGCAATCACAAGAAGCTGCTGGTCATGGATGATGTGGCCTGGATCGGCGGGATCAATTTCTCGGACCATAATTTCGAGTGGAAGGACTTCATGTTCCGTATCGAGGATCGCGATGTGGCCGATTGGCTGGCCGCGCAGTTCGATGCGGACTGGCGCGGCGATCCCGTCTATTCGCGTGCGGATTTCGGCCCCGACCTGACCATGCTCGGCTTTGCCGGGGGCTGGGGGAATGTGCCCAATTCGGGCGAACTGATGGACCTGTTCAGGGGGGCGGAACGCTCGATCGAGGTGCTGAGCGCCTATCCCACCATGCCTTTCACCGACGCCATGGCGCAGGCCGCGCGGCGCGGCGTGGAAGTGACGATCCACACCCCCCGCACCAACAACAAGCCGCTGGTGCGCGATTACCTGCTGGCCACTGTTCCACAGCGAGGGATCCGGCTGAACATGCTGGAGAGCATGACTCATGCCAAGGCCGCGCTGATCGATGGCACCACCCTGCTGGTGGGATCGAGCAATTTCGATTTCGTCAGCTACAAGATCAATGGCGAATATATCGCGGTGGTGCGCGATCCGGTGCTGGTGGCCGAAGCCGAGGCGCGCATGTTCTCGCTGGCGCGGGAAAGGGGCACTCCGCCCACCGCGGATGAACGGCGCGGCTGGCCCCGCCTGAAAGCCCGCATCGTGCTCAATGCCGCCAACACCGCCTTGATGCTCGGCTGGGTGGGGCGCCGGGTGATGGAATGGAAGCGGCCCCGCTGAACCCTTCTGCCCAAGCCTTCGGCGCAGGATCAGAGGAGGCTAGAGCATCCGGGCGAATAGCAGGTCATGGTCCGCCTGCTCGCCCACCATGAACACGATGTCGGCCGTCTTGGTGAAACCGTATCGCTCATAGAAGCGCTGGGCACCGTGGTTCCCGCTCCAGACCGAAAGATGCACCTCGTCCGCGCCGCGGATGCGGAACTGGTCCATCGCCCAGTCCATCAGCGCCGCGCCGATGCCCTGGCCGGTGCGCGCGGGATGGGTGTAGAGTTGCTTCAGCTCCATCGTCCGGGCGCCCCTGGCATGATCGGGGAAGGAGGAGGCGAGCGCGATCCTGCAATAGCCGGCCAGCGTGCCGTCCTCCGCCTCGGCAAGCTGGCAGAGCAGCTTCGGATCGGCGAGCGCCGCCGCCACCGCCGCTTCGGAATGGGTGCTTTCGGTGAAGGAAGCGATGTCCTCCGGCCGATAGAGATGGCCGAACTTGACGAGGAAGCTCTCGCGCCCCAGCGCGGAGAGCGCCCTGGTATCCTCCGGCGTGGCCCGGCGGTAGATCATGAATGCTTGTCCGCCTTGCGCTTGCCGAAGCGCATGTCGCGCTCCAGCCGGGCCCTGAGCTGCGCGTAGAAGGCCTCCAGGAAGGCCCGCTCGTCGCCGGTGCCCGTACTCCAGCCGATCTTCCGGCAGATCGCTTCCGCCACGGGGACCAGCGCTTCGCTGTTGTTGTCGCGCAGCACGCGTTCCAGCGTCTGCAGCTCGTATTCGCCGTAGATCGAAAGCTCGTCCTCGCCGAAGCGGTATTCCACCCCGGTCGCGGTGGACCGCCCATGGGCGGATTCACCCAGCGACATCGCCTGCTCCAGCTTGCGCCGGGGCATCTCCACCACCCAGGTCCCCGCGATCAGGTCGCCCGCGCGCAGCCGGTCGCGATTGAAGAACGGGAAGAAGGCGAAGATCAGGAACCAGATCATCGCCGCCAGGATCGTCCAGCCAGCGCCTTCGCCGGTGAACGACAGGATCGTCCACACCACCATCAGGGTCAGCGGCAGGAACAGCTCGATGTCGCGCAGCAGGTTGCGGGCGATCACCGCTTCCGGCGTGAGCCTGCCGCCGTCCCGCGCGGCGATGCGGATGCCGGTCAGCCGCTTGCCGGGCGTCGCGCCACGCGGGCCGAGCTCGAAGAACATGAAATAGCCGTTGAACAGGGCGAAGCCGAACAGGATCATCATCACCTGGATGAATTCCAGCATCGCGGAAGAGTTCTTCACCTCGCCCCCCGGGGCGAAGATCCCCAGCGCCAGCGCGCGCAGCAGCAGCGAGAAGGCGATGTTGAGCCCGAAGATCAGCATCAGGTCGAGCAGCAGCGCGCCGAACCGCGATCCCCGGCTCGCCAGGGTGATCGGCAGGGCGATCCCTTCGGGCGTGACCATCTCGCGCCGCTTGCGGGCGTTGCGCGCATCATGGGCCTGGCGCGACCTCATGGCGCGGCCTCGGCCGGGCGGCGGCGGAAGGCGAAGAAATAGCCGAGCCAGAACACCAGCATCGTGCCCCCGATCGCATAGCGCGCCAAGGCGTCCGTCACCAGCTGACGGGCATAGCCTTCGAGCAGCGCGGCGACGATCAGCATAAGCACTACGCCCAGCATCACCACCGCCGCCCGCCGCCCGCTCTCGGCAGCGGCGGAGACGACCGAGCGGTTGCCCGGAAAGGCCATCGAGCGTCCGATATGGAGCCCCGCCGCCCCCGCCAGCAGGATCGCGAACAGCTCCGTGGTGCCATGCACAGCGAGCCAGGCAGTGAATTCCATCGTCAGCCCTGCGCTATGGAACAGCCACAGCATCGCCCCCAGCAGCGCCAGATTGTGCATCAGCAGCATCAGCGAAGGGATGCCGAAGGCGAAGCCGAGCGCAAAGGCCAGGATCGAGACCCCGGCATTGTTGCTGAACAGGAAGGCCGCGAAGGCCGAAAGGCCCCCGCCATGGTCCTGCCCGTCGAGCGACTGGCGCAGCACCTGCGCCGAGGCGCCGGGCACGCGGCCGTTCGCCATTCCGTCGCCCACCAGCGAGTAATACCAGGCCTCGTCGCTCTCCACGAGCAACCAGCCGACTATCGTTCCGGCGACCATCACCGCGAAGGCGATGCAGATATCGAGCCAGATGTCGCGCACCGCCGCGCTCCAGCCGCCGCCGAAGAAGCGTCGCAGCCAGCCGAAGAAACCGATCCGGGGGCCATAGACCTGGAACCAGGCGCGCTGCACCAGCGCTTCGAGATAGGCGAGCGTCGCCGCGTCGAGCGAGGTCTCGCGCGCAATGGCGAGGCTGGAGGCGGCGGTGCGGTAGAGCGCGGGCAGCTCCAGCAGCTCCTCGTCCGGGATGGCGCGCAGCCGGCCGCTCTCCATCCGCCGCACGACGGCTTCCAGTCGCTTCCATTCCCCCTCGCGCTCCAGCCGGAACCGGTCGGAACGCAGCGCGGCGCGCTCGATCTCGGGCGGGGCCTCGGCCGTGGGCGCGCGGTTGAAGAGCCGGGTGATGGGTTTCATGAGGCCATACCCCCATGCGAGGACGGGGAAACGCGGTTCATCCGATCGCCCCCGCCCGCTTGATCTCCAGATAGCGGTCGATCAGGCGGTAGGTGATCGCATCCCACGGGGCTTCGATCACGTCGACATTCATCTGCCTCAGCCTCTGGAGCACCACTGCGCGCTGATGCGCCAGCGTGCCGGCGGTCACCGCCGTCGCCACGTCACCCACCGTCTCGGGTTCGACCCGGGTGAGGCCGGACAGTTCGGCATCCTCCATCGTCACGAACAGGACGAGATGGCGCTGCACCAGCCGGCCCACGCTTTCCACCATCAGCTCGGCGCTGGTCGGATCGGTGAAATCGGAAAACAGCACGACCATCGAGCGGCGCTGGAGCCGCGCCGCGAGCGTGGCGAGGGCGAGAGTGAAATTGGGCTCCGCCGCATGATAATCCAGCGTGGCGGCTGCGGTCTGCAACTGGTGGAAGCGGCGGCTGTCGGCGATGAAGGGCGTGAACAGCTCCGGCCGCTGGCCGAAGCCGAACAGCGCCACTCGGTCCCCGCCCTTCAGCGCGACATAGGACGCGGTGAGCGCGGCGCTCACCGCGCGGTCGATCCGGGGCAGGCCGTCGATCGGCTCGCACATCGCCTGCCCGCAGTCGAAGGCGAACACGATCTGGTTGTTCCGCTCGCTCTCGTTCTCCCGCGCATAGAGCCGGGTCTGGCGGGCGGAGCTCTTCCAGTCGATCCGCCGCCGGTCCATGCCCGGCTCATACTCGCTCAGCGCCTCGAACTGCGTGCCTTCGCCCCGGATGCGGCGGGCGATGAGGCCGAACTGCGCATCGCGCAGGAAGGTCTGCAACACCGGGGATCGTACCGGCGCGAGATCGGGCCAGACGCGGATCTCGCGGCCGACCTCCCGCTCCACCTGCCGGTGGGCAAGGCCGAGCGGCCCCGGCCAGCGCAGCCACAGCCGTTCTATCACCCCTGTGCCCCTGCGGGTGGGGGAAAGGGCGCCGTGGCCTTCCCAGCTTCCCGCGCCCTCGTCGCGTTCCAGCCGCAGCTGCAGCCGTCCGCCGGGCCCGAGCCGGGGATCGAAGGCCAGCGCGGCTTCGGGGGCGCCGGCCATCGTCCGCCCGCCGATGTCGGCCAGCACGGTGATCTCCGGTTCGTCGCCCAGTTCGACATCGGCGGGCGCAATCACTCGCGCGTCGATGAGGGGACCCGCCACCAGCCCGTCCAGCAGCACAAGCACCAGCAGCGCGATGCCCGCCGCAGGCGCGACCACCCAGGCCCCGGGCGCGCTCGCGGCGATCACCAGCGCCACGGGGGCGGCCAGCGTGGCAAGGATCAGCGTGCGGGAGGATGGGACGATCAAAAGGGCCTGCTCCTCTTCCTGCGGCTCAGCGCGGCGCCTCGGTCTGCTCGACGAGGTCGGCGACAAGGGTCTCGATCAGGCGGCCTTCGATCTCGGCGGCGGGCGAAAGCAGCAGGCGGTGGCGCAGCACGGCCGTGGCAAGCGCCTTCACATCGTCGGGCAACACATAATCGCGCCCCTCCAGCGCCGCCCGCGCCCGCGCCGCATTGGCCAGCAGCACCGCCGCGCGGGGAGAAGCACCGCTGGCGAGGTCCGCGCTCTCGCGCGTGGCGCGCACCAGGCGCACGACATAGTCGATCACTTCCTTCGCGATGGTCACGCCTTTCACCGCTTGCGCGGCCTTACGCAGCGCCGCCGCTCCCGCCACGCGCGCGATGCCGAAATCCTCCGGCCGGGGCGGGCCGCTGCGTTCGCCGAAGCGGGCGACGATTGCCGCTTCCTCCTCGGCGGTGGGATAAGGCACCAGCAGCTTGAACAGGAAGCGGTCCAGCTGTGCTTCGGGCAGGGGATAGACGCCCTGGTTCTCGATCGGGTTCTGCGTCGCCACCACCAGGAAATCGTCGGGCAGGGCGTGGGTCTCGCCGTCCAGCGTCACGTGGCGTTCCTGCATCGCTTCCAGCAGGGCGGCCTGGGTCTTGGGCGGGGTGCGGTTGATCTCGTCCGCCAGCAGCAGCTCGCAGAAGATCGGCCCACGGGTGAGGGTGAACTGGCTGGTCTGGAAGTTGAACAGGTTGGAACCGAGGATATCGCCCGGCAGCAGGTCCGGCGTGAACTGAATGCGGCCGAAATCCAGCCCAAGGCTGGCGGCGAAGCACTGGGCGAGGAAGGTCTTGGCCGTTCCCGGCGGGCCTTCCAGCAGCACGTGCCCCTGGCTGAGCAGCGCGATCAGCAGGTGCTCGATCGTGTCCTGCTGGCCGACAATCGCCTTGCCCACCTCGCCACGGATCGATCCGGCGAGCGCACGCAAATCGTCGAGCATCATGGTCATTTGGAAAGCGTCCTTTCGATCTGTCTCAGGGCATGGGCCTGCCGCAGCAGGTCATGCGGGCCGCGCGCGCGGCGCAGGGCATCGGCATGATGGCTGAAGCTGCCGGGGTCGAAGCCCCGCGCGGCCAGCAGGTGGTCGATATCGGCTTCGGTGCGGGCGGCGTCCTCCCCCGCGCGCAGGCCCAGCAGCCGGGCCACCCGCCCGCGCAGCAGCGCGGCATAGGGCGCGCCCAGCAGGTGCAGCCGGCGCGAGCGCTGGATCAGAGCCGCCCCGTTCACCGCAAGCTGGCGCTTGCCGAAGGCGATGGCCGGCGCTTCCGCCACCGCCGGGCCGAAGCGGCGGAAGGCGCGCCAGGCGACCACGATCGCGGCGATCAGCAGGCACAGCGTCGCGGCCAAGAAGGGCGGGGTGAAGGCCAGTGTCAGCAGGTTGGCCGATCGCCCCAGGCCGTTGAAAGTGAGGTCGAAAGCGATCGGCAGGTCGTAATCCTCGATCGCCGCGTCGACGATGGCCAGCGCCAGCTTCGCCCGCTCGCGGTCGGCCAGGCCGTAATTGTTCATCAGGTCCGGCTCGGCCACGATCACCACCGGCCAGAGCTCCTCGTCCACCTGGTCTCCCGATTGCGGCTCGGTCCCCGCGATCTCGGCCAGCAGCGGGTAATAGCCGCCATTGTCCCAGAAGCTGGCGAGGTCCTGCCCTGCCGCATCGCGCATCAGCGGGACCAGCGCCTCGGACGTGGCGGTCTGGACCTTGGAGGGATCGGGGAGCCGGCCGGAAAGGCCGAAGCCGGACCAGTTGGCCTTGCCCTTGGGCTGTTCCGTGATGCGAAGCTCGATCGGCGCTTCGTGGAGGAAGCCCTGCGCCCAGGAAGGGGACTCCGCATCGGCTAGCATCACCCAGCCGCGCCGCGTCTTGCCGCCCACCGCGGCCGGAACGCGGAAGCTCTGCCATTTGGGCAGGACGATCAATGTCGGGCCGACATAGCGCCGCTCGGCCACCATCTCGCCCAGCTTCTCCGGATCGGCATAGAGCGGCGGAGTGACGATCAGCAGGGATTCGCTCTTCAATTGCGCCGGATTGTGGATCAGCGAAACCTGATGCCCCTGCGCCTCGAGCAGGTGAGCGAGCGCTGCATAACCATCCAGCCCGGCGCTGGCCGCATGGGCTCCGCCGTCATTGTCCCCGCCGGGATTCTCGCCCGCGCCGATGAAATAGAGCGTGGCAATGAAGGCCAGCGCGCCGACCACCAGCAGCCCCAGCACCACGCGCGGGCTGAAAGGCGCGGCCGCCCGCTTGCCCGCGCCCGCGTTCACGAAGCCTCCGCGCCGAGATCGGCGAGCGCGAAATCGGCATAGGCAGCGCGGGCGGCCTGCCAGTCCCCCGCGTCCAGCCGCCGCAGGGCGAAGAGGCTGCGTTCCACGCGCTCGGCAATGGCCGCGAAGGCCAGGCGCGCGCGTTCGGGCAGGGCGGGCAGCATCGCGATCTCGCGCGCGGTGCTCGAAGGTTCGAGCCAGTCGGGGCGGGCGGCGGCGATCTGGCCCACGCTGCGCCGGAGGAGCAGATGCGTCGCCTCGTCAAAGCGGCCTTCCGCGGCCAACCGGTCGGCATCCTCCAGCAGGGCCAGGGCCTCGCCACGATCGGGGGCCCATTCTTCCTCCGGGGAGGCTTCGCGCCGCAGGCGGATGCGGGCGACAGGCGCCAGGAGCCGCCAGAGGATCCAGGCCAGGGCTAGCGCACCCAGCCCGAGCAAGACCCATTGCAGCACCGGCCAGGAAACGCCCAGCGTCTCGGCCACCGGCTTGAGCATCCGGCCCAGGAACTCGAACAGGTCTTCTAGCCAGGCCGGGGGCGGTTCCTGCTTGGGAAGCTGGATGGGGGCGAACTGGATATCGGAATCGGCGCGGATCGCTTCCCATCCCTTCAAGGGATCGGCCGCCGCGGCAGGAACCGGATGCGCTCCTGCCCCCTGCGCCGCCGCCATTTCTCCCGACACCCTCGTCACGGGCCATGTCGTGGCATGGGGCGCGGCCCCGCGCAAGCCGATAGGGACGAGCGGGGAAGGGGGAAAGAGGAGGGCGGCCCGGCCTATCCTCGCTCGCGGGCGAGGCGGTAGCTGCCCAGCAGGCGCAATTCCTTGCTGTGGAAGGCCAGCTCTTCCAGCGCGCGATCCACCGCAGGCTCGCCCGGACGGCCGACGATGTCGACATAGAACATGGTCGCCGCGAAGCTCGCGCCCGACTGGTAGCTTTCCAGCTTCGTCATGTTGACGCCGTTTGTCGCGAAGCCGCCCAGCGCCTTGTAGAGCGCCGCGGGTACGTTCTTCACCTCGAAGACAAAGGTGGTCATCGCCGCCTCGTCCGCCAGGGTCGCGGGATCGAGCGCTTCCCGCGCCAGCACGACGAAGCGGGTGGTGTTGTCGTGCGCGTCCTCCACCCGGTCTTCGATCAGGGAGAGGCCGTAGAGATCGGCGGCGAGCGCGGGGGCGATGGCGGTCAGCTTCGGATCGCCCAGTTCCTTCACATAGGCGGCCGCGCCCGCGGTGTCGGCATAAGCCATCGGCACGATGCCGCGCTCCCTGAGATAGAAGCGCGACTGGCCCAGCGCCTGGGGATGGCTGTAAGCGACCTCGAACGGGCCTGCGCCGATGCCCATCAGCGCGTGGTGGATGGCCATGAAATGCTCCGCCACGATCGAAAGGCCGCTTTCCGGCAGCAGGAAGTGGATGTCCGCCACACGGCCGTGCTGCGAATTCTCGATCGGGATGATCGCTGCGCCGGCCCGGCCCAGCTTCACCGCGTCCAGCGCATCCTCGAAGCTGAAGCAGGGCAGCGGCAGGCAATCGGGCGCGTATTCCAGCGCCGCGCGGTGCGAATTGGCGCCGGGCGCGCCCTGGAACGCGATCGCGCGCGCGGGGTCTTCGGCCGCGGCGGCGGCCATCCGCTCGACCAGTTCGAGCGCGGGGGCGGGAAAGCTCTGCATTGCGCCCGCGCCTAAACGCAGCGGTGTGCGGGGACAAGTCACTATGGCACTTGCGAAGAGCGCAGGTGCTGACTAGAGCGGCGCCGACTCCAACCGCCCGGGACGGATGAGGGATGACGGACCGCTCAAACACTTTTTTCGGCTGGCTGCTCTTCGCGGGCATCGTAGCGCTCCTTCTTTCGACGATCAGCTCCCACTATTTCAAGGCCGACAAGCACGCGCGGCCCGAAGTGATGGGCTATCCGATCGAGGGCGTGGTCGAAGAAGGCGAAGGCAGCAGCGGTCCCTCGCTCAACACGCTTCTGGCTTCCGCGGACGTGGCTGCAGGCGAGAAGGTCTTCGCCAAATGCGTGTCGTGCCATACGGCTGACCAGGGCGGCCCCAACGGCATCGGCCCGAACCTCTATGCAGTGGTGGGCGACGAGATCGGCCATGGCCGCGGCGGCTTTGCCTTCTCCAGCGCCCTTTCGGGCCATGGCGGCAAGTGGACCTTCGAGAACCTGGACGAATGGCTGAAGAGCCCCCGCGCTTTCGCCAACGGCACCAAGATGAGCTTCGCCGGCCTTTCCAGCCCGGAAGACCGCGCCAACCTGATCGCCTTCCTCAACACCAAGGGTTCGAACCTCCCGCTGCCCGCCGCCGACGCGGCCCCGGCGGCGGATGCGGCCGCTGCTCCGGCGGAAGGCGCGGAGGCTCCCGCCGAAGGTGCGACGGAAGGCGCAGAAGCTCCGGCGGCCGGCGCGACCGCGGCCGCTACTCCCGCCGCAGCGCATTGAGGGCAGGCGCCAGGCTCCTCCCTGGAGTTTACGGCTTCAAAAAAAGGTGATCGTCCATCGTTCGTCATGCCAGCGAAAGCCGGCATCTCGGGCCTTTGCGCGTCATTGCTTGAGACCCCAGTTTTCGCCGGGATGACGATGGAAACTCTCAATCCATAACGCGTTGCAAACGATACAACGGTATCGCTACGCAAAAAGAAGCGGCCCGTCCCGAAGGACGGGCCGTAAGTAGGGGAGCGCAATAGCGCGGTATCAGGCCGCCAGCTTGTCGCCGTCGGCCCAATTTCCATGCAGGCCCTGGCGCAGCCGGATCGGCAGCCTGGCCTTGCAGATCGGACCTTTCGCCACGTCGAGCGCGTCGAAGATGCACAGGTCCGAATAATTCGTGACGTGGTTGTCCACGAGGGCGATCAGATAGCCGTCGCCTTCGGGCGCATCGGGTGCGCGAGGGATGAAGCAGGGTTCCTGCAAGGCCCCGTCGGGCCCGCACCACCAGCTCTGTTCCCGGCCCGTTTCGTGATCGTAGTGGGTCAGCGAGTTGATCACCCCCGCGAAGGGCCCCGGAGGGCCGTTATAGGGCTTGGTGAAGTCATAGGTGATCATCCAGCCGTGACGGTATCTCCGGCCCGCGAAACGATCGTCGATCCGGGGGAATTCGCCCGGCATCCTGCCGATCGGTTCCACGCTGGTGATCTCGTCGCTGTTGGAGGCGAGGTCCACGGTGAAGCGGGAGAGGATCGTCACCGCCTCGCGCGGGTCGAACGGGCGGCCGTCCTTCTCGGGGAAAAATGGCAGGCTGCCGGTCTTCGATATCGGCAGGTCGAAATGGATCTTCGTGCCATCCTGAAAGGCGTTCATCACGTGGCAGCCGCAAACGCTCGGCTCCAGCCGGAACCAGCGCATGTCGCTCCCGTCCCCGTCGCGGCGCATCACGCCGAGATAGAAGGGCAGCTCGCGATCGTAATAGAAATGCGGCCGGTGCTGCTCCAGCGTCTCCCAATCGGAATGATAGGGCGAGACGTTGAACACCGCATAATCGCCCGCGATGCTGAAATCGTGGAGCATGGTGTAATAGGGCACGGAGAAGTCCGCCTTGCGCACCACCTTGCCCGCCGGATTTATCTCGAAATACTGGCAGGCCTCGGTCAGCGGGCCGTCCACGGCATAGCCGAAGCCGCAGAAATTGCCCGTTTCATGGTCGATCTTGGGATGGGCGGTGAAAGTGGGGATGGTGAGCCCGCCGTCGAAATCCGTGTAGCCGTCGGTCGCGAGCGAGTTCTTGTCCATGATCAGGCAAGGGCTGTCCTCCTTCATCGCGAACAGCTTGCCGGCATGGACCAGGACATTGGTGTTGGCGGTGCCGCGGATCTGCCCCTCGACCGCAGGATCGTCGGTCAGCGGATTGCGGTACTGGCCGAAAAGGGAACGGCCCGCTGCCTTCTCCAGCTTCCATTTGTCGGTCTGCGCGTAGCGCTGGCGGAAGCTGATCCTGCCGTCCTTCACCCGGAACATGGAAACCATGCCGTCACCGTTGAAGAACTGGTCGTTGGGATAACGGGGCGGGAATTGCGGATCGGGATGCACCCGGTAGAACGCGCCGTCCAGGCCTGCGGGAACCTCCCCCTCCAGCTCGAGGTCGTTGATGTCCCCTTCGAGACGGACCAGCCGCAGCACGTCGCGGTAAAGCGGTTCGGGCGGAAAATGAGCCATTGCACCTCTCCTTCGTAACGACCGTTAGGATATGAGGCTCGGAACGGTTCGGCCTTGATCCCGATCAAATCGAATCCGGCGATTCAGGCCGGAACCGGTTCACGGCATTCCAGCAGCATCGTGGCCGCTGCCGTGTTCGAGATCGGGATGTGATAGTTGGATTCCAGCTCCACCACCTCGCCTGCCATCGCCCCCCGCGCGGCGAGCCAGTTCAGGATCTCGACCCCCTGGCTGCCGGCCAGCTCCACCAGGTCGAGCGAATCGTACTGAAGCAGCGCTTCCGGGTTCGGCCCGATATTGTCGAGGCAGAAGCGGTCGAACTCCTTGTTGATGAAGCCCGCGCGCTGGCCTTCCAGCTGATGCGACAGCCCGCCGGTGCCCAGCACCACGATCCGCTCGTCGCCCTGCCAGCTCCGCAGCGCCCGGCCGACCGCACGCCCCAGTTCGAGGCAACGCTTCGGGCTGGGCAGCGGGTGCTGCACCGTGTTGATCGCGATCGGCACCAGCCTGACCGGGAAGCTTTCCGTGCCGGGCCAGAGCAACTCGAAGGGCACTGCCACGGCATGGTCCACCAGCATCTCCTGGCACATCACCGGGTCGAACTCGCGGGCTACCACCGTCTTGATGATGTGCCAGGAAAGCTCCGGGATGCCGGCGAAGGGGCGCTGGAAAGACAGGCCCCAGCCTTCGTCCTCATGCCGGTATTCGCGCGCCGCGCCGATCGCGAAGGTGGGCATCTTGTCGAGGAAGAAGTTGAGCCCGTGATCGTTGTAGAACACCACCGCCATGTCGGGCCGCTTGCGCGCCAGCCAGCGATGGATCGGGGGGAAGCCGTCGAAGAACGGCTTCCAGTAGGGATCGTTCTGCAATCCCTTGGCGATGGCGCCGCCGATGCCGGGCACGTGGCTGGTGAAGATGCCTCCGAGGATTTCGCTCATGCCGCGCTCCTCCGCTCGGTCTGGCCCTGGGCGAGCAGGGCGGCCTTGAACGCCTCGACGCTCTGCCCGGTCTGCAGCGCGCCCAGGTCCTGGACGTTGAGGCCGAGGATGCCTGCCAGCTTGGCGAGGTAGTAGACATTGCCTCCTGCCTCGAGCATCGCGAGCACGTCGCGTGTGCGCACCGCGTCCTTCTGCGGGCGGGAGAGGTTGAACTTTTCCATGTAGCCTTCCTCGTCACGGCGGAAGGCCTCGCGGTTCTCCGCGCGGTTGAAGGAATAGCACATCGCGTTAAGCGCATAGCCGCGCATGGCGAGATCGCCGTCGAAGGGGGCCGTCCCCGGGATCGGGCGCCGGGCGCCAGCCCGTTGCGCCGCAAGTGCGGTCATCGCTTTTTCTCCAGCACGAATATTTCAGGCCCCTCCTTCCTAGCCGAGTCGGGGAAACCGGTTCTTGAGCAGGATCAAAAACGGCGAATCCGCCGGGGATGGGGTGCCGGGAGCGTGGCGGAATGGCCACAGCCGGGGATTGTCACTGAACTGCAACCGTTCCGTCGCTTGAGCGTCATGGAGCGTGCCTACCGGCGGCCAGAACCCACCGGAGACATTTCATGACTTCCACTCGCCTTCTCGTTTCGACCTGCGTCGCCGCAATCGTCCTCGGCGCGGCGACGCCGGTGCTTGCCGGCGATCTTGCCGGCTATGTGATCGACCAGAGCGGCACCGTGGCGCTGCAATCGGCGCAGGTCCGCGTGGTCGAAGCCGGCCGCGTGGTGAGCACCGGCCGCGACGGCGGCTATGTGATCCCCGGCCTTCCGGCCGGCACTTATACCGTCGAAGTGCGCTATGTCGGCGCGCAGACCGTGACCAGGACCGTGGACGTGCCCGAGACCGGCACCGCGCGGCTCGACCTCTCGCTGGGCGGGGCGAATAACGAGATCCTCGTCTACGGACTTGCCGCCAACCAGGCGAGCGCGCTGTCGCGCAAGCGCGAGGCCGACGGGGTGACCGACGTGCTGACCCGCGATGCGGTGGGCCAGTTCCCCGACCAGAACGTGGCGGAATCGCTGCGCCGCCTGCCGGGTGTCAACATCCTCGACGATCAGGGCGAAGGCCGCTTCGTCTCCGTGCGCGGCCTCGATCCCGAGCTCAACGCCGCCTCTCTCAACGGCGTGCGCGTGCCGGCGCCGGAATCGGATGTCCGCTCGGTCGCGCTCGACGTGATCTCCAGCGATCTGATCGAATCGATCGAGGTGAAGAAGTCGCTCACGCCCGACATGGACGGCGATACGATCGGCGCCTCGATCGAGATCAACACGGTGAGCGCCTTCGACCGCAAGAAGGACCTGCTGAGCGTCAAGCTGGAGGGCAGCTATAACGACAAGACGGACTCGCTCTCGCCCAAGGGCAGCCTCGATTTCTCCACCAAGCTCAGCGACAATTTCGGCATCGCCGGCGGCATCAGCTACTACAAGCGCCGCTTTGCCACCGACAATATGGAGATGGACGGCTGGGACGAGGAAGACGGCGTCGCCTATGCCGACACGATGGAATATCGCGATTACGACGTGACGCGCGAGCGCATCAGTTCCTCGCTTTCCTTCGATTTCCGCCTGGACGACACGACGACGCTCTATGCCCGCGGCCTCTACAGCCAGTTCGACGACCAGGAATATCGCCGCCGCCTGACCTTCGAGATGGACGAGGCGCCGAGCAGCGGCGATGCGACCCATGCCGCGTTCGATGCCGCCGATGGCGAGATCAGCGTGCAGCGCGACCTCAAGGATCGGTTCGAAAGCCAGAAGATCCGCTCGATCGTGGTGGGCGGCGATACCGATACCGGCGACTGGAAGCTGAGTTATTCGGGAAGCTGGGCCAAGTCGACCGAGCGCGAGAGCGGCTCGTTCGATCCCTTCGGCTTCGAGCGCAAGTTCGAGGATGAGGATTTCGGCGTCTCGTTCGACTACAGCGATCCGCGCCGCACCTATTACACGATCACTGCCGGCGAGGCCGCTTTCCTCAATCCGTCCGAATATGAGTTCGACAAGCTGGAACGCACCACCCTGTCGGATTCGCAGGACGAGGAATATGCGCTCAAGCTCGACATCGGCCGTACGATCCCGGCCGCGGGCGGTGACTTCACCGTCCAGGCGGGCGGCAAGGCGCGCTGGCGCACCAAGTCCTACAATGCAGATATCGACGTGTTCGAAAGCGGCATCACCATGGCCGACGGCGATCTGCTCGGCACACAGGACTATGCGATCACCGACATCTCGCCGGTGCTGGCGAAGGGCGCGGCGAGGGACTTCTTCTACGCCAACCAAGGCCTGTTCGAGCTGGACGAGGGCGACACTTTCGCCTCCTCCAACGAATCCGACTACAGCGTGGACGAGAACATCTTCGCCGGATACCTGCTCGGCCGCTGGGACAGCGAGACGCTGCGCGTGATCGGCGGCGCCCGGATCGAGCACACCGAGAACACCATCCGCGGCAACCTGCTCAACCTCGACGACGAGACGGTGACGCTGCTGACCTACAAGCGCAGCTACACCGACTGGCTGCCCAGCCTGAACGTCCGCTTCGAGCCCTCGCCGGGCCTGGTGCTGCGTGCAGGGGGCTACAAGAGCCTCGTGCGGCCCAAGCTTTCCAAGCTGGCTCCGCGCGTGGTGATCGAGGACGATGAGGGCGAGTTCGGCAATCCCGACCTCAAGCCCTATGAGGCGTGGAACGCCGATCTCTCGCTGGAATACTACTTCGGCAAGAACGCGGCGATCACCGCCGGTTTCTTCTACAAGGACATCAAGAACTACGCGGTCGACCAGGTGATCGAGGACTACGTCTATGGCGACCTGGTGCTCGATGAGGCGACGCTGCCGATCAACGGCGACAGCGCCACCGTGAAGGGCTTCGAATTCAGCTACAGCCAGGCACTGGACTTCCTGCCTTCGCCGCTCGACGGCTTCCTGGTGCAGGCCAACTACACCTACACCGACGCCAGCGGCACCGTGCTGACCGACGGCGACATCAGCGATCCGCGCAACATCCCGCTGCCGGCTTCGTCGAAGAACACGTTCAACATCGTGATCGGATACGAGAAGGGCCCGATCAGCCTGCGCGCGGCGGGCACCTATCGCGACAAATATCTCGACGAGATTGGCGACGAGGCGGAGGAAGACCGCTATGTCGACAGTCACTTCCAGATCGACCTGAGCGGGAAATACAACATCTCGAAGAACATCCAGCTCTTCGCCGAATGGATCAACGTGAACAACGCGAAATACTTCGCCTACCAGAACTTCGCCTCGCGCCAGCGCCTGCTGCAATACGAGGAATACGGCCCGACCATCAAGTTCGGCGCCAAGGTGAGCTTCTGATGCGCGGGACCTTCGCAGCCCTCGTGCTCGCAGGCGCGCTGAGCGCCTGCAGCACCGCGCAGCCGATAGCCGGGTGGGCCGCCGCGCCCGTCACCGCTTCGGGCGAGACCGAGCCGGTCGGCCCCGGCAATGCCGACGCAGCGGACGATCCCGCCATCTGGCACAATGCCGCCGCTCCCGAAGCGAGCTTGATCGTCGCTACCGACAAGAAGGCCGGGCTCTACGTCTATGGCATGGACGGGAAGGTGCGCGATTTCAATCCGGACGGGCGGCTCAACAATGTCGATCTCGAGGATATGGGCGCCGCCGGCGTGATCGTGGTCGCGAGCGATCGCAACGATCCGCTCAACGCCGCGCTGCGCATCTACCGGCTCGACACCGCGCGCGCCAGGCTGGTGCCGCTGGGCACGGTGCCGGGCGGCAAGGGCGAAGGCTATGGCCTCTGCCTGCTGCGCCGGGGCGATGCGCTGCACGCCTTCTCCGTGCTGAAGGACGGGACGATCGAGGAATTCCGCCTCGCTCTCGGCGCCACGCCGGCCTCGGTTCCGGTGCGCAGCATGAAGCTCGCCACCCAGACCGAAGGCTGCGTCGCCGATTCGCGCGACGGCACGCTCTATGTCGGGGAGGAGGATGTCGGCATCTGGCGCTTCCGCGCGGGCGAAACCCGGGGCGAGCTGGTGGCCAAGGTGGATAATCTCCAACTCGTTGCCGATGTCGAAGGCCTGGCTATCCTGCCGCAAGGAGCGGATGGCGGCTGGCTGGTTGCCTCCAGCCAGGGCGACAACACTTATGCCCGCTACCGCCTGCCCGACATGGCACCCGCCGGGCGTTTTCGCATTGCGGCTGGAATTTTTGACTCGACCGAGGAAACCGACGGGATCGACTTGTCAGCCGGCAATTTCGGGCCTCAATATCCGGAAGGGCTGTTCGTGGCCCAGGACGGGATGAATGGCGACCGGGCGCAGAACTTCAAGCTGGTGTCGTGGAAGCTGATCGAGGAGGCACTCGCAACATGGACGCAACCCACCAGCCAGCCCTGACCGTGGACCGGCGGGACTTCATCCGCGCTTCGGGGGCGGCAGCCGCGATCGCCGCCGTGGGCTTTCCCCTGGCGGCCAAGGCGGCCGCGGAGGATCCCGCGCAAGGGAAAGGGCGGGGCGCGGTCGAACTGACCGACGATTACTACCTGCCCAGGCCCTTCGCCCTCGCCTGAGGGGACGATGATGGACGGCATCGGAAAGCGTCCTGCCTTCTCCTTGGGTCGGCGCGATTTCCTGCGCGCCACTGGCGCGGCCTTCGCCGCCTTCACCGCCAGCGCCGCGCTGGGGCGGGGCGCCATGCTGGTGCCGAGGGGAATGGCCGCGGGATACGGCCCCCTGGTGCCCGATCCGGCCGGCGTACTCGATCTGCCCGAAGGCTTTTCCTATCGCGTGATCTCTCGCCTGGGCGATGCGATGCACGATGGCGGGCTGGTGCCCGACCATGGCGACGGGATGGGCTGCCTTCCCTTGCCCGGCGGCAGGATCGCGCTGGTGCGCAATCACGAGCTGATGCCAGGCAAACCGGCGGACGGGCCGATTGCGAAAGGCTATGACCTGTTCGACGGGATCGAGCCCATGCCCGGCGGCACCACCACCATCGTGCTCGATCCCGAGACGCTGGAGGTGGAGCGCCAGTTCCGCTCGCTCGGCGGCACGATCCGCAATTGCGCGGGCGGCGTCACCCCCTGGGGCAGCTGGATCACCTGCGAGGAGAACGTGTTCACCGCCGGCGGCCGCATCGGCAAGGACCACGGCTATTGCTTCGAGGTCCCGGCCGACGCCACCGGGCTGGTCGATCCGGTGCCGTTGAAGGCGATGGGCCGCTTCAATCACGAAGCGGTCGCGGTCGATCCCGCCACCGGCTACGCATACATGACCGAAGATCGGGAGGACGGGCTGTTCTACCGCTTCATCCCCGACGTGCCCGGCCGCTTCGCGCAAGGTGGCAGGTTGCAGGCGCTCGCCTTCACCGGTAGCCTTGCCGACACCCGCAACTGGGATGGCGCCACGGTTTCCCGCAATGACTGGCAGGCCGTGCGCTGGATCGACCTCGACGATCCGGAAAGCCCGAAGGACGATCTGCGCCATCGCGGCGCGGCGCTGGGCGCCGCACAGTTCGCGCGCGGCGAAGGCATCCATATGGGCGAGGGCGAGCTGTATTTCTGCTGCACCTCCGGCGGGGCGGCGAAGCTGGGCCAGATTTTCCGCCTGCGCCCCGCGCGCGGCGGGCAGGACATGGCGGAGCTGTTCTTCGAATCCGCTTCCCCCGACGAGTTCAATTTCGGCGACAATCTCTGCGTCGGCCCCAACGGCCATCTGGTGGTGTGCGAGGACCAGTATACCGAGGTGGTGGACAACCACCTGCGCGGGATCACCCCGCAAGGCGCGGCCTACAAGCTCGGCCGACTCCGGATGCAGACGGAGCTCGCCGGAGCCTGCTTCTCGCCCGACGGCAGGACACTGTTCGTCAACGCCTACAGCCCCACCGTGACCTTCGCCATCCAGGGCCCTTGGATGGCGTGAGCCCCAAAATCCTCCCCCTAGGGGGAGGGAGACCGCCGCCGCAGGCGGTGGTGGAGGGGTATAACCCTCCCGATAGGCTGACACCCCTCCGTCAGCCCTGCGGGCTGCCACCTCCCCTTCCAGGGGAGGATTGGGGAACTTCCCGCTATCCCAGCTCCGCCGCTTCCGGCTCCGCTCCGCCGTGTTCCAGCAGGCTCTCATTGGGCACCACCTCGATCGCGGGATGGAGGCCGAGCCTTCCGGCCAGATTGGCGAGGTCTTGCTCGACATGTTCGGCCCGCAGGTCGGCGTGGCTTTCGCCGAGATAGAGCACCAGCCGGCCGCGCTTGGCGGCGAGGGCGCTGTTGCGCAGCGAGCGGCGCGATCCGGCGCCCAGCCGGCGTGCGAGGCGGATGGCCAGGCCCCAGACGATCGCTTCCTCGAGCATGTCCCGCCCGGCGAGCCTGCCGAGCGGCTTGGGCAGGTCGAGATTGCCGCAATTGGCCGAAAGCGCGGCCGCGATCATCGCCCGGCCTTCGTCGGACAAGTCCACCCAACGCTTGTAGAGCGCCCAGTTGATCGACTGGCGCAGCCGCAGGTTCGGCTCGATCTGCATCGAGGCGAGGGCGAGCATGGTCGCGGCCAGCCGCACCCGTTCCGAGCCCCGGCCGCCGCGCGGCAGCGCGTCCACCGTCCAGCCGGCGATCTTCATCGCCAGGGTCGGCGGGCCGCCGCGCGGGGCGGAGAAGCTCGCGATGCCGGACAGCAGCGGGTCCTGCGCCCGCGCTGCCGGATCGAGCGCCTGGAACAGGCGGCCCTCACGCAGGCCCCAGGAGGAGAAGACCAGCTTCGAAGGTTCGAGCCGGGCGATCAGGAGCTGCAGCAGCGCCGCCGCATCGGGCAGCATCGCCGCGCGCATCGCAGCCACGCGCGAGACGTTCAGCTTCTTGGGCTTGGTCAGCCGCACGCTGCGCGCAAGACGCAGCGCCTCCGCCCCGTCGATCTCGAATCCATGGGGATCGGTTAGCGGATGATCCATCTCGTGCATGGCGAAGCCGGCCAGCGCGCGCCAGGTGCCGCCCACCATGTAGAGCGGCTCGTTCACCGGATGGGCCCAGTCCTCCCGCTTCAGCGCGCGGTTGACGAGGCGCTTGAACTTCGCCGCTCCCTGGGCGCGCAGCGCCGGCAGCATCAGCGCGCCGAGCGGCAGGCTGACGCCATGGATGCTCTGCCCTTCGCGAATCTGCACCAGTTCGAGGCTGGCCCCGCCAAGGTCGGCGACCACGCCGCGCGCGCCGGGGAAGGCGCCGATCACGCCCAGGGCGCTGGTGCGGGCTTCCTCCTCGCCGGAAAGCAGCATCGGCTCGAAGCCGCAGCGGCGGACCTGGTCGAGGAAGTCCGGCCCGTTCTCGGCAAGGCGAGGCGCCGCCGTGGCGATCACGTCCACATCCCGAACATGGAGGTCGGTCAGGATACGGCGGAAGCGCCTGAGGCCGGCCAGCGCGACCTCGATCGACTGGTCGGACAGGTGGCCGGTCTGCTGCAATTCGCCGCCCAGGCGGGCCACCACCTTCTCGTTGATGAGCACGTTGGGCGCGCGCTGCGCGCCGCCATAGACCACCATGCGGACGGTGTTGGAGCCGATGTCGATCACCGCGCGGTGAGGCACCGCGTTGGGAAAGGCCGTATCCCGGTCGCCGATCATCGGATTCTTCCTCTCCGCGCGATCATACCGCGCCCTTGCGCAAGGCCAGTTTGGGCACCTTTGCCCCTTCGTCCAGCGCGGTGCCGCGCCCGGAAAGCGAAGGGTTGGTCATGAAATAGCGGTGGAGGTTGAACGGGCGTTCGCCCGGTTCCAGCCGCTCATAGCTTCCGTCGGGCTTCAGCTCCCAGCTCTGCTCCGTATCGAGCAGATTGGCGAGCAGCACCTGCTGCAGCACCTGGTCGTGCACGGTGGGGTTCCTGATCGGGACCAGCGTTTCCACCCGTCGGTCGAGATTGCGCTCCATCCCGTCCGCCGAGGAGATGAACACCTTGGCCCGGTGGCTGGGCATCGCGAAGCCGTTGGCGAAGGCCCAGATGCGCGAATGTTCCAGGAAGCGGCCGATCACGGACTTGACCGTGATGTTGCGCGACATGCCCGGAATCCCCGGCTTGAGGCAGCAGATGCCGCGCACCACCAGCACGATCTGCACGCCGGCCTCGCTTGCCGCATAGAGATTGTCGATCAGCCCGCCGTCGGTCAGGGAGTTGAGCTTCGCCCAGATGAAGGCGGGGCGGCCTTCTCGCGCATTCTCGATCTCGTGCTCGATGCATTCGACCAGCTTGGCCCGCAGGCCGATCGGGGAGATGGAGAGCATCTCGGTGCGGCGCGGCTCGACATAGCCGGTGATGAAGTTGAACAGCTTGGCCGCGTCGCGCGCGATCTTGGGATCGGCGGTGAAGAAGGACAGGTCGGTATAGATCCGCGAGTTGAGCGGATGGTAGTTGCCCGTGCCGAAATGGCAGTAGGTGCGCAGCTGCCCCTCCTCGCGCCGGACCACCATCGAGACCTTGGCATGCGTCTTCCAGTCGACGAAGCCGTAGATCACCTGCACGCCGGCGCGTTCGAGCTGGTTGGCCCAGAGCATGTTCTGCTCCTCGTCGAACCGGGCCTTGAGCTCGACCACCGCGGTCACGGACTTGCCCGCTTCGGCGGCCGTGATCAGCGCGGCCACGATCGCCGATTGCTTGCCCGCGCGGTAGAGCGTCTGCTTGATCGCCACCACGTCGGGATCGGCGGCAGCCTGGCGGATGAAGTCCACCACCACCTCGAAGCTTTCATAAGGGTGGTGGATGATGATGTCCTTCTCGCGGATCGCGGCGAAGCAATCCCCGTCATGCTCCATGATCCGTTCGGGATAGCGCGGGCTGAACGGCTCGAACTTCAGCTCGGGCCGGTCCTCGTCCACGATCAGCGACAGGCCGCTGGTGCCGATCGTGCCGTCGGTGCGCATCAGGATCGCGTCGGCGAGGTCGAGCTGCTCGGTCAGCATCTGCTCGGCATCGGGATCGAAATCGTCCTGCAGCTCAAGCAGGATCACCTTGCCGCGCCGCCGCCGCTGGATCGCCGTGCGGTAATAGCGGACGAGGTCTTCCGCCTCTTCCTCCACTTCGATATCGCTGTCGCGCAGCACGCGGAACACGCCGTCGCCTTCCACGCGGAAGCCGGGGAACAGGATGTCAGCGTGGCGGCAGATCAGGTTCTCGATGCTGATATAGATCGCTTCCTCGCCCGGCACGCGGATGAAGCGCGGCAGGGCGCCCGGCACCAGCACCATTTCCACCACCTGCTCATCGTCCACCAGGCGGGTGAGGTTGAACAGGATGCCGATCCCCTGGTTGGCGATGAAGGGGAAGGGGTGCGCCGGGTCGATCGCCTGCGGGGTGATGACGGGCAGGATCTCGTCGATGAAGTGGTTCTTGAGCCAGCGGTCCGCCTCGGCGTCGATCCGGCCTTCATCGGCCACGTGGATGCCCTTCTCGGCCAGGAGCGGGCGCAGCTCGCGCCAGCAAGTCTGCTGCTTGCGCTCCAGCTCGGCGATGGCGACGCGCACCGCGGCGAGCTGCTGGGAAGGCGTGCGCCCGTCGAGCGAGGTGGTGGCGATGTTGCGCTGCGCCTGCCCGGCGAGGCCGGCCACGCGGATCATGATGAACTCGTCGAGATTGCTACCCGAGATCGAGAGGAAGCGCAGCCGCTCCAGCAGCGGGTAGTTGGTGTTGCGCGCTTCTTCCAGCACCCGTTCGTTGAAGGCGAGCCAGCTCAGCTCGCGGTTGAAATAGCGTTCCACGGGGACGGTCGCTTCGTTGCGGGATTCGAGTTGGGTGCCCATGAGCCTGTCTGGCAGCAATGATGCCGCTTGGATGGTGAGGCTATGTTACGGTTTTGTGAAAAGTCGGTCGAGGCGGGAAATTCGCGCACGAAAGATCGCGGCTGAGCGCGATCCGTTGAAGCCACGCTTCCCGTCGGACGGGCGGATTTCCATCGCTGTCGGCAAGCGATCGCGGGCGCAGCGTCCGCCTGTGTCGAGGACAGGCTGCGGATAGTTCTCACCCAGCCAGAGGGGATCGACCGCCTGTCATAAAGTTGTCTCTTGAGAGTCTTCAAAGCGCCTTCGAACCGTCGCCGTATTGCAACCGGGCCCGCCTAAAGGCGGTCACGATCGGGGGTCGGCGGTCGTGAGTCGCGACTGTTTTTGCGCCCACCGGCGATAGCAAAAAACACAGGGACTATCTTCATGAATCGCTCGGCCATAAGAATTACCGCCTCGCTCACGGCGCTTGCGCTCACGCAAATCGCCACTGGTGTCCACGCCGCCGAGGAGGCCGAAAGCGTCGACTCCATCGGCCCCAGCCACACCGGTGCATTCAGCGAGATCATCGTCAGCGCGACCAAGCGCGACACCGACCTGCAGAAGACTCCGATCGCGATTTCCGTGGTCGATCCCCAGATCATCGAAGACCGTCACATCCAGAGCCTGCTGGACCTCGGTGACGGCACCGCTCCTTCGCTGCGCGTCGCGACCTTCGAAGCGCGCCAGTCGGCCCTGACCGTCGGCATCCGCGGCATCGTGCCGTTCGATGCGAACCAGACCGCCCGCGACCAAGGCGTCGGCGTCTATATCGACGGTGTCTATCTCGGCCGCCAGCAGGGCCTGAATGCCGCATTGTTCGACGTCGAACGCATCGAGGTCCTGCGCGGGCCGCAGGGCACCTTGTTCGGCCGGAACACAGAAGGCGGCGCGGTCAGCATCGTGACCAAGGATCCGACGGGCGAATTCGGCGGCCGCCTCGAAGGCGGCATCGGCAATTACGGGAGCTACAGCACCCAGGCGCATATCAACCTGCCCGCATTCGCCAACATCGCGATCAAGCTCGACGGGCTGATCCAGCATCAGGATGCCACCACCAAGAACCCGCTCGAAGGCCAGTATGGCTGGAACTACTACAACCGCGTCGGCGGCCGGATCACCGCCAAGTGGACCCCGACCAGCGATTTCACCGCGGTGATTTCCTACGACAAGGCCAAGGACGAGAACACGCCGTTCCTGAGCCAGCTGATCAACTACAATCCGAACAACCGCCCGGTCGGAACCTATGTCGGCTCCACGCTGACCTGTCCGACGGGCGCATCGAGCTGCATCGCCCCGCTGGCCCCGCTGGTCTATGTCAGCGGCAATCACCGCCAGAAGGAATCCGAGATCGGCGTGATCCAGCAGCCGAGCGTCGACCGCACGCAGGGCGTGATGGGCAAGCTCGAATACCAGGTCAGCGACGATATCCTGCTGCGCTCGATCACCGCCTATCGCGAGGTCGATACCGAGCAGTGGGACGCTTCCGCCACCGCGCACCGTTCGGCCTTCGCGCCCAACGGCAATTTCGGCCGCTACAGCCTTTCGCACCTGTGGGAACACCAGTTCAGCCAGGAACTCCAGATCGTCGGCAGCATACCGCAGTTCGACTGGGTCATCGGCGGCTATTACTTCGACGAGCGCGCCCAGGAAGAGGCCGCCACGCCGAACCCGCTGAAGTGGAATGCCGACGGCACCGGCGTCATCATCAACAGCGAAACCCGGCCCAACCCGAGCGCGCCGGTCTCGTCGAGCAACCAGGGCTGGGCCATCGGGGACTGGTTCAAGCAGCGCGGCAGCTATGCCGATACCAAGAGCCTCGCCGCCTTCGGCCAGGCGACCTTCACCCCGGACGGCTTCGACCGGTTCCACCTCACCGTCGGCGGCCGCTACACGCACGATACGCGCAAGGGCGTGCTCTACATGGTGTCGGGCATCGAGACGGACTGGACGCTCGACTATAGCGACGACCGCTTCGATCCGATGGTGACCCTGGCGCTCGACGTGAGCGACGAGGTCAACCTCTACGCCAAATATTCGACCGGCTATCGTGCCGGCGGTGCGAACACCCGCTCGAGCAACTTCCAGCCCTTCGGCCCGGAATCGGTCAAGGCCTGGGAAGCGGGCGCCAAGCTGAGCCTGCTCGACGATCACGTGCGCCTCAACCTCGCGGGCTACATCATGGACCGCAAGGGCACCCAGATCGACTTCGACAATGTCGACACCGTGCAGTTCCTCCCGGGCACGACCATTCCGAACCCGACCTACAACCTGCATACCGAGAACACGGCCAATGCGCCGGGCGTTTCGAAGATCCGCGGGTTCGAGGCCGAGCTGACCGCCAAGCCGGTCAGGGAAGTGACGTTCGGCGCGTCCTATGCCTATACCTATTCCAAGATCCCGGCGACGGACAACCCGAACACCCCCGACGTGGTCGACCCGACCCTGGTGTTCGTGGTGTTTACTCCCAAGCACGCAGCGTCGGGCTTCTTCGATTACAGCACCGCGCTAGCGGATAACGGGATGGGCCTGCGCTTCCACATCGATGCCAACTATGCCGGCCCGCAATACAGCTTCCAGAGCGAAGACGTCCTGACGGAGTCCAGCTTCATCGTGAACGGCCGCATCGCGGTGACCGACATTCCGCTGACCAATGCCGGCACCAACCTGACGGTCGCCCTGTGGAGCCGCAACCTCCTCAACGAGGAGCATATCTACCGCCGTTCGGACGCCAACAACGCCACGATCGGCTCCTACGCCAACTTCAACCCGCCGCGGACCTTCGGCGTGGAGGCGAGCATCCAGTTCTGATCCGGGAACACTCTTTCAGAGCCACCCATACTGCTCGGTCGCGAGTTCTGCTCCGGCCGAGCATTTTTTGGCGATTGTATCTTTTGCAAACGCGCGGTGGATTGACGGTTTTCGTCACCCCAGCGAAAGCTGGGGTCTCAAGCGACGGCGCGCAAAGGCCTGAGATGCCAGCTTTCGCTGGCATGACGAAAACTCGATGCCGAGATAGCCTGCGCAGTGAGTGGCGGTGGGTGGTTTCCTGCTTTCAGGATCAGAAGATGTCGAGCACGTAGCCCATCGCGTGCACGGTGCGCAGCGGATTGCCCGCGCCGGCATGGCGGAAGGCGCGCCGCAGGCGGCCGATCCAGACGTCCACCGTGCGCGGGTCGATCGGCGGCTCCTGCTTGCCGAGGCCTTCGATCATCTCCAGCCTGGTGAGCACGCGGTTGGGGTTCTCGGCCAGGAAGCGCAGCAGGCGGAACTCGTTGGGCCGCAGCGGGATCGGCCGTTCCGCCCAGCGCGCCTGCTGGGCGCCGAGATCGATCTTCAGCTCGCCCAGCTCGACCAGCTGGCTGGCGTGGCGCTGCTGCTGCCGGGATTGCAGGGCGAGCACCCTGTCCAGCACCTTCTGCCGGTCGAGCGGCCCGACGATGTAGTCGTCCGCCCCGGCGCGCAAGGCCCGGCGGCGATCGTCCTGGTCGTCCTGCTCCAGCACGATTGTGACATGGGACTCCTGGGTGCGCGGGTCCGCGCGCAGGCGGCGGCACATCTCCAGGCCGGAGAGGTCGGGCATCACCCAATCGACGAAGGCCCACATCGGCCCTTCCACCAGCCGGCGCGGCCCCGCGCCATCCATCGTGTTGAAAGTGAAGGTCAAATCACCATGGACGAAATCCTCCATGGCGTCGCCCATCGGGTCGGTCAGGAAGATGTTGACGAGTGACATCCGACAAAGTTTCCCCGTTACGGGGCGAGGCACTGCCGCGCGGATGTGACTCGTTCATGACGAAACCGACGAAATCTTGTCCGCCCCCTTTCCGCCTGCGGGAGCGGGAAATCCTAGTCGAGGCAGCGCTTGGAGATCGCCCACAGCACCCTGTCGGCCGCCTCGATGTCGTCCTCCGGGATGTCCGCGATGAACTCGCTCACGAACTGGGTGATCGGGCCGCTCAGCGTCTCGAACATCTTGCGCCCCTCCGGGGTCAGCACGAAGCGCGGGCTGCGCTGGTCGCCCGCATTGTCCTGCCGCTCGACCAGCCCCAGCGCCACCAGCCGCGAGAGGGAGCGGCTCACTTCCGCCCGGTCCACCGCCGCTCCGTCGGCCAGCGATCGCACGGTGCCCGGCTCGCTCAGGCCGAGCTGGGCGACGCAGCGCCATTGCGGCAGGGTGAGCGCGGAATGGCGCTTGAGGACTTCCACGAACCTGCGGTCGAACAGCTTCGCGGTCACCACCAGGCGATAGCCGAGGAAGGGCAAGCCGCCGAGATGATAGGTGGGCGGCATGACCAGCGCTTCCCGCGCCTCGCTCTTGCCGTGCATCGCCTTGCCGTCCCGCGCCTTGCCCATCCCTATCCCGTATTGCGCGCGGTGCTGCTTGGCAAATCCGGCGATTGACTTGTAGGAAAATTCATTGAACAATCAATAACCATAGACGGGCAAAGGGGAAGAGGCAGGCGGATGGCCGGTGCGCGCATCCTTGCGGGCGAACGGGCAGGTGTTTCCTATCGGCAACAGGGGCGGGAATTTGTTGCTCCCCCTGGAACCCGGGAAACGGGCCGGCGTTTGGACGGTCGATGGCACAAAGCTCCGAATTGGAGCGGGCGGCCTATCGACACTTGGGAGAGCGCAATCTATTCCGGCAACGATCGTATCCCCTCCCGGGGGCCGGCACAGTGGCCGATTCGCATCAGCCACCCGGCCGGGAGGAATTTTGTAACAAAAAAAGTCATTTGACGATGGACGTCGATTGGCGAAAACATTATGGGTGAGACCAAATAGGTCGCTGATAATCATATTCACGCCCGAAAAATGGGCGGGTCGCATGGGATTCACGGTTGGGGCCAACCGACAGATTTTATAGACTGCAATGCCCGCTGCATCGGGCGAGATGAGGGAGTTACACGGATGAACCGCAATCTTCGTCGAATACTGGCGGCGAGCGTTTCGCTCGGCGCGCTGAGCGCGGCGCCGCAAGTCGGCGTGGCGGCGACGCAGCCTGGGCCGGCCAATCCGGCAGATACGACGGGCGAACTTACTATTACCCTGGCCGATGAGGTCGCGGTTTTTGGTGAAGATGGTACCCCGACTACGCCGGCCAGCTCGACTGTTAACAGCACGGCTACCGGCCAGGTTGCCCAGAATTCGTCTGTCGGGACCTTGGTCATCGACAATCTGGGCGATGCGACCGTTCAGGCGATCGCCGAGGATACGGCTACCGCGACGGCGAGCATCACCACTGCGGTGGAGCAAGTGGGCAATATCACCACTGCCGATATCGACGCGACCTTCGACAATGATGGCGCTCTGGCGATCCTGTCTTCGGCGGTTGTCGATGGCACGGGCGCCGCTACCGCTACGACGGACATCGATTCCGGCATCCATCAGGACATCGATTCGTCCAACGGCTATGATGCCTCGGCGGCTTTCGCCAATGATGGCGATCTGTCCATCGGCGTGGTTGCCGATGCTGCCACCACCGGCGCGAATGCTGCGACCGCCACTGCCAACTTGAACGATGCCGGCATTCTGATCGAGGCGGATGCGGGTGCTCCTCCCGCGAACAACTCGGCCGATGCTTCCATCGAGTTCACCAATGCTGCGGACCTTGCCATTTCTGGCGAGGCGACCGCGGCTTCGGAAGATGGCAATGCGACTGCGGCCTCGGGTCTTGATGCTGGTATTGTTCTCGACGCGGAAGCGGTTGGTGTTGCTAGTGGCCTCGGCAGTGCGTCCGTTGCCCTGGAAAACAGCGCGGCATTGACCCTTTCCTCGCTGGCGGATGCGAATGCCGATAGCAACGCTGATGGTACTGCGGGCGATGCGGTTGCCAATGCCTATCTTTATGATGGTATCGTGCAGAATGCTTCCGCCCCGACGAATGGTTCGGCTTCGGCTACTCTGAGCAACCTTGAAGGCGGGGAAATCAGCCAGACTGTTGGCGCTACCGCGGCCGGTGCCAATGCTGACGCCGATGCTTATCTGGGTGGCGGCATCTACCAATATGCGTATGCTGCGGACGAGGGGGATGCCATCGCCTCTCTCACGAACGTGGGTTCGATCAGCTTCTCGTCTGATGCGGATGCCAATGCCTCGGCTGGCAATGCGACGGCCGATGCCGCTCTTTTCGGCGTGTACCAGGATGCGGATTCGGATAACGATGAGGATCAGGCTGCGACTGTCACCTTCGATAATGAAGGTAGTTTTGCCGCTGGCGTGAGTGCTAATGCCGAGGCTGCTGGAACGGGCTCGGTCAGCAATGCATATGCATATGGCTATGGCATTAATCAGGATGCCGATTCCGATACGAATACCAATCCGAGCGGATCGGCTACTGCCTCTTTGAACAACACCGGCACGATCGACCTGAGTGCGACGGCGAATGCCGTGGCTGTTGATCAGGCTGAGGCTTATGCTGATTTCGATGGTGTCTATCAGGAGGCGTCGGCTGATTTTGCCGATCGCGAAGCTAGTGTTTCCTTCGTGAATGAGGGCTCCTTTACCCTCGACGCGACCAGCACTGCGGAAGCGGAAAACACCGCCGAAGCTGAAGCTTATGCACAGGGCGTCGGGCAGGAGGCTTATGGAACCGCCGCCCTCAGCACTGAATTCGTCAATGCGGCTGACGCAACTTTCGAAGTGAATGCTTCGGGTTCGGCCATCGCTTCGGCTACGGGCGGCACTGCCAATGTGGGCAGCGTTTCCGGTGGCTCTTTTGGCGTCGGTGCAAGCGGCGTTGCGCAATATGCTTACGATGATGGCGCTGACCTGTCCTTCGAGAATGCCGGTGACTTCACCGTCACGGCAACGGGCTCGGCTGAAGGGGATACGGTTGCCCAGGCGGCCTCCATCGCTAACGGCCTGTATCAGACCGTAGACGTCAATTCGGCCACTGTGGAAGCGGTCAACTCTGGCAGCTTTGCTGTCTCTGCTGCCGCAGATGCAACGGGCGCCGGGGATACTCAAGCGGCGGCTGTCGCTTCTGGTGTTGTCCAGCAGCGCGACGCTGGTGCGACGGCCGATGCGGTGTTCGATAACAGCGGTGATCTGGCCGTCACTTCCGAGGCTGCGACCGAAGGTAGCGCGAGCGGCAACAGCATTGCGGCTGCCGTTGGTTACACCAATGTCGATTTTTCCGGGTCGGGCTACACCCCCACCGATGCTTTCGACAGTGTGACCATCACCAACAGCGGCACGCTGGATGTTTCCGCGACTGCTTCCGTTACGGATGGCACCGTCGCGGGTGGCAGCTCGGCTCAAGCCCTCGGAGCGGGGATCGCCCTGCTGACCAACGATGGCCTGAATGTCGACATCGAAAATTCGGGTGACATCAACGTCACTGCCGAAACTATAGGCGGGGCCACGGTCGCTCAGAGCGCCGAAGCTTTCGGTATCGTTCTGGACGCGCCCGTCGTGAATGGGACCCTCACCAACAGCGGTGACTCCATCCACGCGGTTGCGATCGCCGACGATGCGACTGCTTATGTCGATGCCACCGCTATCCTGGTGGACTCCAGCGCGCCGGCCGGCACTGCGACCGACCTCCTCACCATCAACAATTCGGGCTCGATTTCCGCGCTCGAAAGCGTTGATGGCGGCGAGACGTTCACGCTCGGCGATGCCATCAACACGCAGGACGCTCCGAATGCGGTTGCCATCAACCTCCTGGGCGGTGGCGACATCCTCGGCAACATCGACCTTTCGGCCGATGACAGCATCGTGGTTTCGGGTGGCGAGACGACCTTCCTCGGCGTCGTCAACCCGGATTCGGATCCGTCCCTGGTGACCCCGGCCGCTCTGCACAGCAGCCTGACGATCGCTTCGGATGGCGTGCTGGCTCTCCGCGGCGGTTGGGATGCCGGTGACGGGGTCGTCGCCGGTCCGGCTGAAGTCTATGTCGATAGCTTCACCGCCACCGACGGCGCCACGCTGGCCGTGGAACTGGCTCTGGATGCGACCGGCAGCACGTCCACTTCGCCGGCTACGTCGTATCCGTTCATCGTCACGAACACTGCCAATATCACCGACGGTGTTCTCGAAGTGCGTCCGAACAGCAGCACTGGCCTCTATGCGGACGAGTACTACTTCGACAACGTGATCGATGCGAACGTCCTGACCGGCACCTTCGCCGACGTGGACTCGTCGAACATCTTCTTCGATGCCGAAGCGATCTACGACGATGCGAACAATGTCGACGTCGGTCTCTCCCGCGTTGCCTTCAACGACTCCCGCTTCGGCCTGACGCCGAACCAGGCAGCCGCGGCTGGCGGGATCGAGGATGTCTACGATCCGTCCTCTGGCGGCATGGATGCCGATTTCGGCAGCCTGGTTGCCGAAATCTTCACCCTCGACGAAGCTGGTTACACCGCGGCGCTGAGCAACCTGCACGGTGCGCAATATGCCACCTACCTGCAGTCGCTCGGCTGGCAGGGCAGCCGCTTCAACGGCCTGCTCAGCGACATGGGTGAGTGCGCCGCGCTGCAGCTCCAGGATGGCAAGCTCAGCTGCCGTCGTGAGAGCTCGGCGGGTATCTGGGGCACCATCAACTACGGCAAGGAAGACATCGACAGCGACGCTGCGGCCGATGCGACCGGCTACAGCGCCGACCAGTGGTATGCCGCGATCGGTGCGGACTTCACCATCGGCGATGCCTTCGTGCTCGGTATCGGTGGCGGCTACGTCAAGAACGAAGGCGACTTCGACTGGTATAGCGGCCACATGGATGCCGATGGCTTCCAGATCGGTGTCTATGGTGCGTATGATCCGGGTACTTTCTACCTGAAGGGCGCGGTCAGCTACTCCGAGATTTCGGGTAAGGCGAGCCGCAACATCACGGTGGGTACGCTCAGCGGCACTGCCACCGGCGATGTCGACGCCAACATCTGGGCCGCGGGTGCCGAAGTCGGCTTCCGTCTCCCCCTGGGCGGCGCCACGCTGACCCCGTATGCCGGCCTCGACTACGTCTCGGCCAAGCTCGAAGGGTTCACCGAAGGTGGCACTTCGGCCGGTCGTCTGATCGTGCACGAAAGCAAGGACGATTACTTCACCTCCGAACTGGGCCTGAAGCTTTCGGGCAACTTCGGCGGGATCGTTCCTGAGCTGAAGGCCGGTTGGCGCCACGAGTTCGACGATGATCCGGCGGCGTTCACTGCTTCCTACGCTCTCGAGCCGGGTTCGGTGTTCACCGTGGTCAGCCCGGATGCCAGCGAGGATGCTCTGGTTCTGGGTGCGTCGCTCACGGGCTGGATCGGGGACAAGACCTCGATCAAGCTGGGCTACGAAGGTTGGATGGCCGATGGTCATGACGTCCACTCGGGCGGCCTGACGCTGCGGCACGAGTTCGGTGGGGCCACGCCGCCTCCGCCTGCTCCGCCGCCGCCGCCTCCCCCGCCGCCGCCGCCTCCCCCGCCGCCCCCGCCGCCGCCTGCGCCGGTGTGCAACAAGGGCCCCTACATCGTGTTCTTCGATTGGGATAAGGCGGACATCACGCCGGAGGCTGCGACCATCCTCGACAACGCCGTGGCGGCCTATGGCAGCTGTGAGAGCGTGCCGATCATGCTGGCCGGCTATGCCGACCGGTCGGGTAGCGCGACCTACAACGTCGGCCTGTCGAAGCGTCGTAATGCCTCGGTCCAGGCTTACCTGACCGGCAAGGGCATCCCGGCCTCGGCGATCTCGAGCGAAGCGTTCGGTGAAGCCAACCCGCGTGTCCCGACTGCGGACGGTGTGCGCGAGCTGCAGAACCGCCGCGTCGAGATCACCTACGGTCCCGGTTCGGGCATGTAAGCCCGAACCTGCCGAAGGCTGGTTCACACACGAAAGGCCCGGAGGGAAACCTCCGGGCCTTTTGCTTTGGCGATCATGCGGTTCGTAAACAGCCGTCCATCGTCAGGCCAGCGCAAGCTGGCATCTCGCGCCTTTGCGCGTCACTGCCCGAGACCCCAGCCTTCGTCGGGGTGACGATGTGTGGCCTTGGCGGCCCTATCGCTTACAGACGCCTGCCTCCCGCCATGCCGGCCCTTGCCGGCATGGCGTAGGTGGAAAGGCCTCGCCGCAGAATATTTGACCGTATCGGCGGAAGGATTTTCTTGGACGAAGCGGGGGCTTGCCATTTGCTCCGCCGGCTGACCGTATTGCACGCGCCATATTCCAGGGGAGAGAGAATCCATGTTCCATCGCCGCACGCTGCTCAAGAGCGGCCTTGCCGCTGCCGCTGTCTCGGCGTTGCCGTTCAGGGCGTTCGGGCAGGCCAATCGGGTCAACGCCCCTTTCCCGATCTATGATACGCATGCCCATTTCTACACTTACGAGCCGCAGAAATACCCCTTCCAGGCCCAGGGCGCGCGTTACGGCGCGGAGCGGATGATCGCCAAGGCGAAGGCCAAGCCGATCACGCCCGAAACCGTGTTCGACTTCTGGTCGCAGGGCAACATCCTGATGGGCACGGGGGTGCAGTACAATTCCGCCTATTCCACCGACAACAGCTACCTGCTGGATTGCGCGGCCGCCTATCCGGACAGGATCCACGCCGTGGTCATCCTCAACCCGGTCGCCCCGGAAACGCCGGACCAGCTGCGCAAGATGACGAAGGAGAACAAGATCGTCGGCGTGCGCTTCATGGGCATGCCGCGCGACGGGGATTACGTGTTCTTCACCGATGCCGCCCGCGCCACCTGGGAAGCGGCGAACGAACTGGGCATCGTGGTGGTGCTCATGCCGTTCGGCGGGGACGCGAACCTCGCGATGGGCCGGGTTTATGATTACGCGATGCGCTACCCCAATCTCAACATCGTGCTCGACCATATCGGGTTCCCGAACCCGGCGAACTATCCCGACACCTTCGGCTTCACCCCGATGCATCACGCGCTCGCGGCGTGCAAGAACGTGCACTACAAATACACGACCTTCCTGATGCTCGAGATTCTCGACAAGACCGGGGTGAAGCTGAACGAATTCATGGATTATGCGGTCAAGCTCTACGGGCCGGACCAGTTCATGTGGGGCTCGGACATCGGCAACAGCGAGGGCGAGGATTTCGACGACATCGCCTATCTCCAGAAGGTGCTCGATGCGAGCGCGCACATGCCTTACGCCACGCGCCGGGCGATCTTCTTCAGCACCGCCTATCGCATCTTCGTGCCCGGCGGCGGGAGCCCGGTGCAGAAGAGCTGAGCGCGCCCGCTCCCTCCCGACCTGCGCCCGAGCGAACCGGGAACCGATCCCGGAGCGCATCTTGCCGCTTCATGCCACGCGTCCCACTTGAGCTATGGGCGCGAATGGCGCACAGGCGTCTCAAACTCAGGAGGCACCCGTGGAACAGCTAAGCAAGACCATCAAGGGCATCACCAGCCGCGGCGCGGCGCAGATCTTCATCGACGGCGAATGGCGGCCGAGCAGCGGCAGCCAGCAACTGAGCGTGGTCGCGCCGCATAACGAGGAAGTGCTCCTCACCTATGTCGAGCCGAGCATCGCCGATGTCGATGCTGCCGTGGCCGCCGCGCGCAAGGCGTTCGACGAAGGCCCCTGGCCGCGCATGACCCCGCCGGAGCGCGGCGTCTATCTGCGCAAGGTGGCGGAACTTCTCACTGCGCGCATGGGTGAACTTGCTGAAGCCTGGACCGGCCAGGTCGGTGCGGTGATCGGCTTCACCAGCAAGGCCAGCTATCAGAATCCCGGCCTGTTCAGCTTCTATGCCGATTTGTGCGACACCTATCCCTTCATCGACGAACGCACCCGCTCCAGCGGCGGCAAGGTGCGCGTGGTGCAGGAACCGGCGGGCGTCACCGCCGCGGTCACGCCGTGGAATGCGCCGCTGGTGCTGTTGATCTACAAGGTGGCCGCCGGGCTCGCCGCGGGCTGCACCATGGTGGTCAAGCCTTCGCCCGAAACCCCGATCGATGCGCAGATTCTTGCGGAATGTATCGAGGCCGCCGGCCTTCCCAAGGGCGTGTTCAACATGCTGCCCGCCGGTCGCGAGGTGGGTGACTATCTGATCCGCCATCCCGGCATCGACAAGATCAGCTTCACCGGCTCCACTGCGGCGGGCAAGCATATCGCGGGCGTCGCGGCGGAGCGCCTGGCCCGCGTCTCGCTGGAGCTGGGCGGCAAGTCGGCCGCGCTGATCCTCGACGATGCGAAGATCGATCATGTGCTGCAGAGCCTAGTGCCTTATTCCATGCCGATCACCGGGCAGGTGTGCTTCTCGCTCACCCGCGTGCTCGTCCCCAAGGCGCGCAAGGCGGAGATCATCGAAGCCTATACCGGCGCGGTCTCCAAGGTGAAGGTCGGCGATCCCTTCGCGGCCGATACCGGCATGGGCCCGCTCACCATGCAGCGCCAGCTGGAACGGGTGCAGGGCTATATCGAGAAGGGCAAGGCCGAAGGCGCGAAGCTCGCGCTGGGTGGCGGCCGCCCGGCCGACCTCAATCGCGGCTTCTTCATCGAGCCGACCGTCTTCACCGATGTCGATCCGAAGATGACCATCGCGCAGGAGGAGATCTTCGGCCCGGTGGTCTCGTTCATCGACTACGAGGACGAGAAGGACATGATCGCCAAGGCGAACGATTCGACCTACGGCCTGCACGGCGCGGTCTATACCGAGGATACGGAGCGCGGCTTCGCCATCGCCCGCGAATACCGCACCGGCTCGGTCACCGTGAACGGCATGATCGTGGACATCGAGATGCCTTTCGGGGGCTTCAAGCAGTCGGGCCTGGGCCGCGAAGGCGGTATCGAGGGGCTGGAGACCTATCTCGAGACCAAGACGGTCTATTTCGCCTGATATCGGCCGGAAGGGAGACGGAGGCGCGATTTCCCGCGCCTCCGCCCTGGGCTCAATATCGCGCGGTTATGCCCAGCGTGAAGCGGCGGCCGATCTGGTCGAACAGGTTGCCGTTGGTGTGCTGGGTGGCGAAGAAGAAGAAATTCGGCGCCAGCTCCGGCGGACGGTCGAACAGGTTGGTGACGCTGGCATAGGCCTGCAGATCGCCGCCGCCGAGCGCGAAATCGTAGCTGACCCTAGCATCGGTGTAATATGCGGCGCTGACCGTGTTGTCGCTGATGTCCTGCGGGCCCCAGGTCGTGTCGTATTTGCCCGGGCCGATATAGCGTTCCTGCAGGAACAGGGTGAACGGGCCCTGCTTGAAGGTCACGTTCGCATTGCCCTGCCAGCGCGGCGCGCAATTGTCGGAGCAGGGGCCGGTCTGCCCCGCGCGGTCGACCTTCGGCACCCCGGGCTCGGTGAAGGAAAGCTCATCGATATAGGTGCCCAGCACGCGGAAGTTGATGTCGCCATTGCCGGCCGGCACGCGATAGGCAGCCTCGAAATCCACGCCTCTGGCCCGGCTTTCGGCGATATTGATGAAGGTGTTGTGCACCTCGGTGATATATCCGTCGGAATTGCGGACGATCTGGCCGCAGGCGGTCTGCGAGCCGGCGGCGCAGTTGTCCACGATCGTCTGGATGCCCAGCTGGCCGAGAGCCCCCTTGAGCTTGATGTCGTAGAAATCGACCGAGAGGCCGAAGCCGGGCAGCCAGTCGGGCTGGAGGACGGCGCCGAAGGTCAGCGTGTCCGCCTTTTCGGGTCTCGCATTGGGATTGCCGCCGGTCACCGCGGTGAAGACGAACATCTCGTTTCCGTTGAGCGGATCGCGCGCCTGCCCGGCGCCGCGCGAGCTGTCGAAGCGCTCGCCCAGGTTGGGAGCGCGGATGTCGCGTGAACGGGTCGCGCGCAGCCGCAGCCCGCTGAAAGGTTCCCAGGTCACACCGCCCTTCCAGGTGGTGACCCCGCCGCTGCCCTGGTAATGCGCGTAGCGAACGGCTCCGCTGACATCGAGATGGCGGGCGAAGGAAATGTCCGTCGCAAGCGGCACGAGTACCTCGCCGAAGACTTCCCACACGTCATAGCCGCCGCTGAGCGCCTTGGGATTGCCGCGTTCGAATGGCCCCTGGCGCCCGGCATAGGCGGCGGGAAGGCCGCGATAATTGGCCGAAGGGTTGTCGGGATCGAGATCCTGCCCGGGGAGCTCCGGTATCTTGATCAGCGTGTCCGCGTTGCTTCTCTGGCGCAGCGTCTCCTTGCGATAGGCGGCGCCCAGCGCGACGGAGACGTCGCCGGCCCAGGTGGAGAAAGGCTCGCCCTGGATATTCGCCTCGAGGAAATGCTGCTTGATGCGCTGGTTCTGGATCGCGCTGCCCAGGATCCAGTCGATCGCTTCGTCGGACGGCGCGCCGGGGCCGAACACATCGAGCGGCACGCAGCCGTTCGGGCCTTCGATCAGGGTCGAGGAGCAGACGATCCGGCCGCTGTCGGGATCGATCACGGCGTCGACCGCCTGATAGAGCCGGTCCAGCCGGGGGTTGTTGTAGATGTCGATATACTGATCGCTCTGCCCGTATTGGTAATAGGCCTGCCAGCGCCAGCTACCCAGATTCCCGTCGAGGCCGGCGGTGACCGAATAGGTATCGCCATTCATCTGGAAGCGATTGAACGGAAAATCCCCGCCTGCGGCATAGGGATCGGCCATTCGCCCCATCTGGAAGGATTCGATGCCCAGATCGAACATCTTCTCGCGGATGCTTTCCGGCAGGAAGGCGTTGTCGCGATAGATGGTGAGCGGCCAGGTCGGCGGATATTGGCCGGCGGCCGTGCCATGCCAGTTCTGCCGCGTGCGGCCGTAGAGGAATTGCACGTAGCCTTTGAGGCTAGGCGAGAATTCGTGGCTGAGATGGGCGAAGAAATTGCCTCGGTTGTTCTTGGGGGAAAGCTGGAAATATTCGCCCACATCCACGCCACTGCCGCCGACCTGGGAAGAGCTGGTGACATAATCCCCGTCATAGAACGGGGCGGGCACGCCGCCTTCAAGGAACTGGGTCCCGGCCAGCGGGCCGGAGGTGATGAGCCCTCCGTAAGTGAGCGAGCGCGTCTTCACGTTCTTGAAGATCACTTCGCGGGGACCGTTGGGATAATCGGGATTGGAGATGGAGGCCCAGCCTTCGAACCAGTCGCGATTGCGATAGTCCTCGACCCCTTCCGTGGAGAAATATTCCGCCGACATCACGAGATGGGTCCGCTCTCCCAGCGCGAAGCCGGCGGCGAGCTCGATCCTGTAGTTCTCATCGTCCCCGCGGCTGGAGATGCCGCCCTGGACACGGCCCTTGATCCCCTCGAAATCGTCATCGAGCAGGAAGTTCACCACCCCCGTGACCGCGTCGGAGCCATAGGCGGCCGAAGCGCCGCCGGTCACGACGTCGACCCGCTCGACCAGCGCCTGCGGCAGCATGGAGATATCGGTCGTGCCCTGCCGGGTCGCCGGCACAACGCGGCGGCCGTCGAGCAGCACCAGCGTGCGGCTGGAGCCCAGGCTGCGCAGGTTGAGATAGCTCGCCCCGGCATTGCCGCTGTAGCTGATGCCGGTGGTCGCGGGGCGGTCCGAGTTCAGGAATTGCGGGAGCTGGCTGAGGCCTTCGGACAGGGTGGTCGGGGCGATCTGCTCCAACTGCTCCGCGCCGATCACGGTGACGGGCGTTGGCGCATTCATCCCGCTGCGCTGGATGCGCGAGCCGGTGACGATGATCGTATTGCCGGTCTGCGCTGGCTGGCTGCTTTCCGTCTCGGGTGCCTGGTCCGCGTCCTGGGCGAAGGCCGGTGCGGAGCAGACCGACGCGGCGACGCCGGCGAGCAGGTGCAGCCTGATCCTTCCGCTTCCGCGGGCGCAATGCGTGATAACCCCTTTCATCTCATCCTCCTTGGACTGTTGTTTTTTCCGGTGTTCGCGCTGCGCGCTCATCTCCCAGGCAGGGAATGCGCCATTCGATCGGGTCCATGCTGTCCCGCTGGCGCACCATCCGGTATTCTCACTCTGCATGGAGGCCGCTCAGCGGGTGGATCGCATCGCCGGCTGGATGTGGCGGGCGCGATAGGCGCTGGGCGTCACTCCGTAGCGTTCGCGGAACACCCGGCTGAAATAGGCGCAATTGCTGAAGCCCCAGCCGAAGGCGATCCCCGTGATCGACTCGTCGGCCAGAGTGCTGTCGGCCAGGTCGCGCCGGCACCGGTCGAGGCGCGAGCCGAGGATCATCTCCCCCACGGTCTGGCTTTCGCCGCTGAATATCTTGTGCACGTAGCGCTTGCTGCAGGCGAAGGCGTTGGCGATGCTGTCCACCGAGAGGCCGGGATCCCGCAGGTTGCGCCGGATGAAGCCGCTCATCCGCTCGTGCAGCATCTCCCGCACGGATGAAGTCGCATCGCGCCGGACGTTGTCCTGCACCGCCATATGCGCGAGTTCCAGCGTGAGAGCGGTCAGCTCCGCCGCGGTGGCGGGCTTGAGGCTCTCCAACTCGTCGAACAGCGAGCCGACGACCTGGCGCACGACCTTGCCCGGCCCGGCTTCCATCGGGAACGTCTTCCAGTTGAGGCGCAGCATGTCGCGCTGGTGGGTGCCCAGCATATCCTTCGGCACCGCCATGAGCAGCTGGGTGACCGAACGGTCCACCACCAGGCTGCAGGCCCTGCCGGTGTCCCAGAGCGCCCAGCTTCCGGGGCCGAGCATGGCTTGCCGGCCGGCATGCTCGATCCGCATGCCCCCTTCGAGGGTGAACAGCAGGTTGAGCGTGCCCGGGCGGCCGGCGTCGCCCGGATCGGCGCGATGGACGGCGCGATGCGGGCCTGTTTCCACGCGGCACAGGGTCGCCTGGCCCACCCGGCCATATTCCACCGCGGCGCGGAAAGGGGCGGGCGGCAGGGGTTCCACCGCCATCCCGCCGGAAACCCGCCACATGATGTCCTGCCAAGCCGCCAGGCGCTGTGACTCGCCGTTCAGCGCCGATGTGGAGAAACCCTGCTTCGTGCTCATCATCCCCGCCCGCCCGCTTGGCGCGGGCTTTCCTTTTTTCCCGGCCTCGCGGGCCGTGCAGGGATCGAAGCAAGCTGCGTGCCAATCCGCGCCGGAAGTACGATCGGGCTGGGAAGGGGCGGCTATGCCGCTGGGCTGAAGCGCGCTTCCGGGCTGTCGCGCCTGCCTCGCCGCCAGCGGTGCGGCCTTTCCAATACTGCGAAAAATTTCGGGTACCCACTGCGGGATTTCAGAAATTCGGCGAACTTCGGCCCTTCGACGCGCAGAGGAGTCGAGCTGCGGGTGCGCGGCGGGGTAACCCGATCGTTCCCTGTAGGTACAGCAGCCGCGCGAAGGCGAATGGTAGCTGTCGGCTCGATCGAACAAGCCGGTTTTGGGAGGCAGCATGACCAGGAAATTCAGGAGAATGGCATTTGGGGGAAGCGTCGTGGCGGCGGTGCTCTGTCTCGCAACGCCCGCATGGGGCCAGCAATCCGCGGGCACCGGGCCGGCCGATTGCAACCGCGCCTGCCTGGAAGGCTTCGTCGATCGTTATCTCGCCGCCCTCGAAGCAGGCGATCCCAATCGCGCCCCGTTGTCCGACGACGCCCGGTTCACCGAGCAAGGCGTCGAGCTGCGCTTCGGCGATGGGGCCTGGGGCACGGTCACCAGCGTCGACAAGGATTACCGCATCTATGTCGCGGATGTGGAACGGGGCGAAGCGGCCTTCATCGGCGTCGTGACCGAGAATTGGGAGCAGCCCGGCATCCTCGCCTTGCGCATCAAGGTGGTGGACCAGCAGATCACCGAGGCGGAGACGGTCTGGGCACGCACCATCCCCGGCGCCACGAAGCTGCTCGAACGCGGCAAGCCGCGTCCGGCCTTCAGCCAGAGCATCCCGGACGGGAAGCGCCTGTCGCGCGGCGAGCTGGTAGCGATCGCCAACACCTATTTCACCGGGCTGCAGGACAATGACGGCACGCGCGAAGTCCGCTTCGCCCCCACCTGCAACCGGATCGAGAACGGCACGCAGACCACGAACAATACCGGCATGGGCTCATCCCGGCCGGGCGTGCCGGCGATCGCGGCGAAGAGCTGCGACGAACAGTTCCGCTCCGGCTTCTTCCGCATCGACACCGATCTGCGCGATCGCCGCTTTCGTGTGGTCGACCGTGAGCGGGGCCTCGTCTTCGCCTTCGGTTTCTTCGATCATTCGGGCAATGTCCTGGAATATGATCTCACCGACGGGCAAACGATCCAGTCGAGCCTCATCCGGCCGCATACCTGGATGATCGCCGAACTGTTCAAGGTAGGCGCGGATCGCCGGCTGGACCAGATCGAGGCGGTGCTGCTGGAAGCGCCCTATGGCATGAGGCCGGGATGGTTCGATTGCTCCGGCGTCTTCCCGCATCGCTGCATCCGCCCGGGGCCGGCGGAGACGGATATCCGCGTGGGTCGCGACTATCCCGATCGCTCGGAAGCCTTGCGCCAGCGGCGCGTGGAGCAGAAACAGCGCCTCGGGCAGGAGGCGGGCACCGGCACGCAGTAGCTCCTTTCCAGATCCTCCCTGCGTCGAAGGCGTGGGGAGGATCGGGCATCAATGTTCGCGCGTGCGATAATCCAACTGATGGCGCCGGATGCCGAGCAGGCGAGCCGCGGCCGAGATATTGCCGCCCGATTGCTCGATCGCCTTGCTCGCGACTGCGTTGAACAGATCTTCCTCGAAATTCTTGAGCGCCTGCATCTCGCCCCGCTGCCGGCGGCGGACGAACTCGTCGGCGATCTCGTCGATATCGAAGCTGCCGACGGGAGATCTGGGCGGCTTCTCGTCCTCGAGCTTGCCGTGGCCGTCCACCACGAATAGCGGGCGCTCCAGCTCCTCGCCTTCCACGATCAGGTGCGCCGTGTCGATCAATCCGCCTTCGCTGAGGATCACGGCGCGCTCGATCAGGTTGCGCAGCTCGCGGATGTTTCCGGGGAAGCGATAGTTGAGCAGGGTCCGCTGCGCCCTGTTGGTGAAGCCGGTGACGTCCTTGCCGTATCGCCCGGCGAATTCGCGCAGGAAGTGGGTCATCAGCTGGGAAATGTCCTCGCGCCGCTGGCGCAGCGGAGGAAGGTGGATGGGGAACACGTTGAGGCGATAGAACAGGTCTTCGCGGAACTCACCCCGCTCGATCGCCTGGCGCAGGGGCAGGTTGGTGGCGGCGACGATGCGCACGTCCACCTTGATCGTGCGGGAGCCCCCCACGCGTTCCAGTTCGCCTTCCTGCAGCACGCGCAGCAGCTTCGCCTGGGCGACCTGGTTGAGCGTGCCGACTTCGTCCAGGAACAGCGTGCCGCCGTCGGCCCGCTCGAAGCGCCCCTCGCGCGACTTGTGCGCGCCGGTGAAGGCGCCGCGCTCCACGCCGAACAGCTCGGCTTCCAGCAGCGTATCGGGAATCGCCGCGCAGTTGACCGCGACGAACGGCTTGGAAGCGCGCGCGCTGGTGAGGTGCAGCGAGGTGGCGAACAGTTCCTTGCCCACGCCGCTTTCCCCGCTCAGCAGCACGGAGGCGGAAGTCCCGGCGACCGACCGGAGCTGATGCAGCGCGGATTTCAAGGCAGGGGAATTGCCCACGATCAGCGGCTTACCGTCCTTGTCCCTGCGGGCGACCACCGGCGCGTCCGCTTCCGAGGGGCGCACCGCATCCTTCCGGAGGGCGGGCTTTCCGGGTGGGGCCAGCCCCAGGCAGGCGAGGTCTTCCTCGACATCGTCCCACAGTTCCATGACACGCCCGATCACGCGGCAATGCTGGCTGCCCGTCGAGCGGCAGGAAACCTCCTTGAACAGGGTCAGCTCGCCCGCCAACGTGGAAACGAAGCCGGTTGCATGGCCGATCTCCATCCAGCACGCGGCTTCGGATCCGATCCCGAAATGATCGATCTGCACGTCGTCCTCGATCGAATGGCGCCAGATCCATTCGCCCTCCAGGAAACGGCCGCTTTTCTGGTCGCGGCGCACCGCGACCATCTCCGGACGAGTGACGCCCTGGAGAGCGTGGAGATGCGGGCCCAACGGCACCGACTCGTCGCGCTTGAGCGACCAGCGCTGGAGCACACGGGCATCGCTGATGCCTGCTTCATAGCCGATCCGCGTCAGCACCCGCCGCGCCTTGCCGGGGCCGAGGGAATTGATCAGCTCCGCGCGGATATTGCCGAAGGTGGCGGCGCCGAGGAGGAGCATCCGGCGGTCGTCCATCCAGATCCGGCCATCGTCGGGGCTGAAGGTCAGGAGGTTCTGCAGCCTGCTCTTCAGCGCCTCGCTCGGCAGGCGCGGTTCGGCCACCACACTATGCGCACGAAGCGAATCTTGCATCCATCCCTCCCCCGGGCAGGCGAGCCTCTTTTCGGGCCTCGATCAGACCAGCGGATAATGACACAAGTTCCGAAGTTTGCAAAAATCATGCCCGGCGCTGAAGAAATCTCGCAAAATGGGCCCCCCGGCATGGAGCGGCGCGCCATGGCAATGCCGGATTCGAGCCTCTGGCATGCCGCTTGCTTTAGTCAGAAACAGTCCACCGTCATTCGAGCCTCCGGCAGGCGGAAGGGCCATGGGAAGAAATTGGGAGAGAGCCTGATGAACATGCTGAGAAAGATCGCCCTTCGTGCCTTGCCGATCGCGGCCATCGCACTGGCCGGCCTTTCGCCCGCCGCGGCGGGCGAGGGGGACGATCATGCCGAGATATCCAATGTGATGGGCCGCTACGCCTTCGCGCTCGACGGGAAGGATGCCGACAGCTACGCCGCGCTGTTCGCGCCCGATGGCGTGCTCGACTATGCGCGCGGCGAGCTGCACGGGCGCGAGGCGATCCGCAAGATGGTGGCAGACCTGCGCGCGCGGGCGGAGCAGCAACAGGCCCAGGCGAATTCCACGCTGCGCCCGGCGCGGGGCCGCCATTTCCTGACCAATCTGGTGATCGAAGTGAACGGCGATACCGCGAAGGTGAAGGATTATTGGGTCGCGTTCAACAACAACAATCCGGAGCGCAGCGCCGCCCTGTCGGGCTTCGGCCATGGCGAGAACGAGCTGGCACGCATCGGCGGGCAATGGCTGATCAAGCGCCGGGTGATCTATAATGAGCAGGTTCCGGAACGGGCTGCGGCCGACGACAACCCGTCCTTCCTGGCGCCGAAGCGCAACTGAGCCCGGGGTCATGCCCTTGTCCGAGTTGGAGGGCTTCCGGCGCGTCGCATCGACGCGCCGGGCGCCGCCCATCCCATTCGAAACCGATGACGAGCGGATCGAATCCTCATGACGGTAAACTTTTCCGCCGATCCTGCGAAGCAAGGCTTCAACGCGCCATGCAGGTTCGAGGCGGATGTGTTCGACTGCGAGGTGGAGGGGGAAATCCCGCCGAAAATGGCCGGCACCTTCTACCGGGCCTGCTACGATCGCCAATATCCTGCCCCGTTCGAAGATGACGCCATCTTCAACGAGGACGGCGCGGTGGACATGTTCCGCATTCGCGATGGCCGCGTCGATTTTCGCACGCGTTGGGTCCGGACCGAGCGCTTCCTTGCCGAGCGGCAGGCGCGCAGAGCGCTATTCGGCCGGTATCGCAATCGCTTCACGGTCGATCCTGCCGTGCGCGATCTCAGCCTCAACGTGGCCAACACCAATGTCGTCTTCCACGCCGGCAAGCTGCTGGTGCTGAAGGAGAGCGACCTGCCCCTGGCGATCGATCCGGACACGCTGGAGACGTTGGGTCCGTGGGATTTCGGTGGCGGAGTGACCAGCGAGACCTTCACCGCCCACCCGAAGATCGACCATCTGACGGGCGAGATGATCGCCTATGGCTATGAAGCCAGGGGGGATGCGACCCCGGACATCGCCTTCTACGGCATCGACCGGCTCGGCAGGGTGACCTGGGAGATGTGGATCGAACCGCCGCAGCTCAGCATGCTGCACGATATCGCGATCACGCCCCGCTATATCATCCTGCCCACCACGAGCTTCACCACGGGGATGGAGCGGCTGCGGGCCGGCAAGGTCCATTGGGGCTTCGATCCCCGGCAGCCGACCCATGTCGCGGTGATCCCGCGCGGCGGCGCGGCGGGGGACGTCCGCTGGTTCGAGGCGCCGCTCCATGCGATGATCCACACGATCAATGCGGTGGAGGAGGGTGACCGGATCCTGCTCGACGCCCCGGTCAGCGATTCCAACCCTTTCCCCTTCTTCCCGGCCGTCGACGGCACGCGGTGGGAACCGGAAAAGGGCGTCGCCACGATCCGCCGCTGGACGATCGATCTCGCGTCCAACAGCCGGGCGGTGCAGGAGGAGGTGCTGTTCGCACATCATCACGGCGGCGGGCTGGCGCGGATGGACGATCGCTTCACCGGCCGCCCGTTCCGCTACAGCTATATGGGCGTGCGCGATCCCGGCCGGCCGTTCGACACCGCCCGCCTGGGCGATCCGCCGCCGGGTCTGACGAACTGCTACGTCCGCTTCGACCATTCCACGGGGGAGACGGAGAGCTTCTTCGCGGGCGATGCCCACCATCTCCAGGAAGTCTGCTTCGTGCCGCGCGGCGCCGAGGCGGAGGAGGGCGACGGCTGGCTGATTGGCGTTGCCGGCAACCTGGCGGAGATGCGCTCCGAACTGGTGATCGTCGATGCGCTGAAGCCGGCCGAAGGGGCGCTGGCGCGGGTGAAGCTGCCCTTCCGTCTGCACCCGCAGGTGCATGGCAACTGGGTGCCGGCGGAAGTGCTGGCGCAGGCGGAGGACAGAAGCGCGCCGCGGCTCTGACGAGGTTCGTCAAGGGAACAACGGCATGTTCGGCAGCAGTAAAGCCGCAGGGGGACGGGCGGCTAGATTGCCGGTCGGTTCACGGCACGATTTTGGAGGATAGACGGCAGTGGTGCATTTCCCGAGCAGGCCAGGCGCACACCCCTTCACTGCTCCCAAGCGTTTCGAGGCCGACGTGTTCGATTGCGAGGTGGAAGGGGAGATCCCGCCCGGGATGCGCGGCACCTTCTACCGCGCCTGCACCGATCGCCGCTATCCCGCCCGGTTCCCTGACGACGCGGTGTTCAACGAGGACGGCGCGATCGACATGTTCCGCTTCCGTGACGGGCATGTCGATTTCCGCACGCGCTATGTGCGCACGCCCCGCTTCCTGGCCGAGCGCGAGGCGGGGCATGCCCTGTTCGGCTATTACCGCAACAAGTTCACTTCCGAGCCGGAAGTGCAGCATCTTTCGATGAACACCGCCAACACCAACGTCATCTTCCATGGCGGCAGGCTGCTGGTGCTGAAGGAAAGCGATCCGCCGGTCGAGCTCGATCCCCACACGCTCGAGACCCTGGGCAACTGGGATTTCCACGGCCGGCTGAGCAGCCTCACCTTCACCGCCCACCCCAAGATCGATCCCGTGACCGGCGAGATGATCTGCTATGGCTACGAGGCCAAGGGGGATGCGACCGACGATGTGGTGATCTACTGGGTCGATCGCGCCGGCGAGATCACCCGCGAATTATGGTTCAAGTCGCCCGTGGTCTGCATGCTGCATGATATCGCGGTGACCGACAGGCACATCATCGTGCCGACCACAAGCTACCTCACCAGCATGGAGCGCCTGCGTTCCGGCCGGCAGCATTGGGCATGGGAAAGGGGCGTCACCACCTATGTCGCGGTGATCCCGCGCGAGGGCGCGGCGGAGGATATCCGCTGGTTCGAATCCCCGGACGGCGGCATGATGGTGCACACGATCAATGCGATTAGCACCGACGACAGCATCGTGCTCGACGCGCCGCTCAACGATGCCAATCCGTTCCCCTGGGTGCCCAATGCCGATGGCTCGCCCTTCGATCCGAAAGGCGCGATCAGCACGATCCGGCGCTGGACCTTCGACCTCGGCACGAACAGCCGGAGCTGGCGGGAAGAGGTGCTGTTCCCCGATCACGAGAGCCCCAGCGGCCTCGCGCGGATGGACGATCGCTTCGCCACGCTTCCCTTCCGCTACAGCTATATGGGCTATCGCGATCCGACGCTGCCGCTCGATCGGGAGCGGGTGGGCCGGCTCGCCGAGCGGGTCACCAATTGCTACGGCATATTCGACCATGTCGAGCGGACGGTGCGCAGCTTCTATGTCGGGCCGACCCAGAGCCTGCAGGAAGTCTGCTTCGTCCCCCGCCATGCCGGGGCGCCCGAGGGCGACGGCTGGCTGATCGGGGTGGCGAGCGATTATGCGCGGATGCGGTCGGAGCTGGTAGTGGTTGATGCCCACGAACCGGAGCAGGGGGCGGTCGCCCGGGTGATATTGCCGTTCCGGCTGCACAGCCAGGTCCACGGCAATTGGGTGCCGGACGAGGAGCTTCCGGTCGATGCGGAGTTCGACAAGCCTTATTGGGGCGATCTGCGCTGATCCGGCCGGCGGTCTCCCGCTTGTGGGTGGTGCCGGCTGCAGGGATCGAACCCGCGACCTTCGGTTTACAAAACCGCTGCTCTACCATCTGAGCTAAGCCGGCGCCGCTTCGGAAGATCGGAGCGCAAGCCACATGGAAGGGGAACGCCCCAAGGTCAAGCCGGCTTGGCGGCATCCCGTCGTCCCGCTCGGGTATCTCGTCACCCCAGCGGAAGCTGGGGTCTCGGGCGGCTTCGTGCAAATGCCTGAGATGCCAGCTTTCGCTGGCATGACGTGAGAAGCGGGTGGGGCCGTAAGCGATCATCGCCGAATCCGGGCCGAGGCGCCCCGCCTCACCGCGCCCCGAAGGTCCAGCCTTCGGTCGTGGCGATATGGGGGGTCATGCCCGGCGGGCGCCAGTAATCCTCGCGCGGGGCAGCCCGGCGCAGCCAGGCCGCGGTGAGCAGCGCGTCGCAGCGATGATCGTCCAGCATGCCGCTTCCGCTCACCGGCCGGCTGCCCAGCGCGGCGAGGGCGTGGTTCAGCTCTTCCACGCTGCGCAGCTTGGTGCGGCCCGCCCGCCGCCCGGCATGGATCGCGGCGATCGAGGTGTAGATCTCCACCACCGCCGAGCTTCCCTGTGGTACCGGATCCACCGGCCAGACCGGCAGCCGCCCCGCCAGCCGATGGAGCACCCGCATGCCGGTGAGGCTCGACTTGCCCACCTGCGCCGCGCCGACCAGGTTGAAGTTGCTATAGGGATTGCAGCCCACCGCGCGCTGGGCATGCTCGGTGACGCGGAAGCGTCCGCGCCCGCCGGGCAGCCCTTCCGCCCCGAACAGATCGCCTTCACGCCCGCCATGGCGGCGGAAGAAGCGGCTCGCCTCGGGATGGTCGACGAAGCTCGTCGCGGCAAGGTGATCGTCCTCCTCGCAGATCGCGTCGACCAGCGCCCACAGGGCCCGCGCATCCGGCGGGCTCAGGCTCCAGCCGGGAAAGAATGCTCCGCGATCGGTGAAAGGCAGCGACATGCCGAGATCGAGGCCGGCCAGCGTGGCTTCGGGCAGATGGTCCGCCAGCCATTCCAGCACCTCGGCGCGCGACCAGGCGCGATCGGGACGGACCAGCCGGGGTGCTTCGTCCCCTTCGCCGCAGATCGCCACCGCGATCCCCCGCTGCCTCTCCCCGGCCGCGCCGGACCAGTCGACCGCCGCGAAATGGCGGAAGCGGTTCACTGCCCGCGCTGCTCGCGCAGCTTGTTCCAATAGGCGATGCGTTCGATCACCTGTCGTTCGAAGCCGCGCTCCACCGGCTGGTAATAGGTCTGCGGCTCCATCTCCTCCGGCCAGTAATCCGCGCCGGAGAAGCCTTCCTCGGCATCGTGGTCATAGGCGTAGCCCTCGCCATAGCCGATGTCCTTCATCAGCTTGGTCGGGGCGTTGAGGATATGGGCGGGCGGCATCAGGCTGCCGGTTTCCCTCGCGCTCTTCCACGCGGCCTTCTGCGCCTTGTAGGCGGCGTTCGACTTGGGCGCGGTGGCGCAATAGAGGCAGGCCTGCACGATCGCCAGCTCCCCTTCCGGGCTGCCGAGGAACTCGTAGGAATCCCTGGCAGCCAGACATTGGACCAGCGCCTGCGGGTCGGCCAGGCCGATATCCTCGCTGGCGAAGCGGGTGAGGCGGCGCAGCACGTAGAGCGGTTCCTCCCCCGCGGTCAGCATCCGCGCCATGTAATAGAGCGCCGCCTGCGGGTCCGACCCCCGCAGCGATTTGTGAAGCGCGGAAATGAGGTTGTAATGCCCCTCCCGGTCCTTGTCGTAGACTGCGACCCGGCGCTGGAGGAACTTGCCGAGCCCGGCGGGATCGAGCGGCTCGGCGATACCGGCGGCATAGAGCGTCTCCGCCTGGTTGAGCAGGAAGCGCCCGTCGCCATCGGCGGAGGCGACCAGCGCTTCGCGCGCTTCCGGCGTCAGCGGCAGCTGCCTGCCTTCCAGCTCCTCCGCGCGGGCGAGCAGCACGGTGAGCGCCGCTGCGTCGAGCCGGTGGAGGATCAGCACCTGCGCCCGGCTGAGCAGCGCGGCGTTGAGGGCGAAGCTGGGATTCTCGGTCGTTGCCCCGACCAGGGTGACGGTGCCGCGCTCCACGAAAGGCAGGAAGCCGTCCTGCTGGGCGCGGTTGAAGCGGTGGATCTCATCCACGAACAGCAGGGTGCGCTGCCCGGCCTTCGCCGCCGTATCCGCCTCGGCGAAGGCTTTCTTGAGATCGGCCACGCCGGAGAACACCGCGCTCACCGCCACGAAGCGCATTCCCACCGCATCGGCCAGCAGCCGGGCGATGCTGGTCTTGCCGGTGCCGGGCGGGCCCCACAGGATCATGCTGGAGAGCCTGCCTGCCGCGACCATCCGCCCGATCGCGCCTTCCGGGCCGGTCAGATGCTCCTGCCCGATCACCTCGGACAGCTTGGTCGGCCGCAGCCGGTCGGCAAGGGGCGCGTCCTCGCGCGGCGCTTCGGGCGCGGAGGCGGGTGGGGGCGTATCTCCGAACAGGTCGGCCATGGGGCCAGAGATATGCAGCCCGGGGCCTGTGCGCCAGTCCCTGATGTGGTTTCGGGGGGCAAAGGAGGATTCCCGTAGGCACACCTGTGCCTCCGGCGGCGAGCCCGGAAGGAGCCTTGAGGGTCGAGGGACCCGTGCGGCCGGCCCGGAGCCAGGAAGGTGGCCGGGACGGGCGGCAAGGTGGTGCGAACGGCCCGTCGCCCTTGCCG
>Ga0164243_10000541_pt1 | contig 68807 bp, 62 predicted proteins | sample OricompcompostOP_FD_108781 | JGI IMG/M metagenome (GOLD analysis project Ga0164243, IMG submission 108781) | Organic Plus compost microbial communities from Emeryville, California, USA - Original compost - Organic plus compost (OP) | ecosystem: Engineered > Solid waste > Mixed feedstock >... | reverse complement strand
TTCGCGCTCGCGTCGAGGTGATCAAGCTCGAGCGAATTCGCGAGGAGTCGCGGGCGGCGCTCGCGCGCGAGAGTCAGGTCGGCGGGCAGTCCGGGTCGCAGAACACCGTCGCGGTGATGCCGTTCCAGTTCACCGGCGCCGACACGTCGCTGCGACCGATCGAACGCGGCTTCGCCGAGTTGGTGACGACGGATCTGAGCCAGGTGTCGTCGCTGACGGTGGTCGAGCGCGAGCGCTTGCAGCTGCTGCTCGACGAGATCTCGCTGCAGAACGCCCAGGGCGTCACGGCGGGCACCGGCGTGCGGGCCGGCCGGATTCTCCAGGCGGGCCGGATGGTCGGCGGGTCGATCCAGCAGGACGGATTCCAGCTTCGCACGAACGCCGTCGTGACGGATGTCGGCACGTCGGGCGTGAGCGGGCCGGCGGCGCAGGCGTCCAGCAGCGTCGACGACATCTTCACGATGGAGAAGAACATCGTCCTGGCGCTGATCCAGAACATGGGCATCACGCTGACCACCGCCGAGCGCAACGCGATCGAGCAGCGGCAGACGCGGTCGCTCGCGGCGTTCCTGGCATTCGGCCGGGGACTCGAGTATCAGGACCGCGGACAGTTCGCAGCCGCGGCTCGCGAGTTCGACGATGCGGCGCGGCAGGATCCGTCGTTCGCGATGGCGGCGCAGCATGCGCAGGCCGCGCACACGGCGGCTGACGGCGCGGCGGTGACGTCGCAGACCGTGGAGACGGCGCTCCGTGGCACGAACGAGGGCGCGGCCGCCAACGGAACGACCACGAGCACGTTCACGGCCGACATGCCGGGTGGCGCGTCGGGAATCGCCGACGGCCTGAATCCGTCGATGCCTGGAGCGGCGGCATTCGGCGGCGGTGTCGCGGCGCAGCCGCGGATCGATCCGTCGGCGGGGATGGGCGGAGATCAGCCGGGTGCGAGGACGGCGCGCGTCACGATCACGATCGGCCAGCCATAATCAGAATATGAAGAAGACCATTTCTCTGCTCGCCGCCGGCGTGGTCTCCGCGGCTTCGACGGCGGGTGCTCAGTCGGCGTTCGACGTCGGCGTTCGCATCGCGCCGCAGTACCACTCGTACGAATTCAAGTCGCCGGTCGACACGAAGATCACCGAGTTCGCGCTGCCGGTGTTCGTGCTCGTTCCGGTGACGCCGCGGTTGACGTTCGACATCGGGACGTCGTTCACGCAGGCCGAGGTGTCGTCGACGCGCGGGTCGGCGGCGAAGAGTACGATCTCGGGGGTGACCGACACGCAGATCCGCGCGAACTACACGCTCGGCAACGATTTCGTGGTGTTCACGGCGGGGGTGAATCTTCCGACCGGGCAGTCCACGGTGAAGCCGGACGAGTTGGCGGCGGCGAGCCTCATCGGCAACGATTTTCTGGCGTTACCGATCTCGAACATGGGCACGGGCTTCGGCGGCACCGGCGGGATCGCGTTCGCGCGTCCGGTTGGCGCGTGGAGCGTCGGCGCAGGTGTGAGCGTCCGCCACTCGGCGTCGTATGATCCGGTCGACATGGGCGGCCTGGCGAACGTTCGCTATCAGCCGGGCAACGAGTATCGCATTCGCGCCGGTGTAGACCGCGGGTTCGGGACCGGCCGCTTCAACCTCGGCCTCACCTACTCCGCGTTCCAGGACGACGATCTCGGCGGCTCGGCGTACAACACCGGCAATCGATGGCTGGCACAGGCTGGGCTGAACAACAACTTCGGCCCGGGGATGTTGACGTTCTCGGCGTGGAATCTGTATCGCGAGTCCGGGCATCTGTTCGACAGCACGGTGGTGGGCAAAGAGAACATCGTCGATGGTGCCCTGGCGTATGGCATCCAGCTCGGATCGTCGGGAGTGATCGAGCCCAACGTGGAGTCGCGGGTGTGGACTCAGACGGGCGGCGCGCCGTCGAGCATCATCAACACCGTCGGCCTTCGCGCGCAGTTCCCGCTGGTGAGCGGTCTCGCGGCAATTCCGAGCGTCGGGTATTCGTTCGGCCGGTTCGGTTCGGGCGCGACCGGCGCGACGACGACGGCCGACTTGGTGGGAATGCATGCGACGCTGGCGATCCGGGTACGATAGAGATTCTGGTCGTACGGTTTGCATGATCGGCTGGATCTGGCATGCGTGCGGTCTCGGTCACGGGTCACCGGCCCGAGGTCACAGGGGCGGTTTCAGGGGCGAGGGCTGAACCCCAGACCTCGGCCCCGCCGAAGGCGGGCGTCTGAATGGGGTTTCCCTCAGACCTCAAACCTCAGACCCGAGACCCGTGACCGACGGTCCAGCCCCGGTTCGAGACTCGCGATTATGCGCACCACCACCCGCCCCACCCCACCTCTCTATATTTTTCAGGCCTGACCTTCACCAGAATTCCGATGGCTGGCCACAGTAAATGGAAGCAGATCAAGCACTACAAGGCGGCAACTGACGCCAAGCGTGGTGCGCTCTTCACGAAGCTCATTCGTGAAATCACGATGGCCGCGAAGCTCGGCGGCGGCGATCCAGGCGGAAATCCGCGGCTGCGGCTGGCGATCGACACGGCCCGCGCCAGCTCGATGCCCAAAGAGAACATCGAGCGCGCGATCAAGAAGGGCACCGGCGAACTCGAGGGCGTCAACTACCAGGAAGTGACGTACGAGGGCTACGGCCCGGCGGGCGTCGCGCTCCTCATCGACGCCGTGACGGACAATCCGACCCGCACCGTCGCGGAGGTTCGCGCCAAGATGAGCCGGCTCGGCGGCAACCTCGGGACGCCGAACTCCGTCGCGTGGATGTTCGAGAAGAAGGGACAGGTCTACGTCGAGGCGGCGAAGATCGACGAGGACGCGCTGATCGAGCGCGCGCTCGAGGCGGGCGCGGAGGACGTGGCGCGCGAGGATGAGCGTTTCCTCATCAGCACCGGGCCGGCCGATTTCCACGCCGTCCAGGAAGGGCTGAAGGCCGCCGGCATCGACGTCGCCGAAGCGGAGCTCGCGATGGTCCCGAAGAACACCGTCTCCGTGAAGGGCGACGACGTGAAGGCCCTGCTCAAGCTGCTCGAGACGCTCGAGGATCTCGACGACGTGCAGAAGGTCTGGGCCAACTTCGACATCGACGCGGCAGAGATGGCGAAGGTCGAGGGGTGATCGTTCTCGGGATCGACCCCGGAACGGCGAGCACCGGCTACGGTGTCGTGAAGGGAGACGGCCTCGGCCCGGGGCACGTCTCCCTTGTCGAATGCGGCGTCATCCGCACCCGTCCGCGCGATCCGCTCTCGTCGCGGCTGCGCGAGATCTTCGAGGGTGTGAGCGAGCTGCTGGCGCGCCACAAGCCGGAGGCGCTCTGCGTGGAGGACGTCTTCTACGCGAAGAACGTGCGGACGACCGTCGTGCTGGGGCATGCGCGCGGCGTCGTACTGCTCGCGGGCGAACAGGCGGGCGTCTCGATTCGCGAGCTGCCGCCGGCCGAGATCAAGAAGGCCGTCGTGGGCACCGGCGCCGCGACGAAGGAGCAAGTGCAGTTCATGTTGACGCGATTGCTGAGGCTGAAGAGTGCTCCGCAGCCGTCGGATGCCGCGGACGGCGTCGCGGCGGCGTACGCCTGTCTCATGGCGGTCCGCATGCCGACCCTCGCGCTGGCCCGCGAGCGTGGAGTCCGCCTGTGATCGCGCAGGTGAGCGGGACGCTCGTGAGCCGGGATCTCGACCGGGTCGAGATCATGACGCCGGGCGGCGTGGCGTACGAGCTGTCGATTCCGCTCGGCGTCTACGAGAAGCTGCCGAAGATCGGCGATCCGATCGCGCTCCACACGCATCTCGTCGTCAAAGAAGACGGATGGCAGCTCTTTGGATTCGCGTCGACGCTGGAGCGCCGCGTCTTTCAGCGAGTGCTCAATGCCAAGGGCGTGGGGCCGGCGTTGGCCCTGGGGCTCGTGTCGACGCTGTCAGCGGATAGACTGGTCCGCGCGTTACGAGAGAAGGATATCGCCACGCTACAGAGCGTGCCGCGAGTAGGACGCAAGAAAGCGGAGCAGTTGATTCTCGATCTCGCGGACAAGCTCGACGACCTGCAAGTCTCCGGCGGTGGAGGCGGCGTCGGGCAGCGCGTGGAAGGCGCCGGGGCGGACGACGCGATTCGCGCGCTGGTCTCGCTCGGCTACACGACGTCGGATGCGGAGAAGGCCGTCCGCGCCGCGCGCGACGAAGGTGGATCTGGACTGAGCACCGCGGAGCTCATTCGCGGCGCCTTGAGCAAAATCAGAGGATAAATCACGCGTGCTTGCCGCAAATCGGACCATCACATTTTCTGAATCCGTCATCCGTGAGATGACGCGCATCGCGACGGACCACAACGCGGTGAATCTCGCGCAGGGCTTCCCGGACTTCGGCATGCCCGAAGCGCTGAAGGAAGCGGCCTGCACGGCCATCCGCGGCGACGTGAATCAGTACGCCGTCACCTGGGGCACGCCGGTGCTCCGGCAGGCCATCGCCGAGAAGTACCGGCGGTGGGCGAACATGGAGGTGGATCCGGATCGCGACGTGACCGTCACGTGCGGCGCCACCGAAGCCATGGCGTCGGTGTTCATGGCCCTGCTCAACCCGGGCGACGAGGTCATCGTCCTCGAGCCCTTCTACGAGAACTACGGCCCCGACGCGATCCTCGCCGGCGCCACGCCGGTGTTCGTCCCGCTCGAGCGCCCCGACTGGCGGCTCGATCCCGATCGCCTGCGCAAGGCGTTCACGCCACGCACGAAGGCCATCATCGTGAACACGCCGCACAACCCGACCGGCCGCGTGTTCTCCCGCGACGAGATGACCATGATCGCCAACCTGTGCATCGAGCACGACGTGTGGGCGATCACCGACGAGCCGTACGAGCACATGATCTACGCGGGCCATCACCACGCGCTCGCGACCTGGCCCGGCATGCGCGAACGCACCATCACGATCTCGTCATTCTCGAAGACCTGGAGCGGCACGGGCTGGCGCATCGGCTGGGTCATCGCTCCGCCGGTGCAGACGGGCCCGATCCGCAAGATTCACGACTTCCTCACCGTCGGCGCGCCCGCCCCGCTCCAGACCGCGGCCGCCGTGGGCTTCGCCTTCGACGCGGAGTACTACAACCACTTCACGCTCGAGTACAAGGCGCGGCGCGACTTCATGACCCAGGTGCTGCGCGAGCAGGGCTTCGAGTTCGCCGTGCCCGAAGGCGCGTACTACATCTTCGCCGACTTCTCGAAGATCAGCGATCTCGACGACGTCACCTTCGCGAAGTGGATGACCGCCGAGATCGGCGTCGCCACGGTGCCCGGCTCGAGCTTCTACGCGAAGAAGGAAGACGGACGCACGCTCACGCGCTTCGCGTTCTGCAAGAAGCAGGAGACGCTCGAGGATGCGGCCGAGCGGCTGTCGCACCTCCGCGCGGCGCTGGAGAAGCGCGCCTAGGCGGCCGCGGGGCGTCTGGGCCGTCGAAGCTCGAGCGAGGCCGACGCGATACCGCGTCGGCCTCGCTGGCATGTCCGTGGAGCCCGCGGCACGACCGCTCATAGATTTTCGCATCGCACTCGCGTCCCCGGTTGACCGCCGCGCGATTTCGGCGTTCTTTCGGGAGCACGTTCTGCCTGCCCCCTACTCCCCACTCCCTGCCACGTCGTGTCCCGCGCCGAGATCACCACGCCGGAAGTCCTCGCCGAGGAATCGGTCGTCGAGCTGTCGCTGCGTCCGCAGCGCCTCGAGGAATTCATCGGCCAGCGCAAGGTCAAGGAGAGCCTGCGGATCTACATCGACGCCGCGCTGGCCCGGCGCGAGCCGCTCGACCACACGCTCTTTTTCGGACCGCCGGGACTCGGCAAGACCACGCTGGCCGAGCTGATCGCGCGCGAGCTCGGCGTCAACATCCACACGAGCAGCGGCCCGGCTCTCGAGAAGCCGGGCGATCTCGTCGCCACGCTCACCAACATGCGGCAGGGCGACATCCTCTTCATCGACGAGATCCATCGCCTCAAGCCGATCATCGAGGAATTCCTCTATCCCGCGATGGAGGACTACAAGATCGACATCCGCCTGTCCGACGGCCCGAAGGCACAGACGATCACGATGCCGATCCAGCCCTTCACGCTGATCGGGGCCACGACCCGGTTGGGCATGCTGACCGCGCCGATGCGTGCACGCTTCGGCATCGAGCAGCGGCTCAACTTCTACCCGAACGACGACCTCGAGCTGATCGTGCGGCGCACCGCCGAGGTGCTCAAGGTGGCGATCGACGCATCGGGCGCGAACGAGATCGCGCGACGCTCGCGGGGCACGCCGCGCGTCGCGAACCGGCTTCTCCGCCGTGTTCGCGACTACGCGCAGGTCAAGAGCAACGGCGTGATCACCCAGCCGATCGCGAATCAGGCCCTCGCCCTCCTCGACGTCGACACCTTCGGGCTCGACGACATGGATGCGAGAATCCTCAAGACGATCATCGAGAAGTTCGACGGCGGGCCGGTCGGCCTGCAGACGATCGGCGCGGCGGTCGGCGAGGACTCGAGCACCATCGAGGAGGTCTACGAACCGTTCCTCGTGCAGCAGGGATTCCTGCAGCGCACCCCGCGCGGCCGCATGGCGACCGCGCAGGCGTATCGCCACTTCGGGTTCGCCCCGCGCGACGAACAGCCCGGGCTGTTCTGACGACCGTCAGTCCGTGATGAGCGGATCGAACGCGGCGCCCGCCTGCCCTCCGAGGGCGGCGACCAGGTCCGCGGTCGACCGCACGAGCGCAACGCGAGGCAGGATCTTCTCGATGGCGAATTCGTGCATCCCCTCGCCGCCGCTGCTCGACGACGCATCCTCGACGACGATGACCGAATAGCCGTGCTGCCAGGCATCGCGCGCGGTCGACTCCACGCCGAAGTTGGTCGCGACGCCGCCGAGCAGAATGGTCGTGATCCCGCGACGCCGGAGTTGGAGGTCGAGCTCGGTGCCGTGAAACGCGCTCCACTGGCGCTTCCTGATCACCACCGGAGCGTCGAGCGCGGCGATCTGTGGAGTCAGCTCGGACCAATCCGGCGGCAGACCGCCCGGCGGCACCGGCATCGGCGCGTCGACAGGCTGCTTCAACCGGTCGCCATCATCGGAGGAGAATCCGACGTGCACCGGAATCACCAACCCGCCCGCCCCGCGAAGCGCCTTCGCGAGCGTCACGGTGTTCGCGACGACCGTGCCCGCGTCGTGCGGATGCAACGGACGCGACACGATTCCCTTTTGCAGATCGATGATGACGAACGCGGTCGAGCGTGGATCGATGGCGGGCGGCACAGTGCTCTCGAAGTTGAGTGACCATCACTAGCTTACGTGGCCTCATGACCATTGGCGAGCGCACGTCGCACTACGATTTCGAGCTGCCCCGCGAACTCATCGCGCAGCATCCGCTCGCCGAGCGCGACGCGTCGCGGCTGATGGTCGTCGATCGCGAGAAACAGTCCATCGCGCACCGCGTGTTTCGCGACGTGGCCGACCTGATCGATCCGCGCGACGTGCTGGTCGTGAACCGCACGCGTGTGTTCCGCGCCCGCCTGCTCGGCACCCGCGCCTCGGGCGCCCCCGCCGAGATCCTGCTCCTCAAACCGCTGGGCGACAACCGATACGAGGCGATGGTCTCGCCGGGCGGAAAGCTCAAGCCGGGGCGGCGCGTGGACATCGCGCCGGGGTTCAGCGCCGAGGTGCTCGAGGTGACGGAACGGCGGACGCGCGTCGTGCGCCTCGAGAGCGGCGACACGCCGCTCGCCGAGGCGATCGAGCGTCACGGCCACGTACCGCTGCCGCCCTACATGGAACGGCCCGACGCGAGCGAGGATCGCGAGCGGTATCAGACCGTGTTCGCGCGCGAGTCGGGCTCCGTCGCGGCGCCGACCGCCGGCCTCCACTTCACCGACGCCCTGCTGGCGCGACTCGCCGCGAAGGGCGTCGCGCGCGCCGAGATTCTGCTGCACGTCGGCGCGGGGACGTTCAAGCCGGTCGAGGTGGACGATCCCGCAGAGCACGTCATGCACGAGGAATGGTATTCGATTTCGGAGGAGGCGGCGCGCACGATCAATGCGCGGCGCTCCGCCGGCGGCAAGGTCTGGGCGGTCGGAACGACGAGCGTTCGCACCCTCGAGAGCGCGGCGGCCGCGGACGGCACCGTCCGTCCCGGCGAAGGAGAGACGCGCATCTTCATCCGCCCGCCGTATCGTTTTCGCGCGGTGGACCACATCATCACGAACTTTCACCTTCCGCGCTCGACGCTGATCATGCTGGTCGCGGCGTTCGCGGGCTACGAGCTCACGATGCGCGCATACAAGGCGGCGATCGCCGGCCGGTATCGGTTCTACTCGTACGGCGACGCGATGGCAATTCTCTGATGACCGCACCAAATCCTTCGGCCACGACCGCTTCACCGGCGACCGACGCGGCGTTCTCCTTCTCCGTCGACGCGTCGGTGGGGCGCGCGCGGGCCGGGCGCTTCGCGACACCGCACGGCGTGGTAGAGACGCCGGCGTTCATGGCGGTGGGCACGCTCGCGACGGTGAAGTCGCTCGACCCCGACGACCTGCACGCCATCGGCGCCCAGATGATCCTCGGCAACGCATATCATCTGCACCTGCGGCCGGGCGACGAGCTCATTCGCGACATGGGCGGGTTGCACCGCTTCATGGTGTGGGATGGCCCGATCCTCACCGACTCCGGCGGGTTTCAGGTGTTCTCGCTCGAGGGGTTGCGCACCGTGAGCGAGGACGGCGTCGAATTCCGCAGTCATCTCGATGGGTCGAAGCATGTGTTCACGCCGGAGAGCGTGATGCGCATCGAGCGCAATCTGGGCGCCGACGTGATCATGCAGTTCGATCACGTCATACCGGGCCAGAGCGAGGAGAGCGTGGCGCGCGACGCCAGCGAGCGGAGCCTGCGGTGGCTCGCCCGCTGCGCGGCCGAGCTCGAGCGGGTGCCGCCGCACTGGCACGAACAGGCGCTGTTTCCGATCGTGCAAGGCGGCATTCACGAATCGCTTCGACGCGAGGCAGTCCGCGCGATTCGCGGTCAGGGCGACTGGATCGGGTACGGGATCGGCGGCCTGTCGGTCGGCGAGGCGAAGCCGGACATGTACCGCATCCTCGAGGTGGTGGACGCGGAGCTTCCGCCGGAGCGGCCGCGGTATCTGATGGGCGTGGGTTTCCCGGAAGACCTCGTCGAGGGCGTACTGCGCGGCGTCGACCTCTTCGATTGCGTCGCGCCGACGCGGATGGGACGCAACGGCGCCGCATTCACACGCGACGGGCGGCTCAACATCAAGCGCGCCGAATTCCGGACGGACCGGCGGCCGCTGGACGAGGAGTGCGACTGCGCGGCGTGCCGGCGGTTCACCCGCGCGTACATCCGCCATCTGTACACCGCGGACGAGATTCTCGGCCTTCGCCTGCTCTCGCTGCACAATGTACATTTCCTCGTTCGTCTCATGCGCGACGCGCGCGCCGCGATCGGCGCCGGGACGATCGACGCGTGGAGCCGCGATTGGCTCGCGCGCTATCACTCTCGACCGGTACTCTCCGCATGATCACGTCCGCAGCGGGTCTGCTGCTTCTGCAAGCCGCCGCCCCGACCCCGGGCGGCTCGATGACGGGCCTCATTTTCCAGATCGCCGCGATCATCGCGATCTTCTACTTCATCATGCTTCGTCCGCAGCAGAAGCAGCGCAAGCAGCGTGAAGCGACGCTCTCGGCGCTCAAGCGCGGCGACGAGATCGTCACGACCGGCGGCATCGTCGGCGAGATCGTCCACATTCGTGAGACGAGCAAGGAAGCCGGCGCGACGCGCATGGATGATCGCATCACCATCAAGTCGGGCGAGTCGCGGCTCATCGTCGAGCGCGGTCGCATCGAACGCGTCGTCGGCGCGACGACCTCGAGCGCCGCGGCCACCAGCAACCCGCCGGCATGAGCATTCTTCCCATCCGCGTCCTCGGCGACCCGATCCTCCGCGAGGAGACGAAGCCGATCGAGGAGATCACCGACGAGATTCGCGCGCTCGTCGACAACATGTTCGAGACCATGTATCTGGCGAAGGGCATCGGTCTCGCCGCGCCGCAGGTCGGCCGCACCGAGCGCGTCGCGGTGATCGACGTCGACGGCGCGAAGTACGCGATCATCAATCCGGAAATCGTCTCCTCCGACGCGAAGACCGCGAAGTCGGAGGAGGGCTGTCTCTCGATCCCCGACGTGTACGGCGACGTCGAGCGGCCGACGCGCGTGCGCGTCCGCGCGCTGGACGTGGACGGCAACGAGTTCGAGGTGGAGGCCGGCGATCTGCTCGGCCGCTGCCTGCAGCACGAGATCGACCATCTGCACGGCAAGCTGTTCATCGACTACATGAGCGTTCTCAAACGACGCTCGGCGCTGGCGAAGTGGAGCAAGGAGAAGGACAAGTACCCGGGCTTCATCCGTCGCCTGGAGAACGATCCGGCCGACGACCACGAGCACCCGGACGAGGAGCTCTGATTGCGCGTGCTCTTCTGGGGCACGCCGGATTTCGCCGTTCCGCCGCTTCGCGCACTGATTGGCGAAGCGTTCGACGTGGTCGGCGTGGTCACGCAACCGGATCGGCCGGTCGGGCGGTCGCGCTCGACGCTCGAGGCACCGCCGGTCAAGCACGTCGCGCTCGAGGAAGGAATTCCGCTCTTTCAGCCGGAGCGTCCGCGCGGCGATGACTTCATCGCGCAGATCGCAGCGCTCGAGCCCGACATCTCCGTCGTCGTGGCGTACGGGCACATCCTTTCCCAGCAGGTGATCGACCTGCCGCGGCTGGGGACGATCAACATCCACGCGTCGCTGCTGCCCGCCCTGCGCGGCGCCGGCCCGATCCAGGCGTCGATCCTTCAGGGCGACGCCGAGACCGGCGTGACGATCATGCGGATGGTGAAGGCGCTGGATGCCGGGCCGTCGATCTTGCAGGTCCGCACGCCGATCCCCGACGACGAGACCTACGGCGAGTTGCAGCTCCGTCTGTCGGAGATGGGCGCGATGGCGCTGATCGAGGCGCTCGCCCTGCTCTCCCTGGGCGAAGCCGTCGAGACGCCGCAGGACGAGAGCAAGGCGACCTTCGCGCGGAAGATCGACCGATCGATGACCCGGGTGAACTGGTCCGCCGATGCGCGGACCGTTGCGCAGACCATCAGGGCCTTCGATCCGAAGCCGGGGGCTTACACGGGGAGCTCGCATGGCGACGTGAAGCTCTTCGGCGCTCGGCTGACGCCGGGGTGTGCCGGTGCGCCGGGCGAAGTGGTCGCCGTCGACGAGCGAGGCATGACCGTCGCATGTGCTGGCGGTGGTGGAGTCTTGGTCTCAGCCGTACAGCCCGCGGGGAAGCGCCGGCTCGCGCCGCTCGAGTGGCAGCGCGGGCGGGGCATCGCCGTCGGCGAGCGCTTATCTTAGGCAGTATGCCAGGGTCTGATGAGGGCCGTCGCTTTTCGGGCGGCGGCGGTGGCGGCGTAGCCACTCCGCACGGCGGAGTGACCGACGCGCGGGTAGCCGCGGCGGAGATCTGTGCGGATCTGCGCGGCGGCGAGCTGCTCGACCCGTCGTTCGACCGGCGAACGCAGCGCCTCGACGCGCGCGACCGCCGGTGGGTTCGCGAGCTCGTCTACGGCATGTTGCGCCGTCGGTCGCGCGTCGATGGGTATCTCGACAATCGCGTCCGCGGCGGCGTCGTCCGTCTCGATGCCGATCTGCTCGACCTGCTTCGCCTCGGCGCGGCTCAGCTCCTGTTCATGGAGAGCGTGCCGGCATACGCGGCGATCGCGCAAACGGTGGAGCTGGCCAAGCGCCGCCACGGCATGGGCGCGAGCAAGCTGACGAACGCCGTATTGCGGCGACTGGACCGCGAGCGCGACAGCCTCGAGCTGCCGCGCTTCACCGACCCGGTCGATTCGTTGGCGCTCGAGGGCTCGCATCCTCGGTGGCTGGTCGCTCGGTGGGTGTCGCGCTGGGGTGTGGCCGAGACGCAGAAGCTTCTCGAGGCGAACAATCGCGAGGCTCCGCTCGTCGCGCGGCCGTATCACATCGTGCGCGAACAGCTCGAGGCGATGTTCGAGACGGCGGGCGTTCACGTGGACGAAGCCCCGCTCGTGCGCGACAGCATCCTGCTGTCGAGCCCCGTCTCGTCGCTCACGGAGCTGGGCCCGTTCCGCCAGGGGCTGTTCCACCTGCAGGATCCGGCGTCGACGCTGGTCACGCAGTATGCGGCGATCCCGAGCGGCGTCACCGTCGCCGATCTCTGCGCCGCACCCGGCGGCAAGTCCGTCGAGCTGTCGCGGAGCGCCGGCCTCGTCGCGTCGAGCGATCTGTCGTTCAGCCGGCTGCAGCGCGTGATCGAGAACATCAAGCGGCTTGAAATCCCGACGATGCACGCATACGTCGCCGACGCTCGCATGCCTGCGATTCGTCCGGTGGACGTCGTACTCGTCGACGCGCCGTGCACGGGGACGGGCACCTTCCGGCGCCACCCCGACGCGCGCTGGCGCCTGCGGGTCTCCGATCTCGCCGTGATGTCGTCGCTGCAGCGCGCCGTGCTTTCCGGCGCTGCCCAGGTGGTCAAGCCGGGCGGGCTGCTCGTGTACAGCACGTGTTCGCTCGAGCCCGAGGAGAACGACGAGCAGATCGAGCGCTTTCTCGCCGAGAATCCGGACTTTCAACTCGAGCCGCCGGCGGCGGGCGTCGTTCCGTCCTCCGTGCTCGACGGCGGCATGCTGCGCGTACTGCCGCAGCGCCACGGCACCGACGGCGCATTCGCGGCTCGGCTGCGGCGGGCGGCGTCATGAGCGCGCGGATGAAGCTTCGCGGTGCGCTGCCCTACGCGGTGGCGGCCATCAGCGGCTTTCTGATCGCCTATCTCATCGTCGCGTTCGTCGTGTTTCCCGCGGGCGTGATCCCGGGGAACGCCAAGGTGCCGAACGTGACCGGACTGCTGTACGACGACGCGGCTCGCCGGCTCGCCGCCGTGGGCTTCAAGGCGTCGCGCGGCGGCGAGGAGTACCGCGAGGCAACGCCGGTGAACACGGTGCTTGCGCAGGATCCGGCGGCGGGTGCACGGGAGCCCGAAGGCAGCTCGGTCAGGCTCACCGTGAGCACGGCCACTGGAACATCGCCCGAGTGAGCACGTACCAATGAGCGTTCGTATCGCGCCGTCGATTCTCGGCGCGGATTTTTCCCGGCTTGGCGAAGAGATCGCGACCTGCGAGGCAGGCGGCGCCGACTGGATTCACATCGACGTGATGGACGGCTGCTTCGTTCCGAATCTCACCTTCGGCGCGAAGGTGATCGAGACGGTTCGCAAGCTCACGTCACTTCCGCTCGACGTGCACATGATGGTCGTGCAACCCGAGAAGTACTTCGACGATTTCGTCGCGGCCGGCGCGAGTGGGATGACCATCCACGCCGAAGCCACGCCGCATCTGCACCGGCAGCTGAATCGCATTCGCGAGCTCGGTTGCCGCGCGGGCGCGGCGATCAATCCGGCGACGCCGCTCGACGCCGTCGGCGAGATCGTACCGGAGCTGGATTTGCTGCTCGTGATGACGGTGAACCCGGGCTTCGGTGGACAGAAGTTCATCGAGTACACGGTGGACAAGGTGCGGCGCGCGCGTCTCATGCTCGAGGAAGCCGGCAGTAACGCGGCACTCGAGGTGGACGGCGGCGTGAGCCGGTCGACCATCGAGGAGCTGTGGCGGGCGGGCGCCGACACGTTCGTCGCCGGCAACGCGATCTTCACGGCGTCGAGCCCGCGCGACGAGATCGCGGCGCTGCGCTCGCGCTGCGGGGTGCTGGTATGACGGCGCGCCAGCAGTGGAGCGTCGTCGGGGCGATCGTGCTCATTCTCGGGGTGGGGCTGACGGTCGCCGCGCGCTCGATGAAGGACGATCTCTACCCGATCAATCCCGGATCGAAGGCGCCGAACTTCAGCGCGAAAGTGCTCGGCGACAGCACGCGTCGCACCTTCGCCGACTACAAGGGCAACGTCGTGCTGCTCAACATCTGGGCGACCTACTGCGAGCCGTGCAAGGTCGAGATGCCGAGCCTCGAGCGGCTGCACAAGATGTACGGCGACAGCGGGTTGAAGATCGTCGCGATCGAGACCGACAAGGCCGTGACCGACGATTCGGTCAGGAAGTTCATGGACGCATTCGGCATCACGTTCGAGGTGCTGCGCGAGACGTCGGGCGCGATCGACAACTCCTATCAGACGACCGGCATCCCCGAGACGTTCATCATCGGGAAGGAAGGGACGATCCGCCGCAAGTGGATCGGCGCCGACGACTGGACGTCGCAGGGGAATCGCGCGCTCATCGCGCAGTTGCTCGGCCTGGAGACCCCGCGCCCGACGGTCGAAGCGACGGCCGACGGGCCGAAGGTGGACACCCTCCGCACCACGAAGTAGAGGGCGCGGATGGCGGATTCGCCCGCGTCGGCCAGACGAAGCCAGGTCAAACGGCGCATGGTCGCCGCGTTCACCGACCAGCTTCCGCTCAAGGGAGCGGCGGTGTTCCTCGCCGTGCTGCTCTGGTTCGTCGTGAACGCGAAGGAGCCGCAGCTCGAGCTGGTGCCGGTGCGCTTCACGCCCAGCTTCGACACGACGCTCGTTCTGCGCGAGCCGGTGCCGCCGCTTCAGGCGATCGTCGCCGGCTCGCCGAAGGAGCTCATCAAGCTCAACTCGGCGAATGCCGTGATTCACCGGCAGATCGCGTCGAACTCGCCGGATACCGTCGTCCTCGACCTGCGTCCGTCGGATGTCACGCTGCCGGACGGCGTCGACGCCGTCGTTCGCGACGTGCAGCCGCGCAGTGTCACCCTGCGCTTCGAGTCGATCGCGTCGCGGAAGGTGCCGGTGCGGTCGGCGATCGACGTCGCCATGCGCGGCGTGTCCGGGCCGGTCGTGACGGTGCTCGATCCATCGGTCGTCGAAGTCACGGGACCGCGCCATCTGCTGCAGCGTGTGACGTCGGTGCGCACCGTGAAGACCACGATCCCCTATCCCGATTCGCTGCCGCATCTGGTCGACATCGACACGGCGGGACTCGGCGCCGTGCGCGTGCGCCCCGGGCAGGTGAAGGTCGAGATCCGAGGTCAGTCGCACCCATGACGCGCATTCTGGGGATCGAGACGTCGTGCGACGAAACGTCGGCCGCGGTGCTGTCGGGCGGCGGTGACACCGTCGCGCTCGAGTCGCTCGTGATCCTGTCCCAGGACGTCCATCGCATCTTCGGCGGCGTCGTGCCCGAGATCGCGTCGCGCGCGCACCTCGCGGCAATCCAACCCGTGGTCGACCGCGCGCTGAGCGAAGCGGGCGCGCAAGTGGACGCCGTCGCCGTGACCAACGCACCCGGGCTCGTCGGCGCGCTGCTGGTCGGCGTGAGCTACGCGAAAGCGTTCGCGTTCGCGCGCGGGATTCCGGTGATCGGCGTCCACCACATGGAGGGGCATCTCTTCGCCACCGCCCTCGAGCATCCCGATGCCGTGCCGCCGTTCACGGCGCTGCTGGTGTCCGGCGGCCACACGCTGCTGCTCGACGTCGAAGCCTGGGGCAGCTACCGGTTGCTCGGCCGCACGCGCGACGACGCCGCGGGCGAAGCCTTCGACAAGGTCGCGAAGCTGCTCGGCCTGCCGTATCCGGGGGGGCCGCACGTCGAGCGGCTCGCCGCCGAGAGCGACGCGGGCGCGCTTCGCTTCGCACGTCCGATGGTGCGGCGCGACCAGCGGGTCGGCGATCCGGACTTCTATGACGTCTCATTCAGCGGGCTCAAGACCGCCGTGCTGAACGCGACGAAGGCCGCGTCGAGCGACGCCGAGCGTGGCGCGATCGCGCGAGCGTTTCAGGATGCGCTCATCGACACGCTCGTCGAGAAGACCGGCCGCGCCGTTCGGCAGTTCGGCCGCGCCCGAGTCGTGCTCGGCGGCGGTGTGGCGTGCAATCGCACGCTGGTCGCCGCCATGGAAGAACGCTTCGCGGAGCGCGGCGTGCGGGTGTTCGCACCGTCGGCCCGTCTGGCGACCGACAACGCGGCCATGATCGCGCGCGCCGGCCTCTTTCACCTCGAGCGTGGCGAACGGTCGCCGCTCGATCTCAACGCATTCGCCAGTCAGCCCATTCCCGGACTCGTCGCCGCATGACGCTCGCCAATCCGATCATCCATCATCCGTTCAACTTTGGCATCGGCGGATTCAATCTCACCGGCTTTGGCATCGCCGTTCTGCTGGCGTTCCTGATCGCGCAGATCGTCTCGGAGCGGGAGTTGGCGCGCCGGGGCCGGGACATCGAAGCCACCGCCGTGAGCGACGTGCTGTTCGCCGCGCTGCTCGGCACGATCCTCGGCGCGAAGCTGTACTACGTCGCCGTCGTCACGCACGACGTGCGCGACCTGTTCAGCCGCGGCGGGTTCGTGTTCTGGGGTGGTTTCATGGGGTCGGTGGCGCTGTGCTATCTGACGATCCGCTACAAGAAACTCTCGTTCGTGCGTTTCGCGGATGTCGCCGGGATTGCGATTGCCGCGGGCTATGCGGTCGGCCGCACCGGCTGCTGGGCCGTGGGCGACGACTATGGCCGGGTCTACACCGGCCCGCTCGCGGTCGCGTTCCCCGACGGCGCGCCTCCGTCGACGGCGATCTCGATGTATCAGAATTTCCATGTGCCGATGGAGCCGGGCGTCTCGCCGAACACGGTGCTGTCCGTGGTGCCGACGCAGTTGATGGAGGTCGCGATGGGCCTCGCGATGTTCGGCATTCTGTGGCGGCTCCGCGACCACAAGCACGCCGAGGGATGGCTGTTCGGGGTCTACTGCGTGCTGGCGGGGATCGAGCGGTTCATCGTGGAATTCTTCCGCGCGAAGGACGATCGCTTCCCGTGGGCCGGGGGCCTGAGCATCGCGCAGGTGATCGCGCTGGGAATCGTGCTGGTGGGGATCGTCATCATGTCGGCCCGGAAGGAAGTGGGGCCGGGTCGGTCGGCGATTTCAGCGCCCGTTCCCGTCTAGGGACGGCCGGTTCCGTCTGGTGAACGGCGCATTTTACCGCTGCGGGCGCGGAGAGAACGCCGAGACTCGAGGAGAACGGCGGAGACGTGCGCAACCTGCCCGCGAAGCCCTGCGAACGCGCACCGCTGAGGGCGAAACGCCGTCAGAGTCGAGACGAACTCCGAAGCGGTGAAGCAGGAACCGGCGACTGGAAGCCGAGCCGTGAGCCGCGGCCGTCAGCAACGCCGTGAGCCGAAGCCGGCGCTCAGCCGATGACCGCGTCCGACGACCGAACCCGGGAGCAAGCCGTCGACCGTCAGCCGGTGTCGAGCCGGCAGCCGGCACCCGATCAGCGTTCGATGATGACGACCGCGACGGCTGTCGTCTGGCTGTGTGTCAGTGAGATGTGCACCCCGCTGCCTTCCATCTCGCGAAAGCGCTGCTCCGCCCTGCCGTGCAGCCGCAGCACCGGCGCTCCATCGGCGCGTGACATCACCTCGACGTCGCGCCATCCGATCCCGCGCGCGAGCTCGTTGCCGGCGAGCGCCTTGTAGGCGGCCTCCTTCGCGGCAAGTCGAACGGCGAGATGCTGGGCCGGGTGCGTCTTTCCCCTGACGTAGACCAGCTCCTCGCCCGTGAACAGGCGGTGCAGCATCCGCTCGCCATTCTGGGCGTACATGCGTTCGACGCGATCGATGTCGACGGCGTCGATGCCGATTCCGACGATCATCGCGCCCTGCGCCTGGCGTCGGCGGCGGCGCTGGCGGCGCGCCGATGCGCGGCGTCGAGCGCGGCATCCAGCGCGACCCACACGCGATCGGCCGTCTCGAAGGTCGTACGCAACTGCGCCGACCACACGCGCCAGAGCTGCAGGCTGGCCGCGTCGTCGTTCGCCGCCTGCGCCGCGCGATCGAGCTCGGCCAACGCGTCGAGCAGCGGCTCCGCGGCATCCACGAGCTCAGCCTCGAGCGCGCGACGGGCCGGGCCTGGCTCGGGCTCGCGATCTACCGCGAACTGGTGGAGCGTCGCATTGAGCTTCGCCGACAGCGTGCGCCCGCTGAACGCCTCGATGACCTGGTCCGACGCGGCCGCACTCGCATCGCGCCGCGCCGAGAGGAACGGCGCGAAAAAGCGCTGCTGCTCGCTCGTATCGGTCGTGCGCCCGCCGGGCGTCGTGCGTCGCGCCCGACCGGACCCGAAGGCGCGCAGCGTCCGCGTGAGTTCTGGAAGCGCACGAAAGCGCGAGAACAGCTCCTCGTGAAACGACGCCGGTGCATCGAGCGAGACGCGCGTACCGTCGCGAAGGACGAGCGTCAGCTCCGCGCCCGCCGTTTGCGCGCTGTCGATCGTCGCGAAGCGCAGCCGGAGCGAGCGCTCCTCCGAATCGATGCGGACGACGAGCGTGAGCGCCTCGTCGTCCATCGCGCAGCGCGCCGCACCCACGTCGGTCCGCCCCACGCGCAGCGCCGTGACCGGCACGAACTCGGAACGCTCACTCATCCTGGCTCACCCCGTTGTCTCACGTGCGCTCGCGACCGGTATCCATCGGGAATCTACGCGCCCGCCATGATGGCTTCGATCACGGCGACGGTGTCGGACAGATCCTCGAAGACCGCGGCCGGATCGTGTGCGCGCAGCTCGTCGACGGAGTACGTGCCCGTCGCGACGGCGATCGCCCGCGCGCCGATCGACCGTCCGCAATCGATGTCGGCCGGCGTATCGCCAATGACCACGACGTCCGGTCCCTCGACGGCAACGCCAAGCTCGTCGCGCGCCCGGCGCTGCGCCACCGCCGGCAGATCGCCGCGCATCTCGTGGTCCGACCCGTACGCGCCGACCCGAAACCGCGTGAAGTCGATGCCGACCGACGCGAGCTTGGCCCGCGCTCCGTCGACGAGATTGCCCGTCAGAAGCCCGACGATCGCGTCGTCGCGTCGGTCGAGCGCGTCGAGCAGCGGGTGGATGCCCGGCATCACCTCGACCCGGTCCGCGCTCGTCGCGAGTTCCTCGCCCAGGTACGTGACGTAGCGCTCCAGCAGCGCCGGCATGTGTTCGTCGATATGAGGATCCTCATGACCGTCGAGGCGCATCAGCTCGCGCACGATCTGCGGATCCGTCTTACCGCCGAATGCGTGGGCGTCCGGCCCGGTGCTGCCGAAGATCTCGCGCAGCGCGCGGTGAATGGCCCGCTTGCCGGCCCCGTCGGTGAGCAGGATGGTGCCGTCGATATCGAAGAGAACGAGCTTCATGCGCGCGTGAGAAGGAGTCCACCCATGATCGAGATCGCCCCGACGAGCTGCAGCCCCGTCGGCAGCTCGCCGAGCAATGCCCATGCAACCGCTACCGCGACCACCGGCTGCAGGTTCGAGTACATCGCCGTCCGTGTCGCCCCGATGATGCGCACGCCGCGATACCAGATGGCGTACGCGAGCACCAGCGAGCCGATCCCGCTGTAGACCGCCGCCACCCAGCCGAGCCGCGGAAGTGTGCCCCAGGTCGTGTGCACCATCGCCGGCAGACAGAACGCGATGAGCGGCACCGCGCCGCCCAGCATCGTCAGCGCCGAGAGCTGCAAGCCGCCGACGCGCTCCGTGTACGGCTTGAGCAGCACCGTGTAGGTCGCCCACGAGAGCGACGCACCGAGCATGATCAGATCGCCCGCGAGTGACGACGAGCGTCCTCCCTGCGCCGACGTGGCGCCGAGCACGACGAACGCCATGCCGGCGATCGACAGCGCGATCCCCGCCGCGCGCCGCGCATTCGTTCGCTCGGTCCCGCGCAGCCGTCCGATGATCGCGACGAAGGCCGGCGTCGCCGCGATGACGAGCGCGGCGTCGCTCGCACTCGTCCGTGCCACGCCGAGCACGAAGAGACACTGATAGAAGCCGTTGCCGAGCACGCCCAGTCCGAGCAGCGCGAGCGTCTCGCGCCTCGACGGCAGCGCGGCGCCCGTGGCGATCATGGCCGCCACGAGTGTGCCCGCGGCGAGCGCGACGCGCAGCCCGTTGTAGGCAAGCGGGTCGACCAGCGACGTCCCGTACTTCACCACCGTGAAATTCACGCCCCAGATGATTGCCATGACGACCAGCGATGCTTCCGTGAGCCAAACGCCCGGCCGCGTCGCAATCGCGTGGCCGGGCGTAACCGTTTGTCCCGCAGTCGAACCCATCGAAGAAAAGTAGACGGCCGCAGTCTTGCCTGTCTATGTTCCGTGATGCACGTCTCCTTCGCGCTCTTCGCCGACGCGGCGAACCTGTCTCAGGAAGGCAAGCTCAATGTCCTCGGCGTCTTCGACGCGCTGCAGGTCTCGGCGCTCCCCGCCGTGCATCCTCGCGCGCACCTCGTGGTGCACCTCAAGGGCACCAATGCGGACGTCGGCCCGCACAGCGTGACCTTCCGCTGGCTGTCGCCAAGCGGCCAGGAGCTCTGGCACAGCAGCGGCGACCTGACCGTGGCGTCGCCACCGCCGGGGGTGATCGAGATGGATCTGCCCCTGATCGCCCAGCTCGACCTGCCGATGGACGCGCCCGGCGCCTACTCGATGGCGATCCTGATCGACGGCGAGCACACGATGGACGTCGGCGTCCAGGTCCGGTCCGCCGCGCCGCAGGACGTCGCTCGGCACCAACGGCATGCTGAGCTGAGAACGTCGAGCCGCGGCGCCGCCCCCAGCGGCTACGCGTTGGCCGCCAGATACTTCCTGATGTTCTCGGTCTGGCTCGTCCAGCCGTTGCTGTTCATCGCGAACGCCTTCGCCCGCCGCGACTCCGGGATCGCGTCGAATCCGGACTCCACGATCGAGAGCCGGGTTCCCCTGCCCTCGTCCTCGAGCGTGAACGTCACCAGCGTCGTCGGCTCGGCGGCGTAGTCCACGCCTTCCTCGATGGCGAACGGATGCCAGCGAAACGCGAAGTGACGCTCCGGCTCCAGCGTCTCGACCCACAGGTGCAGCGTGATGTGGGCATACTTCGGCGACGCGAGATGCCCGGAGACCTCGGCGCCCGGCGTGAACGGCGAGGTGAGTGAAACGCCGAACCAGGTGTTGAACTGCTGAACGTCGGTCAGCGCGCGCCACACACGCGAACGCGGAGCGTCGAGCATGACGGTTTTCTCGATGCGATCGGTAGACGTGGTCGTGGGTGCGGTCATGGGATCCTCACTCGGTTGAAGAGTCGTCGTTCTCGGGGTGCCGGAGCAGATCGACGAGGCGGTCGATGCGCATGTCCCAGAGCCGCTCATAGGCGCGCAGCCAATCGTCGGCCGTCGCGAGCGGCCGGGGATCGATGCGGCAGTAGTGGATGCGGCCGCGGACGGTGCGCTTCACGAGCCCGGCTCGCTCGAGCGTCTGAATGTGCTTGGACGCCGCAGCCAAAGACATGCGGTAGGGTTCCGCGAGCTCGCTGACGGTCTGCTCGCCCTTGGCGAGGCGGGCGAGCATGGAGCGGCGAGTGCTGTCGCCAAGCGCGCGGAAGACGAGATCGAGTCGTTCGATTTGCTCAACCATATGGTTGAACATAATGGCTCAAGCGAAACAGTCAACCATTTTGTTGAATTTCATCGCGCGCCGCGGGCGCTGCGGTGACCGGGACGAGCTAGAGGATGCGACGCGCGAAGAGGAACCGGTCGCGGAGCCGGTCGACGTACAGGTCGGTGCGGTCGCCCAGGTTCTCGACGGCGTAGCCGCCGCGGTTCAGCGCCAGATGCACCATCCGTGAATCGCCGAGCGCGATGCCGACGTGCGTGACGCGCCGGTCGGGGCGGTCCGAGAAGAAGAGCAGATCGCCGACGATCAGCTCTCCGATGTCGCGGCCGGCGTCGCTCCCCAACTCGGCCTGCTGCCAGGCGTCGCGCGGCAGTCGCAGCCCGTGTAGCGCGAAGGCGCTCTGCACGAGGCCGGAGCAGTCAGCGCACCAGGGAGTAACGCCCCCCCAGAGATAGCTCGTACCGCTGAAGAACTCGCGGGCGCTCTGCGCCACTGCCTCGGCCTCGAGTGGAAACCGTGCCGCGACGCCGCTCGCGTCGATGGCCTCTCCCGATCGCACGATCTCGTCGGGCGCCAGAAGTGCTCGCAGCGGCAGCGAGCGGCGGTCGCCGCGAGGCGTCTCGACGACGCACCCCAGCGAGACGCGCGCCGATTCGGGCCGTTCTCGTGCGCTCGCCTTGGGTGCGCGCGCGAGGAAGCCGCCGTGCATCCAGCCGTCGTAACCGTCGGCGCCGCGAGCGCGCAGCCAGTCGCCCTCCGTCTCGAGCACGTCGACGAGATGACCCGCGACCTGTTGCGAGATCATCGCGCTGGCGATGCGCGGCTCGCTGTGCATCGGCGCGATCGGGGTACGCACCGTGGCCTCGAAGAGGATCGGCGCGTCTGGTTCCACGATGTGCGCGAGCGCGTTGGCGGTCATGGTCAGGCGGGTCGCTCGTCGAGTGAATCCGCCAGCCCCGGAATGCCGTCGCGCCCGCGGGCGAGACGCACTGCGCGCTCGATGGCCCCTTCGACGCACGACACCGCCAGCGACTCGATCACGATCGGCTCGAGCCGCGACCGTGAGCCCTGGGTCGGTGAGACCGCGAACACCAGGTCGCCGTCGAACGACGTCGCGACCGGCGTGATGCGGCGATACAGGCCCGCGCCGGCCGCGCGCGCGATCTGTGTCAGCTCCAGCGAGGAGAGCGGCGTGCTGCACGCGACCACCACGAGCGTGGTGTTTCGCATCGCGAGGTCGTTGAACGTCGGCGGAGCGATCGACTCCTGCACGATGCGAACGGTGTCGGCGAATGTGCCGTCCTCGTTGCGCGCTCCGGCGATGATCTGGCCATGCGCGTCGCGCACGTCGCCGAACGCGTTCACCACCGCCATGGCGGCGATGGAGAATTCGCCGTCGGGACTCGCGATCATGCTGCAGCCGAACCCGCTCTTCATGGAGTAGTCGGGCCCCAGGATCTTGCCGACGGTGACTCCGGCGCCGGCGCCGACCGCGCCCTCGGTCACGATCGACGACGCAGTCTCGCAGGCGCTGAAGGCCATCGCGCGGGTCGGACGCGCCTCGAACTTTCCGAGGGGTGTGAGGTCGAAAACGACCGCGGCGGGGACGATGGGCACGACGCCCGGTCCCGTCGGAAAGCCGCGGCCGAAATCCTCCATCCAATCCATGACGCCGGCGCAGGCGTCGAGACCGTAGGCCGATCCGCCGGTGAACAGGATCGCGTCGATGCGGCCGTTCACGAGGTGGTCGGGTGTCGCCGTCAACAGCTCACGGCTTCCGCTCGCGCGGCCGAAGGAGGCCACACCGGCGCGCAGCGGATAGTCGGTTCCACGGATCACGGTGAGCCCGGTGGCCCCCGCCTCGTCGGTCGCGTGGCCGACGGCAATGTTGAGACGCGAGAGGTCGATCGGAGCGGTCACGTCAGAGGCTTCGCCGCCGGCACGGTAGGCGGCACACTATCCGCGGTCAGGGCGCCGGCCTCGCGCTTCGCCTGGCACGACTTGCAGCGCGTCACGCCGCGCATGTCGCAGATCATGCAAATGAACGTTCCACAATCGACACAGGGATATCCCTCGGACGCGCGCTCTTCGTTGCCACAGGAGCGGCAGATCATCGCGTCGTGTTCCTGAATCGTGGGCATCGGCAGAAAATAGCGATTACGACACGTCTTTCGCGAGGACGCTTGCCGCACCATCGCCGAGAAGAAACGCGTTGCTGGCGACCTCCGGCTCCGCTGCGCCCGTGTCCGCCAGCACCGCCTCGCCCGACGTCGACGCCGACGGCAGCGACGGAGGCGCCACCCGCGGAATCTCGATCTCGAACGTCGCGCCTTCGCCGACCCGCGACTGGACGCGCATGCGCCCCCCGTGCTCGCGCACGATGCCGTCGGAGATCGAAAGGCCCAATCCCGTCCCCTCCCCCACCGGCTTCGTGGTGAAAAACGGATTGAAGATTCGGGATTGGTACTCGGCGGGAATGCCTGGCCCGTTGTCGGTGACGCGGAGCAGAATCGAACCGTCGCGCGCCTCGGTCGAGATCGCGATCCGTCGCGCCCCCTGGTGCGTCGCCAACGCCTGCTCGGCGTTCGTCACCAGGTTGAGCACCACCTGCTGCAGTTGGTAGGGATCGGCCCAGGTGATGGGAAGATTCTCGTCGAGCCGCAGCTCGATGTCGATGTCGGCGATTCGCAGCGCGTACCGGTGCAGTTCGACGGTGTCGCACACCACCTGATTGATGTCCGTGACCACGCGCTCCGGCGTGTGCTGCCGCGCGAAGGTCAACAGATTCGCCACGATCTTTGCCGCGCGCCTCGCTTCCTGGTTGATGGCGTCCAACGCCTGCGCGTCCGCCGGCGCGTCCGGCGGCGCCGCCAGCAGCAGTTGCGCGAACGCCATCACGCTCGCCAGCGGATTGTTCAGCTCGTGCGCGACGCCGCTCACCAGCTGTCCGATCGCCGCCAGCTTCTCCTGCTGCATCAGCTGATCGGCCATGCGCCGCTCGTCGGTCACGTCGCGAACGATGCCGATGACGCCTGACACCTCGGTGCCTTCGATCAGCGGCGTCAGCGTGAGCGATCCCACGCGCTGCTCACCGTCGGGCGCGGTAAAGTGGAGCTGAAGGCGCGGCCTGGATCCGGCCAACGCATTCGCGACGGCCTCGTCGGTCCTGGCCTGATCGCTCGCATCGATCACGGACGAGAATGGTGTGCCGATCAGCATCGTTCGGTCGCGACCGCTCAGCTTCTCGAGCGACCGGTTCGCGGCGGTCATCAGACCGTCGGTGCCGACGGTGAAGATCGCGTCGGACGCTGACTCGACGAGGCGCGTATACCGCGACTCCGACGCCGCGACCTCCGCGCGAGCGCGCCGCTCATCCTCCACGACCTGCCGGTAGCGCTCAGCCGACGCCCGCGCCTCCTCGTAGAGGCGCGCGTTGGATACGGCGGCCGCGACCTGATCGGCGAGGCGCTGAAGAACGATGGCGTCGTCGTCGGTGAACGGCGTGTCGCGGTTGATCACCGTCAGCACGCCGATGGCGCCGGTGACGGCGATGAGCGGGGCGATGACGATCCGGTCGATTCCCGCCGCGACGCGCGTGGGCGTGTACGTCTCGGGGCCGTCCGCGTCGTTGATGATGAACGTGCGCCGCTCGCGCACCGCGCGCCCGGCCACACTGTCCCGCACCGGCACGGGCGCGCCGATCAGCGTCTCACCCGGGCCGATCCCCGCGACGACGATGAGCTGGTCGCCATGCTGTAGCCCGAGCGCGGCGCCCTGTGAGCGCAGCAGGGCGACGGCATGCCGGAGTGTGAGCTGCATGACGTCCGCCTGACGCAGCGACGCACCGACGGCTCGCGCGATGTCGCTGATCGCTTCGCCGCGCCGGCGCTCCCGCTGACTCTCCTCATAGAGCCGCGCGTTCTCGATGATCGACGCGACCTGCTGCGCGAAGAGCTCCACGGTCCGAACGCTCGCCAGCGTCGGCGCGGCGGATCCCGGCGCCGTTCGCAGAACCAGCGTCGCGACGGTCGCGCCATGGACGGCGCGCAACGGCACGATCAGCTCATTCGTGTCCAGAAACGCGGAGTTGCTGATCAGTGCCAGGACCTTCGCGCCGCTCGACAGCGAGTATCGCTCGACGGTCTCGACGCGATCGTAGCCGAGCCGCTCGATCGCCTGCACCATGACGTGCAGCCGCTGCTCGAGCGTCGCGGCGCGCTGCACGTCGATGAGCGCTTCGTGCAGCGACAGGAGCTGATCGCGCTCGCGCAGCAAGCGCGCGAGGCCGTTCGAATTGGGCGCGGCGCTGGGCGCCTCGTCGAAGGGCTGACTAGCCATGGCGGGGCACGAGCATGCGAACCGCCAGCGGCTCGACCGCGACGTCGAACGGCGTCGTTCCCATCAGATCCCCATCGGCCTGCCATGCGAGCGGCGGCTCGGTTTCGACGCGCATCACACGCCCGCGCGCGTAGAGCATGCACGGGTCGCTCGCGAAATCCCCGCGCAGCATCCGCCAGATGATCCGCAGCGCGTCGCGCAGCGTCGTCGGCGAGAACACGCACGCATCGAGCACGCCGTCGTCGGTTCGAATGCCCGGCCCGAGTGTGATCCGCTCGCCAAGCACGGCCCCGAAGTTCGCGATCATCACCGCGGCGGCGGTGCGCTCGTGCACGACGCCGTCGACGGTGACGCGCGCGCGGAAGTAGTCGCGTCGGATGACGGACCGAAGCGCGGCACGCGAGCCCATGAGGGTGTAGGCCAGCACACCCAATCGACGCTTCAGCCACGTGGGCGTTTCAGCGACCATCGCCGCGTCGATCCCCACTCCAGCCGCGACCGCGAAGTGCTTTCCCGACGGAAACCGTCCGAGATCGATGCGCAGCTCCTCGCCGTCGAGCAGCGCGTCGACCGCGCGTCGGATCGCGAGAGGGATCCCAAGGGCCCGCGCCAGAAGATTCCCCGTGCCGCCCGCGAGCACCCCGACCGCCACGTCGCTGCCCGCCAGCGCGCCGGCGACCTCCATCACGGTGCCGTCGCCGCCGAGCGCGAAGACCGCGTCGTAGCGCGGCGCGTGCTCGACCGCCAGCTCGGCACCATGCCCCGGACGCTCGGTGAAGATGATGTCGCAGGCGACGTTGCGGCGGGCGAACGAACGCGAGGCACGAGTCGCCAGCGCGCGGCCGCGACGCGCGGCCGGATTCGCGATGACGACCACGCGCTCGATCAGAAGCGCCACGTCTTGCGAACGGAGAAGCTGAATTGCGACGGCGAGGGCAGCAGTCCGATGACCGTCTGGTCGGTCGGATCGCAGGTCATGCGACTCTGCGCCGACGGGTCGAACGCGGCCTGGAACGAGAGGTCGGGCTGGAAGCGGTACTCCACCTTCACGCCAATGGCATTCACCCGGCCGTACGCGAGTCCGCAGAGCCCCGCGTTCACGCCGAGATACACGTTCTTGTACAGCGGGCGGCCCGCCTCGACCGTCGCCGTCTGCAGATAGCTGGTGAAGCCGGCGTTGGTACGGGAGTTCGCGTCGAACGCCCCGAGCTCGAGCTGGAACGTCTCCACCAGGCCGCCGAGTCCCTTACGGGCCAGGTTGCCGGCGAGCGCGCTCACCGTCGGCGAGAAGAACGCCGCCACGTTCTGGTTCAGGTTCTCCCCGCTGAAGTCGAAGCCGGGCGCGCCGGTGATCAGGTAGCTGAGCAGATCCGACGTGTCGATCGGATAGTCCGCGTCGCTGCTGAACTTCACAGTCGGATTCGGCAGCCGCCCCGCGAGATTCACGATGATCCCCAGCGGGCGATCGTGCAGCCGCTTGACGTTGTACTGCGCCTCGATGTCGACGAGCGGCGTCTCCGGCGAGCTGCCGTCGAACGTCACGGTTCCGCCGCTCAGCACGGCGAACTCGCGCTGATAGAAGTAGAAATTCAGGTTGTACGTGCCGCCGACGGTGAACAACGTCCCGCTCAGCGTCAGCCCCGGCACGATCTGCCCGCTCTCCGACAGACGCGTCGACGCGTTGTTCGACTTGATGAGGTCGAGCTGGCCGGTCAGCCGCACGTCGGCCTCGCTCGACTTGAGCCGCACGTCCTCGCCCAGCGTGACCGGCACCGCGCCGATGCGAAGGTTCGTCATCAGCTCATCCAGCACCGCGCTGCTCATTCGCTCGGTCGAGCTGGTGTCGAGCGTCGCGACCGAGAGCTTGCGCGCGAGATCGGGATCGGAGAGGAAGATCGCTCCGCGATCGATGTTGATGCTGCCGGTCAGCTCGGAACCCGAGACGCTTCCAACGAGGCGCAGCGTGTCCGGCGTCGAGAGGTAGATGTCGGCGACCGACCGGCGGTTGAACGCGTGCAAGCTGTCGGCGAACAGGCGGAGGTCGAACCGCTGCGCCTTGGGCTTGGTGAGATTCGAGATGCGGCCACGCACGCGAACGTGATCGCGGTCGTTGGTGCGCGCCTCGATGTTGAGGTAGACGCTGTCCTCGCCCGCCGCGTTCACGCCGCCGCGAATGTCTCCGGTGATGCCACGGAACGTGACGCCCGCGGCGTTGAGCCGCGCCTGGCCGTCGTCGACGCGCAGCCCCACCCGATATGTCTTCTCGGCGACGGTGCCGTTCACCTCCAGCCCGGACCCGCTGAGGCGCCCCTTCACCGAGTCGACACCGGCCTTTCGGAAGAGCGGCGAGAACAGCGACAGGTCGGTGGTCGTGCCAGATGCGTTGTCCACCGCGACCTTCGCGAACACCTGGTCGTTGCGCTGGCGCATCGAGAACAGCGTCACGTCGAACGGCCACCGCGCCGTCGCATTGATCGCGGCCGCACCGCCGCGCTCGGCCTGGGCATTCCCGGTCACCCACGACGAGTCGTAGTGCGCCGTCGCCGCGACTCGATCGATCGCCAGCGCCCCCCACTTCACGGCGTTGGCATCGACCCGCGCGTCGATCACGGGCTGCTGCTTCGTCCCGGTCGCGAAGACGGACATCGTCGCGCTGCCGCGCAGCGTGTCCTGGAGCTGGATCAGCGTGCCGACGTCGGCGAGCGGCAGGCCGGCAACCCGAAGCCGCGCGAACGCCGAACCCGTCGCCGGCACGTTGGCCGTGACCGCGACATACCCCGAATCGCGATTTCGAAGCGTCGCCGAATCGAGGTGCACGAGCGCGCTGTCCATCACCAGTCGCGCGGGCTCGGTAAGCCGCCACTGGGCGTCGGCCACGGTGAGCGCCAGCGAATCGACGACCACCACCTGGGTCGCGGCGGAGTCGGTCCAGCGCCCCGCCCCGACAAGCGTCGGCCCATTGTGACTCAACGCGCCCACGGTGAACGCGCGATGCGTCGAGTCGCCGAGCCGGAGCGAGCCGCCGATCGTGTCGAGCGCGATTCCGCCGAGCGTCACGCTGTCGACGCGCGCCGAGACGAGGCCCGTGCGATCCGGGGTGAGAACGTGCTCGAGATCGAAGCGCGCGGTGAGCGCGTCTCCGCGATCCTTGTTGAAGTAGAGCTGGCTCGCGGTCAGCGTGCCGCTCAGCGCCAGCGCGTCGAGCGTGCCGCGCGCCGTCGCCTGAACCGTCGCGCTGCCGGCGAGCGAGTCGGGCTCGATGACGAGCGATCCGGGCGCCGGCTGCGGATGCGAGATGATCGGCCGCAGGCCGCCGAGCGAGTCGAGCGTGATCGCGACGCGCATCGAGTCGGGCGTGCCCTGCGGCAGCCCCACCGCGCCGTTGAGCGTCGCGGTGAAGGCGTCCGTTTTGATGCGCGCCGAATCGACGATCAGGCGGCCGTCGGCAAAGCGAACGCGCAGCTCCGTCGGCTGCACGCGAATGCTGTCGATGATGGTCCGGTCGAGGGAGACGAACGCGTCGCCGGTGAGCGACGACGGCGCCGCGGCGATCGAGTCGAGCGCGACATCGTAGTGGCCGCTCAGCAGCCCGATGGTGGGCATCGGCCGGTCGAGCAGCCCGCTGACGTTCAACGTGCTGAACTCACCGCGGCCGTGTGCGGCGTAGCCACCGACTGAATCCGCGTCGATGCGCCCGTCGAAGCTGAACGACCCGGCGTCGCTCTGCAGTGAGGTCGCGACGTCGAGCGCCGGCGTCTGCCCCTGGATGCGCAGCGGGCCGCTGAAGAGACCGCGGATCGGCAGCGCCTCGAGCGCCGGCGAGCGCGCGAGCATCGTCGCGTTCAGCGGCTGCGCGTCGAGATCGAGGTCGTAGGTGAGCAGCGTTCCGTAGGTGACGCGTCCCGCCCCCGTCACGCGCGTCGGCTCACCCGGGCCGTTCTGGAGCGCGATGTTCGCGTTCGAGAATCGGACGTCGAGCCACGACGAATCGAGCGTCGCCGTACCCGAGACGATGCCTCCCATCCGCGGGAACGCCGGATTCAGGAACTCGATCGTGCGCAGGTCGAGCGCGGCGACGTCGACGTTGAAGCCGTGGAACGCCGTGTACGCAGGCTGAAGGATGTCGAGCTCACCGCGACCGGTGAAGCGCGACACCGCCCCGGGCACGTGTGCGTCGCGGAACGTGGCGTTCGCATCGTCGACGACGAAGTTCGTGAGCGGCCCGCCGCGCGCGCGCACGGTGCCGAAGATGTCGCCGCGCCAGTCGTAGGGAAACGGCTTGCCGTTGAGCGTACGGATCAGATCGAACGAGACCGGATCCGCCTTGAGATTCACGTTGCGCACGAGCAGCACCGGCTCCCCGGTGCCGAACCACATGTCGCCGGTGAGATGCGAGCCGGTGCTGCGCACGTCCATCTTCTGCAGGCGGAAGTCGACGACGTGAAGGTTCTTCGGGTCGTTGCGGATCGCGAGATCGAGCGAGCCGCCGCCGGTATGTGGCAGTGTCGGGTAGACCCAGTTCACGTCGTCGAGCGACACCGAGTCGCCATGGACGTCGATCGCGTAGCGCACCGGCAGGTCGCTCCCCCACCACACCTTGCCCGTCCCGCTCCCCGTCGACGCCGGCATGTCGAAGTGCGGCACGTCCATCCACACCGAGTCGCCGAGCAGCCGCACGTCGCCGCGGAGGTTCTTGAAGCTGAACGTGGGGTTGTACATGTCCACGGCCAGCGTGCCGATCCGGAAGAGCTTCCCGAGATGATTGCTGTCGGGGTCAGAGAGGCGGATGTGCGAGATGAACCCGGTGCCGTCGCGCCACGCATAGGTGCGGCCGAAGCAACGAGCGTCTGGTTTGGGCGGTTCGGGAACGCACCGCACCTCGGCGACGGACTTCGCGGAGTCGGCGAGATGCGCCTTGATCGAGCTGTCCCGGCGCGCTCCGCGCAGCGCCGTGTCCGGATGCCACGGCATCGTCAGAAGGAACGTCGTGTTTCGCGCCGTCACCGAGTCGATGACGATGAAGTCGCCGAAGCCGCGCGTGTTCGCGACCTTCGGCAGCTGCGGCGTCTTGGGCGGCGGGCTCGCGAAGATCTCGCGGAAGTTCCACTGGCCGCCCTCGTGCTCCGCGATGTGCAGATACGGATGCTCGACCGTCGCGCGAGAGACGTAGATGCGATAGTCGATCAGGTCACGCCAGTTCCACTCGAGCGTCACACGCCCGGTGCTCAGGAAGAGGTCGCCCCGCGCATCGCGCACCGCGATTGAATCGATCGTGATGCCGCCGATGAGACTTCCCCCCACCTTCCCGACGTAGATCTTCGCGTTCGGCCATTTCCGCTGGAGATATGGCAACGCGACCTCGCGGATCTTCGCTCGCCCGTAATCGGTGCGCGTCAGGAACAGCCCCGTGGCCAGCACCACGAAGCCGATCGAGAAGAGCACGATGGCGGCGACGAGCGCCACGAGCTTGCGACGGGTCATGCGTCAGAAATCGGTGCCGATCGACACCGTGAACGTCAGATGCCGGAAGAAACCACCACGCGCCGGCGGGGAAAACGTCGTCGGACAATCGCCCTGAATGAGGTCGTCGCCACGCTTCGTGATGACGACCGGATCCTGCCCGACCGGCGTCACGCAGAGCAGCGGACGCTTCTGCGACCCTTGCTCCGACGCCGGTGTGAGGAAGTACGCCGCACCGGGCGTCGGCGGGTAGCGGTTGTACCCCACATTCACCTGGACGGGGCCCACCGGCGAGAAGTATCGGACGCCCACGCCCGGCGTCACCGCCAGCGGGCCGCGGTTCACGTTCTTCGCGATCTGCGTCGTCCACACCTGCCCCGCGTCGATGAACGGCACGTACTCGAGGAGGTCCGGCAGCAGCCGATCGCGGATGCGCAGCTCCATGTTGAACACCGCGAGCAGGTTGCCGCCCCCCGGCACAGCCCGGTTCGGCCGCGTCGGCACGCCGGTCTGGTCAGCCGCAACGACGAAGAACGTCGAATCACTCAGCTGAACGAACGTCACGTTGTCCATCAGATAGACCTGCGGGCCGAGCTGATTCTGTGAGAACCCCCGCACCGTGGTCGGACCGCCGGCGTACAACCGCTCCTGAGGTGGCGGGAGCCGCGCGCCGTTCGCCTCATCGCCGCCGAGGATGATGCCGCCGCGCGCGCGCGCCATGAACGTCACGCTGCGCGAAACCGGACGGAACAGCGCGACGTCACCCGTGACCTTGAAGAACTCGAGCGACGGATCCGACGCGAGCAGCTTCGACGAATAGCGCGTCTCGACCGCGGCCACGTAGCCCGCGCGCGGGGCGACGGCGTTGTCCGTCCGGATGCGCTGCAGCGACGCGCTCGCGATGCCGAGCCGCTGCAACCGCTGCACCTCGTCGCGCTCCTCGGCCGTGCATCGGCTGAACACACCACACAGCACGACGGGCTCCGCCTTGGTCGAGCCATGCTCGAAGGTGTACCCCAGGCGGAACGGCGTCGCCCGTGCGATGTCGCGCGTTGCCGCGACGCCGAGCCCGAACTCGGTCGTGCGCAGGTACGCCTGATACTGCCCCTGCCGCTCGGTGTACAGCGAGTAGCTCGGCGTGAACGGCAGGCCGAACAGCGTCGGGTAGGTCACCGTCGCGCCGGCGTAGTAGTTGACCTTCGAGCTCGCGAGGCTGTCCTTGTAGAGATACGGCCGATTGCACAGCGCCCGCGACCAGTCGGTCCGCACTCCCTCGGCGTATCCCAGCTTCGACAGCCGGGTGGTGAGGGTGAGCCGGCGCGCCTGGTTCTGAAAATTCTTATTGGTGTAGGTGGCCGCGACCTTGAAGCAATCGAGCTGGCCCCAGCCGTACTCGGTGTCGATCAGGCGCAGGTAGTCTTCGCGAACCGAGACCAGGACGTCGGCGATGCTGTCGCCGTGAGCCCAGGTGGAATCGGCCGAGACGTCGGCGTGGCGAAACACCCCGAGGTCGTAGAGACGGCGGCGGGCGTCGACGAGCGCGCGATCGCGATACAGATCGCCCGTGCGAAAGCCAAGCATGCGGACGATGACCGAGCTGTCGATTCGCGGGGCCTTGCCGTCGATGCCGACGTTGCGCACGGCGATGTTTCCGAAATACGCGCGCGCCCCCGGCACGACATCGAAGCCGGCCTCGGCGCGGTGTTCTTCGGGGTGGGTGTTGAACGACGAGAAGACCGTCGCTTTCGGGTAGCCGTTGTCGCGCAGGCGCGTGGTGAGCGTGTCGACCTGCGCGGCGGCGAGCGCCGCGCCGAAGCGTTCGCCCACGCGGAGCACGGAATCGCGGAGCACGGTCTTTCGCTCGGGGACCGAATCGAGCCCCGTGATCGCGAGCGAATCGAGGATGAGCGGCGGCCCCTCGGTGATGTTGAACGCGATGTCCACCCGCCCGGGCGCGAAGTGCGTCAGAACCGTGTCGATCCGCGTGTCGTAGAAGCCGTTGTTGCGATAGAACGTCTTGAGGTTGTTGACGTCGTTCAGCAGCCCCACGGGCTTGTCGCCGCCGACGTCGCCGAAGGGGTAGCAGCGCTTCGGGCCGAACAGGCGGAACGTGCGACGCCAGAAGGACGATGGCGTCGAGAGGACGCGGACGGCGAGATCTTCGTCGCTGAACGTCTCGTTGCCGTTGAACTGAACCGATCGCACCTCGAATTCGCCCGGATCGCACAACACGTCCTGGGCGGCGAGCCGCGCGGCGTGCATCGACACCAATCCGAGCGCGAAGAGCAGGACACGCGCGATCCGACGTGACGCTGCGGCGCGCGAGAAAGCCATCAGCCGCCGCGAGCGTCGGGGGAACGCGGGACCCGGGGGCCGCGCGGGCGCGCGAGTCCTTCCGGCGTCACCGGCGTGCGCTGCAACATGAGGCGCGCTAGATAGAACGCGACCGCGCCAGCGGCCGCGCCGATGCCGATCGCCGGCAGCAGCTCACGCGCGCTCAGCGCGCGCCGATAGGTATACGTATCCGCCGCGGCTTCGCGCGGATCGTTGTTTGCAGACATTCGCTCTCTGACGCTCGAGGGCGCACAAGGGTAAGTTCCGGCGCATTTTTTCGAATCGATGAAAGATAGACGCACCCCGCTCGCCATGGTGAGCATCGCGCTCCTCGCCGCCGCCCTGGCCACCGCCTGCGGAAGCACGGGCGCGCCCACTCGGCACGAGTTGATCGACTCGCGTGACAACTACGACCCACGGTCGCTAGACCCCGCCGTCTCCACCGATGTTCCCACGGGTCGGGCGGTCGGCTACCTGTTCGACGGCCTCACCCGCTTCACCCCCGACGCCAGGGTGGAGCCGTCGCTCGCGGCGCGTTGGGACGTGACGCCCGACGGAGCCACGTACACCTTCCACCTCCGTCGCGGAGTCACCTTCCACGACGGCTCGCCGCTCACCGCGCGCACGGTCGTCGCCAGTTGGCACCGAGCGCTCGCGCCCGCCACCAAGAGCGGCGCCGCGTCGTTCCTCTTTCCGATCAAGGGCGCGCGCGACTACAACGGCGGCACGGTGAAATCGATCGAAGGGCTCGCGGCGCCGAACGACTCGACCGTCGTCGTCACGCTCGAGGAGCCGCTCGCCATCTTCACGAAGATGCTCGCGATGCCCGTCGCCGCGATCGTGCCGGAGAAGACGCCGCCGAACTTCGGCGAACATCCGATCGGCACCGGGCCGTGGAAGCTGGTCGAGTGGAAGCACGACGACTATCTGCTCTTCGCGAAGAACCCGAACTACTTCGACGGCGCGCCGAAGTCCGACACGCTCCGCGCTCGCATCATTGCCGAGCCGAGCACGGCGGTCGCCGAGTTCGAGAGCGGCAACGTCGACATCCTCCAGATTCCCGCCTCGGAAGCCGGCGAGTGGGTCGAGGACGAGAGTCGCAAGCCGCTCCTCATGTCGACGCCCGCGCTCGAGCTGGTCTACGTCGGGATCAACACCACGCGCGGACCGCTCGCGGACGCGCGCGTCCGGCAGGCGATCAACTACGCGATCGACATTCCGCGCATCATCGAGCGGCTGGTCGGCGGGCGCGGCACTCGTGCCGCCGGCGTGATTCCCCCCGCCCTCGCCGGCTACGACAGCGCCCGAAAGCCCTACTCGTACGATCCCGCGAGAGCAAAGGCGCTGCTCGCCGAAGCCGGCCACGCGAACGGCATAGACGTCGAGCTGTGGGTCGGCATGGTGCCGATCTACCAGCGCATCGCCGAGACGATGCAGGCATACCTCAACGCGGTCGGGATCCGCACGAAGATCGTTCAGCGCGAATCGGCCGCCGCCCGCGCCGCCGCGCGCAAGGGCGAGACGGACATGATCCTCAAGGACTGGTACGCCGACTACCCCGACGCCGAGGACTTTCTCTATCCGCTGCTCCACGGCGCGAACCGCGGCGCCGGCGGCAACGTCTCCTTCTATCAGAATCGAACGTTCGATTCGCTCGTCACCGCGTCGCGCCGCGAGCTCGACGAGACGAAGCGCAGCGCGCTCTATCGTCAGGCGGATTCGCTCGCGTTCATCGATGCGCCGATGGTCTTCCTCTACTTCTACGACGAGCTCTATGCGGTTCAACCCTGGCTCCGCCACTTCACGCCGCCCGTGATCTTCAACGGCCAGCGCTGGATGGATGTGACGATCGACCGCGGATCGCCAACGAGCGACAGGTAGCATGGGCACCTTCATCGTTCGTCGCCTGCTGCTCGCGATTCCCACGCTGTTCGGCGTGCTGGTCGTGGCGTTTCTGCTGCTCTATGTCGCGCCGGGCGATCCGGTCGAAGCGATGATCGGCGAACGCGCGGACAGCGTCACCATCGCGCGGCTGCGCGCCCAACTCCGTCTCGACGATCCGCTCCCGCAGCGCTTCGCGCACTACGCCGGCAACGTGCTCAAGGGCGACCTCGGCAACTCGTACATCACGAATCGCCCGATCGTGCAGGACATTCGCGAGCGCTTCCCGAAGACGCTGCAGCTCGCGGGCGCGGCGATGCTTCTCGCGACGGTCGTCGGCCTCACCCTTGGCGTGTTGAGCGCACGACGGCCCGGCGGCCTCGCCGATCGCTTCGCGCTCGGCCTCGCGTACCTCGGCATCTCGTTTCCGGTGTACTGGGTCGGGCTGCTGCTGATCCTGCTCTTCGCGGTGACGCTCCGATGGCTGCCGCCATCGGGGTACGGCAGTCTGCGCTTCCTGATCCTTCCCGCGCTGACGCTCGGCATGCGGTCGATCGCGTTTCTCGCGCGGATGACTCGCTCGGCGATGCTCGACGCGTTGAATGCCGATTTCGTGCGCACCGCCCGGGCGAAGGGGCTGAGCGAACGCGTGGTGACGCTGCGGCACGCGCTGCGGAATGCGCTCATCCCGGTGATTACCGTGCTGGGGCTCGATTTCGGGGCATACCTCACCGGGAGCATTCTCACGGAGACGATCTTCTCATGGCCGGGGATCGGGCGCTACGTGGTGAACGCGATCTCGCGGCGCGATCTTCCGGCGATCCAGGGGACGGTGCTGTTCCTGAGCACCGTGTTCGTCATCGTGAATCTTCTCACCGATCTCGCGTACGCGAAGGCCGATCCTCGCGTGCGCTACGACTGATCACCTTCGATTCGCTCGATGCATCTCGACGACTACCAGGCCGCGGCGCTGCGCACGCTCAATCCGTCGCTCGATGAGCGCGACCGTCTGCTGGACGCCGCGGCGGGTCTCTCGGAGGAAGCCGCCGAGGTGCTCGGCCTCGTGCGGAAGAGAGTCTTTCAGGGGCGCGAGGTGGAGCGCGCCCGGCTGGTCGAAGAGCTCGGAGATGTGCTGTGGTGTCTGTCGGTCACTGCACACACGCTGGGAATCCGGATGTCGGAGGTCGCCGAGCGGAATCAGGAGAAACTCGCCAGGCGGCATCCGGGCGGATTCTCGGTGGGGTGATCTGGGGCGTGCGCGATCCGAGTGTCGTCGCGCGGCGGCCGAAACTGCTTGGGAATGATCTCGGGGATCGGCGTTACCGCCCATCTGAGTTGGACTATTTCCGCGCACCGATCATACCGAATTGACCGATCGATCCCGGGGAATTCGAGTGTCGTCGCGCCGCGGCCCAAACTGCTTGGGAATGATCTCGGGGATCGGAAGGGATCTCGGGGATCGGCGTTACCGCCAATCTGAGTTGGACTATTTCTGGCAACCGATCACACCGAATTGAACCGATCGATCCCCGGGAATTCGCGTGTCGTCGCGCCGCGGCCCAAACTGCTTGGGAATGATCTCGGGGATCGGAAGGATCTCGGGGATCGGCGTTACCGCCCATCTGAGTTGGACGATTTCCGTGCACCGATCATACCGAATTGAACCGATCGATCCCGGCGCGACTCGAGATTCGTCGCGCAGCCAAGAACATGACTTTGAGGATCAAACAGGCTTTGAAGAAGCGGCACAAATCTGATCCGTTCGATCGGTCAGATCCGTGCCATCAAAAGCAGTCCAACTCGAACGTGTGGCGACGCAGAATCAACAGGATCCTCTCAATCCCCTGATCATTCCGCCGAATCAACAGCATCCTCTCAATCCCCTGATCATTCCGCCGAACCAACAGGATCCTCTAGATCCCCCAGATCCCAGAGAACTCAGTCGTCCTTCTGCCCGAAGATCTCCATGTTCGACGAGTGCCCCGGCGCGACCTTCTTCTCCGGGTAGACCCAGTGGACAGCCTGATTCACCGCCGTCGCCGCTTCGGCGAAGCCCGCGGCAATCAGCTTGAGCTTTCCGGGATAGGTCGTCACATCGCCCGCCGCGTAGATGCCCGGACGCCCGGTCTCCATCTGCGAGTTCACGAGGATCTCGTCCTTCTCGATCGACAATCCCCACCCGCCGATCGCGCCCATGTCGGACACGAAGCCCAGCATCGGCAGCAGCACATCGGCCTCGAGCTCGCGCGTCACCGTCTTCGCCTTCACGTCGCGCAGCGCGATGTGCGAGAACCGCTCCGGATCGTCCGTCGTCTTAAGGTCGTGCAGCTCGTGGAAGGTGAAGAGATCCGCACGCCCGCCTTCCACCGCCTCCTGGAATTGCGCGACCGTCGCGGCGTGCGCCCGGAAGCGATCGCTGCGATGCACCACCGATACGCGCGACGCACGGTCGAGAAGCTGCACCCCCCAATCGAACGCCGAGTCACCGCCACCGATGATGACGACCCTGCGGCCGCGGAAGGCGTCCGGGTCGGTCACCACGTCGTGAATGCCGCGGCCGTACCAGGGCTGAGCGCACGGCTGCGGCAGGCGGCGGGGCGAGAACGCCCCGATGCCCGCGGCGATGACGATCGACCGGGTCGGAAAGCGGTCCTTGTCCGTGACGAGCACGAAGTGCCCGTCTTCCTCCTCGAGCCCGATCACGCGCTGGCCGAGATGGATCGGCTGGTTGAACTGCGCCGCCTGATCGGCCAGGGATTTGACGAGGTCCTTGGCGAGCACCTTGGGGAAGCCGGCCACGTCGAAGATGTATTTCTCGGGGTAGAGCGCCGTCAGCTGGCCGCCGAGTTCCGGCAGCGCGTCGACGATCTGCGCCGTCGCCCGGCGCATTCCCGCGTAGAAGAGGGCGAAGATCCCGGTGGGACCGCCCCCGATGATGGTGATGTCGCGAATTTCCTGAGGCATAGGGCCGGAATCTAACCGACGCGCGGCGCCGGTCATCGCCACTGGGCCGTCCCCCCGGCCGCGTACGCGCCGGCTGCCGGGCCACTCTACATTCCCTTCGACATGAAGATCTATACGAAGACGGGAGACAACGGCTCGACCGGCCTGTTCGGCGGGGGCCGCGTCCCGAAGAGCCACCCACGCGTCGACGCCTATGGCGAAGTCGACGAGCTGAATGCCTCGATCGGCCTCGCGATGGCGATCGATCCCCTCGCCCGCATCGACGAAGTGCTCGCGCCGATCCAGCAGGATCTCTTCGCGATCGGTGCTCTGCTGGCGACGCCCGACCGTGAAAAGATGGAGCGGCACCTCGCGAAGGCGAACGTCGACGACGCGCGCGTCGCGGAGCTGGAACGCGCGATCGACGCCGGCGACGAGGAGCTCGAGCCGCTCAAGGCGTTCATCATGCCGGGCGGCACGCGGAAGGCCGCCGCGCTGCACGTGGCGCGCACGGTCTGTCGACGCGCCGAACGCCGCGTGGTGGACCTCGCCGGCGCCGAGGACATCCCGGCGGTCGTGGTCATCTACCTGAACCGCCTGTCCGACCTCCTCTTCACCCTGGCGCGCGTCGCGAACCGCGCCGGCGGCGGCGGTGAGGTCGAATGGTGACGACCATTCGCGGATCGCACGAGGTGCGGCTCGCGACCTACGCGGTGACGATCGAACCGGGGGTGCTGGACCGCATCGGAAAGATCGTCGACTCGGTGGCGCGGGCGCATCGGTACGCGATCATCACGGACGACAACGTCGGCCCGCTCTACGCCGCGCGAATCGCAAAGGCCCTGCAGGTGCCGGCGGACGCGACGTTCACGATCCCCGCCGGCGAGGCGCACAAGACGCGCGAGACCTGGGCGCGGCTGACCGACGCCCTCCTCGCCGCCGGCTTTGGCCGCGACACGACGATCATCGCGCTCGGCGGCGGCGTCGTCGGGGACCTGGCGGGGTTCGTCGCGGCGACGTTCATGCGCGGTGTGCCCTTCGTGCAGGTGCCGACGACGTTGCTCGCGATGATCGACGCGTCGATCGGCGGCAAGACGGGGGTCGACACGGCGGCGGGCAAGAATCTCGTCGGCGCGTTTCATCAACCGGCGGCAGTCGTCGCCGACACGAGCGTGCTCGCGACGCTTCCCATCAACGAGCTGCGGGCCGGGATGGCCGAGGCGATCAAGCACGGCGTCATCGCCGACGCGGCGTACTTCGCCCGGATCGCGTCGCTCGCCGGCAGCCTGCGGTCGATCGACGTCGCGAGCCCGGCGATGCTCGACCTCGTGGCGCGCAGCGTGGAGATCAAGGCCGACGTGGTCAGCCGCGACGAACGAGAGAACGGCATTCGAAAGATCCTCAACTTCGGCCACACCATCGGCCACGCCGTCGAGCTGGTGAGCGAGTTCTCGCTGCTCCACGGCGAGGCGGTCGCCATCGGGATGGTGTACGAGGCGCGGATCGCCGAGCGGGTAGGTGTCGCCGACGCCGGCACGGCGGCGGAAGTCCAGCGGGTGGTGCGGTTGACCGGGCTGCCCGACGTCTGTCCGGACGGGCTCTCGGTGGACGCCATCGTGGCGGCCACGCGCGGCGACAAGAAGGCGCGCGGCGGACGGGCGGAATACGCGCTGCCGGCGCGCATCGGGGCAATGGCCGGGGCGTCCAGCAGCTGGGGGATCGCGGTGAGCGAGGATCTGGTGCGGGACGTACTCGCCGGCTGACCGACGGTTCGGCTCGGGGTTTGCCTTGGAAGGGCGGTCATCAACAACAGGCCGGAGCCATGTCGTCGTTTGGTACCTACCTCATTGGATTTGTGATTCTGATCGCGGGGCTGGCGTTCGCCGCGTTTCTGCTGAACGTGCCCCAAACGTGGATCATCGTCGGCGTGATCGTGCTGGTCGGCATCGGCGTGCTTTCGGCGACGAATCGGACGCGGATGCGCGACCCCGAACCGGGTCCGGGCCGCGACACTCGGCCGCCGAGCGCGCCGACCGGTTGAGGACGCCAGCGCTGCGCCGGTAGTCCGCGTCACCAGAGAACAGCAAAAATGAAGGGGGTTCGGTCGCAATGACCGACCCTTTCTTTTTTGTATCCATTACGGAGTAACCTGCAAATTCTTGTGAAATCAATGACATAAGCCGATTCTGGTCATCGATCACCCCGATGGGCGCAAATATCTGTTGACGCTTTGTGGGAGCAACATTATCCTGGCGCACCCTACCTGGCATTGCTGCATCGCTTTTGGGCGCACGAGCGGACGCACGCTTGGCCCCAGCTAACCGGCGTAAATCGGGAAGGAGCGTGTATGGAGCAAGTGACCGAGAGATCGTCGAAGGGATACTTCCGATCCTCTCCGTCGACCGCGTTCGATCAGTATCTGCAGGACATTCAAAAGCTCCCCCTCATCCAGGACCCTGAAGAAGAGCGACGACTCGCCCGGCGCGCCCAGAAAGGCGACGAGCGCGCGGCCGAACGACTGGTGACGGCCAACCTCCGCTTCGTCATCTCGTACGTGAAGAAGTACCAGGGCCACGGGCTCGATCTCTCCGAGCTCGTCGCGATCGGCAATGAAGGTTTGCTCAAGGCCGTTCGTAAATTCGACCCTGATCAAGGCGTCAAGTTCATCTCCTACGCCGTATGGTGGGTGCGGCAGGCCGTGCTCAAGGCGCTGGCCGAGCAGACGCGCTCCGTGCGCATCCCGCTCAACCAGAACTCCCAGCTGATCCGGCTCGCCCGCGCCGAGACCATCCTCGCGCAGGTGCTCAAGCGCGACCCGACCGAGGATGAAGTCAGCCGCCTCCTCGAGGACACCCCCGAGAACGTCCGCGCGGCCAAGCAGATGTCCGCCACGGAAGTCTCACTCGACGCCCCGATCGACCGCTCCGATCGCGAAGCCTCCACTCTCGGCGAACGCTTCGCCGGCGTCGACGGCACCGAAATCGAGGAAGTAACCGACTACAAGCTGATGCGCGAGTTTATCGAGCGTGTCTTCCGGAAGTACCTCACGCCCCGCGAGCGCAAAATCCTCTACCTCTACTACGGCCTCGAGGAAGGCTCCGAGGCGATGACGCTCGAGAAGATCGGCGCCCTCATGGGCGTGACGCGCGAGCGCATCCGCCAGATCAGGGAGCGCGCCTTCGAGAAGCTGCGCGAATCGCCGGACGGCAAGGCACTCTGCGGCTTCTGGGCCGCCTGAGGAAAACCATCTCGATCGGTCGAACGAGGCGCACCGTTGCACGGTGCGCCTCGTTTGCTTTTTTCCCTGACCGCCTGGCCGAAATGATCTCGGATGAGCGCTCTGGGGCCGGACCGTACGCACGCCGCCGACCCGTGACCTGAGACCCGAGACCTGTGACCTCGCAGTTCTTACCCTCCACCCGCTCCGATCGTCGTTCTCCCGTGCGTGCACGAAACGAGTCTCGCCGGCGCAGGACGATCGCCGTGACCGCGGCTTCGCTCGCGGCACTGGCGCTCGCCATCTTCGTCTGGTGGCACGTCACCGACCTCCGCGAACGCACGGACGCGATGAACAACCGCGCCGTGACCATCTCGGTCGCCCGCGTCGCCCGAATCACCGACGTCTGGTTCGCCGAGCGCATCGCCGACGCCAACAGCCTCGCCGAAGTCGCCGGCCTTCACGGCACCGACTCGCTGTCCATCAGCCCCGCGGTCGCCGGCAAGCTTCTCCACTACCAGATGGAGAACCTCTACCACCGCGGCCTCTACGAGGGCGTCTGGATTCTCGGCCGCTCGGGACTCGTCCAGGGCCAGGTCGGCGACCAGCGCCTCTCCAGCGCCGAGGAGACGGCCGCACTGCAGGCCATGGCGGCGATGCGCGTGCAGGTAAGCCGCCCCGAGGCGCACGACTCCCTGGTCACGGTCGGGATCGCGGTGCCGGTACCCGTGACCGAGAACGGCGCCCGTGTCGCCGGCGCCGCCGTCGTTCTTCGCTCCGACCTCAATCGCGTCATCGCGCAGAGCGGGTCACCCCGCATTGCCGCCGGCGCCCTCGCCGTGCTCGCGCTCCGGGTCGGCGACTCGATCCTCGGCGCCAGGATCTGCCGGCCCGACTCCACCGCGCTCTGCGTGGGCGTCGACTCGCTGCTCGGCCCACTCGCGATGCGCGACAGCGCATTCGTCGGAACGGTGGCCGGTCCGGGTGGTGAGCGGCTGCTCTTCGCGTCGCACCGCGCCAGCACGCTCCCATGGGCCATCTACTACGCGGTCAACGACGACATCGCCTACGCGATGATGCGCGATTCGCTCAAGAGCGAGGCGGCGGTGCTCGCGGCGATCCTGCTGGTCGTCGCCCTGGCGCTCTACGCCTACGATCGCTCGCTGAACCTCCGCCGCATGACGGAACGCGCCCAGACCGAGGCGCGCTTCTCGGCGATCGTCAACACGGCGATGGACGCCATCATCATCGTCGACCGCGACTATCACGTCTCGCTCATCAACCACGCCGCCGAGCGCATGTTCCAGGTCCCGGCGGGCGCGTCGGTCGGGCGCTCGTTTCTCGAGCTCATGCCCGACGAGTCGCGCGCCACCATCCGCCGAGCACTCGAGCAGTGCCTCCGGACCGGAGAGCAGCCGCGCCTCTTCACCGCGGAGCGCGTCGCGGCCGGACGCCGCGCCGACGCCACGATCTTCCCGATCGACGTCAGCGTCTCGCGCACGTTCATCGAAGGTGAGCCGCATCTCACCATCGTCATCCGCGACATCACGGACTGGAAGCGCACCGAGGAGAGCTCGGAGTGGCAGCGACGGGTGCTGGAGTCGGTCGCGACGGGGATCGACCTCCGGGAAGTGCTGCGGACCATCGCTCGCTTTCACGAGACGCAGTGCCCGGGCGTGGAGTGCGGAATCCATCTCATCGATGACGACGACGTGACGCTGCGGCTCGTCTGCGCGCCGTCGATGCGACCGGAGTTCATCGCGGCGATGGACGAGATCGTGGTCGGTCCGACGGCCGCGGCGTGCGGCACCGCGGTGTACCGCCGCGAGCAGGTGATCACGTCGGACATTGAGACGGACGCGCTCTGGCAGGACCATCGGGCCGTCGCGCTGGCGGACGGCTACCGCGCCTGCTGGGCGATGCCGATCCGCTCGCCGCACGGACGCGTGCTCGGCGGTCTCGGACTGTATCTCCGCGAGAAGCGCGCACCGACGCAGGCGGAACTTCGCGTCACCGCCATGGCGACGCAGCTCGCGGGCGTGGCCGTCGATCGGGCCCACGCGGCCGAGTCGCTGCGCCAGTCGGAGGCGAGCTTCCGGTCGTTCGTCGAGAACTCGCCGATCGGGATCTACCGTGCGACGGGCAACGGCCGCCTGCTCGCCGTGAACGCGTCGCTGGTCAAGCTGCTCGGCTACGCCTCGGCGGAAGACCTGCTTCAGGTGCCGATGGCCGAAGAGCTCTTCGCTAACCTCACGGACCGCGATCGTCTGCTGAAGCAGTTGCAGATGCACGGCGAGGCAAGCAGCACCGACATGGAATGGCGCCGCCGCGACGGTTCGCTGGTCACGGTGCGCGTCAGCGCGCGCGCCTATCGCGACGAGCGCGGCGCGCTGTGGTTCTCGGAGGGCTTCGTCGAGAACGTGATGCCGCTGCGTGCCGCCGAACAGGCCGTGCGACAGTCGGAGAAGCTCGCGGCGCTCGGCCAGTTGGTGTCCGGCGTCGCGCACGAGTTGAACAATCCGCTCGCGGCCATCCTCCATTTCGCGGAGGATCTGCTCGACGACGAGCGCGACGCGGCCGATCAGGAGGCGCTGGCGGTCATTCGCGATCAGGCGCGGCGCTCGCGGGCGATCGTGCGCGACCTGCTCTCGTTCGTGCGGTCGCGCGAGAGCGCGCGCGAGCGAGTGTCGATCAACGAGGTCCTGTCGGCGAGCGCCAAGGCGCTCGAGCCGATCGTCGAGGACGCGGGCGCACGGCTCGTCGTCGAGCTGCCGCCGGAAGACCTGCGCGGTACGGTCGACCGCGCGGCACTGCAGCAGATCGTGACGAACCTGGTCGTGAACGCGGCGCAGGCGTCGGGCCCGAGCGGTGTGGTGCTCCTCAAGGGCCTGGTGTCGAACGCCGAGCTGCGCCTGATCGTCGAGGACTCCGGGCCGGGCATTCCGATCAAGCTGATGGACCGCATCTTCGAGCCGTTCTTCACGACCAAGCCGGTCGGTCAGGGGACGGGGCTCGGCCTGTCGGTCACGCTCGGCATCGTGCAGCAGTTGGGCGGGCACATCGCCGTCGAGAATCGCGCGCCGAGCGAAGGCACCGGTGCGCGGTTCATCGTCCAGCTTCCGATCGCGGGCGGGACCGTCGAGCCGGTCGAGACGACGGTTCGGGCGTCCGGACCGTTTGCGGTGATCGGCCGGATCGGCGAGCCGGATGCGCGCGCCCCCCGCGTGCTCATCATCGACGACGAGGCGTCGATCCGTGCGGCGCTCCGCCGCTTCTTCACGCGCCGCGGCTGGCTGGTCGAGGAAGCGGAGGACGGCGCCGCCGGTCTGACCATCATGCTGGATTCGGGGAGCCGATTCAGCGCGATCATCTCCGATCTGCGAATGCCCGGGTGTTCGGGGATGGAGCTGCACGACCACGTGGCCGCCGTCGCGCCGGAGCTTCTCGACCGCATCATCTTCTCGACCGGCGACGTCGCCAGCCGCGACGCCGCGGAGTTCCTGAAGCGGACGCAGTGCATGGTGATGCAGAAGCCGTTTGAGCTCCGAGCGCTCGAGACGGCCGTGAATCGCATGCGGGAATTCACGACCGCCAGTTGACGCGCAGCGACCGCCGGCACGCGGTACGGAACTTGTCCAGGACGCCGCCATGATCCCGGCCTTCGTGAATCCCCATGCCGGCGCGGCGTCGCGCGCGGCGGGTGTGCTGCGCGACGTCGGCGGCTTCGACGTTCGCGAGGTGCGACCGAACGCGTTGGCGCAGGAGATCCGAAGCGCGATTGCGGCGGGCGCCCGACGCGTTCTCGTAGCCGGCGGCGACGGCTCGATCGGCAGCGCCGCCAACGTGCTGTCCGGTACGGGAGTGGAGCTGGCGGTCCTGCCGTGCGGCACGCTCAATCACCTCGCGCGCGATCTCGACATTCCGCTCGACCTCGAGAAGGCGGCGCGGATCGCCCTCGATGGTTCGGTCAGGCGGGTGGACGCGGCGGTCGTGAACGATCGGCTGTTCTTGAATACGAGCTCCGTCGGCGCATACGTCTCCTTCGTCCGGCTGCGGGAGCGGATCGAACGGCGCCTGGGGTATCGCGCAGCGTCACTCGGGGCGGGTCTCCGCCTGCTCGTCCACATGCCGACCTTCCGGGTTTCGCTCGATGTGGGCGGACAGCAGCACGAGTATGTGACTCCGCTCGTGTTCCTCGGCGTCGGCGAACGAGAACTGCAGATGCCGTCGCTCGGAGCTCGCGTACGGCACGGGCGCAGCGGCCTGCACGTGATGGTGGTCCGCGAACGCTCGGCGGGACGGGCACTCGCGCTGGGGCTCGCCGCGGCCGCGCGCGGGGTCAAGGCCGTCTCCAAGACGCCGGCGCTCGACGCGTTCTTCGTGGAGCGCTGCACGGTGCTGCCGCGGTCGCCGCGCGTGGCGCTCGACGGCGAGATCGTGGAGATGCCGTCGCCGCTCGAGTACCGCCATGTGCCCGGGTGCCTCGACGTCGTTGCCCCACCGTCGCGATGACGCGGCGTACAGCTAGCTTTAGGGCGTGACGACCGCCGTCATTTCGCAGATCGATCAGTCGCTCGCCGACCGACTCGCCGAGATCGTCGGCGCGCGGCGGGTGCTCTATCGCCCGAGCGAGCTGCTCACGTACAGCTCGGACGGCCTGCCATCGTACCATAAGCAGCCGGCGCTCGCGGTCTTTCCCGGAACGCGCGACGAGGTAGTCGCGGTGGTGCGCGAGCTCGCGGCGCGCGACGTCCCGTTCGTTCCGCGCGGTGCGGGCACCGGGCTCTCCGGCGGCGCGCTGGCCGACGGCGTCGTGCTGATCGGGCTCAATCGCCTCACGCGAATTCTCTCGATCGACGTCGAGAACCAACTCGCGGTCGTGGAGCCGGGGGTCGTGAACGTCGCGCTGACGCGCGCGGTCGCACAGCACGGATTGCACTACGCGCCGGATCCGTCGAGCCAGGCGGCCTGCACGATCGGCGGCAACATCGCCGAGAATGCCGGCGGACCGCACTGTCTCAAGTACGGCGTGACGACGAACCACGTGCTCGCACTCACCGTGGTGCTGCCGAGCGGGGACGTGGTGACGTTGGGGAACGCGGCGGGCGAGCAGCCCGGATATGACCTCGTCGGCGCGTTCGTCGGCTCGGAGGGGTGCTTCGGCATCGCGCTCGACGCGACGGTGCGGCTGTCAAAGAATCCTGAAGCCGTGCGGACGCTGCTCGCCGATTTCATGTCCCTCGAGGCCGCGGCGCGCGCCGTCTCGGCGATCATCGCGACCGGTATCGTTCCGGCGGCGCTCGAGATGATCGACCAGCCGACGATCCAGGCGGTGGAGGCGTCGATCTACGCGGCCGGCTATCCTACGGACGCCGCGGCCGCGCTGCTGATCGAGGTCGACGGCGCGCTGGCCGGGATCGAGCGCGACGTCGACGCGATCGAGGCGATCTGCCGGGCGAACGAGGCGCGATCCGTGCGCATCGCGCGCAACGAGGCCGAGCGCACGAAGCTGTGGCAGGGGCGGAAGAAGGCGTTCGGCGCGATGGGCCGGCTGGCGCCCCATCTCGTGATCCAGGACGCCGTCGTTCCGCGCACGCGGCTCCCGCAAGTACTCGAGGAAATCGATCGCATCGGGCGCGCCAACGGCGTGCGCATCTGCAACGTCTTTCACGCGGGTGACGGCAATCTGCATCCGAACATTCCTTACGACGCCGCCAACGCGGACGAGACGCGCCGGGTGCACGTCGCGATGAAGGAGATCATGGGCGCCTGCGTTGCGGCCGGCGGCACGATCACCGGCGAACACGGCGTGGGCATCGACAAGCTTCCGTATATGGATCTCGTGTTTTCCGAGGACTCGCTCGCGGCCATGTGTTCATTGCGCGACGTCTTCGACCCCGATCGTCGCGCGAACCCTGGCAAGGCCATTCCAATTCACTCATGCCGGGAGTGGTACCTGTCGCCGGCCGCGCGAGCGTCGTTGTGACGGACGCCGCGGACAGTTCCGCGTTGAATCGCGTGCGCGAATCCATCCGCGATGCGATTCGCGATGCGTCGGCGGCTGGGCGTCCGCTGCGCCTGTGCGGACGCGGTGCCTGGATGGACGCGGGCCGTCCCGCGCCGGCGAGTGACTTGCTGGAGCTCGGCGGCTACACGGGAATCGTCGAATACGTGCCCGGCGACCTGACGATCACCGTGCGCGGCGGCACGACGCTCGGCGAGATCCGCGATGCGACGGCCGCGCACGACCAGTGGCTGCCGCTGGATCCGTTCGGCGACGACGACGGGAGCATCGGCGCGACGGTCGCGACGGCGTCATCCGGCCCGCTCGCGACGTTCTTCGGAACACCGCGCGACCTGGTGCTCGGTCTCGAGTTCGTGTCCGGAACCGGAGCGATCGCTCGCGGCGGCGGACGCGTCGTGAAGAACGTGGCCGGCTTCGACCTCACGCGCCTGATGATCGGCTCGTGGGGCACGCTCGGCGCGATCACCGAAGCGACGCTTCGCCTCTACGCACGCCCCGAGGCCGACGCATCATTCGCCATCGGCATCGACGGCGGCGGCGTCGAACGGGTACGAGCGTTGATGCGGCAGGTGCCGTTCAAGACCTACGCATGTGAGATCTTGAATGCCGCGCTGGCGGCGCGGATCGGGCTGCCAGCCGCGACCACCGCGCTCGTCCGACTGGGCGGCAACCACGAAGCCGTCGCGACACAGCGCCAGGCGTTCGCCGAGCTCGGCACGCCGGTCGACGTCGACAGCGCGATCTGGAAGAAGCTTCGGGGCGTCGAGCCGGAGGGAGCGTCCGTGGTCCGCCTCTCGGATCTGCCGACGGCGGTCGCCGCCGTGTGGGCGGCCGCCGCGCGCGTGCCCAACGTCCTCGTGCACGCGTCTCCGGCGCGCGGCGTCGTGCGGGTGATCGGCGATGCGTCGCTCGACATCGCGGCACTGCGCGACGGCCAGTGTGCGATGGTGGCCGAACGCCTCTCCGCCGCCCAGTGGGAGCAGGTGCCCGGATTGGAGGGCGCACTCCCCTCGCGGATCAAACGGGCGTTCGACCCACGCAACGTGCTCAACCCGGGAATTCTCGGGGTCGAGGCGTGAGTCTTCCCGACGTCGTCGCCGCGGAGTGCGCGCTGCCGGGCAGCCCGCTCGCGCGGGAACGAGCCGGTATCGACGCGTGCGTCCACTGCGGCTTCTGTCTTCAGGCGTGCCCCACGTATCACACCCTGGAGGACGAGAACGACAGCCCGCGCGGGCGCATCGTCCTCATGCGAGCGCTGCTCGAGGGCACGCTGACCCCGCAGTCGGAGAGCGTTCAGACGCACATCGCGCAATGCCTGGGCTGCCGAGCGTGTGAGACCGCCTGTCCGTCGGGCGTGCCGTACGGGACTTTGCTCGAGGCGACTCGGGCGACACTCGCGAAGCACGAGCCGATTCCGGCCGTCGCGCGGGTGATCCTCGCCGTGTTCGCGCGGCCGTGGGCGATGCGCGCCGCGATGCTGGGCGGGCGGATCGCCCGCGCCACCGGCCTTGCGCGGCTTCTCGCGCGTCTGCCGGGGCGCATCGGGTTCGCGATGGCGATGCTCGCGTCGACCGCGCGCACCGGATCGCCGAGGCGCGCGACGCCCGCGAAGGCGTCGACCGAGCGGGGCACAGTCGCCCTCCTCACCGGGTGCGTGATGGAAGGTCTCTTCGCCGAGACCAACCGCGCGACCGAGCGGACGCTCGCCGTGAACGGCTACGACCTCCGCGATGCACCGGGACAGCGGTGCTGCGGCGCGCTTCACGCGCATGCCGGCGACGACGAGACCGCGCGTACGCTGGCACGCGCCAATATCGCCGCGTTCGAGCGGACCGGCGCCGACTACATCTGTGCGAACGCAGCCGGGTGTGGCGCGATGATGAAGGAGTACGGCCATCTGCTGGCGACCGATCCGGAGTGGGCCGACCGCGCGGCGCGACTCTCGGCGAAGGTGCGCGATGTGAGCGAGTTGCTCGCGGCCGCCGGGCCGAAGCGCGGCGGCGCGGTGCGAGAACGGGTCGCCTACGACGCGCCGTGCCACCTGCTTCACGCACAGCGCATCGCGGATCCGCCTCTGGCGGTGCTGCGCGCCATTCCCGAACTGGCGCTCGTCCCGCTCAACGAGAGCGAGATGTGCTGCGGCAGCGCGGGGATCTACAACCTCGTCGAGCCGGAAGTGTCGGACGCCGTGCTGGAGCGGAAGCTGAGCAATGTCGCCGCGAGCGCCCCGGCGCTGGTCGCGACCGGCAATCCCGGGTGCATGATGCAGATCGGCGCCGGCCTGTTGCGCGCGGGCTCGCCGACCCGCGTCGTTCATCCCGTGGAACTGCTCGATCGGAGCTATGCCGTAGCGCAGCCCGAGTAGCGCCGTTTATTTACGAATCATGGTGGAAGCCGCCCTTCTCGAGCTCGAAGGCGTCGTGTTCGACACGCGCGAACTGCGTCGTCTGAGCGTCCGCGATGCGCTCGTCGAACACGGCCTGATGGTCACGCTCGACATCGAGGCGATCGACGGCTGGCCGACGCGCCACGCCGTCGAAGCCTCCCTGGCGAAGCAGCGTGTTCCGTCCGACCCCGTGCTCGTCGACCTCGTGACCATGCGCGCCGAGCGCGCGTTCTCGTCGAGGCTTGCGACGTCGGGCGCGGCGCTGTGCCCCGGCGCGCGGCAGTTCATCGAGAGCGCGGCGAGCGCCACCCGACTGGCGGTCGTGAGCCGCGCCCGTCGCGGCGACGCCGACACGATGCTGCGGCTGGCGTCGCTCGCCGACGCGTTCACGACGGTCGTGACCGCGGACGATCTGATCGACGTGAAGCCGTCAGGTGAGGGACACCGGCTCGCCATCGAGCGTTTGTCCAGGCGCAGGACCATCACCGCGCGGCAATCGATCGCGCTCGAGCATGGCGTGGCCGGCATTCGCGCCGCTCGCGACGCGGGCATCCGCTGCGTGGCGGCGGGAGTGCTCGCTGCGCATATCGCGATGGAGGCCGACGCCTACGTGCCGTCGCTCGAGGGAGTGACGATGCGGACGATCGAAGATCTCATTCGCGCCGGCGAAGGCGAGGGCCTGCCACAGTGACGAATCCGGACGCGATCGCGCCGGCGCGACGCGCCGGTCCGTCCGACGTCGGGCTGGAGGACGTGGTCCACAGCTACGGCGACGTTCGCGCCGAGTACGAGGCGCTGAGAAACAACGCGATCGCGATCGATCGGAGCCATCGTGGGCGCATGCGCTTCTTCGGCGAGAAGTCCGGCGCGGCGCTCACCGGCCTGGTGACGAACGACGTTCTCGGCATGCACCCCGGCCACGGCCAGTACGGCGCGGCGCTGTCCGCGAAGGGCCGCATCGTCGCCGACCTCCGCATGTTCGCGTCGCACGGCTCGTATCTCGTCGACACTCCGGCGCGCGCGTGGCCCGGCTTCTCGACGATGGTGAAGAAGTACGTCAATCCGCGGGTCTCGGGCTATCGCGACGAGTCGCACGCCGTGCGCGACATCGGCGTCTTCGGTCCGGCGGCGCGCGGGATCGTCGCGGAGATCGGCGGTACCGACACGGATGCACTCGCGGCGCTGCCAATGTTCGGCCACGTCGCGGCGAGCGTCGACGGCACGGCGATCACGGTTGCGCGCACGCCCGACATCGGACTCGAAGGGTACGAGCTCTTCGTGCCGTTCGAGCTGTTCGATGCCGTGTGGGCGAAAGTTCTCGCGGCGGGAGCGACGCCCGCCGGACTGGGCGCGTGGGAGATCGCGCGGGTCGAGGCCGGCCGTCCCGAGTGGGGCATCGACATGGACGACACGACCATCCCGCAGGAAGCCAACTTCGACGAGCTGGATGCGATCTCCTACACGAAGGGCTGCTACATCGGGCAGGAAGTCGTCGCGCGCGTGCACTTCCGCGGACACGTGAATCGTCATCTCCGCGGGCTTCGGGTCGCGGACGGCGAGGGCCCGCCGACGGGCGCGCAGTTGATCGACGACTCCGGCAATCACGTCGGCGACGTGCGGAGCGCGGTGATCTCGCCGCGCCTCGGCGCCATCGCGATCGCCATGATTCGGCGAGAGATCACGCCGGGCATGACGCTCAACGCCAAGTGGGAGACCGGCGAGCGGCGTGTCGATGTGACCACGCTGCCCTTCCCCACGACCTGAGCCGCGCGCCATGAAGCGCGCGCTGGTGACGGGAGCGACCGGGCTCGTCGGCTCACACATCGTCGAGCGGCTCGCCGCCGACGATTGGGAGGTGCGAGCACTCGTCCGAAATCCGGGCTCCGCCGACGCGCGAACCCTCGCGCGGTCCGGTGTCACGATCGTTCAGGGCGACGTGCTCGATCGGAGCGCGTTCGAGCGCGCCGCGCGCGGCACCGACATCATCTTCCACACGGCCGCGGCGATCACGCCGAGCGGGGGGTGGGAGGTGTATCGCCGCCTGAACGTCGACGGGACGGAGCACGCGATCGCCGCGGCGGAAGCGAGCGGCGCGCGTCTGATGCAGGTGAGCAGCGTCGCGGTGTACGGACCGGCGGGGCGCTATCGGGCGCAGGGGAAGACCGATGAGGAGACGCCGCTCGGCCCACTGCCGGGGCGCGCCTACTATGCTCGGTCCAAGCGCGAGTCGGAGGAGCTGGTGATGCGCGCGCACGCGGCGGGCCGCATCTGGGCGACGGCCATCCGCCCGGACGTCATCTACGGCCGGCGCGACCGGCAGTTCGTGCCGCGTGTTGCCAGAATGCTCATGCGAGGTTTCGCGCCGGTCATCGGCGGCGGCCATTCGACCCTCGCGATCGTTCACGCGGCGAACGTCGCCGACGGCGCGGTGCGCGCCGCGACGACCGCGGCCGCCGGAGGGCGGGCGTACAATCTCGCGAACGACTTCGATGTCACCGTGCGTCGGTTCTTCGAGCTCGGCGCTCAGGGGCTCGGAAGGCCGGTGCGGCTGATCCCGATTCCCATGGGCCTGGCCCGCGGTACGTTCACGGCGGTGCGTGGTGCGATCAACCTGCTGACGGGCGGGCGGCTGAACGTGATCTCGAATGCGTCGCTCTCGATGATCACCGAAGACAATCCTTTCACATCGGACCGCGCGCGGCGCGAGCTCGGCTGGTCGCCGAGCGTCGAGCCTGATCGAGGCGTTCCGGAGGCGTTTCAGTGGTGGCTGGCGAATCGGCGCTCGAGCGGAGCGCCCTGAAGGAGTGGGCGGTGCTCGTCGACGCGATGGCGCGCGGCGAGATCATCGCGATGGTGCGAAAGGGCGGCATCCGGGAGCAGCGGGCGGGCTTCTCGGTGCGGCACGACCGCTTTCTGCTCTATCCGACGTTCTTTCACGAGAAGTGGAATGAGATCGCGCCGCGCTTCAGCGCGACGCTCGAGGAATCTCACGCGCGCCAGCCCGAGGCCGGCACGATCCGGATCGAGTACGTGGCCGACGTGCTCGGCACCTGGGCGGTGACGGAGCTCGAGACACTCCGGTCGATCGAGGGGGAGCACGGCATGGCGTGGAGCGCCGTGGAGTCGCGCTTCCATTACAAGAACCGGCCGGGCGTGCAGGTGATCGCCGTGCGGGTGTCGAAGCTGGCGGAGCCGGTGGTCGTTCCGGAGACCCGGCGCTATCTCGGGTGCGTCTCGTGGGTGGAGCTGGATGACGCGATCGACGTGTCGAACGCGACGCCGGTGCTCGACGACGCGACGTTGATGATGCGGGTGACGCGTCTCCGGAATGCGCTCGGGTGACGTTTGGATGGCGCGAAGAGCGGTAGCAGCCTTCACCGCGAAGACGCCGAGTCGCAGAGGCGCGCAGAGGACTGCGTGAACCGCGAAGAAATGATCATGTGATTCCTCGCATTGGCCATTGCTGATTGCCCGTAGGTTTCCGCTGTCCTCGGCGAATCTCCGCGTCTTCGCGTCTCCGCGGTGATCAGTCATGCAAGCACGAAAAAGGGCGCGACGATTGTCGCGCCCTTCTTTCACTACGACCCGCGAGGATCAGGACTTCTTCGCGGCCTTCGCGATGCTGTCCTTCATGATGCTGTCGGCGCGGACCGAGTCGGCCATGTGCGCCGAGTCCGACATCTTCATCGCGGAATCGGTCGTGGCCGGGGCCGGAACCGGGGCCATCGCCGGGGTCGCCGTATCGGCGGCCTTGTTTTCGGACTTCGCGCAAGCAGAAACCGCGAGCACAGCGGCGACGAGAGCCAGGCGCTTCATGACATTCTCCTGATAAAAATAGAAAATTGGAAATGACGCGTGGTTCGTGACACGCGATGGGTGCTCGGGCTGAGCGGCTGGAAAGTTACGGACCCCAGAGAATGTGTCAAGACGCAACGGCTTGTGCGGCCACAGCTTCCACGCTCGATCTGGTTGCCCATTCGGTCTGCCCATAGCTTGCGGAAATCTCAGACTGCCGGCCTCTCATGATCGATCAGCCCTCGTCCGCCGACACTCATGTGGTACGCGGCGCGTGCCCACACGACTGCCCGGATACCTGCGCCATGCTGGTCACGGTGCAATCCGGACGTGCAATACGCGTGCAAGGCGATCCGGATCATCCGGTCACGCAAGGATTCCTCTGCACGAAGGTCAACCGATACGTCGAGCGCACGTACCATCGCGACCGGTTGCTCCACCCCTTACGCCGCATCGGCCCCAAAGGCAGCGGCCAGTTCGAGCGCATTTCCTGGGACGAAGCGCTCGACGAGATCGCGCAGCGGTTGAGCGCCATTCGTGAATCCGAAGGCGGCGAAGCCATTCTGCCGTACTCATATGCGGGCACGATGGGGATGATCCAGGGCGAGTCCATGGACCGCCGTTTCTTCCACGCCATCGGCGCGTCCAAGCTCGACCGAACCATCTGCGCCACCGCGGGGGCCGCGGGCATGCGCATGACCATCGGCGCAAACATCAGTGCCGACATGGAAGGCGTTCCGCAAAGCGAGCTCGTCCTCTTATGGGGGACGAACACCCTCACCGCGAACCCGCACCTCTGGCCGTTCATCACCCAGGCGCGCGGGAACGGGGCAAAAATCATCGCCATCGATCCCATCCGGACGCGCACCGCGGCGCAGTGCGACGAATGGATCGCCATCCGTCCCGGCACCGACGCCGCCCTGGCGCTCGGCATCATGCACGTCGTTCTCGAGCGAGGCCTTCAGGACGACGACTACATCGCGCACCACACTCTCGGGTTCGATCAGCTACGCGAACGAGCCCGCGATTACACCCCCGTCCATGTGAGCCGCATCACAGGCATCGCTGAAGATGTGATCGTCTCGCTCGGCGAACGCTACGGACGGGCGAAGCCGGCATTCATCCGCATGAACTACGGCCTGCAACGACACGGCGGCGGCGGCATGGCGGTGCGCACCATCGCCTGCCTGCCCGCGCTCGTTGGCCACTGGCGGTACGCTGGCGGTGGCGTGGCTCTGTCGACGAGCGCGAACTTCGCCTTCAATCGCGCCGCGCTCGCACGCCCTGAGCTCTCGCCGCCGGTCCGCACCATCAACATGTCCACCATCGGCCAGGCGCTCACCCGCCGCGATGCCGGCGTCGGTGGACCGCCGGTCAGGGCGATCGTCGTTTACAACTCCAACCCGGCAGCGGTCGCCCCCGACCGTAACGAGGTGATCGAAGGCTTCAAGCGCGACGATCTCTTCACGGTCGTACTCGAGCACTTCCAGACCGATACCGCCGACTACGCCGACATCGTCCTTCCGGCGACCACGCAGCTCGAGCACTGGGATGTCCACTTCTCGTACGGCCATCACTATCTGACGCTCAACCAGCCGTCGATCGAACCGGTCGGAGAGGCGCTGCCGAACACCGAGATCTTTCGCCGGCTGGCGGCGCGCATGGGGCTCACCGATCCATGCTTCACCGACGACGACCGCGCGCTCATCCGGCAGGCGCTCGCGACGGCCGACGAGCGGCTGAAGGGAATCAGCTTCGAGAAGCTGGTGGAGACGGGCTGGACGCGGCTGAACGTACCGCGGCCCTACCTCCCGTTCGCGAACGGCAACTTCCCGACGCCGTCGGGCAAGTGCGAGTTCTACTCCAGGCGGCTGGCGGACATGGGGCTCGACCCGCTCCCCACCTTCACGCCGCCGCATGAATTCCCGGAGAGCGTGCCCGATCTGGCGGCGAGATATCCGCTGATGCTGATCTCGTCTCCCGCTCACCAGTTCCTCAATTCCACTTTCGTGAACGTCGACTCGCTGCGCCGCGCGGCGCGCGAGCCCGAGTGTCTCCTGCATCCGATCGACGCCGAACGGAGAGGAATTCCCGCGGGCGCGCGGGTCGTCGTCCGGAACGACCGCGGCGCTTTCACCGCCGTCGCTCGCGTCGAGGAGACGATCCGGCCGGGCGTGGTCTGGGCACCGTCGATCTGGTGGGGCAAGCTCGCCGCCGACGGCGCGAACGCGAACCAGACGACGTCGCAGCGGCTGACCGACATGGGCGCGGGCCCGGTCTTCTACGACAACCTCGTGGACGTCGCGTTAGCCGACTGATCCGCGTGGCACGGTTGTTCCGGGTCTGGCGTCCAGTTTGAACTGCGCGTTCATTGCTCGAAGCGGCTCACGTCCTTCGTGCGTCGCGACTTTGCAACGGTGGAGAACTCGTGTCGGCACTTCCTGAAACACTCGGCGCTCTGAAGCGCTCCCCGTATGGCGTCCCCGATCGCGCCTTCCGCTCCGTGAAGGACGAGATGCGACAGAATCTGCTCGACCGTCTCTGCCAGGGCGGTCCGCTCTTCTCCGGCGTGCTCGGCTACGAGGACACGGTGATGCCGCAGATCACCAACGCGATCCTCTCGAAGCACAACTTCATCCTGCTCGGTCTGCGCGGCCAGGCGAAGTCTCGCATCCTGCGCGCGCTCGTCACGCTCCTCGACGAGTCGATGCCGATCGTGGCCGGCAGCGAGATCAACGACAACCCGTTCGCGCCGATCTCCAAGTACGCGCGCAACCTGATCGAGGAAGCGGGCGACGACACGCCGATCGCATGGGTCGGCCGCGAGAATCGATACGTCGAGAAGCTCGCGACGCCCGACGTCACGATCGCGGACCTCATCGGCGACCTCGATCCGATCCGTGCCGCGCGTGGCGGTCATCTCCTCTCCGACGAGCTCACGATTCACTATGGCATGCTCCCGCGCGCGAACCGCGGCATCTTCGCCTTGAACGAGCTCCCCGATCTCGCCGGCAAGGTGCAGGTCGGCCTCTTCAACGTCATGCAGGAAGGCGACGTCCAGATCAAGGGCTATCCAGTCCGCCTCCCGCTCGACGTGCAACTCTGCTTCACCGCGAATCCCGAGGACTACACGGCCCGCGGCAAGATCATCACGCCGCTCAAGGACCGCATCGGCAGCGAGATCGTGACGCATTATCCGTCGTCGGTCGACCTCGGCATGGACATCACCAGACAGGAGGCGTGGACGCAGCGCGACAGCCGCGTGGTGCGCATCCCCGAGTTCATCGCCGAGGTGATCGAGCGCATCGCGTTCGAGGCGCGCGGCGACCGCCGCATCGACAAGCGGTCGGGTGTCTCGCAGCGCATGCCGATCACCGTGATGGAGAACGTCGTCTCCAACGCCGAGCGCCGCGCGATCGTTTCGGGCGACGCGGAGATCGTCCCGCGCATCTCCGACATCTACGCCGCGCTGCCGGCGATCACGGGGAAGATCGAGCTCGAGTACGAGGGCGAGCTCGTCGGCGGCGAGGCGATCGCGCGCGAGCTGATTCGCCGCGCCGCGGACGCGACCTTCCACGACCGCGCCGGCGGCGTGAACACCGACGACGTGGTGATGTGGTTCGACGAAGGCGGCGCCCTGCAGGTCGCCGAGGACGCGCGGTCCGAGCTCGCCGCCAAGGGCTTCGAGGTCGTGCCGGAGCTGATCCAGCTCGTGCACCACGTGGGGCTCGCGCCACAGGATGACTACGCCTGCACCGTCGGCGCGTGTGAGCTGGTGCTCGAGGCGCTCGTGGCGCGCAAGAAGATCTCGCGCAGCGACGGCGGGCAGTACGGCCGCGCGAACCCCGAGCCGCGGCGTCGTCCCAATCAGGATCTCTTCGGCGGCGGGATGGCGTGAGGAACACGCTCTCGGTGCGCCCCGCGACCATCGGCGATCTCGATGCGATCGTCGAGCTGCGTCTCGCGCTACTCCGGGAGTACGCGGATCATCCGTTTTACGCTCAGTTGCGTCCCGACGTCCGCCTGCGCGCCTACGAGCTCTACCGCGCGCAGGTGACGTCGCCGTACGAGACGATCTTCGTCGCCGAGCGTGCGCGCCGTGTCGTCGGCGTGCTGCGGTGCGTCGAGACGGCGACGTCGCCCGTGCTGCTGCCGGAGCGCTACTGCTACGTGTCGTCGGTCTTCGTCGCGCCGGAGGAACGGCGTCGAGGTGTGCTCCACGCCCTCATGGCCGCCGCGGAGCGATGGTGCGACGAGCGGGGGCTCGGCGAGATGCGGCTGCACAATTCCTCGACCTCCGCCGAAGCGCGCGCCACATGGGACGCACTCGGCTTCGAGGTCGTCGAGGAGGTCAGGCGGCGCGAGATCCATCCGCCGAAATCCGCCGAACCGAGGGGGAAACGCACCCACGCGGAGGTTCGATAATGCCGGTCATCACCGTGTCGCGGATGTATGGCTCGGGCGGATCGGAAGTCGCCGAGCGCGTGGCGAAAACGCTGGGTTGGCATTTCCTCGACAATGAGCTGGTGGATGCCGTCGCGGCGCGGCTCGGGATGTCGCCGGACGAAGTTGCAGCCAGCGAGGAACGGGTGCCGTCGATGGTGCAGCGTCTGGCGCTGGCGCTCGCGCACGGCTCGCCGGAGATCCTGCCGCCGCCCGACATGGAGACGTCCGAGGAGCGGCTGATCGACATGACGCGCCGCGTGATCGAGGAAGCGGTCCAGGCCGGGCCGGCGGTGGTGGTCGGACGCGGCGCGCAGTCGTTGCTCGCCGGACGCGAAGACGCACTGCATGTCTTCTGCTATGCTCCGCCGGCAGCGCTGCGACGCTCCGTGATGGAGCGGTACCACCTGTCGGCTGAAGAAGCCGAGAAGCGGGTGACCGAGGTCAATCGCCAGCGCGAGCAGTACGTCAAGCGGCACTTCCATCGCAACTGGCATCTGCCCGAATGCTACCACCTGTGCCTCAACACGGCATGGCTCGGGTTCGACGAGACGGCGCGAATCATCGTCGAGACCGCAAAGGCGCGCCTGCTCGGCATCCGGGATCAGGACACCGAGACTCGATAGACCGGCCGGTCGAGTGCGTCGTCGAAAGCCTCAGCTCTCTTTCGCGTCGCCGTCCCTGTCGAACATCCCGTCGGCGATCGCCGCGATCTCCTCGGCCTCGCGCCACGCGGCCTCGAGCTCAGCGAGCTCGCCCTCGAGGGCGCGACGTTCCGTCGTCTCGTGGGCCGCCATCTCGAGAGCGAGACGCGTAGGTGCGGGGAGCATCGCCGCGCTGTAGAAAAGTGGCTCGCCCGGAGCACGCGGCAGTCGAGCGTCCCGGATCGCGCGATGGGAGAGCAGGCGGCCAAGCCGCACCTCGTTCTCACCGCCGCGCTCGGCGAGTAGAGTCAATGCCGATGCGACGTCCCGCTTGCCCGCGCCGCTGGTGTTGATGGCGGGCAGCAGCCGCGCCGCCGCGCGAAGCGCGCCATCTCCATCGATGGTGATGGGGTCGTCGTCCGGCGCGCGCAACGCTCGTGGAATGAAGTAGCGCTTGAAGGGAAACGACGTCACGTCGGGCGGCACCGACAGCAGGACGCCGTCGCCGTTCCTCGCGATGCGGACCTTCCGGAGCGCTTCACGTCGCACGACCAGCGGATCGTCCTCCCCTGGAAGCTTCAACCGCGCGACCACGCGTCTGGCCTGATAGAACGAATTGGCGGTCGTGCCGAGATTGAACAACGCGTACGCGCCGCTCGTGGCAAACCCCGCCCACGGCCCGACAAAGGCGAGGCCCGCCGCGGTTCCGGTGAGCGCGACCGTGAGCGCCAGATGCCGGCGGCGCCTCCGCCCGAACTGGTCGCCGTACCGCCAGGCAGCCATCTCCGGCCGCTGGGGCGCGCCGATGCGCACGAGGTCGAGCCCCTCGCCGAGATGGGCGAGGCCGATCTCGCCGGTCGAGAGTCGCAGGCGCGCGTCGCGAAACAGACGCTCGCACTCCTCGACTGCCTCCCACCGCTCCTCGAGCGGCGTGAGGTTCCACCGCTCGCAGCCTCCACACACGACCCAGAGACGCCCACGAGCCACGTCGAACGCGAGGCGGCGGCCGACCGGGAAGTGCTCGACCGATTCGTTCCGACCGAGATCGGAGTGGCAGAAGATGCAGGTCGTATACAGGAGGCTATCTCATTTCTCTCAGCGCCGCTTCACGATAAAAGATCTGGTAAGCAAATGCCAGCATCGCCGCCGCCGATCCGCCGATCGCCCACGACGTCCCCGAGGCCCGCGCGACCATCCCGGAGACGGCCGACCCCACCACCTGCGACAGGCCGACCACCACGAACGAATAGACCGCCATCACCCGCCCCCGCAGTTCGTTCGGCACGATGTGCTGGAGCGTCGAGTTGGACGTTGCGTTGGTCGCGATCATCATGAACCCGGCGCCGAGCAGGATGGGATAGGCGAAACGGTGATCGCGCACGACCGCGAACGCGACGAGCAGCGACGCGTACGCGAATGCGGTGACCGAAAGGAGCCGCATCCGTGGAATGCGATGGCCGACCGCGGCGAGCGACAGCGCGCCCAACACCCCGCCGATGCCCACACAGGCGAGCAGCGCACCGTAGCCTCCCGCGCCCAGCCCCAACTGATCGCGCGCGACGACGGGCATCAACGTGAGGTACGGCACGCCGAGCACGGAGTAGACGGCGATGAACCGGATCAGCGCCGCGACGGTCGGCGTCCGTCGGATGTAGCGCAGCCCTTCGCGAATGCCCGCCAGCGGCGACAGTACGCGCTCGGGTGGCACCCACGCCGGCAGCTCGATCATGAAGAGACCGACGAGGACCGCGACGTAGCTGAGCGCATTGACCCCAAAACACCAGGCGGCGCCCAGTTGGGCGATGATCAGCGCGCCGATGCTCGGTCCGACGACGCGCGCGATGTTGAAGCCGCTCGAGTTGAGCGCGATCGCGGCCGGCAGGTCGTTTCGTCCGACGAGATCGACGATCAACGATTGCCGCGCCGGGATCTCGAACGCGATGATCGTCCCGTTCGCGATCGCCATGATGAGCAGCCACGCGACGGTCAGATGATGCGACCACGTGAGCCACCACAGCGTCGCGGCCTGCAAGGAGAGCAGCGCCTGCGCGACGCGCACGATGCGCAGCTTGTCGTTCCGGTCGATCACGACGCCGGCGTGCAGCGACAGCAGCAGGATCGGAAGTGCCTGGGCGGCGGCGACGAGCCCCACGACCAGAGCGGAGTTGGAGAGATCGAGCGCGAGCCACCCTTCGGCCATCGACTGCATCCACGTGCCCACGAGGGACAGCGTCTGGCCGAACCAGAACAGTCGGAAGTTCCGATGCCGCTGGATGATGCGGAACGGGTTGATGGACGGCGTGGGCCGGTCGCCGCTGGCGGGGAGGTCGTGCATCCGGATGGAAGCTACACGAGTCGGGCGGCGAGCCACATGCCGCGGGTACGGTGTGCGGACCAGAATCGGCTCTTGACGCCATCGGGCATGGGCCGTATGAGTAGGCGGCCTTCATATGTAGACCGACGACCTATACCGACACCGCGATGTCAGACACCCCCGTCTCCAGGCAGGACCTGCCGCTCGGCACGCTCGACATGCTGATCCTGCGCACCCTCACCCTCGGCTCGCTGCACGGCTACGCCATCGCGCAGCACATCGCGAAGCTCTCGGACGGCGTGCTGCGGGTCGAACAGGGGTCGCTCTATCCGGCGCTCGAGCGGTTGCTCAACAAGGGCTGGGTCACGGCGAAGTGGGCCGAGTCGCCGACGAAGCGGCAGGCGCGCTACTGCACGATCACCCGCACCGGCCGCAAGCAGCTCGAACTGAAGGAGTCGACCTACGCGCAGGTGTCGCTCGCGATCGCGCGAGTGATGGGCAAGGCCTGACGATGTCGCGGCTGGATGGGGTGCTGCATCGGCTGCGTGTGCTGGTGCGCGGCGAGCGATACGCCGACGAAGTCGCGCGGGAGCTGCGCTTCCACCGCGATCTCGACGAGCTCGCGGCGATGGGTGATTCGCTCGGCAATGAGACCTACTATCGCGAAGAGGTTCGTCGCATGACGCTGACGACCTGGCTCGATCGGATCCGGCAGGACGTGAGTTACGCGTTCCGCGGTTTGCGGCGATCGCCGGGATTCACGGCGGCGGTCGTGCTCACACTCGGACTCGGCGTTGGCGTGAACGGCGCGATGTTCTCACTGCTGTCGCGACTCTTCATGCTGCCGCCGAGCGGCGTCGAACGTCCGAACGAATTGCGGCGTGTATACGCGACGTTCGACAACGAACCGGGCCAACGCATTACGATCGCCACGCTTCAGTACCCGCAATACGCGGCGATGCGCGACGCGGTGGATTCGTCGATCGTTCTCGGAATCTTCATCGGCGCAGACTCCACCGCCATGCGCGACGGCAATGCGCGGGTTCCGACGATGGTCGACTACGTCAACCCGGACTATTTCAGGGTCCTCGGCGTTCGGGCATCGCGAGGCCGCCTGTTCACGGCAGATGAAAATCATATCGAGTCGCCGACGCCCGTCGCGGTGCTCAGTGACGCATACTGGCGGAAGGCCTTCGGAGCCGATCTGACGGTGATAGGCCGCAAGGTGAGAATCGATCGACAAGTCGTGACGATCGTCGGTATTGCAGCGCCGGACTTCACGGGGGTCGATGTCAACGCGACCGATCTCTGGCTTCCAGCGAATACTTATGCAGGTGGCGGCGGCTACAACGACATGCCGTGGTATCGCGCATTCGGAGCGTCTTTCCATGTCGTATTCCGTCCGCGAACTGCGGCGGATGAACAACGCGTCCTGATTGCGGGGACGAACGCGGTGCGTCCCGTGAACGTCAAAGGCTGGGTCTACGACTCGACGATCACTCTGACGACAGGGCCAATCCTCTCCGCGCTCGGCCCGGGGAAGCAGTCGTCAGACATGATCGTCGCCAACCGCATCGTCGGCGTCGTGGTGTTTGTCCTGATCATCGCTGCCGCGAACATCATGAACCTGCTGTTGCTGCGCACGGCGCAGCGTCGGCGCGAGATCGCCGTCCGGCGCGCGCTTGGTGTTTCGCGCGGACGGCTGTTCGAGCAGATCGCCACTGAGGCCGTGATCCTCGCGATCGGAGGCTCCGTCGTCGCGCTGGCGTTCGCGTTCTGGACCGGGACTGCCTTGCGGCGTCTCATTCTGCCGCGAGTGCATTGGCCCGGCGGCGTGATCGACGGTCGGACGACGACGTTCGTCGTTGCAACAAGCATCGTCGTGGCACTCGCGACCGCCGTCCTGCCGTCGCTCGAGGCCGGACGAACCGACCTCACCGATTCTCTAACATCCGGCTCACGCCCAACCGGTCGCCGCACGTCCGGTTCGCGCACCACGCTACTCGTCGTTCAGACGGCGCTCTGCGTCGTGCTGCTCGTTGGCGCCGGACTCTTTCTCCGAAGCGTCCAGAACGTCACCTCAATCGACTTGGGCTTCGATTTCGAGGATAGGCTCTTCTTCAGTGCCGCCTTCGACGACGCGTCCGCCCATGCGACCGAGCTCGGATCAGCAATTCCTGAAGCGGTGCAGCGCTTGCGCCAGGTCGACGGCGTGATCGCCGCGGCATACATGGACTACGCGCCGATTGTCGGGTATTCCGTGCGCCCGGTAATTCTTCCAGGGCACGACAAGCTGCCGCAATTGGCGGATGGAGAGCGCGGCCCGACGGTCGGCTCTGTCTCTCCCAGCTATTTCGCCGCCGTTGGCGTTCCGTTGCTCATGGGTCGGGACTTCACGACGGCGGATTCTCGCGAGGCAGCCTCGGTCGCGATCGTCAGCCAGCGCCTTGCAAAACTCTACTGGCCGAATGAGAACCCGCTCGGCAAGTGCGTGCAGCTCGGTCGCGACGCGCCCTGTACGCGGATCGTCGGTGTTGTGGGCGATACGCATCGGATGTCCATCATCGAAAAGCCGGCGACGCAGATGTACCTGCCAATCGCGCAGACGACGTCCGCCCCGCGCCAGATCGCCGTTCACGTCCGCCCCGGACGGGAGGTCGCGGTCACGCGTGCCGCGGATGAGATCCTCCGTTCGCTGGTCACGGATCCAGTACTCATCCAGGCGCGTCGTTTCGCCGACGTGACGCGGCGCGAGCTTCGCCCTTGGCGTCTCGGCGCGACGCTCTTCACCGCACTCGGCATCCTCGCGCTCGCCGTCGCCGCCGTCGGCATCTACTCGGTTGTCGCGTACGGCGTGAGTCAACGCACTCACGAAATGGGCGTGCGCATCGCACTTGGCGCGCGCCGAGCCGACATCGTCGATCTCGTATTGAGTGAAGCGGTGCGCGTCGCGGCTTTCGGCGCGGCGCTTGGCATCGTCGTGTCGCTCGCAATGGGGCGCCTGATCGCTTCGCTCCTGTTCGGCATCACGCCGGCGAACCCCGTCGTGCTCGCCGCCGCCGGTTTGATCCTCGGCGTCGTCGCCGCGATCGCGGCGCTGATCCCGGCGTGGCGTGCGTCCTCCGTCAATCCCGTCAACGCTCTGCGCGCGGAGTAGTCATCCATGTCGTTTCTCGATGCCTGGCGCCATCGCCTCTCAGTGCTGTTGAAAGGAAATTCATACGACGACGAAGTACGGCGCGAGATGGCGTTTCATCGCGAGCTCGATGGAGCGGGGGCGAACGCGTTCGGCAATGCGACGTACTATCGCGAGGAGGTGCGGCACACGACGCTCCTCGCATGGACCGATCGCTTGAAGCAGGACGCGACGTACGCTATCCGCGGAGTGCGTCGATCGCCCGGCCTCACGGTCGCCGTCACGCTGACTTTGGGCTTCGGCGTCGGCGCCACGGCCGCGATGCTCTCGTTGCTCGATCGCGTGCTGCTGCAGCCGCCGGCCGCCATCACGCGGCCGAACGAACTGCGCCGCCTCTACACCGACGACGCGAATCCGGCATCGGGCCGGCTGGTCTGGCCCACTACCCAGTACGCACGGTTTCACGCGCTTGCCAACGCGATCGGCGACCGTATCCCGTTCGCGGGCTTCACGAATCCGGATTCCATCGACATTCGGACGTCCAACGCGAGACTCACCGGGCGACGGAGCTTCGTGACTCCGCGGTACTTCGACGTGCTCGGCATACGCGCGGCACGCGGTCGTCTGTTCGTGGACAACGAGAGCGACATCGGCGTACCGGCACGCGTGGCCGTGGTCAGCGATGCGTTTGCGCGGCGCGCATTCGTGAATCGGTGGAACGCACTCGGCCAGTCGGTCAGCATCGCCGGCAACGCCTTCACGATCGTCGGGATCGCGCCATCGAACTTTACCGGGGTGGACCTCGATGCGGTCGACGTCTGGCTGCCGGCCAACAACTATCCGCCTCGTCCGGACCTTCCGAGCATTCCGTGGTATCAGCTCGACTTTTCGGTCTGGAACATGGTCGCTCGGGTGACCGATCCATCCGGCGAGGCCGATCTGGTCGCCACGGGAACGAATGCGATCCGCGCCGTCGCGGTTCCCGGGTACAGCTACGACTCGACCACGCGCGTCCGCCCCGGCCCGATCGTGCTCGGTGCCGGCCCGATGGCGCTGTCGCGGGACATGAACGTCCTGATCCGCGTCGCCTGCGTCGCGGCGATCGTGCTTCTGATCGCCTGGGCGAATGTGTTGAATCTTCTGTTGCTACGTTCGTCGCAGCGGGCGCGGGAGATCGCGGTCCGCCGCGCCCTCGGTGTGTCGCGACGACGTCTGATGGGACAACTGGTCATCGAAGCCCTCGCGTTCGCGATCTGTGGCGCCGTGCTTGCCGGCGCAGTGGCGTACTGGGTTGGCGGCATCGTGCGATACCTGGTTCTGCCGCGCGTGCAATGGCCGACCGGGCCGGTCGACGCGCGGACGCTGCTTTTCATCGGCGGGGCGACGTTCGTCATCGCGCTCGTCGGCGGCGTCCTTTCCGCGGTCCAGTCGCTCTCGTTCGACGTTCTGGAATCGCTCAAGGTCGGCGCGCACTCCACGGCGCGACGCGGCAACCGCTTGCGCGAAGCGTTGCTCGTCCTTCAGATCGCGCTCTGTGTGATGCTGGTCGTCGGCGCGGGGCTCTTCATCCGGAGTCTCGACGCCGTGCAGTCGATCGGCGTCGGCTATGCGATCGACGACCGGATCTTTCTTCGCCCCGGCTTCGACGATCCGGGAGCGCACGCCGCCGAGCTGGCGACCGCCTTTCCCGAAGCGGCGCGACGGCTCGCCACTGTGCCCGGCGTGGTGTCGGTCGCGTACTCGGCGACGCCTCCGCTCCAGGGCGCGACGTACCAGACGATCTTCGTTCCGGGACGCGACTCCCTGCCTCGTCTGCAAGGTGACATCGGGCCGTCATTCAACCGCGTCTCGGCCGGCTTCTTCAGGACGATGGGACTCCCGTTCCGGAGCGGACGGGATTTTTCGGCCGCCGACAGCCGCGAGAGCGCTCCGGTCGCGATCATCAGCGAATCGATGGCGCGCGCCTACTGGCCGGGCGAAAGCGCGCTCGGGAAGTGCTTCAGTCTTCTCAAGCGAGAGAATCCCTGCGTCACCGTCGTCGGCGTCGTCGCGGACGCCCACCGCTACATGATGCTCGAGGGCCGGGTGATGCAGTTCTTCCTGCCGCTCTCTCAATCCGGGGCTTCGGCTCGCGACCTGATCATCCACGTCGCGCCTGGCGCGTCGAGCCGGGTGGTTCGCGAGGCCGACGTGGTCTTTCGGGGCCTCGTCACGAACATGCTCGATGTGCGCTGGCGGACGATCGAGAGCGTCCTCGAACCGCAGTTGCGACAGTGGCGACTCGGCGTGACGCTGATCGGCGCCCTCGCCTTGCTCGCCCTGCTCGTGTCCGCGGTTGGCGTCTACTCCGTGGTCGCATACGCCGCCAGTCAGCGCACGAAGGAGATCGGCGTGCGCATCGCGCTCGGGGCAAGGCGAGAAAACGTTCTCGATCTGATCGTCGGCGACGGGATGAAGGCCGTCGGCATCGGACTCGTGCTCGGTGTGGCCGGCACGTTGATCGCAGGTCGGCTCATCGCGGCGATGCTCTTCGGCGTGACGCCTACGGACCCCGGCGTGCTCATCGCCGCGATGACGACGCTGAGCGCCGTCGGAATCGCGGGATGCCTCATTCCGGCGTTCCGCGCGGCCAGCACCGACCCGATGCACGCCCTTCGCTCGGAATGAGACGTGCAGCCCCGTCCTCGGCCCTGGTGCGCCCTCTTCCCCGCCGAGTATGCTTGAGAACGGAGGCTTGCGATGCGCTTTCATACCTACGGCAAGTACAGTCCTGAGCTCGCCGACGCGGTCGATCTGCAGTCGCTGCTCGACAAGCTCGCGGATTTCCTGTTGCAATCGGGGTTCGCGGGCGGTGACAACCAGTCGTACTACGACTGGGATACGGGGGACGACGGCAGCAAGTCGCTCGACGCCCTCAAGCAGGCGATCCTCGACGCGCTCATGGAGAGCGGGCAGTTCACACCCGAAATGCTGGAGGCGCTTCGCGGCGGCGATGACGAAGAGGGCCAGGCGAAGCTGGCGCGGCTCCTCGATCAACTCGTCCAGCGCCTGATCGACGAAGGCTATCTCAACGTCGAGAATTCGCCGCAGATGCCCGCGGGCCATCAACCGATGACGGGCCCGGGCTCCGTCGCCCGAGCCGCCGCGCGCGACGTGCAGTTCAACCTCACCGAGAAAGGCATCGACTTCCTCGGCTACAAGACGCTGCGCAACCTCCTCGGCTCACTCGGCAAGGCGAGCTTCGGCAGTCACGACACGGCGTATCTCGCGACGGGCATCGAGTCGGACGGCTGGAGCAAGGCGTACGAGTTCGGCGACGTGCTGAACATCGACGTCAACGAGACGCTCAAGAATTCGCTCGCCCGCACCGGCAAGATCGAGGTCCCGATGGATCTCGACTACAGCGATCTGATGGTGCGACAGGCCGAGTATCGCTCGTCGTGCGCGACGGTGCTGATGCTCGACTGCTCACACTCGATGATCCTCTACGGCGAGGATCGGTTCACGCCGGCGAAGAAGGTGGCGCTGGCGCTCACGCATCTGATTCGCACGCAGTTCCCCGGCGACACGCTCAGGGTGGTGCTGTTCCACGACTCGGCGGAGGAGATTCCGCTCGCGACGCTCGCCACGGCGCAGGTCGGGCCGTACCACACCAACACCGCCGAAGGGCTCAAGCTCGCACGACGTTTGCTCATGGCGCAGAAGAAAGACATGCGCCAGATCATCATGATCACTGACGGCAAGCCCAGTGCGCTGACGATGCCCAATGGACAGATCTACAAGAACTCCTTCGGGCTCGACACGACCGTCATCGCGCAGACCATCAAGGAGGTCGCGAGTTGCCGTCGTTCGGGAATCATGATCAACACGTTCATGCTGGCGCGCGATCGCACGCTGGTGGAATTCGTGAAGCGTGTGTCGGAGATCAGCCGGGGCAAGGCGTACTTCACGTCGACGATGACGCTCGGGCAGTTCATTCTGATGGACTTCCTCAAGCGAAAGACCCGCAAGGTCAGTTAGCCCGGCAGCGCGGCGCCCGGCGACTGGTTCTCGGTGCCGTAGCGGCGGTCCTCGCCGGGTGCGGCGGCGGACGCGGAATCACGGCGCCGATCGGCCCCGGCCGCGACACGACGAGTGCCTTCGCCGGCTTCGACATCGCGCGCTTCCCCGGCGCCGCGGCACTCGCGGCATGGAAGTATCCGGCGTCGCCATACCGGTGGGTCGGCTACTATCTCCCGGCGCCCTGCCATCGCGACTCGACGTGGGCTGGCCAGTACGCGTCGGTCGCGTCGAGCGGCTGGGGCGTGACGGTGATCTACGTTGGCCAGCAGGACTGGGCGAACATCCCGGCGGATCTCATTCCGCTCGCGACGACCGCGTCCGCGACCGCGTCCGCGAC
>Ga0164243_10000540_pt1 | contig 69086 bp, 65 predicted proteins | sample OricompcompostOP_FD_108781 | JGI IMG/M metagenome (GOLD analysis project Ga0164243, IMG submission 108781) | Organic Plus compost microbial communities from Emeryville, California, USA - Original compost - Organic plus compost (OP) | ecosystem: Engineered > Solid waste > Mixed feedstock >... | reverse complement strand
TGGAGGAAGCAGGGTAGAAGCCCCCCATCGCGTAGAGCTGGCGTCGGACGGTACTTTTCTTGTGCTTAGCGGCACTACCAGCCATGATGGCGATGTAGGGCCCAGCTATGACGATGATTTTGGAAGCGATATATGGATGGTCAAGCTGGACACCGCCGGCAACCTGGTATGGGGCAAGGTACTGGGTGGTACAGGCTACGACCTGATGTCTACTGTTATTCCTGACAATAACGGCGGCTGCTATCTCTTCGGCGCTACTGTCTCCACCGACCACGATGCCACCGGCTCCCACGGCAATACCGACCTGTGGATCGTCAAGCTGGACGGCGATGGCAATAAGGAGTGGCATAAAATGCTGGGCGGCAGCCAGACGGATGGCAGCGGTTTTGATAACGGTGTGCGGGCCATCCGCGACAGCGGCAGTGGCTTTTACGTGCTTGCCCGGACAGATTCCCACGATGGTGATGTACAGCAGCGCATGCCTATGGGAGAGGAAGACCTCTGGCTGCTGCATATAGACAGCGCGGCCAATATACTCTGGGAAAACACCTATGGCGGCCCGGGCTTCCAATCGTCACGAGCGCTCTCTCGTGGCGCCGATGGCAGTATCTGGATGGCGGGAAAACTGATCGGAGATTCCGTAGGGGGACACATCAACGTTAATTATTGGGATACCGACGGCTGGGTGGTGCATGCAGACAGCCTGGGCAATTTCCTCAACCAAAGGGTGATTGGGGCAAACATGGAAGAAGAGATAATAGTTTTACAGCCATTACAGGATGGTACCATCCTGGCAGTGGGGCGGTATTCAAGTATAGTAGATTCCGATCAACCTCATACTCCAGGGTTCCCTGAGTCAGGGGAAGGAGATATCGACGTCTTCATTGCCCGCCTGTCGCCTGATAATGACTTAAGTTTAAGCGGTCGATTATTACCCGATAAGGACTGGTCAGTGTACCCCAACCCTGCTTCCGGGGCTATAACGATTGAAATAAAAGAGACGGGAAACAGCCCTTATGACCTTTCCATTATCAGCGCTGAAGGCAAAACAGTATACAGCAACAAAATCCAGGCACAGCTTACGATCAGCAATTTTAACCCGGTTCCCGGTATCTATACCGTGCAGCTGAGCAATGGAGAAAAATATGCTGCCAAAAAGCTGGCAATCACCCGATAACTAAAAAACAACCGCACAGACCAAACCAACCCGAGGAGTAGAATGACTATTTATTCATTTAAAATTCTGAGTTCACATGAAGAAAAAAATGCTATGCTTCGCCGCAATGCTTTTCAGCATTGCCACGGCGAAGGCACAATCCGAAACTATGAGCAGCGCCGCGCCGCCTGCTGGCAGCTACGAGGCTTACAGCAACCTGGTACGGGACAACAGCTATAAGATGTTTGGCGATAGCGCCAGGGCCCAGAAGATGCACGGCCGCTGGGAAGGCTTCTGGGGCGACCGGGTGGACCGCAGCATTACAGGGCCAGGTATGTTCACAGCCTACAGCAAGGCGCTGGCTACGGGCTTTATAGACCAGGACCCTATGGCCTGCCATGGCAATGGCTATGACGGGAACTGGGCGCCCCTTGGGCCTATGCGTAATTACTGGGGCGACCGGACCGATTCGGCAGGCCGCATTACCGCGCTCTGGGTAAAGCCCAACGATACCAATACGATACTGGCAGGCGCATCAGGGGGCGGCCTGTGGAAAACGACGAATGGCGGCAAAAACTGGAATAATATTACCGATATCATGGCCGACCAGCTGATGCCGGGAACTATGGGCGTAACCGGGATAGCGGTGCACCCCACCGATACCAGCCTTATCTACATCACCACCGGTCATAGCAGCACCTTCGAAGACATTATCAATGGCCTGCCGCAGACCAGCATGGGCCTGGCCCTGAGCCCTGATGGTGGCGCCAACTGGTACCCCGATATAGGCTATCGTTATGTAACCGATACCGACAGCACAGATGGCTGGACGAACGAGTTTATCCGCAAGATCGCCTATACGGCTTCCGGCAGGCTTATCGTAATGACCGGCCGGCATATTTATATGAAGCCTACACCCACCGGGGCCTGGGCCGATATTACCCCGGCTAACCTTACCTCCCTGCCTGAACAGTATTTCCTCACCGATTTCGAGATGACGCGGCGGCCTGCCTCCGGCAATAAAGTAGTATTTGTCACCTCTTCGGGCAACAATACCCAGTACCTGTATTATTATAACGATGGCCCCGGTACCTGGGCCACCCGCCGTACCCTCAGCTTCGATCCCGGGCTTACCACGGTAGGCTATGTATTTGGTATGGGCTTGTCCAAAAGCGATTCCGTGTGGCTGGTGATACAATCCAATGCGCAGCATCATTTATACAAGACCGGGCTTACAGCGGGCCCACTCTTACAAAAGAACAACGGGCTGCATCCCGTAGCAAGGGATGTTTACGCATCCGACTCGGTGGAAACCCTGCTGTATATTACCAACCACCAGGGCTGGCCTGACTTTATAGATAAGTCCAGTGATAATGGCCTTACCTATACCAGTGTTGGAAAAACACATTCTGATGGCAGGGTGATCGTGTTTTACCGGAGCGGTACCCATCCCTCCGGTATTGACGATGTGATCTTTGCCGGTACCGATGGCGGGATTGCCAAAAAAAGGAAGGGCAGCTACGGTAGCGAGAGCTTTGTAAGCCTGAGCGGCCAGGGCCTGAATATTACCCAGTTTAATGCCCACAGCAGCAACCCGGTCAATAACAGCATGCTTGCCGCCGGCGCTATCGACAACGGCACACAGGTATGGATACGCAAGCGTACCCAGCCCTGGAATATACCCCTTTGGGGCGATGGAACAGTGCCGGCATTGAGCCGTAACGGGGACACTATGGCTGTAGGCCAGAACCAGAATGGTCTTTATTTAGAGGCATTGCGCTACAAGCCCGCGTCCAGCACAGTACAAAAACTCTCTGGCAGTACCCAGCCGCCCGATAATAAGTCGGTGTATTTCAATGTCTCCAGAAGGTGGTTAAGACCAATGAAGTTTGACCACAACAATGTACTGCGCGCAGGTTTCCATTTTATCTATAAAAGTACCGACATAGCCAATACCTGGACGCCGGCGTTTGATGGCACGGACCTGGCCATGAGAGAGCCCAAACCCGCCGTCACTATGTCTCCCGCCCCGGCCAACCTGGCCATGATGGGGGATTTCAAAAAGCCGGTGGACTTTTATATATCCGAGCAATTTCCGAACGTAGGCTATATCGCCTACCAGAATACAATCGCTAATGAAAGCGACGTGACAAGTATCAATAACGGCAATTTATTCAGGTCAATTGAGTTAACCTCCTCCGGCTCTATTACATGGGATAAGATCAATCCGCCCCAGTGGCACCACCGCATTACCGATATAGAGGTGGACCCGGCAGCGCCCAACCGGATATGGGTAAGCTACGGCGGCATTAATGAATGGCAGATCGTGATCCCCTCCCTCAATCGCCAGGAGCGGGTATACTACAGCAGCGATTATGGCGACAACTGGACCGATATGTCCTGGGGGCTGCCGGTAATGCCGGTCAACAAGCTGGCTTATGTGCCCGGCAGCGACGATGTGCTCTTTGCGGCCACCGATATAGGTGTATACCGCTGGAACAAGACAGCGAATATATGGGAATGCTTTAATGACGGTATGCCCAAATGTATTGTGTCGAGCCTTGAGGTGCTTACCTGTAGCGGCAAGCTAAGGGCCGGTACCCTTGGGCGCGGTATGTGGGAGACGCCCTATAATGAAACCTATGCCGTATATCCCGGCGATATTTACACGATCAATGCCAATATTACCTGGAACCAGAGCAAGACGATCGAAGGCAGCATAAGGGTAAAGGCAGGGAAAACGCTCACCATCAGCGGCAGCGGCACCACCATCTATATGCCACAGCTTGGCCGGATACATGTGGAAAAAGGTGCCAAGCTAGTGCTGGATGGGGCCCGTATTACCAATGGCTGCGACAGCAGCCGCTGGAGCGGTATCGTGCTTACCGGCGATAAGAGCCTATCGCCTACCGCCACTAACCAGGCTACCTTCGAGATGAAGAACGGTGCTGTTATTGAAAATGCTGCCGTAGGCGTGCGCGATTATAACGATGCCACCCTTCAGGGCGGCGGCCGCATACTGGCCAGCAACAGTACCTTCCTTAACTGCTGGAAGGCCGTATCGCTCAACGACTACCCGAACTTTGACCGCAGCACTACCTGCACCTTTACCAATGTCACCTTTAAGATCAACAGCAACAGCGTAATGGAGGCTAGTAATGGTACTTTACCGCCACACCTCTTCACCGCCTTTAACGAAAGAGGCGTAAAGATAACCGGCTGTACCTTTACCGACGAAAGGATACTGGACCACGGCGACAAGCGGTCCACGGCCTTAGGCGTGACAGATGCCGACTTTACGGTGGATAACTGCGATTTCCTGGGCATGCAGAGAGGCGTGTACGCCGATGTGGTGTATGTGAACCCTATGGCCCCCAAGCCTACCATTGTCAACAGCAGATTCAACAATACCCGGGAGAACATTACCGTCTTCGCCCACAACCCGCTGGTACGGTCCAATTCCTTTACCAACCTGAAACCTGACTTGCCAGGCGTAGGATCGGCAGGACTGAAGAAAGCCGCCTGGGCGGTTTACCTGGAAGGTACGCGGGGAGCTTCGATTTACGGCAATACAATCTCCGGTAGCCCATCTACTACCCTGAATACAACGCTCAACCGGTTTAAATACGGGGTGATCGGCAAAAACGCCGGAAGTTACTGGGATGGCATACTACAGCGGAGCAATGTGATTAACAACACCATCAACAACGTTTACTCGGGTGTGCAGTCAGAACGCATTAATATAGGGCTTATTATCAACTGCAATTCGTTTAGCCGTAACACCTATGCGATGACCCTTAACCCCGCTTCGGGGTCCTCGGCTACCTTCACCCCGGTTATTGCCCTGCATAACGGCAGCTGCGCCAGCAGTTCCAGCCGGCCAAATAACAGCTTCTCCGGTAATGCCAATGGCATCTATTCCTGGATCACCAATGTCAGCAATTATTTGCAGTATTATGTCAACAGCGCCGGGCCGGGTGCGTATATCCCGACCGGTAACTGGGGCGGCATTAATATTATTTCCTGCTCGGGCCTGGGTACGACTGATGGCAACCTTAGATGTAGCCGCACCCCGGTGATCACCTGGAACAGCTCCCTGCTCAGCTCGGCTGTATCTTCCTTTACCAGCGCAAAAGCGGCCGATCCGAATTCAGAGGATACCTGGTACCATTACGGCGAGGTTGTACGCGGCTATACCCAGCTTGATGACCTGGCGGGACTTAAATCCTTCCTGCTTTCGGATAATACGGACGCTTCCAAAATACAGCTCTTGCCCATATACCTGAACGAAGGTAATTACCAGACCATTACCAGCACGATCAATGGCATGTCGGGCAGCAGCACGGAGAAATCGGCCTTCAACAGCTATTTCAATATACTGGTAGCGCTCCGCCAGTCGAACCGGAACATCCTGCAGCTGACGCAGAATGAGCAGGCCACCATGCAATCGCTGGCTAACAGCGAGACCCATATAGCCAACGCGGCAAAAAGCCTGCTGGAATGGGGTTACGACATAGCCTGGAACCATATACCCGAAGAGCCGGCGCAGCTGCGGCCCGGAAGCGAAGCCGAAATGACCGCAGGCGGGGAGATCGCCAATAAGTCGCGCCTGGGCGACGCGGCGCCGAACCCGGTTAGGAATACCACGCAGATACCGGTATGGGTATTGCCTTATGACGCGGCCAACGGCTGCTACCTGGTAATACGCGATATAATGGGTAAGGAAATGGCCCGTTACCAGTTGCGTGAGGGAGATAATGTGGTGTCTGTAAACACGGCTGCCTGGGCAACCGGTCTTTATGCCTACTCGCTGCTGGTAGATAACCAGCCGGCAGATACGAAGAAGTTCAGCAAGGTGCAGTAGCAGGTTTAGTTTGACAAAAGGAGGCTGCCTTGCCGGCGGCCTCCTTTTGCATGCTTACATCGGGTATGGGCTTATTTGATCCGGTATTGCAAGGTGAATGATTAAAAACACGAATACCTGAGCTCGCCGTAAACTCTGGCCTTCTCCTGGTCATTATTGTCGTATGAATACCGGGTATACTTAACCAGCTTGCCGGACCTGTCAAATACAGGCTCGATAACTACAGAGCCGAGATACACATTCCCGGCATTATAGGTCTTTGTTTTTACGCAAAAATTCCTGGTAAGTATCATTCCCCTCCGGGCAACATTCTTATGCATGATCCTATCCGGCATTCCCAGGTAGAACTGCCTGCCGTCTGAACCGTCCGCATATTCATATTCCGTAATGTAATCCAGGACACGGTAGCGATAAAAGTATGCCTTTACAATATTGCCGGATTGCCATTCATATGCGGTGCTGTCATATGGTGAAAAAACGGGGTTTTCGCTGCTCAGATTTTTGACTTGAAAAATTTTCGCACGGAGCTGCTTCGCATTGTCATATTCATAAACATATTGAAGCTTATAGCCGGGGCTGCCAAACTCCTCTTTTAATAAGAGGCCTTCCCCAGAGAAATGAGCAATGGTTGTTCCCTGGTAGTGACCGTTATTTTTCCAGGTCTTTACGATTTCGGTCAGGGTATCGGGATGGGCTATTTCATTCAATACAATGCCGGACATATTATCAGTGATGGTGACCAAATCATTTTCTGAATTGTATTCAAAATCGACTATTGTCTTATTTATCCCATTCTGAATGACGACAGAGGTACATCTTGCACGGTCCATTGCGCAGTATTCAGCATCGTCAGGAGATGAAGAAGGAGCATCTTCTTTGCTGCAGGAAAAAGCCAGTAGCGATAAGGGAAGAAAGGAAGAAATGATTTTTTTCATGGAAGACCAGGTTATAGCGCTAAAATATCGAATTTATTATATAATAGCAAATATTAAGGTGTTTTTTCAGACGATTGCCTGTGGGCATAGTGAAGACCGGTAAGCCGGTGGCTGAAGAAGTTCAGGAAAATAAGATACGGTGATCTTTGCTGGTACCAAATAATAAAAGCAGCCTTCCGGCTGCTTTTATCTGTTTATTATTCTGAATGTTTTAAACCTTATTGCTGCAGTGGAGCATTCGCCGCCTGGTAGACCCTTTTATCCGTAGGTACCCCCAGCTTGTATACGAAAGCGGCCAGCTCCATATTCTCGGGTTTCCAGAGCGCCTGCTTGGCATCGGAATGATCGATCTTCAGGCTGAAGTTTTGTATCAGCACACGGCCCGCTTCCTTGGTGCTGACATCCGGGAGTATCTCCAGCCCGTTATAGCTGGTAAGAGAGGTCCGGAATAAATGCTCAAATTCTGTTTCCCGGTATTCCGGAGCTTCGGGGTATTGCTGCGCATCCTTGATCCCGTTTTCAAGCAGGTACAGGCAAAGCGCCTGGCGGCCTTCCAGGGCCTGGGTATAGCTGACCTTTACCGCGATCTCGTAAGCGTCGGACTCGCTGTCATATTCTGAGGTAATGGCTATATTGACGGGGACGGAGGTGGCTGTAGTCCTGGCCTTTTCCAGCATAACCTCCCAATCGGATTTATAGCCCATAATATTATTCGGCGGGGTGCCCGCGCCAATAGGCAGGCGGTCAAAGCTCGCACACGGTTTTCCCGGGTCGCCGCCAAATATATTGGTAAGGATGGTCTCGCCGATATCCGTCCTGAAATCCTGCTGGCTGTTTACCGCTTTCCCGCTGATCGGCTTTGTTAAGGTGCCTGCATGTATGCTGGCTATTACCAGCTTGTCTTTAAAAGCGCCTGAAGCATTAAAATTATGCAGCATTTCGCTGCCCTCGGGACAATTGACACATATTACGCCGCTAAGCTCTTCTACCATGTATTTCTTTGACTGGGGTGTTTCCGGTGTTGTCACATAGGTGGTATCCTTACCCTTTTCATTCTGGCTGATAGACACCGGCTGTTCTTTACACGATCCGAAAGATACGGCAGCCAGCGCCGCTGCCAGGAATAAATGATTGCGCATTATAAAATGATTATTTATTATTGCTTCCAAAATTAGTACAAATATCCGGCAAAGCAATACAGGCTTTTTAGGAGCCCGGCCACACGGTACTACATAATGATGTAATTTTATCCTTTATTTTCTAAAAAGAGCATTATGGAAGAGAGCAAACGTCAGAAGCAGGTAGCGAGGCTGATACAGGAAGAGATGACCGCTATATTTCAAAAGGAAGGATTAAGCATTATACAAGGTGGTATGGTTTCTATCGCGAAGGTCGCAGTAACGCCAGACCTGCTGGAAGCACGTATTTACCTGTCATTTTTTAAAATCGAGCGGCCGGAATCGTTGCTGGCCGTTTTTAAGGAAAAGATACCGGAATTCAGGGGGCAGCTTGGGAATAAGCTCCGGCACCAGCTCCGCCGTATACCGGAGCTGCAGTTTTACCTGGACGATACGCTGGAACATGTATTTAAAATGGAAGAGCTGTTCCGGCAGATTAAATCTTCTTCACCCGATGAGCAGCAATAAACAGTAACCTGATTCGCTTATGGGTCTATTGTCGTCTCCCAATACAGGCGGGCTGGGGCTGATGATCGCTTCCCGTTACTTCAGGGGTAAGAAATCGGTGCAGGCTATCAATATCATTTCCTGGATCAGCATAGGGGCGGTCACGTTGCTGGCCGCTTCCATGATCGTGCTGATGTCGGTATTCAACGGTTTTGAGGATCTTCTTAAAGACCTGTACAAGGCATTCTATCCCGAATTGAAAATAACTTCCTCATCAGGTAAGTGGCTTGAAGTATCGGACAGGCAGGTGCAGGAAATCCGCGGCATCAGGGGTGTGGAAGCAATAAGCCTTTCCGCTGAAGACATGGTTTTGCTATCAGCCAATGAAGAGCAGCGCATCGCTGTTGCGAAAGGAGTAGATGACAACTGGTTCCGGGTGAACAGGATTGATTCCTTTATCGACGAAGGCCAGAAAACCCTGGAAGATTACAAAAGCGGCTATGTTCCTGCGATCGTGGGTAATACGCTTTGCGCCGGATTGGGTATTGACGTTCGCAATGTATTTGCCGGCCTGCAGATATATTACCCCAGGCCGGGAACCGGCTTCCGGTCGCCGGAAGAGCTGTTCAGCAGCCTGCAGGTAAAGCCAGCAGGGCGGTTCCGGGTACAGGAGGATTTTGATGCACGCTATGTGCTTATTCCCCTGCTGGAGGCGCAGCGATTATTCGATATCGGCAACAAGGTATCATCAATAGAGCTGAAGCTGGCGGACGCCGGCCAGGAAGCAGCGGTCACGCGGAAGCTGAAAGAGGTATTCGGGAAGAACAAAGTTACTGTCGATAACAGGTATCAGCAGAACAAGACATTGTATATGATCATGCAGAGTGAGAAATGGGCCGGCTTTGTGATCCTCATGTTTGTGCTGCTGATCGCGTCCTTTACCATGATTGGCGTACTGTCGATGCTGGTGCTGGATAAAAAGAAAGATATAGCTATCCTGAAATCCATGGGCGCTACGCAGGGCACAATACGTTCCATATTTATTGCCGAAGGCGCATTGTTCGGGATCATAGGCGGAGGGATAGGCCTTATTGCCGGCTTTCTGCTCTGTAAAGGACAGCAGTATTTTGGCTGGATATCCATGGGGGACGGCTTTATTATAGAAAGCTATCCCGTCTCCATGCATCCAGGAGACTTTGTGATCATACTGATAACGACCGCTGTAACGGGTATTGTCACCGCCCTGCATCCCTCTTTTAAAGCATCTTCGCAGAAGCTCTATTTCCGGGAAGAATAACTATTTTTTTCTCCGTGCGGTTTTCATAAATTTGAGTAAGAATAACCCGTTGTTAAAGCGGTTATCCTGCTGGCCGTTTCCTGTTTTTGCTTGTTATACAATTGAATCAAAATATTTATCTTCTCATATCAAAACAGTATTCTATGAAAACCATTGTGAGCATTTATAACGATCATACCCGTGCGCTGGATGCCGTAAGGCTTTTAAAAGATGCAGGCTTCTCATCAAAACATATCTCGCTCCTGGGCACTGCCTATGAAGACAAGGAGCTTTCAGATACCGCAAAAGATATGAAGATCGCCACCCGGGGAGTAGGTATAGGAGCGCTTGCCGGCTCTACCATAGGGCTTTTATCCGGCCTGGGCCTCATGGCTGTTCCCGGCCTGGGATTCATTTTTGGTATCGGCGCGCTTGCAGGCGCTGTAGCCGGCTTCGATTTCGGCATCATTGGCGGGGGGCTTATATCAGCGCTTGCCATAAAAGGGCTTAGCAAAAAAGAAGTAGAAGAAAAATACCAGGAAGAATTAAATGCCGGGAGGATATTGCTGGTATTCCAGGGAGATGCGGCAGAAAGCGATAAGGCAAAAGATATACTGGAGGCTCATGGCATCCATACCGAAATGGCGGTACATGATCACTAGGCCCGTAATTTGCAGGAATTCCTGTAGCGCCGCAAAGGCTCTTATTTGTTATTTTAAATGCTGATGATGGATAACATTGTTAAAAAATATACTAATGGGGAAATTACCATCGTATGGCAGCCTTCCTTATGTATCCATTCTACCATATGCTGGAAAGAGGCTACCGGCCTGCCTTCTGTTTTTAACCCACGGGAAAAGCCCTGGATAAAGCCTGAAGGAGCAGGCACAGAGGCTATGCGGGAGCAGGTAAAGAAATGCCCCAGCGGCGCTTTGAGCTATTTTATGAATAATGAAACACCTGAAGTTATTGCCGGCCAGGAAATACTTATTGAAGTGCTTGCCAACGGCCCTTTGCTGGTTTACGGTAATGTAAAGGTGAGAGACAAGGCGGGGAATGAAACGGTCAGGAGTAAGGTGACCGCCTTTTGCCGTTGCGGACAATCGGGAAATAAGCCTTACTGTGACGGTACACATACAAAGGCTGGTTTTAGTGACTAAGGGGAACAATTACCTGGCAAGGTTTTTTTTCCAAATGATAGTTTTTTATATTCGCATACTATATCATTAAAAGTTTGCAATTACTTAAGGTTTAAGTTCAGGCATATTGCTTTTATTTGTATTGCTTTTATGATAAGTAATTTTATTCAACGCCTTGCCTTGTCAGAAGGGAAAATGGTTTTGTTATGACTACACAGCAGCCCAACAGCGATAATCTGATTACACCTGAGAAATGGGAAGAACTGGATTTTGCAGGAAAAGAATTCTGCTCCATAAACGAGGCGCAGGAGCTGGTACTGGCCCCGACGGCCTATAGTCCTGCGCGTATCCTGTCTTCAGTAAACCTTGCCAATTGTGAAACGGTAACAGCGGCGCTGGCGGAAAAGTTTGCGGAGGTGGAAGCTAAAATGAAAGAACTGGAGGCTGAATGGCAGCAGGCAGATGATAAACTGAAGCATGCCGGTAAAATAGCAAGGCTGAAGGAATACCTGCTGCATGCCAATGCAATTGGCGATTATACACCTTTTTTTGAATCGCTTGCAGAAAAGGAGCGATCGATACAGGAGCTGTATGCGGCAAATTACGCGGGGAAGCTTGCCCTGGCGGAAAAAGCCGAATCGCTGAAGGATTCTGACGACTGGAAAGCCACAAACGATGCATTCAGAGGTATTATTGAAGAGTGGAAAAACGCTCCGCAGGTGGAGAAGCATAAAAGCGAGGCTTTGTGGGAACGTATAGAGAATGCCCGTAACCATTTCTATGAGCGTAAACGGCAGCACCAGGATGAGGTGGAGAAAGACATGATGCAGAACCTTGACCTGAAGCTGGAACTCTGTGAGCTTGCTGAATCGCTGGCAGCGTCAGAAGACTGGCGGCCGACATCGGATAAGTTCAAAGACCTGATGGAACGCTGGAAGAAAATCGGACGCGTTGCCTCGGCTGAAAAAAATGAAGAGCTGTGGAATCGTTTCATAACGGCCCGTAACGCTTTCTTTGACCGGAAGAGGCTGCATTTTGAGCATATACAACAGGAGCAGGAGGGCAATTACATGAAGAAGCTGGCGCTGGTGGAAAGAGCCGAGTCTATGCAGGACAGCACGGACTGGAAAGCGACTACGCAATCCTTTGCCGATCTGATGGACGAGTGGAAAAAGATAGGACGGGTACCTATTGAAAAGGCGGATGAGCTCTGGGAGAGATTGCAGGCTTCAAGAGATAAATTTTTCTCAGCGAAACGGCAAAGCGCGGAGGAGTACAAGGTGAGCATGGAAGATAACTATGCGCAAAAGCTCGCCCTTGTAAACAGGGCGGAGCAGATACAGCACTCCGATAACTGGCGGGAAGTAACGGATGAGATGAACGAGCTGATGCAGGAATGGAAAAAAATAGGACATGTCGCCCGTGAGCATAGTGACGAGCTTTGGGAGCGGTTTATTGGCGCCCGCAATAAGTTCTTTGAACGCAAAGATGCGGACCGTGACCGCCGTAAGGCTCGCTTCAGGAACCAGGCGGAGGGAAGGCTGAAGCAAACCCGTGAATTCCTAGAAAAAATCAGGACCGAGCTGCAGGAGGAGGAAGATAAGCTTGCTGATTTCAGGGAATCTCTGGGTAATACCACAGGAGAAGGAGCAAAAGAAGAGGAGCTCAGGAAGCACCTGGAAAACCTGATACGGCAGATCGAAAATAAATTGCCCGGCAGGAGACAAAAAATAGCTGATGTGGCGCAACAGCTGGAAGAGCTGGAGCAAAAAATGAGTGAGCCCAAAGGAAAAAAAGGTGAATAGCCTTGTAGGAAAATACTAACTTTTCCCGTACCTTTGCGCACCTTGCGGGGGATTAGCTCAGCTGGCTAGAGCGCTTGCATGGCATGCAAGAGGTCATCGGTTCGACTCCGTTATCCTCCACCACTTATTAAGCCTTGCCCAGCAAGGCTTTTTCATTTTTAAAATTTCCATACGCTTTCCTATGCTGCATAAAACCAAGGCTATAGTACTGCGTACAACAAAATATGGGGATACCAGCCTCATCTGCCAGATGTTTACCGAAATGTTCGGCTTACAGTCTTACCTGATAAAAGGTGTGCGTAGCCCGCGTTCCCGGACACAAAAGGCAAATATTCTTTATCCTGCCTCTGAGCTCGATATGGTGGTTTATCACCAGCCGAATAAAAATTTCCAGGTAATAAAGGAATACCAGCACGCTGACACAAAGCTTCCGCTACAGCAGGATGTATTGCGTAACTGCATTGCTTTGTTTTCCATGGAGGTCCTGATGCAATTGCTGACCCAGGACGACATCCAGCCAGAGCTTTTTTACTTCAGCAGGGATTTCCTGCGCTGGCTGACGGAAGCTTCCCGGGAACAGGTAAGCAACCTGCCTTTATTCTTCCTGGTACAGGCAGGAAGGCTGTCGGGTTACCAGCTATCAGGCGCTTATACCGCGATAACCCCTTACCTGGATCTGCAGGAAGGCCGTTTCAGCGAAACGCAGGGACATCTCCCGCCTTTTATCGGGGGAGAGGAGGCCTCACTGATGAGCCGGATAAACAATGCGGGAACGATAGCAGCTATAAGCAGCATAAGAATGGACAACAAAACCAGGCAGAACCTGCTTCAGAATTTTCTTTTCTTTTTCAGGTTGCATGCTCCTCATTTCAGAGAGCTGAAATCATTGCCGGTACTTTCCGCTATTCTTTCGGAATAGGGGCAGCTCTACGTTTTCCTACCAGTTTTCTGCCCAGCTTTGCCAGGTACTTTTTAAAAAAGGAAAACTGGCCCAATGGAATGCTGATCAGCAAAACGCAAAGAGGCCATAATATGGTAACCAGGGGAATATATATTGCCAGCCACAAGGCGCCCTCCAGAGAGGTCAGGGATAACAGGCGTCGCCCGCAATAGGCACAAAGGCTTCCGCCTAAAGCAAAAGTGCAGATAATGAGTATTACCTGGACAACATTTTTTACCTGCCATTTATCTTTTAATTTCTGAACAGCAGACTTTTTACCCGGTACCGGCAGCTTATTTGTATCCTGATCGTCGAAGCTATCTTTACAGCAACTTTTCATTTGTCCAAAAATTACTTTTCCATGACAAATATAGACGCCCGACCAGGAAAAGGATTTCAAAATCGGGAAAAAATAAAAAGATTAATCCGGCGCATTGGCTTTGCGGCAGTAATACACCAGGAGAATAATACCGGCCAGTATAACAGCATTCAGGATCATAAAGAGGATTTGAATAAACAATATCAAATCCTGTGCCAGTATTTGTAAAAATATTAACAGTTTAATCTTTTCCTTCGATCAGCTGCATCAGCTCGTCCAGCTTTGGCGCCAATATGATCTCGGTGCGACGGTTCTTTGCACGGCCTTCAGGCGTTGCGTTATCGGCAATGGGTTCATACTGACTACGGCCGCTGGCGGTAATACGCGCCGGGTCCACTTTATATTCGCCGGTAAGAAGACGTATTATCGCAGTGGAGCGGGCTACGCTTAATGCCCAGTTATCTTCAAACCTGATGCGTATAGGTACTGTATCAGTATGTCCTTCAATATTTACATTAATGTCCCTGTTCTCATTAAGCGCTTCCGCTACTTTGGCCAGGGCTTCTTTACCCTCAGCATTTACAACCGCGCTGCCGGAAGGGAATAGCAGCTTTTCGGAAAGGCTTACATATACTTTCCCATTTTTGGTAAAAACCGACAGCTGGTCGGAAGTAAAGCCACCGAGAGCCTGGGCCATCTTCTGCCGCAGGCCCTCGGTCTGCGCCTTCTGACGGTCGATAAGTTCCTGCAGCTGTCTCAGGCGTTCCTGCTGTTCCGCCAGCTGCTGCTGGTTAGCACCTATCATTTTATCCTTTTCATCGATCTGGCTGGCGGCAGACTGGTTGGCATCTTCCATAAGCTGCAAACGGCCCTTTAGATTACTGATATCGTCATTCAGCTCCCGGTTCTGCCTGCGCAGGTCTGAGATAGTTCCTTCTGCTGCTGTAAACCTCTTTTTGGAAACGCAGGATGGCAACAATACACATACCAGGCCTGCTATCAATATATGGCGCATACGTATAATTTAGCTGTAAAAATATAGATTATTAAGGCACTGCAATCAATACAAAATAAAAGGAATAAGGTTTGCAGCTCCCGGTCATTAAAAAAGCCCTGTCATATTTGACAGGGCCGCCGGATCTTTGTTTTTTTAATGCTGTACTTCCTCTTCCTCCGATACCATTTCAAGCGCTTTCTGGGCGGCAAGCTGACTGGCTTCCTTTTTGTTCCAGCCCGATGCCTGCACCATAATCTCACCATCAACCTCCACGCCAACTGTAAACACTTTACGTCCGGCTTCCAGCTTTTCGCTGATCGTGACGAACTCCAGCTTCTTATTGCCTCGCTGTGCCCAGGTATAAAGCTTGTTCTTAAAATTATATTCTGTTGTCTCCAGCTCTTCTATATCAATATAAGTAGCCAGCAATCTTTTTAAAATGAACTTTCTTGTCTTTTCAAAACCTTTATCAAGATAAATAGCTCCTACAAGAGCTTCCAGCGCATTACCAAAAATGTGGCTGCGCCTTAGCAGCTTATCCTGTTTGTTATAACGAACCAGCTTTTGCAGACCCATACGCAAAGCTATTTCATTCAGGGAGCTGCGGCTTACGATCTTGGACCGCATTTCGGTAAGATATCCTTCGTCCCGCGTAGGATACTTTTTAAATAAATACTCTCCGACGATGGACCCGATAAAAGCATCGCCCAGGTATTCAAGTCTTTCATTATTATTCGCCGCATGCTCATTCTGCGATCGATGGGTAATGGCGCTGATATAATAAGGCAGGTACCCGGCGCTAAATCCCGTTATGTTCTTTAGCGCTTTCTGAAGCGTCCTGTCGTCTTCCGTTACTCTTGAGAAGATATTTTTGGGGATACTCAAAACCTTTATTGTATTAATTACTATATCGTGCTTTCCTCTTCAAAATTACACCAAAGTAGGTATAAATCTTCACATAATAAAATATAAGGACTTCACCGTTTATTTTTTAAACGGCCTTTGGGACAGCAGGAAATATCTGAGGTAAGCTATTCTTCAATCTTCTTAAAGACTACTGAGGCATTATGCCCGCCAAAGCCGAAAGTGTTGCTTACCGCAGCCCTTACGGTGCGTTTCTGGGCTGTATGGAAAGTAAGGTTGATCTTCGGATCAAAAGCAGGATCATCTGTAAAGTGGTTGATAGTAGGAGGTACTATGTCGTTCTTTACAGCCATTATAGTGGCAGCAGCCTCGATAGCGCCGGCAGCGCCCAGCAGGTGGCCGGTCATTGATTTGGTAGAGCTTATATTAAGGTTATAGGTATGATCGCCGAAAACCTTCTGGATCGCGGTAATCTCAGCTATATCACCAATAGGGGTGGAAGTACCATGTACATTAATATAATCGATATCCTCCGGTTTCATATTGGCATCGGCCAGCGCTTCGTTCATCACATTGATAACACCCAATCCCTCGGGATGCGGCGCCGTCAGATGGTAAGCATCGGCACTCATGCCGCCACCTACCAGCTCACAGATAATTTCGGCGCCTCTGCGTTTGGCATGCTCATATTCTTCCAGGATAATACATGCTCCACCCTCGCCCAGCACAAACCCGTCGCGGTTAAGATCAAAAGGACGGCTGGCTGTTTTAGGATCATCATTTCGCTCTGATAAAGCCTTCATGGCATTGAAGCCACCGATACCGGATTGCGTGACCACAGCTTCGGAGCCACCGGACACGAAAGCATCAGCTTTGCCAAGACGTATATAATTAAAGGCATCGATGAGCGCATTGGTAGAGGAAGCGCAGGCGCTTACTGTTGCAAAGTTTGGACCACGAAAACCATATTTCATAGAGATATGGCCGGCAGCTATATCCAGGATAAGCTTGGGAATGAAAAAGGGATTAAAGCGCGGTGTGCCATCGCCGGCGTTAAAAGCGGTCATTTCTTCGATAAAGGTGATCATACCGCCGATACCGGAGGCCCAGATAACACCTATTCTGTCCCTGTTAAGGGAAGGATCATCCAGGCGGGCATTTTTTACAGCTTCTTCAGCTGCTATCATCGCAATCTGTGAAAAGCGGTCGAGCCTTTTCGACTCTTTCTTTTCCATGTAATCGTCTACATTAAACCCCTTTAGCTCGCATGCGAATTTTGTTTTAAATTTTTCTGCGTCAAACTGTTTAATGAAATCGGCGCCCGAAACGCCATTAATCAATGCGTTCCAATATTCGGAAACATTATTACCTATGGGTGTTAGGGCGCCGAGCCCCGTTACTACTACACGTTTTAACGGAAGATTCATTTAAACATTTTAGGTTTCTTGTAAAGATATTTTCCCTGATTACTTTACATGCTCTTCTAAGTAAGAGATAGCCTGACCAACTGTACCGATATTTTCAGCCTGGTCATCAGGAATGGAGATGTTGAATTCTTTTTCAAATTCCATCATCAGTTCTACCGTATCCAGAGAATCAGCGCCGAGGTCGTTGGTAAAACTTGCCTCAGCAGTAACTTCAGATTCGTCAACACCAAGTTTGTCAACGATAATTTTCTTTACGCGATTTGCAATTTCTGACATAATAGTTGCAATTTAGTTATTGGGTGCAAAAATATACTTTTTACTTAAACAAAGAAATGTTTTTTATGCCTTGCAGGCAGGGCACTTCAGCTACCGGAACCCTTTGCATAACTTCAACAAACAGTAACAATATCTGTATAATATTTGTTGAGAAAAGCGGTTGCTTACAAAGCAAAAAACCATACCTCTGACTCTATGGTCAAATGTATGGTTTTTCACCTTGTGTGCCCCAGGCGGGACTTGAACCCGCACGGACATTGCTGCCCACAGGATTTTAAGTCCTGCGTGTCTACCAATTCCACCACCAGGGCATCCTGCCGGAATATCCCGGCAAAAAAAAATCCAAACCACAGGGCTTGGAATTTTTCAGAGCAGAAGACGAGATTCGAACCCGCGACCCCAACCTTGGCAAGGTTGTGCTCTACCAGCTGAGCTACTTCTGCATGTGTAAAGAGCTTGTGTTCCCGTTTTGGGATTGCAAAGATAAAGGCTTTTTCTAAAAAAGAACATTTTAGTGATGAAATTTTTTTCAAAAGCCTGATTTTAAAATTAATTACTTTTGCAACATGCCTCAAATATCCAATCGTGGCGTGCAAATGCCGCCTTCCCCGATCAGAAAATTAACCCCCTTTGCGGATGCAGCAAAGAAAAAAGGAACAAAAGTTTATCATCTTAACATAGGTCAGCCGGATATCGAAACACCACCGGCTATTATAGAAGCTGTTCACAAAGCAGATGTAAAAGTACTTGAATACAGTCCAAGCCAGGGCTTTGAAAGCTACCGCAAAAAGCTGGCCGGTTATTATGCAAAACGTGGTATACAGGTTACTGAAAATGAAATCATCGTTACAACAGGAGGATCAGAAGCCATATTGTTTGCCCTGATGGCCTGCCTTAACCCGGGCGATGAAGTGATTATTCCTGAACCATTCTATGCCAATTATAACGGCTTTGCCGTTTCTGCCGCTATCAGGGTAGTGCCTATAAATTCTTCTATTGAGGAGAATTTTGCCCTGCCGCCGATCGAAGCTTTTGAAAAGGCAGTAACGCCTAGTACCAAGGCCATATTAATATGTAATCCGAACAACCCGACAGGTTATCTGTACAGTAAAGAGGAGCTGGAGATCTTAAGGAATATATGCCTTAAGCATAATCTTTTCCTTTTCAGTGATGAGGCTTACCGTGAGTTCTGTTATGACGGACAATCACATATCTCGGCCCTGCAGCTGGATGGCCTCGAAGAGCATGCCGTACTGATGGATACCATCTCTAAAAGATACAGCGCCTGCGGCGCACGCATTGGAGCATTGGTGACCAGGAACAAGGAGGTGCTGAATGCAGTGCTGAAGTTTGCTCAGGCACGGCTTTCCCCGCCAACATTTGAGCAGATACTTGGGGAGGCCGCCTGCGATCTTCCGGATAATTATTTTGACAGCGTACTGGCCGAGTATGCCTCACGCCGCGACCTGCTGGTAAGAAGGCTGCAGGCCATACCTGGAGTAACCTGCCCCAATCCGGGCGGGGCTTTCTATGCTATGGCCAAGCTGCCTGTTAAAAGCAGCGAAGATTTTTGCCAGTGGTTGCTGGAAGAGTTCAGCCATGAAGGCGCTACTGTAATGATGGCTCCTGCAAGCGGCTTTTATGCTACACCGGGTTTAGGCAAAGATGAAGTACGCCTGGCATATGTGCTTAATGACGAGGCGATCAATAAGGCTATGGATTGCCTGGAAGCGGCATTAAAAGCCTATAAAGGATAATTCAGACAAAAATTTTAATAACCGGAACATCAGCATATCGCTGATGTTCCTACATTTTTAAACAAATGCAGTTATTGGACGGTAAAAAAGTATCAGAGTCGATACTGGCCGAAATAGCGGAAGAAGTAACCGCCAGAAAGCTTACAGGAAAAAAGGTACCGCACCTGGCCGCAATACTTGTGGGGGAAAACCCCGCCAGCCAGACCTATGTGGCCTCGAAGGTAAAAACATGCGAGCAGATCGGTTTTGACTCAACATTGCTGCGCCTGGATGCTTCCGTAAGCGAAGAGAACCTCCTGGAGCATATTCATTCATTGAATAATAACCCGGATGTGGATGGCATACTGGTACAGCTGCCTTTACCGGCTCATATTACAGAAAGCAGGGTAATTAATACCATAGCTCCTGAAAAGGATGTTGATGGCTTTCATCCCATAAGCATCGGTCGTATGGTGCTGGGAGAGCCTACCTTTATATCGGCCACGCCAAACGGCATCATGATGATGCTGGAGCACTACCAGATTGAAACTGCGGGTAAACATTGTGTGGTGATCGGGCGAAGCAATATAGTAGGAACGCCGATGAGCATACTACTGAGCCGTAACAGTAACCCGGGCAACTGCACCGTTACGCTCTGTCACAGCAAAACCAGGGACCTGAAAGAAATATGCCGCTCTGCCGACATCATTGTCGCAGCCATCGGCAGACCGAATTATGTAACTGCAGACATGGTGAAGGAAGGAGCAATAGTAATTGATGTGGGTATCAACAGGATTGAAGATGCCAGCCGCAAAAGCGGCTCAAGGCTCGTAGGAGACGTAGACTTCGAAAGCGTCGCGGATAAGTGCAGCTATATCACACCTGTTCCCGGGGGTGTGGGAAAAATGACCATCTGCGCTTTAATGAAAAATACTTTACTGGCAGCAGAGGGTAAACAATGATTGATTCAAAGGAAAATATAACAACCTATCCTGTAATGGAACATTTCTACACCCTTCAGGGTGAAGGTTTCTATTCTGGACAGGCAGCGTATTTTATCAGGCTGGGCGGGTGCGATGTAGGTTGTGTCTGGTGTGATGTAAAGGAAAGCTGGGATGCCTCTGCACATCCGCATATGAGTACAGAGGCCATGATCAGCCTGGTAACGGCGCATCCGGGCGATATAGTGGTGATTACAGGCGGAGAGCCGTCCATGTATGAGCTTACGCCCCTTACCGATGCCATCAGGGCGGCAGGAAAACGCAGTCATATAGAAACCTCTGCCTCGAGCCCGTTAACAGGAAGCTGGGATTGGGTTACCTTGTCCCCTAAAAAATTCAAAGCGCCGCTAGCGGAAAATATGAAGCTGGCTGATGAGCTGAAGATCATTATATTCAACAGGTCGGATTTTAAATGGGCGGAAGAATATGCGGCCCGTGTAAGCGCAGATTGTAAACTATACCTGCAGCCGGAATGGGATAAGCGGGATAGCATGACACCGCTGATTATTGATTATATCAAGGACAATCCCAGGTGGCAATTATCCTTACAGACACATAAATACATAAACATCCCGTAAATAACAATGACATTACTACAAGCTGTTATTATAGCTATCGTCGAGGGCCTGACAGAATACATTCCCATATCTTCTACAGCCCATATGATCTTCACCAGCACCATTTTTGGCATCCAGGAAGACGAGTTTGTAAAAATGTTCCAGGTCTCTATCCAGCTCGGGGCTATACTGGCGGTAGTAGCGCTTTACTGGCGGAAATTCTTTGATTTCAAGAACCTGCAATTCTATATCAAGCTCGCCTGTGCGGTAATACCGGCCCTGGTGCTCGGCTATTTATTCGATGACGCGATTGAAAGTATCCTGGGCAATCCCTTACCGATCGCCATTGTTATGGTCCTGGGCGGTATCGTGCTTATCTTCATCGATAAAGTATTCACGAAACCGGAAGTACACAATGAAAAGGAATTATCTATCAGGCGTGCAATTACGATCGGCCTATGGCAGTGCCTGGCCATGATGCCCGGGACCAGCCGTTCAGCCGCATCCATCATTGGCGGTATGCAGCAAAAGCTTACCCGCAGCGCCGCAGCTGAGTTCTCCTTTTTCCTGGCGGTACCGACTATGCTCGCGGTTACCGTTTATTCTATTTTTTTAAAACACTGGCATATAGGCGGCGCAGAAAAGAAGGGTTACGAAATGATTGCAGAAAGCAGTACCAACCTTCAGCTGTTCCTTGTCGGCAATGCAATCGCGTTCATTGTTGCGTTGATCGCCATTAAGTTTTTCATCTCTTTCCTGAAAAAATATGGTTTTAAGATATGGGGCTATTACCGCATTATCGTCGGCTGCCTCATTATCGGCATGCTGCTGTGGAAATAATAATTCCGGGAATTATACGGGGAATACAAAGGCAAAGCAAAACGCTTTGCTTTTTTGCTTTGAACACTTTCGGTTATATCTTCGTTTTTGATAAAACGCTAATCAACAATGAAGAAATATATTTTTACCAGCCTGCTGGTGGCTATGCTGGCGTCGGTTTTTTGTACATCGGGCCAAATACTTAAGCCCGGCTTTGATAAGGAAGAGTATACGGAATTGCTAAAGGTCTGTGCCCGCCATGGAGACTCGCTCTATTTTAAGAAAATAGGGTCACCGCAAAAATTCCGGTTTGTATACCGGTCTGCCAACATCGGCCTTGATAATTGCTGGCATCTCTGGACCTCGGATTCGATAGCTGTTATAAGTGTGCGGGGTACCACCAGTAATATGATCAGCTGGATAGCCAATTTTTATGCGGCAATGCTTCCTGCCAAAGGAAAGATAATGCTGAACGGTAAAAAGCCTTTTGAATACGAGCTGGCCAAAAATCCGGGAGCGGCCGTGCATGCCGGCTGGCTGATAGGCATGGCTTACCTAGCAGAGGATATGCTGCCAAAGATCGACTCCTGCTATAAGGCCGGTATCCGGAACATATTGCTGATGGGGCACAGCCAGGGCGGGTCCATTACTTACCTGCTTAACTCTTACCTGCATTCCCTGCAGGAAAAAGGAACACTTCCTAAGGATATTGTTTTTAAGACCTATTGCAGCGCAAGCCCCAAACCGGGAAACACTTATTATGCATATGAATATGAAGCAATGACGCAGAATGGCTGGGCCTTTAATGTGATCAATTCGGCCGACTGGGTACCACAAACCCCCATATCGGTACAAACAGTAAACGATTACAATAAGGTAAACCCTTTTACAAACGCGAAAGATTATATCGGTAAGCTGGGCTTCCCGAAGAACATTGTCTTCAAATACTTTTACGGAAGACTTTCAAGGCCTACTATAAAAGCGCAAAAGCGCTTTGAAAGATATATGGGCAGACTGATAGCCAAACAGGTAAAAAAACATTTGCCGGGCTATGAGCCGCCGGCATACGTACATTCTGCTGATTATGTGAGAACGGGCAATACCATTGTATTATTGGCAAAGGAGGATTATTACCGGAAGTTTCCTGACAAAAGCGATAATATATTCATTCATCATTTTTTTGAACCTTACTTCTATCTTACGGCACAGTTGCCATAGGAATATTACAGGCTTTCCAATATAGACAGGTAGCTTTCATAACGTTCCTGGCTGACCGGACCTTCAGCCACCGCGGCTTTAACCGCACAACCGGGCTCATTGATATGGATACAGTTATTGAACCTGCAGTGCTGCAGCCTGTCCCTCATTTCGGGGAAGTAATGCGATAATTCCTCACGAGCCATATCCACTATACCAAACTCTTTTACACCAGGTGTATCGATGATACGACCACCGGAAGGCAGGTCGTACATTTCGGCAAATGTAGTTGTATGCTGTCCTTTTCCGCTCCAGCCCGATACTTCCTGAACCCGCAGATTTTTTTCCGGTATAAAATGGTTGATCAGGGTGCTTTTTCCTACGCCTGAATGGCCGCTGAAAAGTGTAGTCTTATCTCTGAGCGCCTGCTGCAGCTCTTCCAGGTCTTTGCCTTCAGCAGCCGTTGTCGTGAAAACGCGATAGCCCACGGATTCATAAATTTCTTTCCTGCTCCTCCACTCCTCCAGGTATTTTCCCTTTAGCAGATCGGCCTTGTTGAAGACAATAACGGCAGGTATATGATAGGCCTCCGCTGTGATCAGGAAACGGTCGATAAACCCATGCGAGGTCCTTGGTTCCTTGATAGTAGCTACAAGGAGCGCCTGGCCGATATTGGCAGCAACAATATGTTTCTGGTGTTTATTGTGAGGCGATGTACGTACCATATAATTTTCCCGGGGCAGAATACCTGTTATAACAGCAGTACGCAAAGCCTCATCCTCGGCCAGCAATATTACTTTGTCCCCCACGGCTATCGGATTGGTTGAAGATATCTCCTCATCTATTTTAAGCTTTCCTCTTACACGGCAATTCCATTTATTGCCGGATCCGTCATAGGCAAGGTAAAAGCTACCTGTAGATTTATAAACTGTTGCGGTCAAAATATCCGTTAGATTTTAATAGTTCATCGTGTTTTACGCTGAAGCACAAAGCGGGTAAGACCCGAGAATAAAGCAATAAGAGAAAGGAAGTATACTACGTCCCGGGAATCAATAACACCACGACTCATTGAATTATAGTGATAGTCTACTCCCATCAGGGCCAGGTAGTAATCCGCACCACCGCTGAAAGCAGGTATGCGGCTCAATCCTTCAAAACCGCTGTACAATATATAGCTCAAAAATACAGCGCCAAGAAAACCCACTATCTGGTTATCGGTAAGCGCAGAGCAAAAGATACCGATGGAAGAAAAAGTCGCAGACAGGAATAACAATCCTACGTATGATCCGGCTATACCCCCAAAATCAAGAGCGCTGTCATTCATAGCCAGCCAGTTGATGCTGAAAAGATAGATCATGGTAGGTACGAGCGCTATAACCACAAGGGTAAAAGCGGCAAGAAACTTCCCGCTGATAATCTGCCTGTACGTTAATGGCTTTGTGGACAGCCATTCTATAGTACCGCCTTTGAATTCATCTGCAAAAGAACGCATGGTAATTGCAGGTATTAAAAATAACAGCAGCCATGGCGCCACAGCGAAGAACTTTTCCAGTGTGGCATACCCGTAATCCAGGATGCTTGAATCAGGAAATACCCAAAGCAGCAAACCAGAAAAAACCAGGAATATGATCAGCACCACGTAGCCGACTATAGAACTGAAAAAAGCATTGAGTTCCTTAAAATATATACTGCGCATTATCCAAGAAGCAATGAAACGGTCAAATTTACTACGTTTAAAAATAAAAAAGTATTTGCCTTGGGGCAAATACTTTGAATAAATGAATCAGTTTTTTTTCTAAAACCTGAATCCCAGCGTAAGCGAGAACTGTCCTGTAGGAGAGAAACCTTCATTATTGGTAGATAAGCCCGTCTTTTCCCTGTCGTAATAACGCATGCCCAGACCCGCGTCAATGCCCAGGCTGAAATTTTTAGTGACCTGGAAATTCACATAATTCATCACGATCATACCCAGCGAGAGTTTGCTTTTATCCACTTCTTTATAATACCCATTCCCGTTAGGATCGGTATTTGTCCACTTCCACTCCTTCCCGGAACCCCAGCCGGCCATGAGCGAGGGTCCTACGGCATAGGTAACCTTTCTTTGCCCGAATGGATAAATTTTAACGCCGGGGCAAAAATAATAGTAGACATTATAATGAAGGCCGTCATTGGGTTCGTTGAAGTTCCAGTTGACGGATGTTTCTTCAAATACAATAGTAACAGGGAATACCACGCCTATCATTTTATTCTCTCCCAGTAAGCGTTCGTATTCAGCACCAATTCCTACACCACCGATATCCAGTATCCTGAGCGGCGCAATACGCAAAAAGTTATCCCCGTATTTTACAGCAGGTCTTAACTCCCCGAGTCTTCTTTCATTTTTTTCCGCTATCCTGTCTTCCCTTTCCTCGCGGGCTCTTTGCTCACGGCGCAATCTCCTGGCTTCCCGGGCATCTTCCAGGCTTTCTCTTGTATCTTGCGCAAATGCGGTACAAGCGGCCAGCATCATGGTAATAATCGCTATTTTTTTCTTCAGCATAAACAAGGTTCAAAATAAATAATAAAGCGTGCCTAATTAATCATCAGTTCCCGGCTGTTTCAAACCATACGGGCTTATTGTCGTTCCAATCCCCGTTATAATTGATTGTCAGCTCTTCGCCGGGCAATACTTTACGGACTGTTTTAATGGTTATCAGCTTCTTTTCAAAATCCATAAAATATTCACAGTTGGCCTCATAGCTATGGTTGTATAACGAAACATACCCCCATGCTACACAACATTGGTCTTCATCCTTCCCCCATTCAAAAATATAATCATGAAGCGTAGTCTGATCCAGCAGCTTCCTTGCTGTGGCGTCCATCACCAATACAGACGACGTTTCAATGGTTTTCATTGGGGGAATATCTTCCCGTGTAAATACGCCGCGACCTTTACCAGGCGTCTCATCAATATACAGGAAATGGGCGATTTTTATTTGCATAAGATTAATCTACAGATGTGCAGCAACTCCGCTTAGGAGCACATGCGTAGCAGAAAAATGGAAATGATCAGGCATTAAACAGCGGGCATAACATCAGAAACAAGCAAGATATGTTCTCTGAACTTAGAATGGAATACAAAAATTATCTTACGAAATAACCTTTCATTTCCTACAGCAGGATTAAACCTGATAATAATAACCTGGTATAAACTTGTCTGTATTGGGTGCCGAGCTCAGTACAAATTGAAAAATCGTCCTATACCGGCTCTACCCAGGCATTGTGCTCTTTCAGAAGATTGATCAGCTCGTCTACCGCCACCTCGCTATCGACTCCTTTCTTAACCACTTCTTTTCCTTTGTATAAGGTTATCTTCCCCACACCGCTGCCAACATACCCGAAGTCGGCATCGGCCATTTCGCCAGGTCCGTTTACAATACACCCCATAATGGCGATTTTCACGCCTTTCAGGTGATGGGTCCTGCTCCTGATCATAGCCGTTGTTTCCTGAAGATCGAACAGTGTTCTGCCACAGGATGGGCAGCTGATATATTCTGTTTTGGAAATACGGGTACGGGTAGCCTGGAGTATGGAAAAAGCTGTCGCGTTTACAAACTGCTCAATGCTGGAGTTCGTGTTATAATTCCGGCCGGACAATGTTCCCGTATCAGAAAAGGTAGCGGCAAATTTGTCGTAAGCTTCCGCGGACATACCAAAGCAAACGCCGTTTCCCATACCATCCAGCAGCAAAGCCCCGGCTTCAGTCGCATAATGGATAAGATGCTCATCTGCCGCAGACCATTCACTGTCTGTAATAATTATAGTTGGATTATTGATCTTTTTCCGCTGCAGCCTCCGGTACATGCTGCGGACAGACTGCATGGCATTTTTATTTTTACTGCTGAGACAAAGCACGGCCGTTTTATCTTCTGCCAGAAGCTCCACATTTTCCATATCCGCTTCGCTACCGGTACAGTCAATCATAACAAAATTTATCCCTGTACTTTTTTGGCCGGCATTAAGGAATGCCTCTTTTGAAAAAACAGGAAAGTATTTTGACTTGTCCGAAGCAGAAGCCCAGTATTCAGGCAGGGTAATTACCTTCAGCATGCCGGGAAGGGCGAATGGTAATTCTTCCTTAGCGGTAAAAATATAGTCGGCCGCCATATCGCTGATCGCCCACTTATCGGTAAGCACATCATAGGTATAGCCAACCGCCTCGAGCGATCGGGCGGTGATCTCTTTCATTTTACTGAGATCAGCAATAACGACAGGAACCTTACCGGACCCGATATTATCCATGGTAAACGATGTATAGCCACCTGTAATACCCGCATGTACTTCTTCCGCTTCTTCCGGAAGCTTTACCGTAGCCATGGGATATCGTTTAACAAGGTCCCTGCAGACGGGTATTTCCAGCTCCGGCTCTTCCGTCAGGCTTACACGTACCGTATCGCCAATACCATCTTCCAGCAAGGTACCCATGCCTACCGCGCTTTTTATTCGGCCGTCTTCCCCGTCACCTGCTTCAGTAACGCCCAGGTGTAAAGGGTAGCATTCGCCGAATTCTTTATCCATCGTGGCTGTAAGCAGCCTGTATGCCTGTACCATCACCTGCGGGTTGCTGGCTTTCATGCTCAGCACGATATTATGATAGTTTTCGTCCCTGGCGATCCGTAAGAACTCCATAGCGCTTTCTACCATGCCGATATGCGTATCTCCGTAACGGCTCATGATGCGGTCGCTGAGCGAACCGTGGTTGGTGCCGATGCGCATGGCGGTGCCGTATTCCTTACAGATTTTTATTAACGGTGTGAACCTTTCTCTGATACGTTCAATCTCCTCCTGGTATTCCGAATCTGTATACTCTATCTGCTCAAATTTCTTCTTGTCAACATAATTACCCGGGTTCACCCGTACTTTTTCAATGATCCGCGCAGCTATTTCAGCCGCATTAGGCGTAAAGTGTATATCAGCAACAAGAGGCACCTTATAGCCGCGCCTGTTCAGCTCGTTTTTTATATGAAGCAGGTTCTCGGCCTCCTTTTTTGAAGGAGCGGTGATACGTACCAGCTCGGCCCCGGCTTCTATGCAGCGTATAGTCTGGGCCACGGTACCTTCCGTGTCCATGGTATCTGTAGTGGTCATTGTTTGCAGCCGTATCGGGTTGTAATTTCCAATCAGCAGCCCGCCTACATTTACCTCCCTTGTTTTAAGCCTTTTATATTGTGTCAGTGAAGCAGCGTAATCTTGCATAACTTTGTTTTCAATCGATCCCGTAAAATCGGGAAAATGCAAAGTTAGGCATTTGAACAGGGCAGATGGTTAATTTGTTTATAAGTAAGCCTGCCTTCGAAACAGATAATATTTTAAATAAACAACATATGAAAACGCTAAAAATAATTGCTGCCGTCCTGATGGTCTTTGTATTAAGCCCGGCTTACACACAGGATAGCCTGAAAACGGGAAAGCAATATATCGAGCCCCTGGAGCTGGCGACCCTGCTGGAAAGCCCTGAAGCAGCAAATATGCTGATCCTGAACACCGGGCCGGTTGATGATATAAAAGGCGCTGTAAATATAGGCGCTGTAAGCGAGCCTAAAGGATTGAAAAAAATGAAGAAGCTCCTACGCAAAATGCCAAAGGATAAAGAAATTATCATTTATTGCGGGTGCTGCCCGCTTGCAGGGTGTCCTAACATACAACCCGCTTATGATCTCCTGTCAGAAATGAATTTCACTAACTATAAGGTGCTTCGTTTACAGGAAGATCTTAAGGCCGATTGGATAGACAAGGGGTACCCGATGGCAAAATAATACCAGAAAAATTTGTCTGTTGCAGTATCAATGTGCAATTTGCGGCCATGATTGCGACACCGACACTGGAAGAAATAAAGCAAGGGGCAGTATTGCTTGTGGACAAACCGCTTACCTGGACCTCATTCGATGCACTGAACAAGATCAGGAAACAGATACATACCAAAATAGGGCATTGCGGAACGTTGGATCCCCTGGCTACAGGCTTGCTGATATGCTGCACCGGGAAAATGACCAAAAGCATAACTGACTTCCAGAAGCAGCCTAAAGAATATACCGGCATTATACAGCTCGGGGCCGTTACGCCCACTTATGACCTGGAATCCGCGCCTGAAAATTTTATGCCTACGGACGGTATATCCGAAGCTATGATCATGGATACCACAAAACTGTTTACCGGTGAGGTAATGCAGGTACCCCCCATACATTCCGCTATTAAAAAAGATGGAAAACCCGTATATAAAATGGCAAGAGCGGGCAAAGAAGTAAAGCTCGATCCCCGTCCTGTTACGATCATGTCTTTTGAAATTACAGGGATATCGCTCCCGGAAGTCCATTTCCGGGTCAATTGCAGTACAGGTACCTATATCCGTTCCCTTGCAAATGATTTTGGCGCGGCCCTGGGCTGCGGGGGTTATCTGAAAGCGCTCCGCCGTACCCGGATCGGCAATTTCAAGGTAGAGGATGCCCTGAGTGTGGAAGAATGGGTAAAGCTCCTCAACCCTCCTGTTTGACAACCCATTCCCGGCGCAGCAAACCGGTCACAACCACATCCTGCAGCAAACCGTTTCTATTCTGCGCATCGCGTAAAATACCTTCTACTGTAAAACCAAGCCGCTTTGCTACTGCCGCGCTACGGTCGTTGGCTGGATGAAACCGTATTTCTATCTTATTAAGCCGGAGCCGGGTAAAAAGATAATCAATAAATGCCGCGGCACAGTTCTGCATTATGCCAAGACCCTGGTGATCCTTATCAAGCCAATAGCCAATTTCGGCCTTTTGTAAATTGTGGTCCCAGTCATGCATACCGATACCGCCTATCAGCACACCGGAGAGAAATATCCCTAAAGCCAGTCCTGTTTGCTGCTGTAGCCGCATTTGAGCGCCGTAAATAAAATCAAGCGACTGGTCTTCCTTTTTAGTATGATCTACCCATTCCAGCCAGGTTCTTAGATAATTCCTGTTTTTATCAATCGTATTGAATAAAGCAGGGGCATCTGCAGGCGCATAAGTGCTTAAAATCAGAATATCCGAAACAGGAATATGCAGCATTTCCGTGCGTATATGAATGCCTATTTAAACATTTTTTGAACGATCCCGAATACGGTACGTACTATGGAACGCTGCACCTGCTTTCCGGCCGAGCTGTTGAGCGCTGTTTCCAGCCACGATTTTTCTTCCCTGGCCGGCCTTTTTACCGGGTTGGCCGGTCGGGCTGCCCGGTCGTTACCCTGCTGTTGCGGAGCTGCCTGCATACCTGTTGCTTCCAGCTTTTTCGTAAGTATCTCGTAGGCGCTTTCCCGGTCTGTCGGATTATTGTATTTGGCAGTAAGATGCGCTGATGCGATAAGCTTATCTATCTCATTTGCGGAAAGTATATCCATTCTTGACCTTGGTGACACCAGAAAGGTATGAGCCAGCGGCGTAGGAATACCTTTTTCATTAAGCATGGTAACCAATGCCTCCCCGATACCCAGTTGTGTCAACAGATCCTCGGTTTTATAGAATTTGCTGACCGGGTAATTCTCTGCCGTTTGCTTTATATCCTTTCGGTCATTGGCAGTAAAGGCCCGCAGCGCATGCTGGACTTTCATCCCCAGCTGCCCCAATACATCTGCGGGAACATCCTGTGGATTCTGCGTACAAAAAAATATACCTACTCCTTTGCTCCTTATCAGTTTTACTATTGTCTCGATCTGCTGCAGCAATGTTTTGCTTGCTTCTTTAAAGATAAGATGTGCCTCGTCTATAAACATGACCAGCTTGGGTTTATCCATATCGCCTTCTTCCGGCAATGTGGCATAAAGCTCTGCCAGCAGCTGCAGCATAAAGGTAGAGAACAGCTTAGGCCTGTCCTGCATATCGGTCACCCTTAAAATGCTGATCATACCACGGCCCTCAGGTGCAATACGCATAAGATCATTTACATCAAATGATAATTCTCCGAAAAACTCATCGGCGCCCTGCTGCTGCAGTTCTATAACTTTACGTAAAATGGTGCCTACAGAGCTTGTTGATATTTTACCGTAGTCTTTCTCAATATCCGCCTTGCCTTCTTCCGCCGAGTACTGCAAAACCTTGACCAGGTCCTTCAGATCAAGAAGAGGAAATCCGTGGTCATCACAGTACTTAAACAGCATAGCCATAAAACCGGCCTGCGTATCATTCAGATCAAGCACTTTTGAAAGCAGCACAGGGCCAAACTCCGTAACCGTAGCCCTGAGCCTTGCTCCCGGCTCTTTGCTTAAAGATAACAGCTCTACCGGATAGGCAGCAGGCTTATATACCTCGCCGAGCAATGCATACCTTTCCTTTATTTTTTCCGTTTCGGTGCCTGCAGCAGCAATACCGCTCAGGTCACCTTTAATATCCATCAGCAATACGGGAACACTTGCATCACTCAGCCCTTCAGCAATTACCTGCAGGGTCTTGGTTTTTCCCGTGCCGGTAGCGCCGGCAATAAGACCATGACGGTTCATGGTCTTAAGCGGCAGCCGTATATCACAGCCCTCCGTTACCTTGCCGTCAAGCATGGCCATACCCAGCTTTATGCTTTCTCCTTTAAAGCTGTAACCATCCTGTATGGATTTGATAAATTCTTCGCGGGACATATAATGATTGTTTTTGCAGGTGATAAAGTTATTATTGATTTTGTACAATATTGAATAAATTTTATGCGGTAATTTTATATTTGCTGCTTCAGCAACAGGTCTCAATCTTTTCAATCCGGAAACGTGGCACTTTATACTACATACAATAAGGCAATTGCCAAGATACTGATCCCTTTCCTGGGAAGAAGCAAAAAGAAAAATTTTAATCCCAAGAACCCCGTTACCGGGGTAGCCCTGCCTGATATGCCTACGGCATATACCATCTATAGCTACAATGAAAGTTCGGTTGAGGTAAGAAAGACAGAGACATTAAAAGAATGTTATCCGCCTGAAAGCAGCAGGCAAACCACCTGGATCAATGTAGACGGGCTGAAGCAGGAAGAAGTGGAGGCATTATGCGAGCACTTTCATGTGCATCCGCTATTGACGGAAGATATACTGAGCACGGGGCAGCGTGCCAAAGCAGATGATATGGAGATACAGCTTTTCTGCCTGTTGCCGATGCTTACCTATAATGCAGATACCGGCATGGTATTATCAGAGCAACTGAGTATAGTGCTGGGAGAAAACTATGTGCTCTCCTTCCAGCCAGATCCGAGCCAGGACCCTTTTAATTCGCTGAGGGAAAAGCTGAAGAATCCCAATTCGCTGGTGCGCAAAAAAAGCGCCGATTATCTTTGCTACTGCCTGATAGACGCTATAGTAGATGATTATTACAATGTACTGGAAAAGCTTTCGGACAGGCTGGAAAAGCTTGAGAATGAAGTAATGTCCAAACCTAACAATGTGGTGCTGCTCAAGCTTAACCTGCTCAAGCATGAAATCATGGTTGTAAAGCGTGCTATTGCACCGGTGCGCGAGCTGGTAGGTTCGCTTTGGCGTACAGACAACCCCTTATTACAGGAAGCAAACAGGAAATATTATAAAGACATCTACGATCATATATCGCTGGCAACGGAGTATGCCGATAATTACCGCGAGATGGGCATCAACCTGCAGGAGCTTTATATGAACCAGGTAAATACCAGGATGAATGAGGTCATGAAGATTTTAACGGTGGTTACCACCTTATTGGCTCCCGCTACGGTAATCGGAAGCATATTCGGGATGAATTTTAATATTCCTTACGCAGATAAGCCGCATGCCTTTTATGCCTGTGTGATCATCATGTTCAGCATCTCTGCAATTATGCTTCTTTACTTTAAGAGAAAGCAATGGTTCTGACGGTCATTTAAGCTCTTTATACTCTTCCCAAAGGCTTTCCAGCTCTGATAGTATCATGGCGGTAGCGCCCCACAGAACGGCCGGCGGCGTAAGCATGTAGGCCATTGTATGTATTTTAAAAGAGACGGTCCCGGACGCCGTCACGTCTACCTCCTCCTTGCTGCTGAACAGGTCCGTAAGTGATATATAAATTATTTTTGCCACCTCGCTGTCAGAAGGGGTCAGCTCCGGTCTTGTTTTGCTGTAGGCGATTACCGGCTGCACTTTAAAATTACTGACAGGTATGTAAAGGTCCGTAAGGTTACCAAGCACGGTCACCCTTTCTGGGTCCAGGTTAACTTCTTCATTCGCTTCCCTCAGCGCCGTAGCAATGATATCAATGTCAGAAAGCTCCTTCCTGCCGCCAGGCAGGGCTATCTGGCCGCTGTGCACGCCCCCGTCTTTTGTCCGTTCTATAAGAACAGTATGTATTTCACCGCGATCCGGATATAACAATATCAATACACCGCTTTCTCTTGCGTTTTCCGGTACGACAGTAACCTTTGGGCGGTTAAGGTTCATCATTTTCTTTTGGGCGTCAAAGCCGGGCAGCGGCTGCTTTAATCTTTGCTCCAGCCAGTCTTTAAACCGATCCATGCATACGAAGATAGGCAGAATATATGCCGTAAAGAAAAATGAAGCTGTCATTACCGGTGACGCTTTCTTTTTATCTAAAGAAAAATCCGGCTTTTGACAAAGCCGGATCAGAAATCAACTACTATTGTGGTCTATAGATTAATATTGAGTGTTCTCTGCATCCCATGTAGTCCAGTCAGCGGTCCAATCGTTATTGGTATCAAATGCACCTTTATAAGATACATTCTGGAAACCTGTCAAACCGGCAAAGCTTGCTCCGCTGGCAGCAGGAGAACCCGCTTTCAGCCTGAAGTCAGGGCGGCCGGCCGGAGAAGAAACAGCCGCAGGGAATTTATAAGGATCAACCAGCTTGGCATTTTGCGTGCTGTCTATCTTGGTATTACCGTTGGCAGCAAACCAGCTTTCGATATCAAATGATTCCGTAGATTTTTTCAACTCCTGAGGACAGCCGGCAATAATATTGTCAGCATATTTTAAAGTACCGGCAGTAGTATTTGCAGATGTGGGATCTCCTTTCGTATCATCTATATAAAGTCCTACAGGGAAGCCCATGATAACAGAGTTATGAATAGAGATCGAAGAATTACGACGGATCTGGGAACCATTCTGGAAGCTGGGATTGATACCGCTTGCAGAACGGCCTTGTATAGGCCCTACTATAGTCATGTTTGAAAATATTGCTCTTGTCTGAGGCAGGTTATCGGAACCGTTACCATCATTGTCAGATTCAAAACCATTAGAGCCGGAAACGTCAGCTGTAGATTTGGAGCGTTGGGCAACGCCGAACTGAACGCGTCCTGAGAAACCGAAGTCTGTATCAAAGTCATCATCCCAGGTATTGGTAGCTACCAGGTGATCGCAGTTTACAGTACCGCCGAACCACTCAAATGCATCATCGCCGGAACGGTAAACCTGTACATAGCTGATAGTAGTGCCGCTACCTACGCCAGCCATTGTAAGACCGTTGATCTCGTTATCGGGCGTAAAGGCTATACCACCAAATTCGATACGCACATATTTCAGCACACCTGAATTATCATTTTCATTATCACCGCCATACCATATGTATTTTTCTTCATCAGCAGTTGAAGTAGGGACCAGGCCACCTTCGATCTTTGCTTTACCGCCGGCAGGGTTAATGGGAGCGCTGCCTAAAAGGATAATTCCACCCCAGTCGCCCTGTGTGCGCGCGCCTGCAGGCAGGCCGGAAGTAAATACTATCGGCTTAGCCGCTGTACCTTCTGCCATTATTTTAGAACCACGGGTAATGGTCAGTGTAGATTTTGTAGCTTTATCTCCCATAATCACGGTACCAGGTTCGATTGTAAGCGTAGCGCCATTAGTTACATACACAAAACCTTTCAGGTGATATTTTTTATCAGCTTTCCAGGTTACATTGCTGGAAATATCACCGGAAACTTCAACAACATCGCTTGCAGGCGGATCAACAACCGGATCCTTATCATCCTTGCACGAAGTCATAAAAAGCGTTGCCGCACCAAAGCCTACTAATAATAGCTTTTTCATAATAAATGAGATGTTTTAATTTTTGGCAAAAGTATCCGGGCGGTATAAAGCCAATGTTACGCCAGGATTAAGTGTGTGTTAACCCTCTTACTATATTGCCTGAAGACGGACCCTTACGGTATTTTTATATCTTTGCTAAAATCCATGCCGTAATGAAGCACTTCAACACTATCTTTCCGACATGTATATCACTGATTTTCTTGGCCTCCTGTTCTTCAACCAGACCAATGGGCAGTACCGCATCCAGATCAAAGGCGCCGGAGTTTATTGATGGGGTAACTGTTAGCGGGGGGAGCAGCACTGTTAAAATAACGCAAAAAAAACAGGAATACAAGAACCAGAAAATCTTCGTGCCTGATGAAAGTATCGAGCCTGAAGTTAAAAAGCTGAGCGCTATAGAAGAAATCCGCGCAGGAAAGCTTCATAACAAGTCGCTGTATTCCTTTATTGAAGAATGGTATGGTACTCCTTACCGCCTTGGCGGCACTGCTAAATCCGGTATAGATTGTTCTGCTTTTGTTCGCGAGCTCTATGACGAAGTTTACAATACGGAATTACTCCGCACTTCCGGTGAACAATTCGAATCCTCCATATATATTGCCGACAAATCCGAGCTTAAAGAAGGAGACCTGGTATTCTTCAAAATCAGGAGCCGGCGGATTTCTCATGTAGGCATTTATTTATCCAATGGTCGTTTCGTCCATGCTTCCAGCAGCCGTGGTGTAATTATCAGCGATCTGTCTGAAGCTTACTGGGCCCGTTATTATGCGGGTGGCGGACGCATTAATAGCTATACAGGCCGCAGAGGTTAAATTTTTTTTCTGCAAAGTGTTGGTTTTTAAAAATTAGCCCTTATCTTTGCACTCCTTTTTGAAGGGAATGGATTGGTAGTTCAGTTGGTTAGAATGCCGCCCTGTCACGGCGGAGGTCGCGGGTTCGAGTCCCGTCCAGTCCGCAGGAAGCTCAGAGAAATCTGGGCTTTTTTGTTTTTGCAAAATTGGATAACCGCTGTCTTCCGTCAGCGGGAACCAGGAGTCAATTGAATACATCTGCCTCCTCGCGTATTTAACTCATCCGGACGACCTAACAAAACGCTCTTTTAAAGAGGCGTTTTGTTGCTTTAATAATGTTTTTTAACAACGAGTGCTCAGAATAAAAAAATAGTGCCCCTGAATTACCTGACCTGCGTCGCCTAATCCGGTTAATATACTTTTATAAATCGTATAGTAACTAAAGGCAGATTAGCAGTCGCCAAACTTCTAATGAATGGCAGGTCTGTCCTTTGGATGCGGCTTGTATACGTAGATCCGGTATCGCTCCTGGTTATCTATCGTTATATCTGAGGTACTATATACCTGTTTCCAGTCCTTTAGCAAAGCCGGCTCTGTTATAGGCAGGTTCATGATCAGCACAACCTTGTCGAGGCTGTCTTTAAATTTGGTCATAGCAGTATAAGGTCCGAAATTTCCGTTATAGCGAAACTGGGTAGCTATATAAGCGGAGTCTAAATACAAAAAAGTACCATAACGATCACAAGATGCATAGTACATATGTGTTTTCTCAGGAAGAAACTGCATCAGAGAGCTGCCCCCCCAGGCTGTATGACCTATCAGCAGCTTACCTTGGACAAGATTATGATCTATCAGGAATTCTGCGCTGTTTCCGGCATCTGAATACGTGTACATGATTTCATTATGCACCGACTTAAAGCCTTTTACGTTCTGGGCAAGCAATACCAGGGATAACAAGCCGGATCCGCAGAATAAAAGGTATTGCGTAGTGCGGACCTGCGCTTCTTTTCTTTCAGCAAAGAAATAATAAAAGGCCAGAACATAGCTGCAAAGAATACACGTAAACAGGAGTCCCTGATGTCTTGTCGTACCGACATAGCTATAGGACAAAAAATAAATAACCGATAATGAACCGGCAAGAAAGACATAAAGCGCTTTATAACTTTTTAATAGCATTAATGCCAGTAATATCAATATGACGATGCTTATGGTTGCCGGTACATTGTCCATAAAGAGAGCGCCCTCTATCGTGCGGCTGGCCTGCAGCCCATGATCTGCACTTTTCATTGCATTATCCGCCCGCTGTATTGTGCTGCCCATATAAATGGGAATATAACCGCCACCGATGGCCATTAAGACAACAGGAAGAATATGTTGAAAATCCAGCTTCTTATATTGGATCATTTCAAAAAAATAAAGTGAAAGAAGCGAACCGGCAAGTATAAAAAGGAGGCTCTCGGTGTTAAACAGCAGTATGATCAGCAAGGCATAAAGCCAGGGCCTTTCCAGCCTCTTGGGATAAACAGCCCAGATGAGCGAGAGCAAGAGCATGGCCAGACAATATCCCCTGCCGATAACTGCATATTCATACAGGAAAAAATAACTGAATACAATACAGAGTTTCAGGTAGAATGGCATTCTGACCCGGAAAAGGATTATCCACATAGACAGAGCCATCGACACCACACTAATAACATTGACGATCCAGTTAGGAGCGCCTGCTTTTGCAAAAGGGAAAAGCAGTATGTAGTACAGAGGCGGATGACCCTCAATAGGAACAAACCAGGTAAGGAGGCTGAAAAAAGAATTGTCCCTCGCAGCCATCCAGGCATTTCCTTCGTCGCGCCACTGTTCGTGATTCAGGGCAGTATAGCTGATAAGCAGGCAATAAAATATAAACAATATCCAGTAAAAGGGTGTAATGTTTTTCCCTTTCAGAAAATATCTTTCGAAAAATGGTTTTGTTGGTTTTTGTTCAGGCTTCATCTGTTTATAATTACTGAGATATTTGACAAATCTAAGGAATATGAAAATATTCATTTGTGTCAACAGGACTTTTCTTTACGGTATCAAAACAACCTATATCGCCGGTCAATATTTGACAGAAAAGAAATAAAAATACGCCCTGTTGATATCTACCATAACTGAAATGCTGAAATTTGCAAAAAACATACGAATGCAATACATGGAAGTACGTTTCCGGACTGCGGAACCTGCCGAAAGGGAAAGATTGATAGCCTTGCTGGATAATGATATGGTGACAGGCTTTGAAGAAACGGAGACGGAGATCATCGCTTACTATAAAGATGGCGCGGATTTACAACAAGCCGGCAATATAGCCGGAGAACTGGATATAGCTTATAATACGGCAATCATCGGGGAAAAGAACTGGAATGAAGAATGGGAGCGGAACTTCGAACCTATTATGCTGGATGATTATTGTTATATACGGGCTGACTTTCATCCGGAGCGTCCTGGTATAAAGCATGAAATTATTATTACCCCCAAGATGTCTTTCGGCACGGGCCACCATGCCACCACCATGCAAATGATCGAACTGATGCGGGAGCTGGACCTGGACGGAAAAGCCGTCCTTGATTTTGGCACAGGAACAGGTATACTTGCCATACTGGCATATAAATGCGGCGCCGCACATGTTACTGGCATAGACAACGATGTATGGGCCTATAAAAATGCGGTTGAGAATTGTGAACGCAACGACGCTGCCGCCATCCGCATTTGTCAGGCTTCCATAGAAGATATCCGTGACGAGGAAACGTTTGATGTCATTCTTGCCAATATCAACAGGCATATACTGCTGGACACTATGCCTATGATGTTCAGCCGTCTTCATAACGGAGGAGATCTTTTACTCAGCGGGATACTAGAAAATGAGGATGTAGCCATTGTCCGAAGCTGTGCAGAAAAAAACGGCTTCACTTTTAAGGCGTTGACCGGCAGGAATAAATGGGCTGCCATGCATTTCAGGAAACAGCTGTAATTATTTTTCTATCCTGTAGCAATAATGGATTTTCCTGTTCCTGAAGTCATCAGGAATGGTTTGCAGGGAAATATCGTTTATACCGGATGCTTTCAGCCTGGTAAAATCAGGCTGAAAGTTCCTGAAGTTATTGGAAAAATAAATGACACCGCCAGGAGCCAATTGCTTGAGTGTAAGCTGGAGCATAGCGGCATGGTCGCGCTGGGTATCCCATGTACCTTTCATACGCTTACTGTTGCTGAAGCTTGGTGGGTCTGCGATTACCAGATCGTAAAGCTTGCCGGACGGCTCTTTAAGGAAACTCATCACATCACCTTGAATGAAATGATGCCGGCCTTCATCGTATAAGCCGTTCAGTTTCATATTTTCCTTTGCCCATTGCAGGTAGGTCTTTGAAAGATCGACAGTGGTGATATCCCTGGCGTCTGCCGCAGCAGCATATACGCTGAAAGATCCGGTATAGGCAAAAAGATTCAGAACGCTTTTTCCTGCCGCTTCTTCCAGAAACTTAGCCCGTAATGGCCTGTGATCAAGAAAAAGACCGGTGTCCAGGTAATCCGTAAGATTAACCACGAATTTAAGTCCTGACTCCTGTACGATTACCGTTTTACTGTCCGAAGCTACTTTTTCATATTGCTCGGTCCGCCGGTCCAGCTTTTTACGTTCTTTCAGAAAAATATTCCCCGGCATTGTTTCCAGCGTCTCCGATATTACACCAATACAGTCATGCAGCCAGCTGTCATGCTCGTTTTCCGTCATCCTATGATTCGTCTTATATTCAGAGACGTGTATATAATCTTCATATCTGTCAATGCAAAAAGGAAATTCGGGCATATCCATATCATATATACGGTAGCAGGTAATTTGCTGTCTCCTGGCCCAACGGGAAATATGCCGGTTCACTTTCTGAAGCCGGTTGGCAAACGATTGCAGATTCATAAATATATTGCTGACAAACGGCAAAGCTAAAAACAATCGGGAAGAATATTTGTCTTGTCTTTTATCAATAAAAAATATTAAAATGACCATACTTTCCGGCACCGGTAATATTAAGACCATACCTTTACACCCGTAGTCATAACGAAATAACAATGAATGCCGATAATTCAGAATCCAATGTAGATGTTGTGCTGATAGGTGCGGGCATCATGAGCGCGACATTAGGCGCATTTATCAAGCAACTGCAACCGGAATGGACCATCGAGGTTTTCGAGCGCCTGGACCAGATAGCTGCAGAGAGCTCCGATGCCTGGAATAATGCCGGGACGGGCCATGCTGCGCTATGCGAGCTCAACTATACTCCGGAAATGGAGGATGGCAGCGTGGAATGCTCCAAGGCGTTTAAGATCGACGAACAGTTTGAGGTTTCCAAACAGTTCTGGGCTTACCTGGTGCAAAACGGTTTTATCAGCAACCCGGGATCTTTTATCACGGAGTTACCGCATATGAGCTTTGTACGTGGTGAAAAAGATGTTGCCTTCCTGAAGAAAAGGTTTGAAGCATTGTCCGGGCACCATCTTTTTGAAGGAATGTTGTATTCCGAAGATCACGAACAGATCAGGAAATGGATACCGCTGGTAATGGAAGGCCGCGATCCGTCGGAGCGGGTAGCCGCTACATATATGAATATTGGTACGGATGTAAATTTCGGTGCCTTAACGCGCGCACTCTTCAGCTATCTTTATAGCCTGGATGGTGTAAGCCTGAGGGTGGCGCATGATGTAAGGGATATCGAACGTAATGAAAACAGCGTGCATCAATGGAAAGTAGAAGTTAAAAACCTCACGACGGATCAAAAAAGAAAAGTAAATGCGCGTTATGTATTTATAGGCGCAGGCGGCGGCGCGCTGCACCTGCTGGAAAAATCAGATATACCGGAAGCAAACGGGTATGGCGGATTTCCTGTAAGCGGTCTCTGGTTACGCTGCCTTAATCCGGAAGTAATTAAAAGACATCATGCCAAGGTATACGGTAAAGCAGCAGTAGGGGCGCCGCCCATGTCAGTACCGCACCTGGATACCAGGCTGATCAATGGCAAGCCGGAACTGCTGTTTGGTCCCTATGCCGGATTTTCTACCAAATTCCTTAAAAACGGCTCTTACTTCGACCTGCCAACATCCCTGAGATTCAATAATATCATTCCCATGATCCAGGCAGGCTGGGATAATATGCCGCTGACCAAATATCTTATCCAGCAGGTAAGACAGACGCCTGAAGAGCGGCTGGAAGCATTAAGGGAATACTTTCCCGAAGCAAAGATGGAAGACTGGGAGCTGGCCGTCGCCGGCCAGCGCGTACAGGTCATTAAAAAAGACAAGCAGGAAGGTACCGGCGTACTGGAATTCGGTACCGAGATCGTCAGATCAGCAGATGGATCTATTTCAGCTTTGCTGGGGGCCTCACCGGGAGCATCCACCTCGGTATCTATCATGCTGGACCTGTTAAAGCAATGCTTCCCGCAGTATATTGATACGGAAAGCTGGCAGACAAAACTGAAAGAAATGATCCCATCTTACGGACATCACCTGGTGGCGGAAGAAGAGCTGAGCGAAAGGGTCAGGAGATGGTCAGGAGAGGTATTGGGATTAAAACATAATGCCATGGCGAATATGGCCGCTAATAACAAAATATAGTTATCAACTTTTTGTTGGTAAAAAATACAGAATTATTTATCTTTGCAAAGATTTTCGACAAGAGAGGGGGCTATCAAAGCCCCCCTTCTTCGTTTTTATAGCCATTCTGAAATACAAAACAAGCTGTTAATCAGCACGTTAATTTACAGAACGGTGCAGAAACAAACAGCATGGAAAGCATTATTAAACTGGTAACAGAAAAAACAGAAGGCCTGATTGAAGGGTCTGCCCTGTTTTTGGTAGATGTGAAAATAAAACCTACCAATAATATCAAAGTGTTCCTGGACGGTGATGCGGGAATAACCATAGACGCCGTTTCGAAGATAAACCGTGCGCTGTATGCGCAGCTGGAAGAAAGCGGTCTTTTCCCCGAAGGGGATTTCTCTCTGGAAGTAAGCAGCCCAGGCGTAGACGAGCCGCTTAAATTTTTCCGGCAGTACAGAAAAAATATCGGGAGAAAGGTGGAAGTAACTCTTAATGATGATCAGGTACACAATGGCGTATTAAAAGAGGCGACTGAAACCGAGGTTACGCTTGAGGAAATGATCGGGAAGAAGAAAGAGAAAAAAGAAGTCGTTATCCCATTTGATAATATTAAAAAAACAATAGTACAAATCAGTTTCTAATAAAAAAGGAAAGAGTCAGATCCTTAAACCAACGTAATAATTACATTCAGGGTCTTATCTGTTACTTTAACACTTGAAAAAATGGCAAGTATCAATCTAATCGAATCGTTTCAGGATTTTAAAGAGGCGGAAAATATAGACCGCCCCACGTTAATGAAGGTATTGGAAGACGTATTCAAGACCTTGCTTCGTAAAAAATATGGCTCTGATGAGAATTTCGATGTAATTGTAAATGACCAGACGGGGGATCTTGAGATCTTCCGCAGACGTATTATCGTTGAAGACGGCATGTCGGAAGACGACCTTACGGAAGTAGAATATTCAGAAGCTATCAAGATCGAGCCTGACTATTCGGTAGGAGAAGAACTTTATGAGGAAGTGGATGTTCTTGATTTCGGACGCCGCGCAATACTGGCAGCCAAGCAAACATTAGCTGCCCGTATCAGTGACCTGAAAAAGAACAGCCTGCTGCAGAAATATGCCGACAGGATCGGAGAGATTATAACCGGGGAAGTGTACCAGATATGGCGGAAAGAGCTGATGCTGCTGGATGATGATAACAATGAGCTTTTATTGCCGAAGTCCGAACAGATCCCGGGTGATTTCTTCAAAAAGGGAGAGACGATCCGCGCCGTTGTAAAGAAAGTGGAGATGAGGAATAATACTCCTGTTATTATCCTGAGCCGTACACATCCTTCCTTCCTGGAAAAGCTGCTTGAAATAGAAGTTCCGGAGATCCTGGATGGCCTTATTGTTATCCGCAAGATCGTCAGGGAGCCTGGCGAACGAGCTAAAGTTGCCGTTGAAAGCTATGACGACCGTATAGATCCGGTAGGTGCTTGTGTAGGTATGAAAGGCAGCCGTATCCACGGCATCGTTCGTGAGCTGCATAATGAGAATATTGACATCATTAATTTTACCAATAATACCCAGCTGCTGATCCAGCGGGCGCTGACCCCTGCCAAAGTAAACAGGATAGACGTCAATACGGAAAAGCACCATGTTGATGTATATATGGATACAGATCAGGTATCTCTGGCTATCGGTAAAAAAGGAGTTAACATCAAGCTGGCACAACAGCTTACCGGGTACAGTATTGACGTTTACCGTGATGTTAAAGAATCCGCGGATTACGATATCGACCTGGAAGAATTCAGCGATGAAATTGACGAGTGGGTAATCGAGGAATTTAAAAAAGTAGGCTGTGATACGGCCCTGAGCATACTTGACCTTTCCGTGGAAGAGCTGGTACGCCGTACAGACCTGGAAGAAGAGACCGTAAGGGAAGTTCGCAAGATACTGGAAGCCGAGTTTGAAAATGAAGACGAAGCAGATGCATAGTGTTATCATCCGCCGCCCGTCTGGTAAAAAAGAATATGATAATTTGCGGAAAAGTTATTTTTCAAAAAACGTGCAGGAGGCCGAGGAGGCAGCACTACACCGTTTGGGCTTAAATAACTACATTTGCAGGTTAATACAATAAATCACCCTCATTGGTTTTTCAACCTGATACCATAAAGGGTTTTTGTAAAATTAAATGCTTAAGGGTAAGCCCCTTAGCCCCTGAAAAGGTTGAAAGCTAACTAGAATGTCGATAGGAACATCAAATACACCACGATTACTGGCAGCTGCCAAGGAATTTAACATTGGTAAGGAAACGCTTGTTGAGTTTCTGAAGGGTAAAGGTTTTGAAATTGACGCCAGCAAGCCCAATACAAAGCTTACCGAGGAAATGTATGATTCCCTGCAGGCAGAATTTGCGCAGGATAAAGCTGCCAAACGCAAAAGCGATGCTATTGCGCTGCCTAAAGGCTCGCTGCTGGATAATCTCAATAAGTCGCAGGAAGATCTTGATCTTTCAGTAAAGGATAAGAAAGAAGATAAGGCAGAAAACAAGACGCAGGAAGCTGAAGCGCCTGCAGTTGAGACTGAAGCGCCCGCTCCGGAACCGGTAAAAGAGGAGCCGGAAGCACCGGTTGCCGTTACTGTGCCCGCTCCGGAAAAAGAAGAAAAAGAGGAGCCGGAAGCGGAAGCACCGGAACAGCCCCCTGTATTTAAAGCCACTGCTCCCGAGCAGCAGGATGCTGCAGAAGAGGACGGGGAAGATACACCAGGGCATATTGAAACAAAATCTCCGAAACTTCAGGGTCCTAAGGTTCTGGATAAGATTAACCTGGAGGACCTTAATCTGAACACCCGTCCGAAAAAAAGCGCGGCAGCAAAAGGAAAAGTAAAAGAAGAACCAAAGAAAAAAGAAGTTGCGCCTAAGCAGGAGGATAAGGAGGAAAAAGTGAAACCTGAACTTCCGGAAGTACCGGAAGCAAAGGAACCTGTTTCCGGGAAAACCGCCACAGACGAAGCAGCCACTCCTCCTTCAAAGCTGATCACCGAGGTGAAATTTGAGCAGCCTGAAGAAGAAGAACGCGAACATATAGAAATGAAAGCGCCCAAGCTGGAGGGTCCGAAGGTTATAGGCAAAATCGAGTTACCGGTAGGTACCGTCGGGGGAAGGCAGGAGCGAAAAGAAAAACGTAAACGCAAACGTATCCCTGTTGAGAAAAAGCCTGAACCAAAACAAGGGCAGGGCGGACAAGCCGGGACAGGCCAGAATCAGGGAGGAAGACCACCGCAAGCGGGCAATAGAACGGGTAATCAGCCTGGTAACCGCGACAACAGGAACAATTTCAACAGAGACCGCGGAAATAACAATAACCGGCCTGGCAGCAACGACAGGCGTAAGCCAAACGGCCCTCCGCAGGAAATCGATACAAAAGAAATACAGGATAAAATCCGTGAAACCCAGGCTAAACTGGCCGGGGGCGGAGCGCGCAACAAGAATCTTAAGGCTAAGTACCGCCGCAACAAACGCGAGGAAATGGCCGAGAAACGTGCTGCGGCAGAGCAGGCCGACGATGGCAGCGTAATACAGGTTACAGAGTTTATATCTGTGAGCGAGCTGGCCAATCTCCTGGATGTAGGCTTCGCCGAAATTATCAGCAAATGTATGAGCCTGGGCATTATGGTATCTATTAACCAGCGCCTGGATGCAGAAGTTATTGAGCTTGTGGCAAGCGAATTTGACAGGGAAGTGGAATTCATTAACCTGGAACAGGGCTCTGAAGAAGAGGAAGAGGAAGAAGATAATGCTGAGGACCTGAAACCGCGCGCACCGGTAGTAACCATCATGGGTCACGTAGACCATGGTAAGACATCGTTGCTGGATTATATCCGGAATGCCAGTGTTGTTGCAGGCGAAGCGGGTGGAATTACCCAGCACATAGGTGCCTATAAAGTAACTACAGAGTCTGGGAAAGAAATTGCCTTCCTGGATACACCGGGACACGAGGCCTTTACCGCCATGCGTGCAAGGGGTGCCAAGGCAGCTGATATTGCCGTTATCGTTGTAGCGGCAGATGACGCCATCATGCCGCAGACGCGCGAGGCTATTTCACATGCCCAGGCCGCCAATCTTCCGATGATCTTTGCCATCAACAAAATTGATAAGGAAGGAGCGAATCCCGAAAAGATCAAAGAGCAACTCTCCGGTATGAATATCCTGGTGGAAGACTGGGGCGGTAAATATCAGAGCCAGGAAATATCTGCGAAAAAAGGTATCAATATTGATCTCCTGCTGGAAAAAATATTGCTGGAATCAGAAATGCTGGAGCTTACAGCTAATCCGGATAAGGAAGCAGTAGGATCAATTATAGAAGCTTCCCTTGATAAGGGACGGGGCTATGTCTCTACCGTCCTGGTGCAGGCGGGCACCTTAAATGCAGGCGATATGATCGTTTCCGGCCAGTATTTTGGTAAAATAAAAGCCATGTTCAACGAACGTGGACAGAAAATAAATACAGCAGGACCATCTACCCCGGTACAGGTGCTCGGTTTAAACGGCGCGCCACAGGCAGGAGAGAAATTTAAGGTATACAATGATGAGTCCGAAGCTAAAAATATAGCCAATCACCGTGCACAGATCATGCGTGAGCAGGGACTCCGCAGCCGTAAGCACATTACGCTGGATGAGATAGGACGACGTCTCGCTCTGGGTAACTTTAAAGAGCTTAATGTTATTATCAAGGCCGACTTTGACGGTTCTGCGGAAGCTTTGAGCGATTCGCTGCAAAAGCTATCTACGGAAGAAGTAGTGGTAAATGTAGTGCTGAAGGGCGTAGGACAGATTACAGAAAGCGATGTAATGCTGGCCAGCGCATCAGACGCCATTATATTGGGCTTCCAGGTTCGTCCGTCTTCACAGGCTTCGAGACTGGCAGACCAGGAAAATATCGAGATCCGCTACTACTCCATCATCTATGATGCCATTGCAGAGATCAAAAGCGCGATGGAGGGAATGCTTGAACCAACGCTTGAAAAGAAAATCGTTGGTAATATCGAAGTACGCGAGGTGTATAAGATCAGCAGCGTAGGTACTATTGCCGGATGCTATGTCCTTGACGGTAAATTCACCCGTAATACCAAGCTCAATATTATCCGCGATGGCATTGTGGTACATACGGGCGAGCTTGCCTCTCTAAAACGCTTTAAAGATGACGTGAAAGAGGTTAGCGCCGGCTACGAATGCGGCCTGAGCATTAAAAACTACAATGATATACAGGTTGGGGATATCCTGGAAGGATACGAAGAAGTGGAAGTTAAACGTAAATTATAATTGAGTTTATCAGTAAATCAGAAGGCCCTGCAATAATTGCGGGGCCTTCTTTGTTATCGATAAAAACATGTAGTTAAGAATGCCTATTTAAGAAGGGCGACCCCCTTTCCTATAAGATATCCTTCATGGTATATTTCCACGTTATAATTCCCTTTTTCATATTGCGCACTTTGTTTCCAGTCAACTTTAATATCCTTCATCGGCTGACCGGTTTCCAGCGGTATTTCCTTTGATAAAGAATAAAAGGTCTGTTTTCCTCCTTCAGCGAGATGAAAAGACCCTGAGCCCAGGGCGGCATTGCTGAGCAATTCACCATCCGGATTCAGTATCCGGATATTAAGCTGCTTGCTTCCGCTTTCTGCCACACGGTTTTCATCTATATCGAACAGGATACGGACCACGTCAACACGCTTTGCCTTAGTTGTTTCTTTCTCTTTCCTTCCTCCACGGCTCAGGTTAACGGGAATGATCCTGATATTTGACGCATGCAGCACTTTAGCAAGGTTGATCTTTTTCTGGAGCCCTTCATTGGATTCAGTAAGCCCTTTGTTGGTAGTAACCACTGAATCCCGCTGAAAGGTCAGGTTGGTATTTTCCTGCTTAAGCCGCGATATTTCCTTTTCATAGCCCGATATCTTGGTATTCAGCCTGGAGATGAGCCCCTTTGCTTCAGCAATCTCCTTTTGACTGGCATTTTGCTTTTTTAATATTTCTTCTATTCTTGCTTTTGCTTTGGAAAGCTCCGAATTTGCTGACCGGAGCTGATTGTCTAACTGGCTGTTCTTGCCGGTAAGATCGTCCAGCCTTGCCAGGGAGGCATTATATTCGGTTTGCAAAGATGCTTTTGCAGAGTCTGCTTCATTTTTCTGCTCTCTGACAAGAACGACCTGTTTATCTACCCGGTTTTTTTGCGTGAACAGGAAAATATTTGTTCCCAGGAGTAGTAAAATAATAGCCAGATAGATCCATGTATAATTTTTCTTACTTGGCGGCTGGTCATACTGGTTCGCAGTGTCTTGATTCATAATGGCACAAATATTTGAATGACTCCCGTAAATTCGTAACAAAAATAAGTTTATGAAAGGGCATAATATTACTGAAAAGGAAGATTTTCACAAAACATTAATTATTGATATTGAAACAGTACCGCTTACAAAAGACTGGAAAGAATTGTCGCCGGCCCTGCAAAAACACTGGGAGCATAAAGTGCAGTTTCTTCATATTCCCGAGCAGGAAAGAGAACGTCCTGATGAGTGCTTTTTCAGGAGGGCGGGTATTTATTCAGAATTTGGCAAAGTGGTATGCATTGGTCTTGGCTTTATTGACGCCAGGCAGGAAAACCTGCACATCAGGCTTAAATCCATATATGATCACGATGAAAAAAAACTGCTGCATGCTTTCTGTGAACTGGTCAGTGCTTTCGGGCAACAAAACAAAGAAGTCATTTTTTGCGGACATAATATCAAGGAATTCGATCTTCCATATTTGTGCAGGAGAATGCTGATTAATGGCTTATCCCTGCCTAAATGTTTGAAAATGAGTGGTCTTAAACCATGGCAGGTTGCTCATAAGGATACCATGGAACTATGGCGCTTTGGCGATTATAAGCATTACACATCTCTGGACCTGCTTGCGGCCGTTCTGGGAGTTAATTCTTCAAAGACTGATATGGATGGCAGCATGGTAGGCCATGCTTACTGGCAGGAGAATGACCTGAAAAGCATCTCATCTTACTGCCTGCGGGATATTTACACCACGGCAATGGTTTACCTGAAGCTGAAGGGCATTACTGGCGATCTTATCCCGGAATATATCCCGTCCTGAATTCTGTTCAAATTTATCTGTCAGTAAGATAATTGCTTTATTTTTGAAGCAGTTATTATGAGCGATTATTTCAGCATAAAGAAAGAGCTTGAGAAAGGTAAATATGCGCCGGTATATGTACTTGATGGTGATGAACCTTATTATATAGATAATCTGCTGCATGTCTTTGAAGAGAAAATACTTGGACCGGAAGAGCGCGATTTTAATCTCATAACCCTATATGGAAAGGAAACCACCTGGGCTGAAGTTGTGAATGCGGCAAGACGCTTTCCTATGTTTTCGGAAAGAATGGTGGTTATCCTGAAGGAAGCAGCGCAGATAAAAGATATAGGAGAGCTTGCCGGCTACCTGGAAAGTCCCTCTCCGACAACTGTCCTGGTAATAGATCACAGGCTTAAGGAAATTGATAAACGTACCCGCTTTGCAAAAGTAGCAAAAGACAAGGCTGTATATTTCACCTCAAAAAAGCTGAAGGAAGAGGAAACCTCCAGGTGGATCAGTGATTTTGCACAAAGCCAGGGATATGAAATACCTCCCCGCGAGGCAGAAATGCTGTCAGTATACTTAGGAAATGACCTGCAGAAGATCGCCAATGAGCTGGAGAAGATACGTATTAACGAACCTGGATTGAAGCAGCTGACTACCGGGCACATTGAAAAATATATCGGCATCAGCAAAGAATACAACGTATTCGATCTGCCTGATGTTATTTTCCGCAACGATAACAACAGGCTGGCCAGGATGCTGGCCTATTTCACTGCTAATCCTAAGTCAGCGCCTATGGTGCTGGTGATCGGAACTTTATACAGCTACCTTAATAAAGTATTCCTCTGCTATTACAGCCAGGCCAATTTCCAGAACGACCGGAAATCCGGTATCTGGTCGCATCACAGGCAGGCGGCACAACGCTTCAATCTCAGCCAGGTGCACCGGTGCATCGCATTGCTGGAAGAGTTCAGCCACAAGGCGGTAGGCATTGAAAATAACAAGGGCGATACAGCGATGCTCCGGGAAATGACCGGGAAGCTTAATAAAGTGCTGTTCGACCGCTGATCTCAGATATTCCTCAGCAGGAATTCTATGGTTCTCGGGAAATAAAAATGTTCCAGCCGGTGAATGCTTGTAGCCAGATCCTCGGGTGTATGCTCCGGATATATCCTGCACCTTGCCTGCAAAATGATATCCCCTTCGTCATAATGTTCGTTTACATAATGAATAGTGATCCCGGATTCTTTTTCCGAAGCTGCTATTACGGCATCATGCACCTTGCTGCCATACATACCCTTACCGCCATACTTAGGCAGTAAGGCGGGATGTATATTGATGATCCTGTCAGGAAAGGCCCCGACCACCGTCTCCGGAACTTTCCATAGGAACCCGGCCAGCACCAGCAGGGAAGGCTGGTGCTGCTTCAGAATATCAATGAATGCCTGTTCCCTGAAAGAGGTCCTGTCAATCAGCTGTACCGGTATATTGTGCCTGGCTGCTATTTCCAGGACACCAGCATCAGGATTGTTGCATACGATCAGTGCAACATGAGCAAATTTTCCGGTCTCAAAATAATCGATTATGGCCTGTACGTTGGAGCCACGCCCGGAGGCAAAAAGTATAAGTGCGTGCATTAATGCTGGAAAAAGAAATCAAAAATACATCCTTTATCTATAATTATCCGCCCGCTTTTTCAGATGATGCTTATATTATCGCAGAATAAATCCGCGCGGGCCCTGCGCTAATTTGTTATCTTTGTAGAGATGAGGCTAATAAGTACTTCTTTGTTGCTTTCGGTACTGCTGTTAAGTACAAAATATTGTGCTTCATCCCGTTTTACGCCGGATATTCCAACAACCTTTCAGAAAAACGCCACATCTATCGGGAAAAGGATTTCAAAAGATGGTGCGGGTTATGCAGCTGTCCATATATGGAATAACAGCGCGGTAAGCGGGTATTGTCCTGCCGGAAAGCAACAGCCGGTACCGGCTGTTGCCCACACCTCTGGCAATAATAATATTGATAATATTGCCTCTATCAGTCCATTAAGCGACCTGGCGAAAAACAATTCTGTTGCTACCGGTATTAAAGCTATACTCTTGTTCCCGATGCATTGCTTCTTGTAGCTGCGTCGTCATATATTATAATTAACGCTGATTCATTTATTCACAGGTAACTGCAGCAGCAGCTACTTATTTAGCAGTTTATTACTTTATGGAACATCATCTGGCTCCGTTAATCACCGACTTAGGCCTCATTTTGGGTGCAGCCGCCATTACCACACTTATTTTTAAAAAGCTGAAGCAGCCGCTGGTGCTGGGTTACATTATCGCCGGCTTGCTGGTAGGCCAGCAAATCAAATTGTTCCCTTCCGTAACGGATGAGGCCAGCATTAAGACCTGGGCTGAGATTGGCGTTATCTTCCTGCTGTTCAGCCTGGGACTGGAGTTCAGTTTCAAAAAGCTGGTCAGGGTCGGGGGAGCGGCCTCTATCACCGCTTTTGTTGAAATTATATTTATTGTTGTAGCCGGTTATTTTACCGGAAGGCTGATGGGATGGAAAACCGTCGACTGTATTTTCCTTGGGGGTATGCTGGCCAGCTCATCCACCACGATCATATTGCGGGCGTTTGATGAGCTGGGCGTTAAAACCCAGCAATTTGCCCGTATTGTTTTTGGCGTGCTGATCGTGGAAGATATCGTCGTCATCCTGCTGCTGGTATTGCTGCCGACCCTGGCCATCAGCCAGAAATTCGAAGGCGGCCAGCTTACTTTCACCGTGCTTAAGCTTTTTTTCTTCCTGGCCTTGTGGTTTCTCACAGGGATATTCCTGCTGCCTACCTTTTTAAAAAGGGCCAAAAAGCTGCTGGACGAAGAAACAATGCTGGTGCTTTCCATCGGTCTATGTCTGGGTATGGTGGTCCTGGCTACCCAGGCGGGGTTTTCAGCCGAGCTGGGCGCTTTTATTATGGGGTCTATTTTTGCGGAAACAACTTCCGCTGAAAAGGTGGAACATATCCTGAAACCGGTAAAAGACCTGTTCGGGGCCGTTTTCTTTGTATCTGTCGGGATGATGATCGATCTCCACGCCATCTGGGAATATAAATGGCCTGTACTGATCATCACTTTGCTGACCATAGTCGGGAAACTACTGAGCACCACCATCGGGGCGCTCATATCCGGCCAGCCGGTAAAGCAATCGGTACAGGTCGGTATGAGCATGGCGCAGATCGGCGAGTTCGCTTTTATTATTGCGACGCTGGGCCTTACGCTTGGAGTAACCAGCAGCTTTTTGTTCCCCGTGGCTGTAGGCGTATCGGCCATCACAACCTTTACCACGCCTTATATGATCCGGTTTTCAGAGCCGTTTTATAACCAGATCATAAAGATCATTCCGCCAAAAATCCAGGAACGTATCAATAAATATTCTTCCAGCACGCAAAACATGCAGGCTACCAGCGAATGGAGAGTAGCCCTGAAATCCTATGCACTGATCGTGGTGACCAATGCTGTCGTCGTAATCGCCATTGTATTGCTCTCCTCCAACTTCCTGCTGCCGTTCCTGCGGGAAAAAATACCAAGCCACAGCCTGAGCGGTACCCTGGCGCTTATTATAACGGCGGGGGTAATGATGCCCTTTATATGGGCTATGGTTGCCAAAAAACCCAATAACTGGGCTTATAAAGAACTATGGGTAAATAGAAAGTATAACCGCGGCCCCCTGATTGTTGTCGAGCTTATCAGGGTAGCCCTGGCGGTTATCCTTATCGGGTTCCTGCTGGATCGTCTTTTCTCCGGCAGCATTGCCTTACTGGTAGTAATCCCGGTTATTGTTATATTGCTGCTCGTATTTTCCAGGAAGATACAGCAGTTCTATTCCCGTATCGAAAACAGGTTCCTGAGTAACCTGAATGCAAGAGAAAGGGCCGAAGAGCAGGCCAGGGAGCTGAAAACCGATCCGGATTCGGCGCTTACCCCATGGGACGCCCATCTTGCGGATTTTAAAGTAAGTCCTGTAGCGCCTTATATCGACAGGGAATTGGAGCGGCTGGGCTGGCGGGAAAAATACGGGATCAATATCGCCCTGATCCGGCGCGGGGAAAAGAATATATATGCCCCCAGCAGGTTTGAAAAGCTTTTCCCCCATGATGTGCTCAGCGTGATCGGGACGGACGAGCAGCTCCAAAAATTCAGACCGGTGGTGGAAGGTAAAGAAGCAATCCCTACCGAAGAAGCGCAGAACGGGAACATTTCCCTGGAAAAGATAATAATTGACGAGCATAACCTGCTGAAAGGAACCACCATACGTGAGTCCCGGTTAAGGGAAAATACTGACGGGCTTATCGTAGGTATCGAGCGTAATGGCAAGCGTATCCTTAACCCGGATTCCAATACCATACTGGAATGGGATGATGTGATCTATATTGTGGGTAACCGTAAAAAAATCCAGGGACTTAGCCGCAGAAGCTGACCTTCCGGACACATAATAACTATAAAATATTTAAGCAGCTTTCCTTTCGCTTTATTACTTTTGCAAAAATTTTAGCGTCCCCATACTTTATGGAACTTCAGCAATTAAAAGATATGGCACAGCAGGTGCGCCGTGATATTGTAAGAATGGTTCACGGCGTTCAAAGCGGCCACCCGGGGGGATCCCTGGGCTGTACCGATTTCATGGTAGCCCTATATTTCCGGGTAATGAAACACGATCCTTCCTTTAATATGGATGGGATCGGCGAGGATATATTTTTCCTGTCTAACGGGCATATTTCCCCGGTGTTTTACAGTGTCCTTGCCCGCAGCGGATATTTCCCGGTAGAAGAGCTTTCAACATTCCGCAAGCTTAATTCCCGCCTGCAGGGACACCCTACCACCCATGAGCATCTTCCCGGCGTACGCATTGCCTCCGGATCACTGGGACAAGGTATGAGTGTTGCGCTGGGAGCAGCGCTGGCTAAAAAGCTGAACAAAGACAGCCAGCTGGTATATTCGCTTCACGGCGACGGAGAGCTGCAGGAAGGGCAAAACTGGGAGGCGATCATGTTCGCCGCCCATCACAAAGTAGATAACCTGATCGCTACCATTGACTATAACGGGCAGCAGATAGACGGACCAACCGAAAAAGTAATGACCCTGGGTAACCTCCATGCCAAATTCGAAGCCTTCAGCTGGGATGTGGTTGAGCTCGCAGATGGTAATAATATGGAGCAGGTGCTTGCCGCGCTGGATAAGGCAAAAGCCATGACCGGTAAAGGCAAACCGGTCTGCATCCTGATGCATACCGGTATGGGTAAGGGTGTTTCCTTTATGGAAGGATCCCATGAATGGCATGGTATTGCGCCTAATGATGCGCAGCTGGAGCAGGCGCTGAGCGAATTATCTTCTGTACTGGCCGATTATTAAATCTAAATTCTGAAAAAATAAACCCCGGATATTCCGGGGTTTATTTTTTGATATTATAGTCCGATTTTGTAACATGCAGCCCGAAAAGAAATAATATGAATTCCGCCGCGCAAAAGAGAAACACCCTGTTGCTGATTATTGTAGCCGCTCTCGGCTATTTTGTGGATATATACGATCTCCTGGTTTTTTCCATTGTAAGGGTGGAAAGCTTTAAAGAAATAGGAATAAGGGAAGACCAGATGCGGCATATGGGCGAGTATGTCATCAATATGCAGATGGGTGGTCTTTTGCTGGGCGGGATCTTATGGGGAATTATCGGGGACAAGCTGGGACGGATAAAAGTGCTTTTCGGATCTATATTGCTCTATTCCATAGCCAATACCGTGAACGGGTTTATCAGCGATATACACAGCTATGCCATTGTAAGGCTCATTGCAGGCATAGGACTTGCCGGCGAGCTCGGCGCGGGTATTACCCTGATCAGCGAAACAATGGATAAGAATAAAAGAGGGTACGGTACCATGATTGTCGCCTGTGTAGGCCTTTTCGGCGCTGTCGCGGCATACCTGGTTGCCAAATCTTTCAGCTGGAGAACGGCTTATATTACCGGGGGTACATTGGGTTTTGTTTTGCTGTTGCTCCGGATCGGCACTTTTGAATCAGGGCTGTACAAACATGCGGCCAATAACGGGCAGATCAGGAGGGGAGACTTTAAGATGCTGTTCACGAACAGGAAACGCTTTTTAAAATACCTGTATTGCATCCTTATCGGTGTACCGCTTTGGTATGTTGTCGGCATACTGATCACCCAGTCGCCGGAGATAGGAAAAGCGCTGGGGGCTACAGAAACACTGAGCGCAGGCCAGGGGGTTATGTATTCCTACATCGGTATATCTGTGGGAGACCTGCTGGCGGGATTACTGGCACAGATCACGAAATCGCGAAAGCTGGCCATTGGCTGCTTTCTGCTGCTTTCCCTCGCTACAGTGGTCTGGTATCTTAACAGCTATGGTCTTGACAATGCCCGCTTTGTATGGATCGCCTTTGCCATGGGTATCGGGGTGGGGTATTGGGCTACCTTCGTAACGATCGCGTCAGAGCAGTTCGGTACCAATATCAGGGCAACCGTCACTACTACCGCTCCTAACTTCGTACGTGGATCGCTTATACCGATTACATTCCTGTACGAGTTTTTTGTACATCGTTTCCATATTATCCCGTCAGCCTATATCATGATGTTCTTACTCACAGGGATCTCCTTTTTTGCCCTGAGCCAGCTGAAAGAAAGCTTCAACAAAGACCTTGATTACCTGGAAGAGTAGCGTTTAATTTATAAACACCCTTTTAAAATCCCGTTAAGGTATTTTTACAAATGACCATTCTTGAAAATACCTTCTTATCTTTACAAGGATTTGAAAGGTCTTGTGATACGGGCATCTGCCCCCAGGTCACGGACGAATGTGGTTCCTGAAAGAGCTTATTTAAATGAATACAAAATTCGTTTTCTATGTCCTGCTTTTTATCGCGGGATTTTTTGTTTTGAATGCGCCAAAAGCAACGGCACAACTGGATCTGCAGACATTCCGGTCGTTCCAGTTTTCGCAGCCAAGAGTATCGAAAGCCTTCGCGCAATACAATGATGCGCTGCGCAAGGAGTTTGAAGCAAAAGGATTCAGCTACCCGGCCGAACAGATCTATATCAGGACCTTTAAAGCACACAATGAAATGGAGGTCTGGGTAAAAGACAAAGACCGGGATACCTTCGCGCTCTTTAAGAACTACAAGATATGCGCTCTTTCGGGTGTGCTCGGCCCCAAACGCTGGGAAGGCGACCGCCAGGTACCGGAAGGATTTTATTTCATATCAGACTTTAACCCTTCCAGCGACTTCTATTTATCCATGCTCCTGAATTACCCCAATTATTCGGACCAGCTGCTGGGCAATAAGCAGATGCCCGGCGGGGACATCTATATACATGGCGGATGCGTAACGGTCGGCTGTATGCCGATGACAGATGCGGGCATACAGGAAATATATACCTTGTGCCTCAGCGCCCGGCTTAACGGGCAAACGAATATCCCGGTCCATATTTTCCCGGTAAGATTCAATCGTGTAGGACTTAACTTCCTGGGCCGGGAGTACCAGGATGATACAGTAAAACAGCGTTTCTGGATCAACCTGAAGGCAGGATACGACTATTTTGAAAAAACACATACCCTTCTGCCGGTAATGTATAACCAGGAAGGGAAATACGTCTTTTAGCAATAGTGCTTTATGCAATTTAGCGATATAACAGGGCAGCAGACCACCTGGGATGGTCTGCTCAGCTTGTATGGTTCCGGGCATTTACCGCATGCGTTGCTGTTTACCGGCAAAGAGGGGACAGGCGGGCTTCCTCTGGTTATTGCTTTCGCGCAGTATATTTTCTGTGAAGATAAAAAGGGTAATGACTCCTGTGGCCAGTGCTCCGGGTGTATCAAGGTTTCCAGGCTGTCGCATCCCGACCTGCATTTTACCTTTCCCGCGATATCTCCCAAGGCGGGCAGCAAACCATTAAGCCGTTTATTCCTTCCCGAATTCAGGGAGTTTGTTACCCGGAACCCTTACGGGACCTGCTTTGAATGGCTGCAGTTTATCAACGCTGAAAATAAACAGGGGAACATACCGGCTGAAGAATGCCGTGAAATGATCGACCGGCTGAACATGAAATCCTATGAAGGCGGGTATAAGATACAGATCATATGGCGGCCTGAGTACCTGGGAAAAGAAGGTAATATCCTGTTGAAGATGATAGAGGAGCCGCCACCTGATACCCTTATCTTTATGATCGCGGAAGAACCGGAAAAGGTGCTTGCGACCATTCTTTCACGTACACAGCAGGTACGGCTGCTTCCGCTGACTTCCGGGGAAATTACAGATGCCCTTATCAGGAAAAGGAACGCTGAACCCAAGAAGGCGGCACAGGTTGCGCAGCTGGCCGAAGGTAATTACAGGTATGCACTGGAACTGCTGAATTATACCGGCAATGATATGCTCCCCGGTATGAGAACATGGTTCAATGCTGTTTTCAGCAATAATGGTGACGCCATAAACAGATGGGTAGAGGATATGTCCAAAACAGGAAGGGAGCAGCAAAAGAGCTTCCTTCAGTTCGCCCAGCAGCTGTTGGGACATGCCTTGCGCATGAGCCTTATTCCTTCCTATAATGCTGCTTTACCGGAAGATGAGCTGACCTTTATCCAGAAAGTTGTACAGCAGAACTTTTCCCCGGAGGTATACCATTTAATGAATGACAGCATCAGTAAGGTGATCTATCATATAGAACGCAATGCCCATTCAAAAACACAATTGCTCTACCTGAGCATACAGATGCAATACCATATAAAAGAGCGGACATTGAAGGCTTATGCCTGATGTGTCGGTTTCCCGCTACGGCTTAACGCTTCGTTTTCATACCGGCATAATGTGACAGGGAGGCATCCGCAGCAAACTCCTTATATGCCTTTGATTCCATCGGGTATAGCGCTATTTTACCTTCTTCATTATAGTGAGCGCCGAAGCCGTATCTTTTTATTAAAGCCGAAGCCCGGAGGCAGGGATGTCCTTTCGAAAACAGCTGCTCCCACAATTCTTTTTGCTCATCTTTTGCAGGCTGCAGTCCTTTATGGCGCAGGTACACTTCAAATATCAGGTGTTCATGATCATATTTATACGGGTTCTTTGTCAGCAATTCGTATTGTATAAGATGAACCGGCTTTTTACCATTTTTTTCTTTGGGTATCTCACTATGATCCACAGGGCAGTCAGCCGACACATGAATAAAGGTATTGGAATAAGACATTGTTCGCTTTTTAAACGGAACGACAAAATTAATGATAAAAGTTACCAGGCCAGTCTAACCCAGGGGCTTTGAGGATCTTTTAAAAGATAGCGGGCTATAGTTATAATCGCTGTATTACCGGCATTTTTCCCTCCCCACATTGCTCTGCCTAATATATAGCTGCAGGCAAAATCGTGCCAGGAATTGAAGTTGGCCCTGGCTACGCTTTGGGCATGGTCTATATAACTCCATGCCTGCTGGAGGGTGATGTAACCGGCGTTGTAGAACAGCCGTGCCATAAATACCAGCCGGCCGGCATCCCAGCCGCTAACACCCAGCCTGACAATATCTGCATCCGACTTGATAATATGGCTGCTCTGTAATTCCGGGTAGCTCTCTTCCAGGTGGTTAAGCTGCGACAATGCCTTTTCCGCATCTTCCTTTGAGTCAAAGCTGTCCCGTAAAAATTCAAGGCGTTCCGTCTCGGGTATATTCCGTGCCGCAACCACAGCGGGGAAATAATAATCAAACCCTTTGTCTGAAAGATAATTAAGTGTGTTAACAGCTTCTTTCCCGTTATTTACCTGCCACCAGTTCCCGGCAATATTGCTTATTACTTCATGATCCAGGCCTGTATCGATGGAATTGATATAAGCAGCCTGCTGCTCGCTGTATAAAGCCCCCAAGGCTATTTTCCTGTATTCGTCGCCTGTGCTGGCTGCCTGCTTATTGATATAGATCCGTCCCTGCCTTGCTTTGCTTCTATAGCGCTTCCTTACTATAAAAAATACCAGGAAAAGTATAAGTATGCCTACTGCGTAATAGGATAACAGCTGCTGCCGGCTGTCGGCCTGTAACATGAGTCTTCCAACAACTATAGCTGGCCACATATTTCCAATATATTTAGCTCCTATAATAACCATTAACGCTGCCAAAAGTTGCTATCCAGGCAATTTATCCCCTTTGCAGGCTTTCTTGAGGATAAAGGGCTTCTTTTGGTACAGTTATGGTCTGGCTGATTACTGTGTATGAAATCGGTGGGAGTTTATTGCTGATGGCGGGCAAATTTACCCGCTGGCTTGCAGCGGGTTTTATTTTACTGTTATTAACCGGTATTGTTATTATACATGCAGCCCAGGGATGGTTTGTGGCGAGCATGGTACCGGCGGGATAGAATACAGCTTTATCCTGATAATGGCCTTACTGGTAATTGCGTCGAATAAAGACAGTCGTCCCTAATTCCTGCAGATAATACAACAAAGCGGCTACCTTTTTCAAGATAGCCGCCGGTCTTTTTGAGTATTAATTATTTCTCCGCTTTTATCTCAGCTCCTGCAACGCCTGGCTTTTGCTTAGCCTCTGTACTTACGGGTGCTTTGGTCTGCTGGCTCTTCATCTGATCAGCCGGCATGCTTGTTTTCGGACGGGTAACTGCATCTATGCTGGCGCTTTCGGGCATACCCCATTCCGCCGCATGCAGGTAATGTCCCTTAAGTTCAGGCTCTTTCTCCACCTCGGCTACTACGCGATGTGCTTCAGCATATTTATCATGGCGGACACCGGTAACCTGCCAGCTTACCTTGACATTTGGCTGGCTCGTCTGAACTACAAATTTATTGCCCTGGATCTCCTTCGAGATGATCGCCTGGGCAAAAGTTCCGATAACGGTCAGCTGGTAGCGGAAGTCTTTATTCAATGCATTGAAATAAGCAGGAAGCTCAACAGTAGCATAGCCTTCTGCATCTGTCGTAATATTGCCATTATAGATATTCATCATATCCGGGCTTTCGACAAAGCTGTGATACAGGTATTTATTTTCCGGATCAGTTGGATGGTCTATCTTAAAGGTTCCGCTGCCTTTGGATATGGAGCCGGTTATCTGAACATTGCCGGAGAAATAACCTGCATAATTGGTAGTGGCACCCGTAGCGTAACCATAAACGCCGTAACGTGTAGCAGGAACAGTTGCGCCGCCTATGGTATTGGCATAACCATATACACCATAAGTATTACCACCGCCGGTAGTAGCGGCAAATGATGAATTTTTGTTGTATCCGATCACGCCTATACCACCTGTCGATGTACCTTCTACCCCGGCTGTATTGGCAGATCCATACACACCGAGATCCTGGTTGCCCGTAGAGAATGCCGTATTCGCCTCTGGCAGCGAGACACCCTGATAACCTATGCCATGTATACCGGTACCATAATTGCTGGTATTATAGGTTCCGGACACCCCGCCTTTCAATGAGCCCTGTACGGTATAGGAATAACCATGAATGGCCGGAAAGGTATCAATTGCGGGAACGGGAGTAGCGGGCTGCATCACCATGAGCCTTCCGGTAGGTGTAGAGGTACCAAAACCCGAAGAGCCCGTACTCACTATAATACCCCTGCCGGTTACACCTCCATCAAAAAAACCAGCTACACCGGCTCCCGTGGCCACGCCCCATATACCATTACCCGTGCCTGTGCTTACGCCTACCGTACCGCCGAGCGTGCCGGTGGAAAGGCCATAAACGCCATTTTGAGAGCCGCTGACACCAATGACGCCAATACCGGCTGAAGACTCGCCATATATGGAGCCTGCTGTGGCGATGCTTGTAGAGGGTGCTGTACCCAGAAGACTCCTGAGGGCATTGGTAATCCCGCTGGCGGTAACCTGTAATTTATAATCCGGATCCAGGGTGGCTGTGTTTACGCCAACAGTGGTGCCATCATCCTTTAACTGGGAATTGCCGCCGGTCGTAGCACCAGTGAATTTAATTATAGTATTCGTGGTACCACTTATATTGGCGGACCCGGCAGGGCCAGCGGGGCCTACAGGACCGATTGCACCGGTAGCCCCTACGGGACCAGCAGGGCCTACAGGACCGGCAGGGCCCACAGGGCCAATCGCACCGGTAGCACCCACCGGACCGGCGGGACCCACAGGGCCGGCAGGACCGGCTACACCGGCAGGACCAGCAGGACCAGCAGGACCAGCGGGACCTGTTGCACCTGTTGCACCAGCAGGACCTGTTGCGCCAGTAGGACCAACTGGTCCTGCCGGCCCTTCAGGACCCATGGGGCCCTCAGGGCCTGGTGTGCCGCTGGTCGCATACATGGCGTATGGGACGCTCAGCAATTGGCTGGTCCCTATTTCGGTGTAGTCTGTTCCACCCTCCGGATCCAGCTCAACTTTTATATATTTTTCACCTGAAGCCCAATCGATGGCCGCCATATCGCCGCTAACGACTGTTCCCTCTCCTATAACAATATTATAAAGGCCATAGGCATTGGTCGTGGCTGATTGCGTTTCGCTATATACTACGGTACCTTCTTCTGATTCGTCCAGAATAGAGATACGCATAGTTATAGGTTGTGAGGCCATGGGCATACCCGTACTCAGGCGGGCTATACCCTGGTAATTGAATTTTTCAGGCGCTTGTGCATGTACGAAAGTAATTGCACAAAGCAGAACAATTGTAAAGAGTATCTTTTTCATAATGTTTATCTTTTGAGTGTTTATTTTACTTTTTGAATTTTAAATGCTTTTACATAAAGCTTTCCTGCCTGTTTCCAGACCACGCTGAGGTTATAGGTTGCAGCGGCCAGGTGGTTCATATCAATTTGCTGTCGCTCATTACCCTGATCCAGGTTTACTTTCTTTTCCAGCAGGATCCTGCCTTGTATATCCGATAATACATATTCCAGAATCCCCTTTTTCTTGAAATCGGGCTGGAGAAAGAGGGCTTGCTCAACCGGGTTAGGGAAAACACCCAAAGCTCCCGGATCTATTACCAGCTGATCAATACCATCAGGATCTTCTATCATAGGCTGCAAGACTCCGGGTGTAACAATAAGACCGGGTCCATCATAAGTACTACCTGCGACGACCTCACCGATGGCATATTCATAGGTATTACCTTCGATAGTCCTGCTGCCACCCGCAGCATTCAATGTAGACGGACCGATACTCTGCGCCCTGGCAGCCATGCTGCATAGCAGCAACAGGCACAAAACGGTCAATAGTTTTTTCATAAGCATTTGTTTAATCAGTGATCAAATTGATTTGGATTATGACAATTTTTACTGCAAAAGTAATTTCGCCAGGATGCATAAGTATGCATATGTATAACTAAAAATATAATTTGAAACCACCGTATAAGGCACGCTTTATACAATAATATATCAATCAATGAAATATATTTCTATAAAGGAAAAATTACCTTTTAAAAAAGGCGTTTTTACGGATGATAAAACAGGGGAAATTTCCCCTGCTGAAAATGAAGAAACAGATATGTTATGTATCACAGGTTCAGTGGCTCATACAATATCAGCTTTTTGCGAGGATTTCTTATTCCTTTCCGTGACGAGATAATTTTTTGCCGTTTTGTCGCACCTGCCTATTTTTAGGCCATGGAAGAGAACAGGAAACCGCTGCCGGACCTGGACGCGGCAGAGCAGCGTATCATAGGCGCGCTTATTGAAAAAAGCAAAACAACGCCCGACTATTACCCCATGACCTTAAACGGGCTGACTGCTGCGTGTAACCAGAAAACATCGCGTAACCCGGTTACGAATTACAGCGAGGAAACAATAACGCTGACGCTGGACAGGCTGAAATCAAAAGGGCTGGCGGCTACCGTTACCGGCGGGAGCAGCCGTGTTACCAAGTGGAAGCATAACCTGGGCCTGGTATACGGACTGCTGCCCGACGAGCTGGCCGTAATATGCCTGTTGCTGCTCCGGGGCCCGCTAACACCGGGAGAGATCAACAGCAATGCCGGCAGGTTGTATGAATTTGATCATATCGAAGAAGTGCAAAGCGTCCTGCACAGGCTCATGGAAGGAGATACGCCTTATGTACAGCAACTGGAAAAAAGACCGGGACAAAAAGAAACACGTTATGCCCATCTTTTAGGTCAGCAATTTGTGGAAAGCGATCCCGGCACCATACCGGCCATTTCATCAATTCCTGAAGACCTTGCAATGCGGATAAGCAGGCTGGAGCAGGGTTTTGAAGAACTGAAAGAAATGGTAAACCTGCTGATAAATAAATAGCTATTTATTTATCCATGCCTGTATGACTACAATGGATTTTGCTGTTTGAATGATAAGCCTTCCGACGCGAGCGCACGGATAAGCTTCGGAATAGTGGAAGGTCCTATGCCATGCAGGGCCCTGATCTCCTTTTCCGTATATGCCGATAGCTTTTTAACCGAAATAATGCCAGCGCTTTCCAATGCGCGCCTGGCGGGAGCTGAAAGCAGGCTTAAAAAACCTTCGGAAGGTTTTTTAAGCCTTGCACAGACCGGGCAGGCAGGGCATTCGCTGCTTTTGTAATAAGCGTGTCCTTCAGGACAGGTTTTCAGGTTCTTCGCTGCAGCCATATGCAATAGTTATTGTATACCAAATAAGTTATTTTTCCAGGAGAAATCTGAGTATATGATTCCTGAGCTTTTCCCGTTGCTGTTCTGTCGCATCGTCGTCCATTTCATTATGGTTTATATCCTGCAGATCCACGATAGTAATTTTATACTTTTGTTGCTCCTCCGTGCCTGGCAGCACTCCTTCATCAGCGGGCTGGTCAGCGGACCTTAAGGAATATACGCGTGGATTGAGTGTCCTGGGCAAAGGCATACGCCGGTTATCCAGGGTAATGATCTTAGCTACCCTTCCCGGGTATTTTGCAGGGTACAGGGCTGTCATATCTCCACCGTTGGAATGACCGACAAGGCTTATATGATCCAGATCAAGCTCCGGGTGCGCTGCCTTCAGCCAGCTGATCACAAATTCGATATTATCCGCACCCCTTTCCCAGAAAGGTCTCCGTACTACCCTGGGCGGACCGTTGGTATTCATCATCTCATCCCCGGGAAGCTCATGCTGGATACTGACTACAAAAAAGCCTTTTGATGCCAGCACACTATTAAGATAAGAATAGATCAGGTAATCCCCTCCCTGGTTCTGGCCGTAACCATGGCTGAATATTATGACAGGTTTGCCCTTTTCATCAGCGCTATCAGTATAAACGGCCAGTGGGACGGGTCTTTTCCTATGTTGGTCGAATAAAGTAAATGTATCAGGTTCTATTGTCGCCGCGTCTTTCTTAACAACGCCGGCCGGCCGGGCAAAACTGCATAAGGCTGCCACATAGAATACCAGCGTAAAAAGTATCTGTTTCATTAATCGTTATTCAATAATTATATCGTAATGGGCTAAAAGGCCGGCTATAGACGAGGTTGAAAATTTTGCTTTCCTTATCCTGTTCTTTTCGGGGTTTATCATGTAATTAAAAGCGGTGCGCATATCTGCCCGCTCTAATACGCTTTGATCAAAAACACTCCCGGCAAGATCCGTATCGTTAAAGACCGCGGCAGTGAGATCACATTCGGTAAAATCGGCATCCCGGATACGGCAATTAATAAATCGCGTTCCCTTCAGTTTGAGCTGGTAAAATGATGCATGATCCAGTATGCAGTTTTCAAAATGAAAAGAAAGCAGGAAATTATTGCAATGCTCTAATCGTAACCCAAGCATTTTGCACCCGGTGAACCTGGCTTCCTGGAAAGTTGTTTTTACTATCCGGGCCATGCTCAGGTTGCAGTTATTAAATTCGCAGCTTATAAAGCTTATTGCAGCAATATCGCTTTCTCCAAAATCGCAGCCGGTAAAGCCGCACTGCTCATAGGTTCCTTTTGGTAAAGGGCGTTCTTTAAAATCGAGCTTCTCAAAATGCTCTTCTTCTTTATATACTTCTTCCATCGTATTATAGTCAGGGATTTATATACGCATATATAGTGCCTTTCCACCGCAGTGGCTCCCCTTCTTTGGGCATGCTGCTAAAGCTGAGATCAAAAACCGCTTTCATGAATCCCTGCTCCCATGCCTCCCGGTCTATTCTGATATTACCACCGGTGCAATAGTATAGTTCCCCATCATTGCCGGCGACGCTGTTTAACCTTACAAGGGCATAGCACTTACCTTTCGTGATCATTAATTCCAGGCTGCAGTGTGTAGCCGTATTTTGAAGTGTATGACAATTAACGGTATCTGCAATGGATCCTGATACATTTATATAATTACTGCCGGCCCATTCATTACAATTGGTTTCGCTTTGAAGACTATAAAAAAAGTGGGTGGTGTCAACCAGTTTGTAGAAAGCGGCCAGCGAATCTTTAAAGATATTGCCATAGCTGTCTTTCATAAGATCTGCACCGGGGGGACAAAGTCCATCGCAGGTAAGCTGCCCTGCCTCATTCCTGTATATGCCTTCGGAATACGCCCATTGGTCTTTAAAGGAAAAATCCCCCGCCAGGTTCTCGGTCCAGGAAACGGGGACATCTTTAACCTGATCAGTCTGCGGTTGCGCCGATACCGAATTCAGAAAAACAACGAAAACGGGTAATAAGAGGTATCGAATTTCCATCCTTATAAAATTAGGATAATTCTATATCTTAAAACTGGTAAAAACAGTTTAAATTTTGCGTTACCGGTCAGGGTCGCGCTGCTATAAATACCAGGTGGGTTTCCTCCGTACCATTGCTTCTCCTATATGGCTTCCGTATAAATTCTGCCCGGTCAAAATCATTTTGTTCCAGCAGACCGTTTATAAACTCTTCGCTATGATAATAAACATAAGCCTTATGGCCGCCGCTTCCGGCTTCATAGCCTGAGCGGCTGTAATCTCCTTCTATCGTGCTGCCATAAAATATACCTCCCGGCCGCAAAAGAGCCGCTATATCCCGGAACAGCTTTATGCAGTCATCCTGCGAGAGGTATGGCATACAAAAGCCGCAGACTACCGCGTTATAACCTGGCCTGAGCTTGTCTATATCCCTGCAATCCATTACGGTAAAAGATGCCTGCGGGTTATTGGCTGCCGCCAGCTTTATCATGTTGGGTGATACGTCTGTTCCTTCTATAACGTATCCGGGATGCCGTGCAAGCAGGTACCTGGTTATGTTCCCCGGTCCGCAGCCGATCTCCAGCAAGCGGGGATTTTTCCCGGACAGCATACTGCACAACCGGTCATAGGTATCATTATACAGGTCCAGGTCCATGAATTTATCCTGGTAGGCCCGCGCATTTTTATTCCATGTTTCAAACGTTACCTGGTAGCGATCCATAGCTTTTTTATTGAGCCGGAATACCGATTGATCTGGTTTTTCGCCAGGCCTGATCATTAATGGATCCCGGAATATTCCATACGATATAAATGAAACCCTTTTGCCCGGTATTATTACGATGTCTGAACTTCTGTTCTTTTCACATCATTATATTCTTTTATCCGAATCTGTTCCGAGGGCCTTCTTAGGAATTAAATATGTTTATTTAAAATATGTTTGTAAAAGCGTTTCCGGTAGTTAAATAGTCTTCATGGTGGCACTCAACCTTAAAGTTAAACGAGAATAAATTTTAATATGATCTTGATAAAAACCAGAGTCTTGTGGAACTCTGGATATTACAACCTAAAGAAGCCAATCAATGAGGCTGTGAAGCTTTAATAATAATCCTGTCACCTTGGACAGTAGTTTCAACAAGCGTTCAAATTTGAAACATGACCTTTTACATTTGCGATTTTTGTAACTGTTCTTCATATTAATGGGTTGAAGGCAGTCAGAGAGGTCAAACTCTTTCCATAACATTATTCGCAGAAACACCACAATGTCATATCAAATATAATGGTTTTTATCAAGTGATTATTACGAGAATAAGTCTTAATATATTACTTAAAATAAAGCCACCTTAATATGGTGGCTATTTCTTTTACTTTAAATCTGATTTTTATGTCTTCTTTTTTGCATATTCTTCAACAGTTAATTATTGAGGTTGAAAGACAAATAGAATTGCCATTACCTGAAGAAATGAAACAGATTAGAATTAATGTACTTAATCAGCTAAATCAGATATATCAATTAGAGGAAAAGCTAATAAATGAGATAGATTGAGAAAATCTGTATCTGGTTCTTTACCATATTTTAAATCTGTACTGTATTTTATAAAATCTGTTGTTATTATCTTTAAAGATTCTGAGACAGTATTTAATTTATTAATACTATTGAATCCTGAACTATATACTTCCAGGATTACCTTTTCAAGTATTTCTGATAGTTCTTTTTCATCAGTAGTTTTTCTGGCATTATTTAATAGTTCACCAACTACTTGTTTCTTTTCGCTTTTTGTCATAGCAATTGATTTTAAAGGTTAAATATTAGAATTAATAAATGCTTGCCAACCTGGCTTTTCATCCCGTTTAAGGGCAAAGATTTTTACTTTGTCTCCTTCTTCATAGCTCATAAAAGCTTGCAATTTCACTGTCTCATTTTCTTTGGAGAGTGCCTCTAAATCGAAAGTAAAGCCATTATGAGATTCTGAATTTTCGCAACCTCTAATTATGAATTCAAATGTTTGATTTTCCATAAAGAGAAACATTTTACCAATACCCTCATTGTCAACAAAGAAATCAATAGAGGAACTGACTAAATTTTCATGGTCTAATTCTGGGAAATCTAAACTATTAATTTCACCTGCTTTATCAAATGAGTACGTACCATGAAAGTTAATGACTTTTTCATCTTTTGGTGTATCAACTGGCTGGATAGTTTTAGCATCAGTAATTGCTGGTTCGATATCAGAAGTATTTACTGTAGAATCATAAACTATAGGAATTGAAAGATTCGTCTTTTTATTTTCATTTGCTTCATGAGCAGCCTGTCTTATCATAGTTCCCATGAACATTATTACAAAGAACCCAATTATCCATCCTGTCCATGAATAATCTCTCTTTTTAACTTGAGGTGGGGGTACAGGTTGAGGTTTTGGAGCAGGGGAAGGTTCTTGTCGTGGAGGTTTTGGTTCTTCTTTAGGAGACCCTTTGAAGAAATTATTATAAGCAATTAAGTATTTTGCTTTCTTAATTGGATCAATTAAGACTTCATAAGCTTCTTGAACTTCTTTAAATCTTTCTTCAAAATATTTGTCTCCTAAATTCATATCAGGATGGAACTTTTTAGAAAGCTTTTTATAAGCAGTTTTAATTTCTTCGTCAGTTGCAGTTATACTGACTCCGAGTACTTTGAAGTAGTCAATAAATTTCATCTCTGTGGTATTTAGAGTAGTTAAAAAATAAAAGACGTAGCCGAAATTCTTTCGCTACTCAAGGTTTACCACAACCTATCTAACACAAAAGACACAGCTACGCCAGTATAGGCGTACCGTAATCATAGTTAGTGTCAGATTGCTTTGCTAAGGTGGTAATTTAGAGTAGCAACACTTATGAATACAATACAAATTTGTATATCTATTTTCTTATTCTATAGTTCATCCTGTTTTAGTTAAGGCAAATTAAAGAATTTCTAAACCATCCTCTGGCTAATTTAATCCCGTCCCATTAATTATGAAACAGTTTAAGAGCGTATTAGATTTAATCAGGGCATTTCCAGACGAGCAGAGTTGTATAGATTACTTAGAAACCCAAAGATGGCCCAACGGAGTAATATCACCATTTGATCCCAGCAGTAAGGTATATAGATGTAAAGATAAATTCAGGTGTAGAAAGACAGGCAAAAATTTCTCTGTGAGGACGGGAACTATATTCCAGGATAGTAAATTACCATTACAGAAGTGGTTCATAGCCTTATTCCTTTTCTCATCCCATAAAAGAGGGCTTTCATCATATCAATTAGCCAAGGATTTAGGAGTTAAGCAAAGTACAGCTTACTTCATATTACAGAGATTAAGAAATGCTTTTGAACACCCGGAACATCAGAATAAGTTACAGGGAATCATACAAATTGATGAAGCATATGTTGGTGGACGCAATATCAACAGACATAAGGATAAAAAGATCAAGTATAATACTGACAGAGAATTTCCAGATAAAACTCCGGTAATAGGATTAATAAGTGACACAGGTACAGTAAGATGCTTTGTTACTGATAATGTGAGAAAAGTAACAGTTCAACCAATAGTATATCATGTAGTAAGGGAAGATAGCACTATTGTTACTGATGAATGGATGGCTTATAATGGTCTTTCTAATAAATACTGGCATGAATCAGTAGATCACAGTAAGAAGCAATACCTCAATGATTCAGGATTCACAACCAATAAAATAGAGAATTACTGGAGTGTCTTAAAGCGCACATTAGGAGGGACTTATATAAAAGTTAGTCGTAAGTATCTCCAACGTTACTGTAATGAAATCTCCTTTAGATTCAATACTAAGGATATAACAACCAAAGAAAGATTTGATATGGTATTACAAAACAGTGAAGGAACACTAAAATATCGTGAAATGGTAGACCAAAATAAAACCCGGTATAACTATCGTAACTTTGAATAATGAAGAGTATGTATGAAATTCTATTAGAACAGATTCACCGATTGAAAGGTGATA